>Ga0208586_1000161_pt1 | contig 26691 bp, 29 predicted proteins | sample NGESurshal072012_6_FD_184471 | JGI IMG/M metagenome (GOLD analysis project Ga0208586, IMG submission 184471) | Arctic peat soil microbial communities from Barrow, Alaska - NGEE Surface sample 53-3 shallow-072012 (SPAdes) | ecosystem: Environmental > Terrestrial > Soil > Wetlands > Peat ... | reverse complement strand
ATTCCCGATATGGACGACGGCCAGATGAAACTGCTCGTTGACGAGGTCCTTCGGTGGGCCAGTACGACCATGCACTTTCGCCGCACGGTCGTCGAGGACACGGAACTGCGCGGCCAGAAGTTGAAGAAGGGCGACAAGATCGTCATCTGGTACATCTCGGCCAACTTTGACGAGGCGCAGTTCAGCGATCCCACGACCTTCGTTCCCGACCGCACGCCGAACGACCACGTTGCCTTCGGACTCCATAGCGCCCACCTCTGTCTGGGGGCGCATCTCGCGCGACTCGAACTGCGCGTCATGTTCGAAGAGATGGCCAAGGCCTGGTCGAGCATTGAAGCGGCCGGCCCCAGCGAACGGTTCCGTTCGAATTTCATCAGCGGGACGAAGAAGCTCCCCGTGAAAGTGACGTGGCGCTAGCCGTTACAAGAACGGGAGGTACTCACGGATCTCCCAGTCGGTCGTGGCACCCGTGAACCGGTCCCACTCCGCTCGCTTTACCGACAGGTGTTGAGCAACGAGTTGTGCACCGACGGCGTTGACGAGTTCCTGATCGGCCTCGAGGGCGTCGAGCGCGTCACTGAGTGTTGGCGGCACTCCCACCGTTGCGTCAATCGTGTCCATCCCGTTGCCGGTCTCCGCCGGCCCGAGAGGAAGTTTGTTGATAACGCCGAGTCGTGCGGCCTGCAAGACCGCCGCCATTGACGTGTGGACAACCGCGGCGCCGTCGGAGAGTCGGTGCTCAAGACGGGACCCTTCGCCGCGCTCGGGCGGAATGCGCACCGTGGCCCCTCGGTGGTCGTAACCCCAGTTCGCCCAGTAACCCGATAACGACGCTGGTCGCAGACGCTTATAGGCGTTGACGTTGGGAGCGCAGAGTCCCGCCAGCGACTGGTGGTGCGCGAGCATGCCCGCAATGGCGTGCTTGGCTAGTTTCGATACGCCGTCCTTCTCCTTCGCATCGAAGATTGCGTTCTCGTCGGCGTCGTTGCGTAGCGAGATGTTGAAATGCAGGCCCGAACCGCCGCGGTCCGAGAGTGGCTTGCCCATGAAGGTGAGCAGGAGTCCCAGACGGTGGGCGACTTCGCGCGCCAAGACCTTGAAGAGGAAGCCGTCGTCGGCGGCGGTCAATGCGTCCCGGTAGCGCAGCGTGAATTCGAACTGTGGCGTGTCGTATTCGGAGTTGACCGATTCGAGAGGAATCTCCGCCTCGTCGCAGGCCTTCCAGATGGCGTCGAGGAGTCCGTGGGGGTCAACGCTCGGTCCGGTGCCGTACACGTAGGCGCCGGGCGTGTCGATCGGTCGCCATCCGCCTTCGCCGTCCGATTCGAAGATGTAGGCCTCGAACTCCATGCCGACGTACGGGCTGTACCCCAGTTCCTTCCAGTCGGCAATGGCGCGATGTAGGGCGTTGCGCGGTGCGACGTCGACCGGACGGCCGAGTCGCATGAGATCGGCGACGACGACGCGGGTGCCCGGTTCCCAACCGGGCCGGATGTCGCTCGCGGGATAACAGGCGTCGAGGTCGGGTAGTCCTTCGTTCCAGTTCGAACCGGGCGTTTCGGGCGTCATGCCGCGGTCGTAGCCGAGGGCCCAGAGTCCAGTGCAGTGACGAACGCCATGATCGGCGAGGTCGGCCGGCACGTACTTGCCCCGAGCGAGCCCGAGATGATCGGGCCACAGCACTCGAAGACGGTTGTACTCACTCGACATCTTGCCCCCTTGGGATACGTTCGGAAAAGTAGCACTTGGAGTGGAGCCACCTACTAGGCAACTTACTATCCTCTATTACAACGTTTAGATACAAACGACTCTGGGAGTGGCGTGGAATATCGAAGAATTCTCCTCGACGGGTACGCCACCGACGTCGTCCTTGATGGCGACACGTTGGTTTCCCGCGACGGGCGACGCGTTGAGGCGCAGACCGCCACGCACCTCGCACCGGTCTCACCCACCAAGATTCTTTGCTGTCACCTCAACCACATCTCGCGGGTGCGCGAATTCGGCGTCGACCTTCCGCCGGCCCCGACGTACTTCCATAAGCCAATTTCAGCACTCAACAGCCACGGCGGCGCCGTCGTACGACCTGCCCACTGCCACTACTTGAATTACGAGGGTGAGATCGCCATCGTGATCGGTCGCACGGCGCGCAGCATCACCGTCGCCGACGCTCCCCACTACATCGCCGGTTACTCCATCGCCAACGACTTCGGACTGCATGACTTTCGCGACACCGACGCCGGGTCGATGTTGCGCGTGAAGGGTGCCGACACGCTCTGTCCGGTCGGACCGGGACTCGTTACCGGCTGGGACTTCGCCCACAAGCAGATGCGGACCACTGTCAACGGAGTCGTGCGCCAGGACGGCTCCACCGACGAGATGGCGTGGGATATGCACTACCTCGTCGCCGACCTCGCTCGGCTCATCACCCTGGTACCGGGCGACATCATTCTTTCGGGCACCCCCGCAATATCTCGTCCCGTCGAACCGGGCGATGTCGTCACCGTCGAGATCGAAGGACTCGGGGCGCTCACCAACCACATCGTCGAGGGTCCGACACCCGTCAGCGACGAAGTGGGTGCGCAACCGACGGCGACCGAAGAGGTACTTTCGACGGCGCTCGGCGCCGAGTGGGAGTTTCGCGGCGAGCGTCGACCGAGAGCCACGTCGCGTGACGAATTGCCATTTCCCAAGATCCGTCCGAAGTTCCAGTCATGAGTACTTCTCGCGTGGACGTTGACGGCGTCAGCGTCTCGCCCGATCACTACATCAACGGAGCGCGCGTCGCGTCGGCCACGACGTTCGAGGACCGTTCACCTCTCGACTGGACTTGGAAACTCGCCGACGTAGCTCGAGGGGGTGCTTTCGAAGCCGACCTCGCCGTCTCGGCCGCAGTCACCGCCTTCCCCGCGTGGGCGGCCCTCGCCACGAAGGAGCGCGGAACCTACCTCGACCGATTGGCCGACCTGATTGACCGCGACGTGGAGGCGATTGCCCACGTTGAATGTCTGGACATGGCGATGCTCGAAGAGAGCCTTCGACTTCGGGTCATTGGCCGCGGTGCGCGTAACTTTCGTGCCTACGCCGAACTTGCGCGACAGTACAATCCGCGGCGGTGGTCGTCCAACGGCACCGACAACACGGTCCTTCGTATGCCGGCCGGACCGACCGTCGTCATCACGCCCTGGAACGCGCCGTTCATGTTGTCCACGTGGAAGTGCGCCCCGGCACTCGCGGCCGGTAACACCGTTGTCTTGAAACCGGCCGAACGGTCGCCGCTAAGTTGTTCGATGTTGATGGACCTCGTCACCGAAGCGGAGTTCCCGCCCGGGGTGTTCAACGTCGTGCAGGGACTCGGTGCCGAAGTCGGCGCCGCACTGGTCACTGACGCTCGGGTGCGACGGATCTCGTTCACCGGTTCACCGGAAACGGGCCGACTGATCGGCGAAGCGGCCGCCAAGAACATCGTGCCGTTCACGGCCGAGTTGGGCGGCAAGGGCCCGTTCCTCGTCTTCGCCGACGCCGATCTCGACGCCGCGGCGCAGAAGGCCGCGGTCATGTTCGACGACGGCGGTCAGGTTTGTCTCGCCGGCACTCGACTCCTCGTAGAGTCGTCGGTCCGTGACGAATTCGTCGCTCGCTTCGAGGCCGCCACGACACAACACGTCTCGGGCGACAGTCGCGACGCCGCGACAACCCTCTCGCCCCTCATCCACCCCGATCACCTCGCGCGGGTCGACGGGTTCGTTAGTCGCGCCCGCGACCACGGCGACCGGATTGTCTTTGGCGGCCAGCGCGAGGGGCCTGACGGCCTCTGGTACGAACCGACGTTGGTCGAACCGGTGTCGAACGACTCGGAGATCGTCCAGCGCGAGGTCTTCGGGCCCGTCCTGACGTTGCAAACCTTCGCCGACGAGGCCGAGGCCGTGGAGCTGGCGAACTCGACGAAATACGGACTCTCGGCCATCATTTACACCTCGGATGAGAGACGAGCCGAGCGGCTCGGCGCGCAACTTCGTGCCGGCACCATCTGGGTGAACTGCTTCCTCGTGCGCGACCTTACGGCGCCGTTCGGTGGGACCGGCATTAGCGGCATTGGTCGTGAAGGCGGCGACTTCGCCCTCGACTTCTATTCAGATTTGAAAACACTGCAGATTAAGGAAGGAACGACCCATGGGTGAAATCGTCGGTGCGGGACTTCTCGCACACGTGCCAACCATCGTGCTTCCCGACGAACTTCGTCGAGAACTCAACAACGGCAACGAGAGCACGCTCTATAGCGGACTCCACCAACTTCGACGTGAGGTCTTCGACCTGCTGAAGCCCGATCTCGTGCTCGTCTTTGACAGCCACTGGTTCACGACCGTCGAATTTGTCGTGACCGCCGCCGAGCGCCGGATGGGATTCTTCACCAGTGAAGAGTTGCCGAGGGGCATGTCGAGTGTCCCCTATGACATGCCAGGCAGTCCCGCGTTCGCACGCCTCGTTGGCAAGATCGCCGACGAGACCGACGACTGTTGGATTACGCCCATTGACAATGAACATCTGCCCGTCACCTACGCGACGCTGAACTTCCTCTCATTCCTCCAGGGTCCCGAAGCGTGGGCCTCCATCGGGGTCTGTCAGACCGCGGAGAGTCGAGACTTCGAAACCGTCGGCAAGGTCGTCGCCGAGGCCGTTCGCCAGAGCGACCTGCGCGTCGTACTGCTGGCGTCCGGTGCCCTCAGCCACACGTTCCACAAACTTCGCAATCTCCGTAGTCACGAAGCAGCGCCCGAAGAGAACATCTACTCCGACGACGCCCGTAAGTGGGATCACCGCGTCATCGATGCCTTGGTGCGCGGCGATCACGCCCAGGTAGTCAACGAGATGGATCAGTTCATGACGGTTCGACCCGAGGGGCACTTCGCGCACTACCAAATGATGGTCCACGCGCTCGGCGGGGCCGAGTGCACGGCACCGGGCCGGATGTATTCGCAGTACGAGAACTCCATTGGCACCGGTCAGGTCCACGTATGGTTTGACGAGCCGGCGAACGGTTGGACGGGACCACGGGCATGACCTTTACAGGATTACCTTTTCCACGCACCGCGTCGGGCGACGCCTCGATACTGCCGCCCGCTCCGTGGCACTACTCGGGCGATCTCCTCACCGTCGAGTACCGGACCGATCCGGCGAACGTTCGCGCGGTGTTGCCGCCCGACGTTGAACTGGCACACGACGACGAGGACCCGGGCGCCGTTGCGTTCATGTGGGCCGACTGGCAGAGTTGCGGTGACGACCGCGAAGAGTTGTTGGATCCGGTGCGTTCGCAGTACAAGGAGTCGTTCGTGGTGGTGCGTTGCCGCTACGCGGGCCAGCTCTACAGTCGCTGCGTCTTCATCTGGGTCGACAAGGACTTCGCGTTGGTGCGGGGCTACGTGCAGGGCTACCCGAAGAAACTCGGCTCCATCCACCAGACCCGACCCATCACCGTGGGTAGTGCCGGACCGCGCCTCGAAGCCGGCGGAAAATTCGGGATGACCCTCGCCGCCGCCGACCGCCGCCTCGCCAACGCGACCGTGACGCTTCGCGAGCTGGCAGCGAGCAACGGTTTCGTCAACGGGCACGCCATGCTGCACCACCGTTGGTTTCCGCGCATTGAACTCGACGGCACCGATTCCCTGGACGAGGTCGTCACGATGTCGGGCGTCAACCTCGACCTCGGTCCCGTGTGGACGGGCGACGCCACGCTCGAACTGCTCGACTCGCCTACCGAAGAGTTAACCCGCCTCGCGCCTCGCGAAATAATCGGCGGCTATTTCCGATCGGTCGGTACGACATTCGCCGGAGGAACGACCCTGCGAGTGAGTTCGTGAGCCGTCGCATTGGTTCAGCCTCGCCCGCGGTCGTGCTCCAAGCGGAGAAGGACATCAAGGCGCGGCTAAAGGGTCAGCACTTTGACTTCACCGCAATGAGCGCCATCTCCAACGTCTACCGCGCCGGTACGGCCGTGCGAAACCATATGGAACGAACGGTCCTCGCCGAGTACGACCTCAGCTGGGTCGCCTTCACCGTGCTCTGGATTCTCTGGATCTGGGATACCCAAGAGACCGGGCACGTTGCCGACGAGGCCGGCGTCACCAAAGGGACGCTGACGGGCGTCATCAAGACTCTCCAGACTCGTAAATTGATCCGCCGACTCCCCCACAAGGACGATCGGCGGCGGGTTTCCATCGAGCTCACGCCCTCAGGTGAACGCCTGATTGAGACGCTCTTCCCGAAGTTCAATCAACACGAGCGCGTCGCCGTCGAATCGCTGACCGCGAGCGAGCAACGCGAACTGGCCCGACTGCTCCGCAAGGTCTCTCACGGGATTGCCAGTTCCTCCAACGACTGAAGTGCCATCACCACTGTCGTCAATGCGTCGTCGGCGCACGGTACGCGCGTAACGACTACCGGTCCGCCGCGTCCTCGGTCGGAATGAGATGGCGGGCCGCCCGTGCCTCATCGACACGTGAAACGGGCGTCGACTGAGGAGCGCGATGGAGCGCGTCGGGATCGTCAATGGCGCGTTGCGCAATGCGTTCGATCGCCTCAGCCAAGGCTTCCAGCGTCTGAAGACTCTCCGTTTCAGTCGGTTCGAACATCAGCGCCTCTTCGACAATCAGTGGAAAGTACACCGTCGGTGAGTGGAACCCCTCTTCGAGTAACGCCTTCGCCACGTCGAGACCACGGACACCGTACTTGTTCTTGAGCGACGTCGCGGTCAACACACATTCGTGCATGCAGACGCGGTCGTAGGCCGCGGGCAGTGTGTCGCGGAGACGGTGACGGAGCCAGTTGGCGTTGAGAACGGCGTACTTGGCAACGCGGGTGAGCCCGTCACCGCCGTGCACGTCAATGTAGGCGAGCGCTCGCGCCAACACCATGGCGTTACCGTGCCAACCGTGGACTCGCCCAATCGATTTCGGCGGCTTCACCCACGCGTACGAGCCGTCGTCCCGCTTCGTAGCCTTGGGCCCCGGAAGAAAGTCGACCAGTCGCGACGAGACGGCGACCGGACCGGCACCGGGGCCGCCCCCACCGTGTGGCGTGGCGAAGGTCTTATGCAAGTTCATGTGGACAATGTCAAAACCCATGTCGCCGGGGCGCACGACGCCGAGAATGGCGTTCAGATTCGCGCCGTCGTAGTAGAGCAGTCCACCGACGTCGTGCACGGCAGCGGCGATCTCGGTGATCTCTTCTTCGAAGAGGCCGAGCGTATTGGGGTTCGTCAACATGATGCCCGCGACGTCCGGACCGAGTGAAGCCTTCAGTTTCTCCAGGTCGACGAGTCCGCGGTCATTCGAGGGAATCGTCGTCACTTCGTAGCCACCGAGCGTCACGGAGGCCGGATTCGTGCCGTGCGCCGAATCGGGGATGAGGATTCGCTTCCTCGCGTCGCCATTCGCGCTGTGAAAGGCCCGCATTAACAAGAGGCCAGTGAGTTCGCCGGCGGCACCGGCGGCCGGTTGCAAGGTTGCGGCCGCCATGCCCGTGACGGCGCACAACTTCTCTTCGAGTGTGACGAGCAACTCCAGCCAGCCCTGGGTCAGCTCCGCCGGGGCGCCGGGGTGGACCGAATTGAGTCCCGGATCGGCCGCCACGGCGTCACAGAACTTGGGGTTGTACTTCATGGTGCACGAGCCGAGCGGGTACATGCCGAGGTCGACCGAGAATTGACGGTGCGACAATCGGGTGAAGTGCCCAACGAGGTCGCGCTCGGAGACTTCGGCAATATTGACGACATCCGCGTTCAGGTGCGTGCTCGGCACGAGTTCATCGAGCGCCCTCGCGGGCACGCCCGTCGTGCGCAGTTGATAGGCGGAGCGTCCCGGCACGGACATCTCGAAGATCGTCGGCTCGGTCTCATGACCTACCAGAGGCGCCGACGCGGCTCGTCCGCCTGAGAGCGCTCGCGACGTCATTCGCCGACCGCCTTGCGGAGCACTTCGACGTAGCGGTCGATCTCCTCCTTGGTACGTCGCTCCGTCACGGTCACAATCAACACGTTCTCGATGCCGTGGTCGATCGAGGCGTCCTCACCCATCGTGAGGGCTGCGGCGGCAACGCCGCCCAGCACGCCGTCGTTGGCCATCGTGAGCAGTACCGACGACGCATCTGAAGTAAGACGGACGGCGAATTCGCGAAAGAACGGCTGCGTCGACACCCTCTCCACCCCGTCGATCTTCACTATCTCGTCGTGGAGGAAGTGCGCCCCCTGGGCGCAGCGTGTTGCCACTTCGCGAAGTCCTTGGGTGCCGAGCCAGCCGAGTTGGATGGCGGCCGTGACGGCCATCAGCGTCTGATTGGTGCACACGTTCGACGTGGCCTTTTCTCGCCTGATGTCCTGTTCGCGCGCGCGAAGCGTCGTCACGAACGAGCGGCGATCGTTGGAGTCGACGGTTTCACCGACAATGCGACCGGGCAAGCGGCGAACCTGTTCGTTGGTGCAGGCGAAGAGTCCGAGGAAGGGGCCACCGAAGGCGAGCGGTGTACCGAAGGGCTGTCCCTCTCCGACGAAGATGTCCGCGCCCCACTGCCCGGCCGTTTTGAGGACACCGGCGGCGATGGGGTCGGCGCCGAGGATGAACAGTGCGTCGTTCGCAAGGGCCAGTTGCTTGGCCGCCGTCACGTCCTCGAGGACGCCGAGGTAGTTAGGGTAGGCGGCCACGACGGCGGCGGCGCCCGAGGCGTCGACACTCCCCCAATCGGTGACGCCGTCCACGAGCGGCGCAACGACGATCTCGTGACCCGTACCTCGCGCGAAGGTCGTGGCCACTTCGCGCCAGTGCGGATGAACGCCCGCCGATATCACCATCTTCTCTCGTTGCGTCGCGCCGTGCGCCATGTTGAGGCCCTCGACCAAACCGGTCGCCGCATCGTAGAGCGAGGCGTTCGGAATCGGTAGTCCACTGAGTCGCGAGATCAACGTCTGATATTCGAAGATGGCCTGCAGGACCCCCTGGGCGACCTCTGGCTGATAGGGCGTGTAGGCCGTCACGAACTCCGAACGGCCGGCCAGCATCTTTACAACGGCCGGCACCTCGTGGTCGTAGACCCCGGCGCCGGCGAAGCAGGTCATCTCCGAGAACTTGGCGCGGTTGGCCGACGTGTACTGAGCGAAGACCGCCGCCACGTCTGGTTCGCTCAAGCCCGACGGCAGATCCAGGTCCTGGGTGAGGCGAACGGCCGGCGGAATGTGAGCGAAGAGTTGTTCGAGGGAGTCCATGCCGAGGAAGCGCAGCATTTCGTCAATCTCTTCGGGCGTGTGCGGTAAGTAGTCGGCCATCTCACTTCACCTTTCGCACGAACGGCAGGGTGGTCACGTTCGCCGAAATCTCTCGACCCCGAAGCGTGACGGTGACCGGTGTGCCCTCGTCGAGTTCAGCGCGCAGCAGCCCCAAGCCAATGCCGTGGCCGAGAACGGGCGAAAAGTTGCCCGACGTCAACGTGCCGATGTTCGTGCCGTCGAGGGACACGTCGCCGCCGTCACGCAGCGGTTGACGCCCGTCAACGCCGACACCGGTGAGCAGTCGCTGGGGACCGCGTTCTCGTTCGCGCGCCACGGCCTCTCGACCCCGGAACGTCTCCTTGTCCCATCCGAGCACCCAGCCGAGTTTGGCTTCGAGGGTCGTCGACGAGAGACTCAGTTCGTGACCGTAGAGGGGCAGCGCCGCCTCGAGGCGAAGGGTGTCGCGCGCGCCCAATCCCGCCGGCGTGATCTCGGCATCGACCAGTCGAGCGAGGAGTTCTTCGGCCGCCTCGTTCGGTACCGCGATCTCCAGACCATCCTCGCCGGTGTAGCCCGTGCCGGCCACGCGAACCTCGACGCCGGCGTAGTCAAATCGGGCGACCCGAAAACGCTGTACCTCGGCGAATCGTTGGTCGACGGCCGCCACTTTCGAGCGAGCTTGCGGACCCTGCACCGCCAGAATGCAGCGCTCGGACGTCACGTCGACGCCGGGCAACGCGTTCGTCACGCCCGACGTATTCGAGGCGTTGGGCATCACGTCAAACTCGTGGTCGCCCACCCACCAGACGATAATGTCGTCCACGACGAAGCCGTCGTCGTTCAAGAGATGGGTGTACTGCGCTCGACCGGGGCCGACCTTCGTGAGGTCGTTCGTGAGCGTTGACTGCAACGCAGCGAACATGTCCGCTCCGTCGCAACGAACGGTGCCGAGGTGGCTCACGTCGAAGACAACGGCGTCATTTCGACAGGCCAAGTGCTCGGCCACGGTGCCCGTGGCGTACTGCAACGGCATCTCCCAGCCACCGAAGGGGACGATTTTTGCGCCTAACCGAACGTGTGCGTCGTAGAGAAAGGGGCGCCGGTCGGTCACGTCAACAACCTTATGCCGCGAGGCCGGCCAGTGTCCCCAGACCATGTTGTTGGAGCAGCGCGACGAAGTCGCGCTGGTAGACGACGAGCAGTTCCACTTCGGGATAGAGGGTTCGGAACGCTCGAACCTTTTGATTCTTCTTCGTCACGAGTCGTTGTTCGAGCACGGTCAGCTCAATGAACAGTCGGCGCTCGGGCAAGTAGAAGTCCGGACGGAAGGCGCGCACCGTCTCGCCCTTCTCATTCCACTCGAGTGGAAACTCGACGGGCTCGTACGACCACGCGAAGCCGTAGAGATTTAAGAGGCGTGCGAACGCCTTCTCACTGGGGTGGGCGAACTGGTCCTGCGGGCAAGATTCAACACTGGGGTGCCGTCGACGAGAGCCGTCGATCGGCGATTGGTCGGTCACGCCGAACGGGTCTCCCTCTCCGACGTTGCGAGTTGCGTGTTGCGAATAGTGGTCGAGAGTTCGGCGACCACGTTCGCCAACGGCACGATGTTAAAGACGCCCTGTCCACCTCGGAGGAGGTCGACGAGGTCGCCGTCATCTCGTGCGAGCACCGATCCGGCGTCACTCATCACGAGACTGCTGGAGGCGAGATCGGCGCCCAAGGAGTTGCGTAAACATTCAACGGCCTGGCGTGCTCGAGCGAGCGCCACACCCGAGTTGAGCAGTGACTTGATCACTTTCACCTCGAGCACGTCGGAGTAGGAGTAGGTCCGCTTGGATCCACTCCCCTGGGCCGCCGTGATTGACGGCGTCACGAGATCGGTACGCGCCCAGTAGTCCAACTGACGGTACGTGACGCCGGTGAGGCGACAGACCATCGGGCCACTAAATCCACTTGTTAAGGAATCTGTCATTGTCGTTTCCCTCCCGACCGAGGTGTATCCAGACTATCCCGACGGACTACACGAGTGTAGTTTCGCGCCGGCTACTCAGCAAATAAATCTGGTCGACCGAGCGTCGGCGATGACGCTTCGGCGTACAAACGAGGAGGGATGCGACCGGCCTTTCGGGCTCCGAAACCGGCTTTCACACCGTCCCTGATCGCTTCGGCCATGGTGACGGGATCGATCGCTCGGTTGATGGCGGAGGCCGCGAGCACCCCATCGCAGCCCAGTTCCATCGCGAGGGCCGCGTCCGACGCGGTGCCGACCCCGGCGTCGAGCAGTACCGGCACGCCGACGCGTTCGCAGATGAGGGCAATCGCGTGGGGATTTCGAATGCCGAGTCCCGAGCCAATGGGCGATCCGAGCGGCATCACCGCGACACAACCCAGCTGTTCAAGGCGTTGGGCGACGATGAGGTCGTCCGAGGTGTACACCCACACTTCGAAGCCCGCCCGAACCAGTTGCTCGGTCGCGCGCAGGGTCTCGGTCGTGTCGGGCAGGAGCGTCACGTCATCGCCGATCACCTCGAGTTTCACGATGTTGGTCTCGAAGGCCTCGCGGGCCAGTTCGGCCACCTTGACTGCTTCGGCGGCGCTAAAACAACCGGCCGTGTTCGGAAGAAGAGAAAAGTTGAGGCGGCCCAGTAAATCGTAAATCGAGCCCTCGACCTTGGGGTCGACTCGACGAAGGGCCACCGTCGCGATCGTCGCCTCGGAGGCGACGAGGGACGCCGCGAGCACGTCCAGGGAGCGAAATCCCCCGGTGCCCACGACGAGACGTGAGGTTGAACTGACCGAACCGACCTGAAAGAGATCTCCCACGATGCCAGCGTACTAACCGCTTGGGTGCCGTAACTAAGGTTGACTAGGTGCAACCGCTGAGCGTTCTTTCCATCGCCGGGTCGGACTCGGGGGGCGGCGCCGGCATCCAGGCCGATTTGCGCACCTTCAGTGCCTTCGAGCTCCACGGCACGACCGCCGTCACGGCGGTCACGGCACAAAATACGATCGGCGTCACGGCCGTTGCCAACATTGACCCCGACGTCGTCGTCGCCCAAGTGCTGAGTGTCGTCAGCGACTTCGAAGTGAGCGCCGTGAAGACCGGCATGCTGGCTCAGCCCGCGACCGTCGAGCGCGTGGCGCAACTGGCGAGTGAGGGACTGCTGCCCCACTTGGTGGTCGACCCCGTGCTCGTCTCGTCAACGGGACAGGTGCTCATGCAGGACGGTGGCGTCGAGGCCTATCGCTCCGCTCTCCTCACGTTCGCTGAAGTGGTGACACCCAATCTTCGAGAGGCGGCGATCCTCTGCGATGTTGACGTGGGCGACGTAAAGACTCACGATGACATGGTGGCGCTCGGCGTGGCCATCCTGGACTTCGGACCGACCTACGTGTTGGTGAAGGGCGGACATTTCGTCGAACACGCCACGACCGCCGACCACGCACCCGACATCCTCATCTCTCGACACGACGTCGTCGTGTTTGACGCCGCGCGCGTCGAGACCACGAACGACCACGGCACGGGCTGTTCTCTGTCGGCAGCTCTCTGCTCGGGTCTGGCGCTCGGACGAAGCGTCGCTGACGCCACGAGAGACGCAAAGTCGTTCGTGCTGGCCGCGCTCACGAGCTCCGCCGACTGGAAACTTGGGCGGGGCCGAGGTCCCATTGACCATTTGGGATGGGGAGAATGAGCGACGAAGCGAAGGCTCCGCTCACGACGACGACCAGCATCTTGCCCGCGGCCGCGGTCCTCGGGCTGGCGGTGCTCATGCTTCTCGTCTTCATGGTCATCAACCTCATTTCCGATCAGGGCGTCACGGCGACGCCCTCGACGGTTCCGGTCGTCGTGGGCGGACTCACGAAGTCGCCGTCGGCCGCCGTCCTCGACTACTGCCGCCATACCTCCGAGATTCCCTCCAACATCAATGACGTCTTCGTGGTGCCGGTCGGCACATCCACGCAAAAAGGCGCCAATATCCCCAACGCCGGGGCTGGCGACTTCGACTGCTACGAACCGGTCGCGACGCGCGCCAACAGCGGATCGCTGCTGGCCTTCTACACCTCGCAATTAGAAGCGAGAGGTTGGTCGCTCTTCTCCCATGGGGCGAGCAACGGCTCACCGCAGGAGCTGTTCCAAAAAGCCGGCACCGACGGGTTCTACTGGGTCGCAGGGGTGACCGTTACGTCAACCACGAAGAACGTGACCTACTGGACCTTTCGGATCTATCAGAACTCGGAAACGGTTTGAAGCACCCGCTGCGACGGAACGACCGCTTCCTGGCAGGCCCACGACCACAACGCGAAGTTGAGCGGATAAATCACGTAACCCACGCGCGTCGCTGACGCCACGCACATCATGGTGAGAAACACGAGACTGAGAATCGCGAGCAGTGTTGACAGTGAGAGTGGCCAGTGGCTGCGCACGTACTTCGCGAGAAAGTATCCCCCCACGAGGAACGTCACGGGCGCTAGTACGTGACCGAGTGGCGCCCAGAGCGTCGTCAGAACGTGACCCGGTAGGGCACTCGCCGCGGGCGAGGTTACGCCGGTAAGACCCAACGGGAAGGCGAAGACGTTCGAGATGAAGGCCCACGGGGCGCGGTACGCGAAGGGCGCCACGGTGACGAGAATGATCGCGGCACTCCATCCCGCAACGCGGTACCACGCGGTGCGGTCCTTTCCGTCGCGTGCGACGAGCAGCGCGCCGATCGCCATGGGCCACGCGGTGAGCTTCATCGCCGCGGCCAGTCCGAAACTGATGCCCGCGAAGTTGTTCCGTCGACGTTGCAACGCAACGACCCCGAGCAACATGAGCGCCAGGATCGGCATGTCGTCACCGCCCGTCGACAAGAACAGTGCACCGGTCGGCAGCGCCAACAGGAACTGCGCCACCCGTATCTTCTTTCGCCCCGACGCTCGAAAGAGACCCAACGCCAGACAACTCGCCATCAAGGTCAGCAGCGACATCGCAATACGGGGATCGGTGAGGCCCTTACCTCGATGGGATTCGGCCGACGGTAGTCCGAAGACGCCCATCAACGGAAAATACGGGAAGAAGGATTCGTACGCCGGAGCTCCGTGAATCGGATTGATCAACTTGCCGTGCCGGTAGTACGAGGGGTAGGGATCCTTGCCCTGACTGAGGTAGTCCCCCGCTCGGTGGATGACGCCGATCTCTGGTTGGGCGACTCGCCACTTCGCTTCGAGACCGAGCGGTATGGCGACTGAGCCCAGCAGTACCAGCCCGAGCAGGCCGACACGGACCATCAACGTTCGTTGCAACTTCAACCGGTCGAGCATCAGGGCAATGACGGCGAAGACCGCGTACGGCACGAACGCGAGGTAGCCCCACTGCCACTGCGCCGGTTCCTTGGACGTCAGACCGAGCCCTAACGCGAAGACCGCGGCCAGTGCGTAGAGCAGTGCGTCACTCCCCAGTCCGCCGAGCGCTCCCCACCTAATAACGAGACGGGTGCGCGCGAGTGAGAGCCGCGTCAACATTGGGGCAATTGTACTGACTTCGTTCGTTTCGGGTCGGGAATCGTTAGTCGTTGACATCGGTTTGGAGTCGCCGTATAGGCATGAGCGTGACGGGCGGCACCTTCATGGCGAGGAAGTGGAGAATGATGCCCACGCTCTCGTTCGTGCGCTCCTTCAACAGCTGGTGCGATGTGCCGGGGACGATGGCCAATTGACCATGGGGAATGGCCTCGTACATCGCACAGGTGTGACGAAGGGTCGCCACGTCGTCGTCGCCGGCCATCACGAGCGTCGGCACCGGAATCGTCGAGAGTTCCGCGGTCGTCAAGGTCGGCTCTGAGAAGGTCAACGCCGTCGTCTTTTCCTCCACCACGCTGGCGTGATCGGCGCCGTCGGGCGAGTGTTCGCCAAATCGCTCGGCCCACTGCGCGAACTCCGCGCTCTCGGTGTCGAAGGTGGGCACGGGCATCAGACCGTCGTGGTGAAAGTTGGCGCCGATGACGACGATGCGGCGAAGGAGGTCGGGGCGGCGCATGGCGACGAAGAGTGCCACGTTGCCACCGTCACTGTGCCCCACCACGTGCACGCGTCGATCAAGGTGTTCGATGAAGGCAATCGTTTCGTCGGCCATTGCACCGTAGGAAAAGGGCTCGTCGGTGTCGGCGGTGCGTCCGTGTCCACGTCGATCGAAGGCGGCGACCCGGAACTTTTTTGCTAACGGCGGTCCGAGGACGCGGAGAAGACTTCCGCTGCTGCTCATGCCGCCGTGCAACAACACGACGGTGTGGCCCTTACCTTTCGGAATGCGGGCCCAGGTGGGATGGCCGTTTAACTTGATCACCGTCACAATTCTCATGGTACGCGCATTGACCGCAGTGATTCGTTGCCTCGTAAGGTGGCGTGGTGCGCGCCTTCATCGTGAGCGAAGTAGAGGAGGTTCTCAACCTCGAGGTTCGAGACGTCGAGCCCACCGCGACACTCGACACCGACGTCCTCGTGAAGGTCGACTTCAGTGGCGTCAACTTCAAGGACGCCATGGTCGCCACACGCAAGAGCCGGGTGCGTCGAGTCCCCTCCTTGACCGGCGGCGTCGATGCCGCGGGCACGGTCGTCGCGTCACGTGATCCGACACTCGTCACGGGCACCCGTGTGGCCGTGCACGGTGGGGCGCTCGGGGTCGCGCGCGACGGCGGATTCGCGCAGTTCATCTACGCACCGATCCGCTACGTCTCGGTGCTGCCCGACTCCCTCTCCACGCACGACGCGATGGTCGTTGGGACCGCGGGCTTCACCGCCATGGAGAGTCTGTTGGCGCTCGAGGACCGGGGACTCAAACCCGGCGGCGAGGTACTCGTCACCGGAGCGACCGGTGGCGTGGGGTCCCAGGCCGTAACCTTCCTCGCCGTCAAGGGCTACCGGCCAGTGGCGTCGACCGGTTCGCCACACGAGTCACCGTGGTTGCTCGATCGCGGCGCGCAGCGCGTCATTGGGCGCGACGACCTTAGTGATCAACCCGGTCGAGTGCTCGGCACCGAACTGTGGGACGGAGCGATTGACTGCGTCGGCGGTGCGACCCTTTCGTCGATTCTTCGGTCCCTCCGCTACGGCGCGGCCGTCGCGGCCAGTGGCCTCGTGGCCAGTGCCGAGTTGGTGACCACCGTCTACCCGTTCATTACAAGGTCGGTCGGTCTCCTCGGCATTGACTCGGTCGAAGCGACGGCGTCGACGAGGGCGCGTGTCTGGCACGCACTCGGCGACGTGGCGCCATCAATCGACTGGGCCTCTCTCACCGATCGCGTGGCCACACTCGAAGAACTGCCCGCCGCGCTCGATGACGTGCGACGTGGCACGACGAGGGGCCGAATCCTCGTTGATCCCAATCGGGGCTGACTGGTTCTCAACTTCGCCGCACGACACGACGCCGAACTGCCGGTCACCGACCAGTTAGTAGAACGGACTAAGCCACACTTTGCCGTTGTCACACGGCTGTACCGCCGACGGCGGTGTCAGGGGAACGGCTGATCCACCAGCGGAGAACTGGACGTTGACGGTCACGGCGTCGTCGCAGACCGTGTTGTTGGTCGGCACGTCTTGATAAGCGAGCGAGAAGTTCGTCACTGATCCCGGCTTGAGTACCAGCAAGGTCGGTGGGTCGTTGGCCTTCGCGGGGCTGAACTGGACGGCGTTGTTACTCGACGGTATGTCACTCAGGCTGATCGGCAGGACCGCTCCGGTCTTGTCCTGCAGCGTGAGAACGGGCCAACCCTTCACCGAACACGTGCCCGGCGTGGCCTTGGTCAACGTGACGCTCGCGTAGATGGTGCCGGCGGCGCCCTCACCTTCGTTATAGACGCCCGAGAAGGCACTCCCCTGGCACATCGCCGACGCTGGGATGGTGCTGGTGGTCGTCGCAACGGTCGTGGTCGTCGCGAGGTGCGTGGTCGTGGTCGTCGACGGACTGATCGCGTGTCGACTCAAGGTATAGATCGCCGCGAAGGCGATGAAGATTGCGACGGAGATTAATCCACGTCTCACTGACCGAAGTCCTCGGGCCGAATGGTGTCGAGAAACTCTCGCAACTCGGCGACGAGGTCGGCTTCATTGGTCGGTTCGATTTCGATATCGATGTCGTCGTCACTCTCGTCGTCGTCGAGTTCAAGTTCCATTACTTTGCCTTCGGCGGCCATGAGTTCGTCGCTCACGAGTATCGGAGCACCGACGCGCAGGGCGAGGGCCACGGCATCGCTCGGACGTGCGCTGACGTTGATCTCTTCGCGGTCGCGCAGCAGTCGCAGGTTCGCGTAGAAGGTGTTGTCGTGCAGGTCGGTGATTTCCGCAGCGAAGAGTTGCGCCCCGAGTGCAATGATCACGTTGCCGAGAAGGTCGTGCGACATCGGTCGAGGCGCCTTCACGCCCTGCAGCGCGTACGCAATCGCCGTCGCTTCGGGTGCCCCAATAAATATTGGCAACACGCGCGTACCGGCGACCTCTTCGAGAAGGAGCAGGGGCGTCGACGAACCGACGTCGACACGAACCGCCCGAAGTACGACTTCAACCATGAGGCCAGCCTAGACGGCGAGGGGTCGAATTTTCGCGCCTAGTTGCCGAGGTACTCCTGCAACGCACGTTCGTAGAGCACGTCGCGAAGCGCGCTCACTTCACTAGCCAGCTCCACCGTCACGCTCTGCGCCTGCTCGCCCGAAAGTCCGCTCGCCCGCGAACGAAGCGGCGCACTCAAATCGTCCACCAGTCCGACTTCGCGCTCGGCCACGCGACGAAGCGATCCGAGGAGTCGCACGTCGAGACCACGTGCGATCAAGGCATTGGCGCACGTCGCGACGCGCACGTCGTACTGCGTGAAGGCCATGTCGCGACCAAGTGACACGGGCGCGAGCAGACCGAGGGCGTGTAGGTGGTGCACCACTGTCGACGACAGTCCGGTCGCCCCGAGAAACTCCGACGTCGAGAGGTACTGCTGGTCGCTCGTCGCGACTTCATTGTCCAGTTCCTCCACGACCTTCAGGTTCGGACGTGGCGCCGGCGTCGCTGCTGGCGTCGCCGGGACGGGAATCGAGACGATGTTGGTCACCGCATCGCGGGCCGCGTGTCGAGGACTCGACGCCACCGGCATGTCCTTCAACAGACCCTGCTCGATGAGTCGAAGTCGCACCACGCGCAGTGGCACGAACTCTTCCTGGGCCAACCTGATGGCTTCGCGCAAGCAGTCGACGTCGCGCTCGGAGTAGAGGCGGTAACCCTTTCGACTGCGGCTCGGCTGTACGAGACCCTTGTCTTCGTAGTAGCGAATCTTGGAAAGCTCAATATCAGGGAAATCCTTGCGGAGTTGGGCGTGAACTTCGCCAATGCGCATGATGCCCTGATTGCCATTCATCGCGTCGCCTCCCAAAACACCAGCTTAAATTTCCCGATCTGCACCTCGTCGGCCGAGTGGAGCGTCGTCTCTTCGACGCGCGTCCCGTTCACGTACGTGCCGTTGAGTGAGTTGAGGTCGCGCAAGGTGATTCGACCACTCCCCGTTCGCGTGAAGATGGCGTGATGGCGCGAGACCGACACGTCGTCGAGCAACAGGTCGCTGTTCTCGTGACGACCGACGGAGGTGATCTCCGCCTTCAACTCAATCCGGTTACCTGCTTCGAGTCCGGCGGCGATGACGAGTTCGTCACCGTGTTCGCCGTTCGGTCCTCGACTCGAACCGGGGTGCAACGCTTCGACGGCACTCACGACAGGCACGGCGACCGTTTCGGGTGAACTCGCTTCGTGTTGTGGGGCCCCACACGACCAACAAAAATTTGCATTGGCGTTGAGTATCTCTCCACATCGACGACAGTTCATCGGCTTCACACTAGTTAACTTCGAGAAGGCTCGTCAGGGTCAGTTGTTGGTGAGGGCTTCGTAGCCCGCGGCGTCGAGCAGCGCGTCGTACTCGGCGCTGTTCGTCGTCGTTACTTCGCAAATCCAACCATCGCCGTACGGGTCGCTGTTGATCGATTCCGGCGTCGTCGTCAGCGTGTCGTTCACCGCGGTGACGGTCCCGCTGACGGGCGAGTAGATCTCCGACACGGACTTCGTCGATTCCACTTCGCCGAGCGCACCGTGCGCGTCGACGGCCGTTCCGACCTTGGGTAAGTCGACGAACACGACGTCGCCGAGGGCGTCTTGCGCGTAGTCGGTAATGCCCACGCGAATCACGTCGCCGTTCGCCTTCGCCCACTCGTGGTCGTTGGAATATCGAAGTTCAGAGGGAATCAACATGGGGCAAACCTACAAGGTTTTCCGAGCCCCACGGCCGGTGCGTAGGGCAGCGAGGGCCGGACGGACGTACCCAAGTAACACGATCCACGACAAGGTAAGACCGGCCAGTCCAATGCACCAGCAGGCAATGCGCACATCGTGCTGCCACGCCGTTAGAGGGGCGTGATGGGGATTCGTCGTGAGCAGGAACAGCGGGAAACTCGTCATCAGGGCAAACGTCGAGACCTTCCCCCACCAGATCACGTCAATACGCGCTGCCCCGAGCGCCGCTAAGACGACGGTCAACAGCGACACGATCAATTCGCGCGTCAAGGTCGCCGACGCGAACCACCAGGGCACGCCACCGGCGCCGGCGACGCAGAGCAACCCAGTGATAACGAGGATGCGGTCGGCCACGGGGTCGATGATTTTTCCAACATTGGAAACCTGGCGCAGTCGTCGAGCGAGGAAACCATCAAACCAGTCCGTCGCGCCGAGCGACGCGAGCAGCCAGGCCGCGATGGCGCGGTGATCCGTGCCGAAAAGCAGCCACACGAAAACCGGTAGCAGTGCCAATCGAATCGCGGTGACGAGATTCGGCCACGTCCACCAGCCCGCGTCCGACGTCTCTTGTGGGCTCATACGAGCACCGTAGTGCTAGGCGACAGTGATCGACTGATCGAGGTAGACGTCTTGCACCGCGTGCACGAGCGCAGCGCCTTCGCTGATCGGACGTTGAAACGCCTTACGCCCCAGAATGAGACCCTGGCCACCGGCGCGCTTATTAATGACCGCCGTGCGAACGGCGCCCGCGAGGTCGTTATTACCCTTGGCCTCGCCGCCCGAGTTGATCAGTCCAATTCGTCCGGCGTAACAGTTGACGACCTGCCAACGGGTGAGGTCGATTGGATTGTCCGTCGTGAGCTCCGAATAAACCAGTGGACTGGTTTTTCCGAACTTCACGGCGTTGTAGCCCCCGTTGTTCTCCGCTTGCTTCTGCTTAATAATGTCCGCTTCAATCGTGACGCCCAAGTGGTTGGCCTGACCGGTGAGGTCGGCGCTCAGGTGATAATCAACGCCGTCCTTGACGAAAGCGTCATTGCGCAAGTAGCACCACAGCACCGTGAACATGCCGAGTCGGTGGGCCTCCTGGAATGCGGCGCGCACCTCTTCCAACTGACGCACGGAGCCCTCGGAACCGAAGTAGACCGTGGCGCCCACGCCGACGGCACCGAGGTCCGACGCCTGCTGCGCCGAAGCGAACATGCGCTGGTCGAAGCTGTTCGGGTAACGCAGAAGGTCGTTGTGGTTCAACTTCACAATGAAGGGAATCCGGTGCACGTAGCGTCGCGACACCGAGGCGAGCGTGCCGAGCGTCGAGGCAATGGCGTTGCAGTGGGCCTCAATGGCGAGGTCGCAGAGTCGTGCCGGGTCGAAGTATTCGGGATTGGGCGCGAATGAGGCCGCGGCCGAGTGTTCAATGCCCTGGTCGACGGGAAGGATTGAGACGTAGCCAGTCCCCCCGAGACGACCGTGACCGTGCAGCGTGCCGAGATTACGCAGCACCGTCGGCGTCCGGTCGCTCAGCGTAAAGACGTCATTTATGTAGTCCGGTCCGGGAAGAGTCAGGAGTTCTTTCGGAAAGGCCGTGGCCCGGTGGTCGAGGAGTGATGACGCTTCGTCACCCAAAAGTGAGGCAATGTCCATCACGCAAGGCTACACAATGACCACCCGAGCTCCGTTGCGACAAACGGGCAGACGCGCGTCAACGACCGCCTCGTCGGCGAGACTGCGGAGATGGACTTCGACTACCGATCATCGCTGCTTCGTCGACTACGCGCCGTGCACTCTCTCTACGACGACGCCTGCTCGACTATGACGCTCGAACAGGTGAACCGCGTCGTGCACCCCGAGGCGTTGCCCATTGCCTTTTCGTTGATTCATCAACTGCTCATCGAAGACGGCACGATCGTCTTCGCCGGCGGACCGATGCCACAGTTCAATGAAGACTGGGCGACCCGCATGGGACTCGCGATCCCCGACCACGGCAAGGAGAAGAGCGTCGCCGAGATGATGCACCAGCGCATTGGCGACTACGACGCCTTCCTTCAGTTCCAGCGCGACGTCTTTGGCGCCACCGAAGCGTTCGTCGAGCACATCGAACCCGACACCTTCGCCGACATCATCGTCGCCACCCCCTACGGGCCGGGTGTCGCCCACACCTTCTCGGCGCGCGTCGGGGGTGACGTCGGTATTTCACGAAGTGACGCGTTGGAGTGTTGGATCTACCAGCACGCCCTTCGCCACATGGGAGAGATCGAGCACGCCCGGGCCCTGGTTGGGCTGACGGGTATGACGACGTAGCGATAGTCTCGACGAAACGTTGAACGAGAGCGATCCAATGGCGCAGGTGCACGGAACGACGACGGACAAATTCGCGGGACTCGTCGACGTCCTCGATCGCAGCATCGAGTCGGGAGCCGACGTGGGGGCGTCCGTCGCGGTCTATCACCACGGTGAACTCGTCGCCGATCTCTGGGGCGGCTGGAAGGACGAGGCGAGGACCGCGCCGTGGGAACGCGACACGCTCGTGAACGTGTGGTCAACCACGAAGACCATGACCTTCCTCGTCGCTTACATGCTCGCCGACCGCGGCGAACTGGATTTCAATGCCACGGTCGCCACCTACTGGCCGGAGTTCAAAGCCAACAAGAAGGAGGACATCGAGGTTCGCCACCTGATGAACCACACGGCCGGACTTTCCGGTTGGCAGGAACCACTCGAGGGGCGGGACCTCGCCGATTGGGAACTCGCGACGTCGCTTTTAGCGGCACAGAAACCGTGGTGGGACGATCGCACGAAGTCGGGCTACCACGCCCTGAGTCAGGGATTCTTAATCGGCGAAGTGGTTCGACGCATCACCGGCACGACGATTGGCCAGTTTTTCAAGAGCGAAGTCGCCGATGTCCTGGGCGCTGACTTCTTCATCGGACTGCCGGCGTCCGAAGAAGGGCGCGTCAGTTTGGTGATGCCCCCTCCCCCCGAGGACTTCGCCGGCTACGCCGACGACTCCATTCGCGTGCGCACGCTCACCCACCAGCCCGTCGACCCACTCATGCCCCACGAGCGGTGGTGGCGAGCGGCAGAAATCCCCGCCGCGAACGGTCACGGCAACGCCCTGTCGGTCGCCACCATCCAGCAAGTCATCGCCAATAATGGGCACGCCAACGGTCACCGCTTCTTCAAGGAGTCGACCGGTGACCAGATCTTCCAACGTCAAGTGAGTGGCGTCGACCAGGTCCTCGGTGTCGATCTGGCCTTCGGACTGGGGTACGGCCTGGCGAGCAACGACGTGCCCATCGGGCCACGGAGTTGCTACTGGGGCGGCTACGGCGGATCACTCATCATGATGGATCAAGACCTCAACCTCACGATTGCCTACGTGATGAACAAAATGAGGGTCGGACTCGTGGGTGACACCCGAGGGGCCGACATCTCCCTCGTCGCCGCCATGGCGGCGCTCAGTTAATCGGCACGCTTCTTCTTCGACACCGGGGTCGCGCGGCGTTTGCGATTCTTCTTGGGCGCCGTTGACCCCAGCTCGGACAATCGGGCCTGCGCGTCATACGCGTCCGGTTCCGCGATGACGACCCGCGCGAACAGTTCGCGCGCCGAGGTGACGTCACCCGCGCGGTCGAACACGTCCGCGAGTGCGTACCAGAGGCGGACGTGTCGGTAACTGGGGTTGCGAAGTTGCTTGGTCGCGCCGGCTTTGGTTAAAAGCTCAATCGCCTCGGCGTACATGCGCTGATCGGCCCAGGCCGCCGCCATCACGATGCGACCCTCGGCCAGTACCTCGGCCGTCGGTTCGGCCTCTTCGAGTTCGCCAAACGTCTTTTCGACGGCGCGGTAGCGATGGTTCGCTCGGTCGCAGTCCATCACGAGGGGTAGGTGTTCCGGATCGTCGGTGATGGTGAAATGTGCACGCAAGTGAATCTTCGCCATGTTCCAACGCTCGGCGCGGTATGCCGCGAGGCCCGTCAACTCGCGCACCGGTGCCACCCCGGGCACCGCGTCGGCGACGATGCGACCGAGGCGCAGGGCCTCCTCGTACCGTTTGCGGTCGTAGGCCTCGGCGGCGCGCGTCAGGGTAATGACCATCTTCTCTCGCATGTACGAGGTACCGATGAAGGCCTTACGAACGTCGGCGGCGATGTCACCGGGCAGGGCGTACTTCGCCTTCGGTTTTGACTTGGCGACCGGTGCGGCCGTCGCCGGTCGAACCTCTTGCTCCCAGGTCGACATCCGGTCGGGCTTACGACCGGTGCTCGGCGTCACCTCCATGGCCTGACCGGTCGAGGAGATATGTGCGCCACCCTTACGGGCCACGCCGCCCCAACCCTTGGCCCGACCGTACGAATCGGCCTTCACGCGCTCAATCTCTTCGGGCGTTAGCTCGCGTGGTCGACGGTCAGGGCGAGCGCCGGACGCTCGTCGTGGTCGGTCGTCGCGCTCCGAGGTCCTCGCGCCAGGGCGAGCGCCCCGCGGCGGCAGGCTCGGGCGGCGACCACGCGCGTCGCGCTCGTTCGTTCGAGACCCTCGAGTCGGACGGGCGTCACGAGCATCCTCGCCACTTCGTGGCGGGCGGGGTCGGTCGCTCGACGTCTCGCGGTAACCGCCCTCACGAGGGCGGGCCGAGGAGTCGTCGCGACGTGGCAAGGGTCCTCGACCGTCGCGGTTCGTCGTGCTTGCCGGTCGACTCGCTCGTCCCGCGCTGCTGGGGCGCGGTCGACGTTCACTCGACCTCGGATCACGCGATTCACCTTCGTCGCGCTCGTAGCGGCGAACCGGTCGTTCCCCGGAACTGGCGTCTCGGGAGCGGGGGGCGGCCGGGCGACGAGGTCGCGCGTCGCTACTACCCCTATCTATACGGCGTTCGGCGCCGTCGCGTGGGGTGCGGCTCTGAGAGCCCGACGAACCGCCCGCGTCACGGGGTTTGCGCGGCGCGCCCGCACCCCGGGGCGCCGGTTTTCCCGTTCGGGCCACCGGTTTTCTTGGTCCGCCCGAGCCTTGGCCGCTCGCTGGTCGAGCGCCACCGGAGGCGCGACGGGGGGAAGGTTTAGAAGCGGGCACCGTGCAATGCTACTAGGCGCGAATTTTCAGTGAATCTGATCGGATGGGGCGACGGCCTGCGCGGTACTCTTCGCGGCCGCTCTTTGTTCTCGACGACGCTGCAGGGCCGCGAACGGACTACTGGTGGCCTCGGCGACCTGTCGACTATCAAGGACCCGGTAGCCCACGGGCAGGAGTTCGAAGTTGAATCGGCGCCGAATCGTTCCCCATAGTCCCTGGGGTTGCCAAATCGCGATAGCGACGGCGATGGCCCCGAAGATGATGAGGTACCAGGCACCCCAGTTCTGTAACCACTGCTGGAGAGCAATGAAGATGACGCTGCCGAGAATCGGTCCTTCGATCGTCCCCAGCCCACCAATCATGGTGACGAAGAGCATCTCGGCCGTCCACGAGAGGCTGAACTCGTTGGTCGGTTGAATGAACGGTTGACTGATCGCCAGGACCGCCCCGGCCGCGGCGCAACCGGCCGCGGCGACGATGTAGACCATGCGGCGCGTTGAGGTCACCTTGGTGCCCGAACTGCGCGACGCCACCTCGTTGTCACGCACCGACGAGAGCACGAGTCCCAAGCGACTGCGCAACAGTAGATAGGTTGCGATGACGACGACCAACGCCATTATCCAGGTGGAGAAGTATCGGTCGTGGTTGAGTTGGGTGGGTGTCAGGTTAACGAGACCGGGCAGGGCCGCACCGGTGCCACCGCCCAAATAGGTGAAGGAGAGTATGAGCAGCAACGCGCTGTCGGCGACGACCCACGTCGCAACCGAGAAGTAGCCGCCGCGGAGTCGCAAGAGTAGATAGGTGATGGGAACGGAAATGGCCGCGACCGTCACAATCGCCAGCGGGATCGCGACGAAAGGGTTGACGCCCTTCAGGGCGAAGTACAGCGTGGCGTAGGCACCAAGACCAATGAAACCCTGTTGACCGATTGAGACCATGCCGGCGTAGCCCGCGAGCAGATTCCACATCGTCGCCATGATGACGAGGATGAAGAAGTTCTGCAGAATTGAGACGTTGGCCGAACTGAGGATCCACGGCGCACAACTGAGCAGAATGACGAGGACGGCGGCACCCGAGAGCGTGTAGAGCGGCGAGATCCGGCTTCGTCTAATCGAGACGACGGCGTCACCGGCCAGTTCGAGGGCGCGCGTCGATCTCACGAGAACGCCGTCTTCTTGCCAAAGAGTCCCTGCGGTCGCACCGCCAAGACCACGAGGAACAAGATGTTGCCGCCCAGCACCTGATACGCCGGGTTGTAGTGCGCCCCAATCTGTTGCGCGATCCCCAAGGCCACGCCACCGATGAGCGTGCCCCAGAGAGAACCAATGCCCCCGATGACGACCGCTTCGAAGGCGAAGAGCAGATTCGCTCCCCCGGTCGATGGATAGAACTCCGACGATATTCCCGAGGCGATGCCGGCGAGGGCCACGGTCGCGAAGGCGAGGGCCGCGGCAACGCCGAAGACGTGTCGATAGTTGGTGCCGCAGAGCTGGGCCGCCTCACGGTCGTCCGAGACCGCACGGATCTGACGTCCGAGGCCGGTGCGCGAGAGGAACAGCTGCAGTGCGCCGAGCACGAGAACCGCGACGGCAAGCACCACCATCGAGACCCACGAAATGTAGAGCGAGTAGTTGACGTGCCACGACTTCGAGATCAGGGTGCCGATTTGGACGCTCTGTCCGTTCGCCGAGTAGATCTCCAGCAAGAGGTTTTCGATCACCACCGAGAGTCCGAAGGTCACCAGGAGCGTCGTGAAGGGGTCGCGGTCGATCGCTTTTTGCAGCAACGTGCGTTGCACGATGTAGCCCACCAGCGCGAAGAGCGGCACGACGAGCAGAAAGGCCCAGACTTCGGCAATGTGGAACTTCGGCGCGACGAAGACGGCTACGTACCCGGCCACGACCGCCATGTCGCCGTGGGCGAGATTGATAATCCTCATCACGCCGAACATGAGCGAGAGCCCGCAAGCGAAGAGGGCGTAGAAACCACCAATGAGGACGCCGGGGATCAAGATCTGTTGAATGATGGTGCTCACGCCCCCCCTTTGACGTCGTGGCTGAGGTCCGAAC
>Ga0208586_1000160_pt1 | contig 26798 bp, 21 predicted proteins | sample NGESurshal072012_6_FD_184471 | JGI IMG/M metagenome (GOLD analysis project Ga0208586, IMG submission 184471) | Arctic peat soil microbial communities from Barrow, Alaska - NGEE Surface sample 53-3 shallow-072012 (SPAdes) | ecosystem: Environmental > Terrestrial > Soil > Wetlands > Peat ... | reverse complement strand
AATTCCTGCCGGGCGCTGCGGCGCTCTGCAAGCGTTACGGGACATTGTTCGTCGCCGACGAAATCCAGACCGGGATCGGCCGGACCGGACGGTTCCTCGCGGTTGAGCACTGGAAGGTCGAGCCCGACATGGTGCTGCTCGCCAAGGCGCTGTCCGGCGGGCATGTTCCGGTGGGCGCGTTGCTGACCCGCAAGAGCATCTTCGACAAGGTTTTCAATCGAATGGACCGCGCGGTCGTGCACGGGTCGACGTTCGCGAAGAACGATCTGGCGATGGCGGCGGGGATCGCAACCCTCGAAGTGCTCAAATCGGAAAAGCTGGTCGAGGCCGCCGCCAAACGCGGCGCGGAACTTCGCCTGGCGCTGACGCGAATGGTTCCGGGCTATGAGCTGATGAAGGAAGTTCGCGGCAAGGGGTTGATGATCGGCGTTGAATTCGGGCCGCCGAAATCACTGCGGCTGAAGGCGTCGTGGAACGTTCTCGAATCCGCCAACAAGGGCCTGTTCTGCCAGCTCATCACGGTGCCACTGTTCAAGGATCACAAGATCCTATCTCAGGTCTCCGGCCATGGCAGCCACACCATCAAGCTGTTGCCGCCGCTGACCATTACCGAACAGGATTGCAACTGGATCGAGACCGCGTTCGACAGCGTGATCGCCTCCAGCCACAAGGTTCCCGGCGCGATCTGGTCGCTGGGCAAGACCCTGGTCGACAACGCCGTCCGCAGAACGGCATAGCGCGACCGCACATCCAAAGGCCTCGTGGTTCGAGACGCGCGGCGCTGCCGCGCTCCTCACCATGAGGGTCTGGCGGACCTCATCCTGAGGAGCGCGCACTTGCGCGCGTCTCGAAGGATGAAGCCGCGGTGCCGGAAAATGATCTAGCCCTCGCTGTTCGATCGCGACGCGGCCTCGAATTTCTCGCCGAATTCGGCGAGTTCGTCGGCGCCGAGATCGCTCACCGCCCAGTAATTCAATCCCCGATTGCTCCAGCGCCAGATATTGAATCCCTGCATGGTCTCCATTTTGGCGGCGTGGTGTTCGGTGTCGGCGGTTTGCGCGACGAACAGATTGATGATGTGCTGGCGCCGCCGATACACCACGGCGCCGATGGCACGGGCATCGAGATAGTCCAGCCGGCCGCCGATCAGCGTAAAGCCCTGCGCGGTGAGGTCGATCACGGGTGGTGCGACGTCCAGTTTGCCGTTGAACCACGGCTTCACGGTATGCTGGTCGGTGGAAATCACGTCGGTCAGATGACCCGCCTGCAGCGAGCGCAGATGTGCCGAGACGACCTCGGACAGAATGCGCTGTTCGTCGTCGTTGCGCAGCACGATGGCGACGAGGCCGGTCGCCGCGATCGCCGACATCGCCGATCCCATCGCAAAGCCCCGCAGCACCGAACGCCGGTTCGGTACCCGCATTTGCGCTTGCGGCAGTGAAGCCTCGATGCGGCGGCGAAGCCCTGGTGGCGCGGCATAGCGCAAATCTGCGCCCGCGACCGCCTTGCTCATCTCCCGGTAGGCGGCAAGCTGCGCGGCGCAATTCGGACAGCCGGCGATGTGGTCTTCGACCTCGCGTGCATGGCCGGCGTCGAGCTCGCCGTCGAGCAGCGCATGAAGAAGAATCTCTGCCTCGTCGCACGTCATTTCGGTTGCTCCTCTTCCGCCATCCATGCCGACCGCAGCATGGCGCGGGCGCGGGCGAGGCGGGACATCACGGTGCCGACCGGCGCCTCGACGATGTCGGCGATCTCGCGATAGGAAAGATTTTGAATCTCGCGCAATACAAGCGTCTCCCGGAATGGCTCGGCCAGCGCAGCCACAAGTTCCTGGACCGTCGCTGCCTCCCGCTGGCGCAGCATATGGGTCTCCGGCGTTTCCGGCGCTTCGTGCCATAGCGGCGTCTGCCCGGCGTGGTCGGGCGCATCGTCAACGAGGCCGGTGGGCGAACCGGCGCGGCGGGCGAATTCGGCGCGGCAGACGTTGCGCAGGATCGCGAACAGCCAGGGCTTCATCGCCGGCCCGCGATAGCTGTCGAAATGCTTCAGCGCGCGCAAATAGCATTCCTGCACCGCGTCCTCGGCGTCGGATGCATCGCGGAGCAGGTAGCGCGCCAGCGTATAGGCATCGTCAAGATGCGGCAGCGCGGCGTCGCGAAACCGCCGCGCTCTGTCGGTGTCGTCGAAGGAAAAATTGACCGGCATCGCCCCTCGTCCGGCGTTCGCGGAAAATCCATCGACCCGGCCGGCCTCGATCCGCCGGCCGGGCATTGCTGTGATGCCTTGGTTTTGCCCGCTACTCAACCTTGATCATCCCGGTCATGTGCGGGTGCAGCGAACAAAAATACTTGTAATCGCCCGCGGTCGTGAACGTGAACGAAAAGCTGTCGTCGGTGTCCAGCGCCTTCGATCTGAACTTGCCCGCCGAGACCACCTGATGCGGGATGTCATCGTGGTTTTTCCAGGTGATGGTGGTGCCGACCTTTACCGTCAGCTCGGCCGGCGCAAAGGTGAAATTGTCGATGGTCACCGTCGTCGGTTCGGCATGCGCGCTGCCCGGGTGCAGGGAAAGGGCGGCAACGAAAGTGAGAGCAGCACCGAGGCTGCGGAGAGTTGTCAGTCGCATCGTGAATGTCCTCTAGCCCTGCAGCGGGGTGTCGATGATCGCGAGGCGCTGTTCGCCCGGCTTGAAATTGATGCTGGCGACGCCGAGCAGGCTGCGAAGCTTGTCGTCGGCGACCTTCATCGGTCCGGGCGAGGGGGCGGTGCCCGGCGCCGGCTGCGGGAAGGCGGTGGAACGCGCGGTGTGGAAGGTGACGTTGCCCTCGACCTTCTGCATCACCTGGTGGATGTGGCCGTTGAGCACCGTCACCGAACCGAACCCCTTGAGGTAGTCCAGCGCGCGGGCGCCGTCTTCGGTGCCCCATCCCCAGGTCGGATAGACCGTCCACAGCGGGATGTGGGCGAACACCACGACCGGCGTCGATTTGGAGCGTCCCTTGAGGTCCTGCTCCAGCCATTCCAGCTGCTCGCTACCGAGATTGCCGAGGCCGCCCGCCTTCAGGTCGACGACGTTGACGAGGCCGATGAAGTGCACGCCGTTGGCGTCGAACGAGTACCAGCCGGCACCCTGGGCGCCACGCCCGTAGCGCTCGCGATAGAACTTCACCTCTTCATCGAGGAAATCGTGCTCGCCGGGCACGTAATGCACGTCGAGCTTGGCCTGCGAGATGATGCGATCGGCATCGTCGAATTCGGACGCCTTCGAAAGATGGCTGATATCGCCGGTGTGGATCATGAAGGACGGCTTGATCGGCATCGTCTTGATCTTGCCGATCGCCTCTTCAAGGGTGCCGAGCGCATTTGGATTGGCCGGCTTGTCGAAGCCGACGTGGCTGTCACTGATCTGCAGGAAAGTCAGGCCGGCTGGCTCCGCCTGCGCCGAACCGACCAGTCCCAGCGAACGGGGTACGCCGCCGGAAATGGTCCAGAGCACGCCGGTGCCGGCCCAGGTCATGCATTCCAGCACGCGCCGCCGGCTGACGCCACGGCCTTCATCATCGGATTGGTGATCGAACTCGCTCATTGCCGTCTCCATGGGCCCGTGATTGGGCTTCCGGGGACGTGATCGGCGCGCGCGAGCTTTATTCCCGCCTATCCACGCCAGCGCGCCGGAATAGGCGTGGCGGCGGATGACGTTTCCGTGATGTTGCCGCCGGATGCGGGCCGGCTTTTTTGGCGACCTATCGGGAATCCGCCAGGATCATCGCGGCGCCTTTGTCGGCGATCATCGCAGTCGGCGTGTTGGTATTGCCCGAGGTGATGGTCGGCATCACCGAGGCATCGACAACGCGAAGTCCGGCCAGCCCGTGAAACCGCAACCGCTCATCGACGACCGCCAGGGGATCGCTGGCCGCGCCCATCCTGGCGGTGCCGACGGGATGAAAGATCGTGGTGCCGATATCGCCGGCGGCTTTCGCCAGCGCGGCATCGTCGTCGCCGACCGCCGGTCCCGGCAGGAATTCCTCGGGATGATAGGGTGCAAGCGCCGGCTGCTTCATCAGCCGGCGCGTCGTGCGGATTGCGTCGGCGGCGACCTCGCGGTCTTCGCCGGTCGCAAGGTAGTTCGGCGCGATCGAAGGCGCCTGATCGACCTGCGCCGAGCGAATGCGCACCGTGCCGCGGGAGGTCGGTTGCAAATTGCAGGCGCTCACCGTGATCGCGGGAAAGCGGTGCAGGGGGTCGCCGAACTTGTCGAGCGACAGCGGCTGCACATGAAACTGGATATTGGCGCGCTCGCGGCGCGGATCCGAGCGGGTGAAAATCCCGAGCTGTGACGGCGCCATGGTCAACGGGCCGCGGCGGCGCAAGGCATAATCGAAGCCCATCAGCCCGCGCCTTACAAGCGAATAATACGTCTCGTTGAGCGTGCGAATGCCCTCGACCTTGTAAATCGCACGCTGCTGCAGATGGTCCTGCAGATTGCGTCCGACGCCTTGGCGATCGAGCACGGTCTCTAATCCGAGCGGGGTCAGCCAGCCCGCAGGCCCGATCCCGGAGCGTTGCAGCACCTGGATCGATCCGATCGAGCCGGCGCACAGGATCACTTCGCCGCGCGCGCGCGCCTCGACCGCTTCGCCGCCCTGGCTGAAGCGCACGCCGGCGGCGCGGCCGTGCTCGACGATCAGGCGATCGACCACCACGTTCTTTTCCAGACGCAGATTGGGCCGACCCAGGGCGGGCTTCAGGAAACCTCGCGCGGAGGACCAGCGGCGTCCCCGCTTCTGGTTGACGTGGAAGTAGCCGACGCCCTCGTTGTCGCCGGTATTGAAATCCGCCGTTTTCCTGATTCCCATCTCTTCGGCAGCCCCGCCGACCGCATCGAGAATGGCCCAGGACAGCCGCGGCGCTTCGATCCGCCAGCCGCCGCCGACGCCGTGATGTTCGCTTTCGCCGAGGAAATGATCTTCCAGCCGGCGGAATGCCGGCAGCACGTCGTCCCAGCCCCATCCGGTCAGGCCGAGCTGACGCCAGTGGTCGTAGTCGGCGGCCTGGCCGCGCATCGAGATCATGGCATTGATGGCGGAGCAGCCGCCAATCACCTTGCCGCGCGGATAGGCCAGCGATCGGCCATTGAGGCCCGGTTCGGGCTCGGTTCTGAACATCCAGTCCGAGCGCGGATTGCCGATCGCAAACAGATATCCTACCGGGATGTGAAACCAGATCCAGTTGTCGCCGCCGCCTGCCTCCAGGATCAGGACGCGCTTGGAAGGGTCGGCCGACAGACGGTTGGCGACAATGCAGCCGGCGGTGCCGGCGCCGACGACAATGTAGTCAAAATCACCTTCAAGCTGTTTCGGCATCTCTGGATTTCCGCCCGTTTGCGACGACCGTCATGCCGGCTTCTTATTTCCGATCTGCCGGGTGCGCAAATCGGCATATTGGGCGGCTTGCCAGTCCGTGCTAGACCAAGCCAACCTCACACCCCAACCGAGATTTTTCATGGCCATCATCAATCGTGTCGCCGACCTTCAGCCCGATATTCAGGCCTGGCGCCGGGATATCCATCAACACCCGGAGTTGCTGTACGACGTGCATCGCACTGCAGCATTCGTGGCGGACCGGCTCCGCGAATTCGGCTGCGACGAAGTCGCCACCGGTCTTGGCCGCACCGGAGTGGTCGGCATCATCAAAGGCCGCAAGCCGAACGGCGATGGCGACGTCAAGGTGATCGGCTTGCGCGCCGACATGGATGCGCTGCCGATCGAGGAACAGACCAATCTGGCATACGCCTCCAAGACGCCGGGCAAGATGCATGCCTGCGGCCATGACGGGCATACCGCGATGTTGCTCGGCGCGGCGCGCTATCTCGCCGAGACCCGCAATTTCGCCGGCGATGCGGTGGTGATCTTTCAGCCGGCGGAAGAGGGCGGCGCCGGCGCCAAGGCGATGATCAACGATGGATTGATGGATCGCTTCGGCATCGAGCAGGTCTATGGCATGCATAATTGTCCGGGGGTACCGATCGGCTCGTTTGCGATCCGCCCCGGCCCGGTGATGGCGGCCACCGATGCCATCGATATCCGGATCGAAGGATTGGGCGGCCATGCGGCGCGTCCGCATAAATGTCTCGATTCCGTTCTGGTCGGCGCGCAGCTCATCACCGGCCTGCAGTCGATCGTGTCGCGCACCATCGATCCTTTGGACTCGGTGGTAATTTCAATGTGCGAATTCCACGCCGGCAATGCCCGCAACGTCATTCCGCAGACCGCCGAACTCAGGGGCACCGTGCGGACCCTGACCGCGGAAACGCGGGAACTGGTCGAGAAACGGGTGCGCGAGGTGGTCTCAGGTGTGGCCCAGATGACCGGCGCGAAAATCGATCTGGTTTACGAGCCCGGCTATCCGGTCACAGTCAACCACGCCTTGCAGACCGAGGTCGCGGCCAGCGTGGCGAAGGAGATTGCCGGCGACGTCAATGTTCATCAGATGCCGCCGATGATGGGTGCGGAGGATTTCTCCTACATGCTGGAGGCCCGGCCCGGCGCCTTTATCTTCTGCGGCAATGGCAACAGCGCCGGACTGCATCATCCCGCCTACAACTTCAACGACGAGGCGATCGTGTTCGGAACCTCGTACTGGATCAAGCTGGTCGAAAACACGCTGGCGGCGTGAGAGGTGGCCTCATCCTTCGAGATGCGGCCAATGGGCCGCAGGATGAAGTCCTAGGCCCTCATGGTGAGGAGCGCGGCAACGCCGCGCGCCTCGAACCATGAGGCCCCTGATACGGCGCGGCCGTCGAGCGGGCCGCTTTCCTTTTGAGAGGACTGGAACATTGCCCGTGAGGTGACGTTGAGCCGCCGGGACAACCCATCTTCAATTAGGTCTTACAACGGAGTGCGCCATGACCGCCAAAAACAAAGACCTCAACGACCTCTTCCTCGACACGCTGAAGGACATCTATTACGCCGAAAAGCAGATCCTCAAGGCGCTGCCGAAGATGGCGAAGGCGGCCAGTTCCGATAAGCTCCGTGCCGCGTTCGAAAAGCACCATGGCGAGACCGAAGGCCAGGTCGAACGCCTCGAGCAGGTCTTCGAGCTGATCGACAAGCCAGCCCGCGGCAAGACCTGCGACGCGATCCAGGGCATTCTCGACGAGGGCAAGGAGATCATGGAAGAGTACAAGGGCAGCGAGGCGCTCGACGCCGGCATGCTTGCCGCGGCCCAGGCCGTCGAGCATTACGAAATCTCCCGTTACGGCACGCTCAAGCAATGGGCCCAGCAGCTTGGCATGAAAGACGCGGTGCGCCTGTTGGATCAGACCCTGCAGGAGGAGCGAAAGACCGACGCGAGTCTGACCTCGCTTGCCGAGGCGGCGGTGAACCTGGCCGCAGCGGCGTAAGCCAGTTGATCTAGGTGATGGCCGGCAAAAAGCCTTGTCATTGCGAGGAGCCAACGGGTCCCGCCTTCGGCGGGCCCGATGATAAACTCCGCGACGAAGCAATCCAGAGTCCGGTATGACGTATGGATTGCTTCGCTTCGCTCGCAATGACGGCTGCATTCGCAGGCCCGGAATCCATAACCACGATCGGGCGTATGGATTCCGGGCCTGCGCTGAAGCGCGCCCCGGAATGACGGAGGCGCATATTTCCGGTCTGCGTTCCCCGTCCATATTGATCCCTTTGATTCCGCTGGGGAAAAACTTAAATTCCGCTACCCGATTGACTCTCTGGCCGGTGTTAGCTTTATGGGAAAGTTATACTTTGCGTACCCACGAGATTCAACCTCCTGAATTCGTTAACCTATTGGGAATCTTGACGGAATCACACCTAAGTGCTAAAAGAGCCCCATCGCAACCGCCAAGTTGCCAAACCGGGACGGTTGCGATGGCTCTTACATCTGCCTACTGGCAGAGCAGCTACTGCACCTCACCTACGGCCCTCTGACGGAGGGTCACGGCTGGAGGCTCTACATCCCCGATACTCTGGGGCTAGGAAGGTAGGACGACCGGATTTGATACCAGCATCATCTTGGCGGGCACCCTTGATCGGTCCCTTAGATACCAAGCTGTGTTTCTTACACCACGTCCTGTCTCAGACGCCGGCCTCGTGCCGGCGTTTCTATTTCTTGATCCGGCTCCATTTGTCGCCGGTTCTATTGAGGCGCTTGCCTTTGAAGCCAAAGATCGAAGGAAGGATTTGGCCGTTCTGGACACCAGGCCAATATTTGGCTCGAATTTCGTCCATCAATTCCCGGCTTGTTAGCGCCCCTCTTCCATCTTTTTCGGCGCCTGCGAGAATCATATCGACCATTTCGAACGTTGAGGGGGTTCCTGCCGGGCGAGGCGTCTTTTTCTTCTTCCCCGACCTCCCCTTATCTGGCGGCTTACCAGTGAAACGCTCTAGATTACGTATGAAGCTGCCTAGCTCGTCAGCCTCCTTCTGGAGTTTGGCGATATCTTCAAGAAGCCGCTTATGGCGGCTCTTCAAATCAGTCGGATCAATGGATACCAGGCTCATGGTTGGAACTTAAATCAGTTTTTGGACTGGTTCGCAACCGCTAAAATTCTAGTGTTCGCCGCCGTTCTGATTATACATTCCCCCTCAATCAAAACTTGACGTACCCATTCTATCGTGTTACCCCTTATTTTATAGGGGAAATGGTCATGAAATCCGTTCTGTCAGACAAGCACTTCCACAACGAGCAAGCCGCATACGATTTCGTCGAGGCTCGGCTTTGGCCGAATGGGCCTATTTGCCCCCATTGCGGCGGCGTGGATCGCATTTCCAAGATGGGCGGCGAAAGCACCCGGATCGGCACCTACAAGTGCTACCAATGCCGCAAGCCCTTCACCGTGAAGGTCGGGACCATCTTCGAGTCCAGCCACGTTCCCATGCGGCACTGGCTGCAAGCGATCTTCCTGATGTCGTCCAGTAAGAAGGGCATCAGCAGCCACCAGCTGCACCGTACCCTGGGCTGTACCCTCAAGACCGCGTGGTTCCTCTCCCATCGCATCCGTGAGGCCATGCGCGCGACTGGCAGCGGTCCCATGGGCGGTGAGGGCGAAGTGATCGAAGCCGATGAGACCTTCATCGGTCGTATCGAAGGCCAGCCCAAGGCTCGCGGCGGCTGGGGTCACAAGAACGTGGTGTTGACTCTCGTTCGGCGCGGCGGCGAGGCCCGTAGCTTCCACGTCGATAGCACCACCATTGCTGACGTGCTGCCGGTCCTGCGTGCCAACATCAAGGCCGAAACCCACGTCATGACCGATGAGGCTGTTCAATACAAAAATCTGCGGAAGGATTTTGCGCAGCATGACTCCGTGAACCATAAGGCAGAGGAATACGTTCGCGGCGAAGTCACCACCAACACCGTTGAGGGCTACTTTTCGGTGTTCAAACGGGGCATGAAAGGCACCTATCAGCATTGCAAAGAGAAGCATCTGCACCGATATTTGAACGAGTTTGATTTCCGCTTCTCCAACCGGATGGCGCTCGGTGTGAACGACGTTGCCCGTGCAGAGCGCGCGCTCAAGGGAGCAGTTGGCAAGCGACTGACCTATAGGACGACTGGTCACTGAGAGGCCATATGGCAAAAGTAGGCACGACAAAAAAGGCAAAGCCGAAACCTAAGATGACTGACAAAGAACAATCCGAGCGGTTCAAGAAAACCGCTCGGGAACTTAGCGTTGATGAGAGCGGCGAAAAGTTTGAGCGGGCGTTTGAGAAGGTTGTGCCAGCTAAGAAATCATCCGCTTAGACCACATAAGCGGCGAGCGTCTATCCTCTGACATGCGCTCTGTAAGCGTTTCCATAAATCGGCGAACGTGACCCCAACAGCTAATGACAACATCTGTCTCATACAGCTTGTTGCGCGCATGGCTTATGTGTTTTCGATAGATTTCGTTGAAAGAATCCACCTCCAAAATGGCGTGCGTGTAGTATCGAACAGCCGCTTCCTTCACCACTTTTGACCGCTGCCAATGGTCAATATCATCTTTCTTTTTCTCAAGTTCGCCAATCATCTCGCCCCACTGCGCGTAATCTAACGGAACAATTACTTTTCCTTTGTTTCTTTTAATCTCGATCCGACGATCCCACGCCAAAACACGTAAGCCTACTTCGGCAGCTTGCATTAGATGATAGATGGCAGCGTTGTTACGATTGAGCGCCAGACAACGACCAGCCTCAACGATATCCATATAAGCGCTAGGAAAAGCCTCAACTACGTGCTCGCCGAACTGAGGCTCAGGGACCGGCCAATCAATCAGAGACCTCAAAGCGTTTGCAGTCGGTTTTCTCACCCCATATGTGTCATCCTGATAATATTTTGATTTTTCCGGATCGATAACGAAAACCTTGCGCTTTCCAAGTTCGCTTTGCATTAGCTCCAAGAGATGATGTAGGGCATGCTGCAAACGCACATGCGTGAGCGGTTCTGCGGTCGATTTCAAATCAGACTCAAGCCGCGAGAGGGCGTCTCTCGTCTCCGCCAATCCTGCTACGACTGCTATAAGTCTGGTTGTGGTTAGAGTAAGCTGCACATCTGCTTTGTAATCATATGGAACTTCTGCGTCGGAGGATGTTCCGTAAGAGATTTGCTGCTGTTCATAAACGGTCAGTTGCTTAAAAGAGTGCGTCAGCAGCGACGGATTAAAGCTTTTCATAATATCCCATAGGCTCCAAAGCCGTCCGGGAGCGAGAAAATCCACGTCGGCGCTACTCATGGTAGCTGGTCCCTTTGGGTACGCCAAGTATTACTTGACCAGCTTTATATTAGAACATATCATGAACAAATGAGCCAGCTATCGGTTCTCTTCCAAACCAGGGCGGCCCACGATTTCAAAGGAAGCGGCGCATGACCGGCGCACGCCTAAGCACGCTTGCGACTTTGCGCGGCAGCATCGAACGCATCGAAGCGCAGGGTGCGGCCTCCGCACTCCACAAGGTGGCGCTCGGCCATGCGGGTGCGGATGCGACGCTGCAAGGCGGCCTCGCCAGAGCTGCCGTGCATGAAGTGTTCGCCGAGGGCCGGCACGGCGGCACGGCCACCGGATTCATCGCGGGGCTGACGGCGCGGGTGGCGCCACGCCGGCCGCTGGTCTGGGTCCGGCAGGATTTCACGGAAATTGAATCGGGAGCGCTGTCGACCGGCGGGCTAGCCGAACTCGGGCTCGATCCGCGTCTGCTGGTGAGCGTGCGCGCGGCCGACGTCGACGTTGCGTTGCGGACGGCGGCCGATGCGCTCGCCTGCGATGCGGTGGGCGCCGTGGTGCTGGAAGTGTGGGGCGAGGCGCGGCAGTTCGATCTCGTCGCCAGCCGCAAGCTGACGCTGGCCGCCCAGGCCTCCGGTGTCACCTGTCTGGTGCTGCGGGTAGCGGCGGCACCGCTGCCTTCGACGGCGGAGACCCGGTGGGTCGTGCGCGCGGCGCATTCGCCGCCCGCCGCACCCTGGCATGCGTGGGGGGCGCCTGTCTTCGACGCGCAACTCGTTCGCAATCGTCATGGCCTGGTTGGGCGATGGATCATGGAATGGAAATGTGATGAGTGCCTTTTCAGCGAACCGGCGGCGTATCCTCAGCCTGTGGCTACCGCGCCTGCCCATCGACCGCATCCAGCGCCGGTTCGCATGCGAGAACGCCGCGCCGGATGAAAATGCATCCCGGCAAGACGTCGATGCGCCCAGCATTGTTGTCGCCAGGCAAAACAACGTACTGCAGATTTCCGCGCTGGATGACGCCGCCGCGCATCTCGGCCTCGAAATCGGCCTGCCGCTCGCCAATGCCCGCGCGATCTGTCCGCAACTAAGGGTGTTCGATGCCGATGAAGCCGCCGACGCCAGCCTATTGAACGACATCGCCGACTGGTGCGACCGCTTCACGCCGCTGGTGGCGCTCGATGCCCCGCATGGCCTGTTTCTCGACATCACCGGCTGCGCCCATCTGTTCGGCGGTGAAGCTGCGCTGATGCAGATGCTGTGCGGCGCGCTGAGGCGGCAGGGCTTTGCCGTCAGCGCCGCGATCGCCGCTACCGCCGTCTGTGCGCGGACCCTGCGAAATCATGTCCATGGTTGTATCGTCGGGGATGGCGAGGAAGCCGACGCGGTCCGGCCGCTGCCGGTATTCGCGCTCGGCGCCGATCCGTCCATCACCCGCGGCCTGCGCCGCGCCGGGCTTAACACCATCGGCGATGTGGCCGCCCGCGCCCGCCACGAAATCGCGGCAAGGTTCGGCGCCGGTTTCACCACCCTGCTGGAGCAGGCGTTGGGCGAGGGCGATGCGCCGATCAGCCCGCGCAAGCCGCTGCCGGATTATATCGTGGAGAAACGGTTTGCCGAGCCGGTGGCCACCGAGGGCGTGATCTCGGCAACATTATCCCGGCTGGCGCAAATGCTGGTCACCGCGATGGATAAACAGGGCAAGGGCGCACGGCGGCTGGAAGCGAGCTTCTTCCGCACCGACGGCACCCTGCGCGCGATCATGGTGGACACCGGGCAACCCGCCACCCGAAGCGAGGTGATCGATCGGCTGTTTCGCGAACGGCTCGAGGCCCTGAACGATCCGCTCGATCCCGGTTTCGGATTCGATCTCATTCGGCTGTCCGCCAGCCGCACCGAAATCGTCGTGCCGCAGCAGCGCGATCTCGATGCCAATGTGCATGACAATGACAAACTCGCCGATCTGATCGATCGGATCGCGGCGCGTATCGGCGGCCGGCGCGTGATCGTGCACCTGCCGCAGGACAGCCATATTCCGGAGCGCGCGGCGATGGCGGCGCCGGCGCAGCATTATCTGGCTGCTGCGGCGCAGGCGAACTGGCCGGCCCGCACGGCTGGCGAGCCGCCGCTACGTCCGCTGCGGTTGTTCGAAAGACCGGAGCCGATCAGGGTGCCGTTTGCAACGGTGCCGGACGGGCCGCCGCACCACTTCACCTGGCGGCGTGCCACCCATGCGGTGGTCCGCGTCGAGGGACCTGAACGCATCGCCATGGAATGGTGGAAGCAGGACGGCGAGGTGCTGACGCGCGATTATTTCCGCGTCGAGGATGAAGCAGGACTGCGCTTCTGGATTTACCGCGACGGACTTTACGGCAGCGAACTCGCGAACGAGGACGGCAAACCTGCGCCCGCCAACTGGTTCGTGCATGGGCTGTTCGCATGAGCATTCCCGGCTATGCCGAAATCGGCATCACGACCAATTTCTCGTTCCTGCGCGGCGGCTCGGACCCGCGGGCCTATGTGCATCAGGCGAGCACCTTGCGCCTTGCCGCCATCGGCATCGCCGACCACAACACGCTGGCCGGCGTGGTGCGGGCCTACAAGGAACTCGGCAATCCCGAGGTCAAGCACAAGCCAAAGCTTCTGATCGGTTCGCGCCTCGTCTTTCTGGATGGCACGCCGGATATCCTGGCCTATCCGCGCGACCGCGCCGCTTACGGCCGGTTATGCCAGTTGCTTACCCGCGGCAAGCGGGGCGACGACACCGAGAAGGGCGAATGCCGCCTCCATCTCGATGATCTCCTGGAATTCGCCGAAGGACAGCTTCTCATCCTGACGCTGCCGCATCGCTTCGAGGCGGCGCAGGCGCGCAAGGTGCTGGATCGGCTGCAGCACTGCCGCGCCGATGGCGTGTGGCTTGCGGCGAGCCTGCTGTATCGCGGCGACGACCGGCGCCGCCTGGTGCGGTTGCACCGGCTCGCCGGCGCGGCAGGCGTGCCGCTGCTCGCCACCAACGAGGTGCTATATCACCATCCGGCGCGCCGTCCCCTGCAGGATGTCCTGACCTGCATTCGCGAGAAGACCACCATCGAGGCCATTGGCCGGGGCCTTGAAGCCAATGCCGAACGCCATCTCAAGCCCGTGGATGAAATGGCGCGGCTGTTCCGCGACCTGCCGGAGGCGATTGCGGAAACCATGCGGTTTGCCGGCCGCATCGATTTTTCGCTCGACCAGCTCAGATATCAATATCCGGACGAGCCGGTGCCGCCGGGCAAGACCGCGCAGCAGCATTTGGAAGACCTGACCTGGGCCGGCGTGAAGAAATATTTTCCTGATGGCGTTGATGATTTGCTCCGCACCACCTTGCGCAAGGAGCTCGATCTCATCGCCGAGCTCAACTACGCGCATTATTTCCTGACCGTGCATGACATCGTGCAATACGCGCGCAGCCAGGACATCCTTTGCCAGGGCCGGGGTTCGGCGGCGAACTCGGCGGTGTGCTACGTGCTCGGCGTGACCTCGGTCGACCCCACCAAGGTCGATCTGCTGTTCGAGCGATTCATTTCCAGGGAGCGGCTGGAGCCGCCCGACATCGATGTCGATTTCGAGCATTCGCGGCGCGAGGAGGTGATGCAATATGTCTACCGCAGATATGGCCGTCACCGCGCCGCCATCATTGCGACCGTGATTCATTACCGTCCGCGCAGCGCGATCCGCGACGTCGGCAAGGCGCTGGGGCTGACCGAGGATGTTACCGCGGCGCTCGCCGATACGGTGTGGGGAAGTTGGGGCAAGGACCTCAACGACATGCAGGTGAAACAGGCCGGACTCGATCCCGATAATTCGATGGTCGGGCTTGCGATCGAGCTTGCCACCGAACTGATCGAGTTTCCCCGGCATCTGTCCCAGCACGTCGGCGGCTATGTGCTGACGCAGGACCGGCTCGACAGCTATGTGCCGATCGGCAATGCCGCGATGGACGATCGCACCTTCATCGAATGGGACAAGGACGACGTCGATGCCTTGAACATGATGAAGGTCGATGTGCTGGCGCTGGGCATGCTGACCTGCATCCGCAAATGCTTTGACCTGATCGCCGATCACAAGGGCAAGCGGTACGAATTGGCGACGATCCCGCAGGACGAGAAGCCGGTCTACGACATGCTGTGCCGGGGCGAATCGCTCGGCGTGTTCCAGGTCGAGAGCCGCGCGCAGATGAACATGCTGCCGCGCCTGCAACCGCGCACCTTCTACGATCTCGTCATCGAGGTCGCCATTGTGCGGCCCGGCCCGATCCAGGGCGACATGGTGCATCCCTATCTGCGGAGACGGAATGGCAAGGAGAAGGAGAACTATCCGTCGCCGTCGCCCGAGCACGGCGACAAGGACGAACTGTATAAGGTCCTGCACAAGACGCTGGGCGTGCCGCTGTTCCAGGAGCAGGCGATGCGGATCGCCATCGAGGCCGCAAAATTTACTGCCGAGGAAGCCAACGGCTTGCGCCGGGCCATGGCGACGTTTCGCAATGTAGGCACCATCGGCAAATTCGAGGACAAGATGATCGGCAACATGATCGCGCGCGGCTACGATCCTGAATTTGCCAGGAACTGTTTTGAGCAGATCAAGGGATTCGGCAGCTATGGCTTTCCGGAAAGTCATGCGGCGAGCTTTGCGCAACTGGTCTACGTCTCGTCATGGCTCAAGCATTATCATCCCGACGCATTCTGCTGCGGGCTGCTGAACTCGCAGCCGATGGGTTTTTACGCCCCGGCGCAGATCGTCGGCGATGCCCGCAAGAACCGCGTCGAGGTGCGCGCCATCGATGTGTCCCATAGTTGCGCGCAGAATACGTTGGAGCAGGGAGGCGGGGAATATTGTGCCGTCCGGCTCGGCTTCCGCCAGATCGACGGCTTCAGATGGACCGATCCGGACGGGGCGCGGCTACGGTCATTCCGGGGCGTCGCGTCAGCGACGAACCCGGAATCTCGAGATTCCGGGTCTGCGCCTGACGACGAATCACGGAATGACATTGGTGAGGATTGGGCCGAGCGCATTGTCGCGGCGCGTGCCCGCCGGCCCTTCACCTCGCTGGAAGATTTCGCCCGCGACACCGGTCTGCCCAAGCGCGCCTTGATCCTGCTGGCGGATGCCGACGCGTTCCGCTCCATCGGGCTTGACCGTCGCGCCGCGCTGTGGGCGGTGCGCCGCTTGCCGGATGACGTGCCGCTGCCGCTGTTCGAGATTGCGGCGGCGCGCGAGCAGCCGGACGAGAATGTCGGGCCGCTGCCGCTGATGCCGCTGCCGGAGCAGGTGGTCGCCGATTATCAGACCATCCGGTTGTCGCTGAAGGGCCACCCGATGCAATTCCTGCGGCCGATGTTCGCGAGGGAACGCGTCATGGCCTGCAGGGATGTCTGTCACGACCAGGAGGGACGCCGGGTCCGTTGTGCCGGCGTGGTGCTGGTGCGGCAGCGTCCCGGCAGCGCCAAGGGCGTGGTCTTCATGACGCTCGAGGACGAGACCGGCATCGCCAATATCGTGGTGTGGCCGAAGGTGATGGCGCGCTTCCGCAAGGAGGTCATGGGCGCCCGCCTCATTCTGGTCGAGGGCTATATCCAGAGCAGTCCGGAACATGTGACGCATCTGGTCGCCCAGCGATTGTTCGACCGCTCGCATGACCTGATCGGCCTTGCCAATGATGCGCTGGCCCGCAAACACGCCGTGCCGGTCGGGCCTGCGCTGATCGAGCCGCTCCATGACGACCGCCGCGAACACCCCGACAGTCCCGCGCAGAAAATCCGCCATCCGCGCCATGTGCGCATTCTGCCGCGCTCACGGGATTTTCATTAAAAAGCCTCATCCTGAGCGCGCTTGCGCGCGTCTCGAAGGATGGAGCTTGGCCTCGTGGTTCGAGACGCCGCGCAACTGCGCGGCTCCTCACCATGAGGGTCTAAAGACCTCGTCCTGAGGAGCATCGCGAAGCGATGCGTCTCGAAGGATGAAGCCACGACGCCACGTCCTGTGGCCTCGTGGTTCGAGACGCCGCGCAACTGCGCGGCTCCTCACCATGAGGGTTGGCAGCGGACCTCATCCTGAGGAGCGGCGTCTTCGCCGCGTCTCGAAGGATGGAGGCGCATGACAATACTCTCCAAGCTATTCCGGCGCCGCACCGACCGGCGGTCCGCCGGGCGGCCGGTGCAGGAAGGTGATCGTCGCGAACGCGCCGAGCCACGAGCCGACTGCCGCAAACACGACATAGACCCAGTTTTCGGTATAGCTGATCACGGCGTAGGACGAGAGCAGATACCAAACGCTGCTCCAGGTGGCTGCCGGCACCCGCCTGCGCGCAACCACCGCCGAGGTAAACATGACATAGACCGCATCCGTCGCGGCGGTCGCCAGCATGACGCCCCCGGCGGTCAATGGATCGATGGCAGCCATTGCAACTCCTTCCATGCTGAGGCAGAGCTTTGGACGTTATCGCGTTTTCGAGCGAAGCGGGCACGGTTCGCGCCAGGAAAAAGCCGGCCGGACAAACCACTTCGGGCAACAACGAGGGATCATGCCAAGTCCCAGAGAGATTCTGACCGCTATCTGGACCGCCGCCGGGGGCGATCCGTCCGCGCTCGGAAACGTCACGCTGACCGGCGACGAACCGATGCTGCCGTCGTCGTTTCGCGTTGCTGCCGCGGCGCAAGCCAGCATTGCCGCCGCCGGCCTTGCCGCCGCGCAAATCTGGCAATCGCGCAGCGGACAATCGCAGCAGGTCACGGTCGACATGGCTCATGCGCTGGTCGAATGCCGCAGCGAGCGTTACCTGCGGGTCGACGGCAAGCCGCCGGGTCCAACCTGGGATGCGATCGCCGGCATTTACCAGACCCGCGACCGCCGCTTCGTCCGGCTGCACACCAATTTCCGGCACCATCGCGACGCGGTCTGCCGGGTGCTCAACTGCGAGCCGGAGCGTGCGGCGGTTCAGGCCGCATTGATGCAGTGGGACGCCGAGGCGTTCGAGACGGCGGCCTATGCCGGCGGCGCCGTGGTTGCGATGATGCGCTCCCATCAGCAATGGTCGGCCCTGCCGCACGCCAAAGCGCTTGCCGAGCTGCCTGTGTTTTCAATCGGGAAGATCGGTGAAGCGGCGCCGAAGCCGTGGCCTGCCGGGGAGCGACCGCTGGCGGGCCTGCGGGTACTCGATCTGTCGCGGGTGATCGCCGGTCCCGTCGCCGGCCGCACGCTCGCCGCGCATGGCGCCGATGTCATGCTGATCTCCGGCCCGGATCGGCCGGCCATCCCATGGCTCACAATCGATACCGGCCGCGGCAAGCTGACGAGCTTTGTCGAACTCGGCAATGAGCAGGGACGGGCTGAGCTGCGCGATCTCCTGGCGCAAGCCGATATTTTTTCGCAAGGCTATCGCCCGGGTGCGCTCGCCGCGCTTGGTTTCTCGGCCGAGCAGGCGGCCCGGATCAGCCCCGGCATCGTCTATGTGTCGTTGTCCGCCTATGGCCATGTCGGGCCGTGGGCGGAACGCCGCGGCTTTGACTCGCTGGTGCAGACCGCGACCGGTTTCAATCACGCCGAAGGGCAGGCCGCCGGCACCGACGGACCCAAGGAATTGCCGGCGCAAATGCTCGACCATGCCACCGGCTATCTGATGGCGTTCGGAGCGATGATGGCGCGCGAACGCCAGTCGCGCGAAGGCGGCAGCTGGCATGTTCAGCTCTCGCTCGCCCAGACCGGGCGGTGGCTGTGGAATCTCGGTCGCGTCGCAAACGGTCTTGCGACCGGGGATTTGCCGGGCGACACGGTCCAGCGTTTTGTCGAAGAAATCCCCTCGGGCTTCGGCCCGCTGCGCGCCGTCACCCACGCAGCCATCCTGTCGAAAACCCCGGCGTACTGGGCTCGCCCGGCCATGCCGCTTGGCAGCCACCCGCCGCACTGGCCGCCCCGCAGCTGACGGGTCTCACCTCCGGCCTTTCGGAATTTTGACCTGAAATGCTCCGCTCTCGACGTTTTTAGTTTGTCTGAAACATCAAATCGGCACTATTAGCGTAGCGATGAGGCGGCCGCTGCCAGAATCACCGCCGAACTGACTGGACGTCATGCCGCCCGGATTTACCAAACAATCGCAGATGTTTAGCGGACGACATCTGGCCATTGGCGTGGCCTTGCTGGCGCTGGCGGGAGCTGCGTTCTACGGATACACACATCTCGACCCGGCACCGCGGGGCGATTCCGATGTGTCGAGCCAATCGCGCAAGGGATTGCAGCGCTACATCCCGACCCCTGCGGAATGGGCCAGCCTGACCGTCGAACCCGTGACCGAGCGAACCTTCCGGGCCGAGCATGTGACCGAAGGCAAGATCGCCGTCGATGAGGACCGCTCGACGCCGGTATTTTCACCCTATGCCGGCCGGGTCATCAAGCTGTTGGCTAAGCCCGGCGATCACGTCACCCAGGGACAGCCTCTGTTCGTGATCGAAGCGGCCGATACCGTGCAGGCCCAGAACGATTTCATCGCAGCCATGACCGGCCTGAACAAGGCAAAATCGGCGCTCGATCTCGCGCAGCTGCAGGATACGCGGGCCAAGGATTTGTTCGAAGGCAAGGCGGTTCCGCTCAAGGACTATCAGCAGTCCCAGGCCACGCTGATCCAGGCGCAGAACGATCTGCGCTCCTCGCAAACCGCGCTGGAGGCCGACCGCAACAAGCTGAAAATTCTCGGCCTGAGCGAAGAGGCCATTGCGGCGTTCCAGCAGAAGGGACGCATCGACCCCAACACCACCATCTTCTCGCCGATTGCGGGCACGGTCGTACAGCGGAAGATCGGCCCCGGGCAATATATCAATTCCGGCGCCAGCGATCCGGTGTTCGTGATCGGCGATCTCTCCACCGTCTGGCTCACGGCCTTTGTCCGCGAAACCGACGCATCGATCGTATCGGTGGGGCAGGAGCTGTCGTTCAATGTGCTGGCGCTGCCGTCGCATCCGCTGGTGGCGCGCATCGACTATGTCGCCGCGGCGATCGATCCGGCGACCCGCCGGCTGCTGGTCCGCGCCACGGTGGACAACAAGGACGGGCTGCTGAAACCGGAAATGTTCGCGAATGTGACGATCTATTCCGGCGGCGACCATTCGGCGGTCGGCGTCCCCAAGCAGGCGCTGATCTATGAGGGCGATCAGGTCCGGGTCTGGGTTGCGCACGAGGACAAGTCGATCGAGCTGCGCCAGATCAAGACCGGCCTTACCAATGGCGATCTGGTGGAGGTCGACGGTAATTTGAAACCCGGCGAGCAGATCGTTACAAAGGGCAGCCTGTTCATCGACCGCGCGGCGTCGGGCACCTAGCGCGATGAGGGCGCAACGCAAGCCGGGCTCCGCATTCGGGACGTCAGTCCTCCCTTCAGCGCATTGAAAGTCCCGATCTGAATGGATCGTCTCGTCGCCATTGCCGTCAACCGGCGCTATTTGATGGTGGGCCTGTTGACCGTCGTGTTGATCGGCGGCCTGATCGCATTCAAGCAGCTCAACATCGAAGCCTATCCGGATCCGACGCCGCCGATGGTCGACGTCGTGACCCAGAGTCCGGGATTGTCGTCCGAAGAGATCGAGCGCTACATCACCATTCCGATCGAGACCCAGGTCGCGGGCATCAAGAACCTTCGCACCATCCGTACCATTTCGCTGTACGGATTGTCGGACGTCAAACTGCAGTTTTCGTTCGACTACACCTATGACGAGGCGTTGCAGCAGGTGCTGAACCGGCTGTCGCAGCTCGCGCCGCTGCCCGGCAATGTGCAGCCGGCGATTTCGCCGCTCAGCGCCGTCGGCGAAATCTACCGTTACCGGCTGGCCGGTCCGCCGAACTACAGCGTGCTCGATCTGAAAACCCTGCAGGACTGGGTGCTGCAGCGCCGTTTTCGCGCGGTGCCGGGCGTGATCGACGTCACCGGCTGGGGCGGCAAGACCAAGACCTATGAATTGCAGGTCGATTTCAACAAGCTGGTCGCCTACGGGCTGACGCTGCCGCAGCTCCTGCAGGCGGTGGGCAATTCCAACATCAATGTCGGCGGCAATACCGTCAACATCGGCACCCAGTCCGCCGTCGTGCGCGGTGTCGGCCTGATCCGCTCGATCGACGACCTCGCCAACACCATGGTGTCGCAGAGCGGCGGCAATCCGGTTCTGGTCAAGGACGTCGCCACCGTGACCGTCGGCGAGAAGCCGCGCCTCGGCATCGCCGGCCTCGATCAGGACGACGACATCGTGCAGGGGATCGTGCTGATGCGACGCGGCGAGCAGAGCTTGCCGACGATCCTGCGTGTCGAGCAACTGGTGGCGTCGATCAACAATTCCAGCATCCTGCCGCCGGGCGTGCGGATCGAGCGCATCTACGACCGCAAGGACCTGATCGACCTCACGACCTCGACCGTGCTGCACAACATGGTGGTCGGCATCCTGCTGATCGTGCTGTTGCAATGGATTTTCCTCGGCGATCTCAGAAGTGCGCTGATCGTCGGCGCCACGATTCCGTTCGCGCTGTTTTTCGCCGTCATCATCCTGGTGCTGCGCGGCGAATCCGCCAATCTGTTGTCGGTCGGCGCGATCGATTTCGGACTGATCGTGGACGCCACCGTGATCATGGTCGAGGCGATCTTCCGCCGGCTGACCCAGACCACCGCGCTCTCGGACGCCGAGCAGAGCCATATCTCGACCGACACCACGATGGCCATCAAGAGCCACGCCATCCTCAGCGCCGGCGCCGACGTGTCGCGCTCGATCTTCTTTGCCGCCGCCATCATCATCGCGGCGTTCCTGCCGCTGTTCACCTTGAGCGGCGTCGAAGGCAACATCTTCGGGCCGATGGCGCGGACCTATGCCTATGCGCTCGCCGGCGGCCTGCTCGCGACCTTCACGATCACCCCGGCATTGAGCGCGATCATCCTGCCGTCGCATGTCCACGAAACCGAAACCCGGATCATGGCGATCTTGCATCGGCTCTATGTTCCGGTGCTGAACTGGGCCGTCGGCAACCGAAAGCTGGTGGTGGCGGGGGCGATCGGGCTCGTCGTCATGACCATCCTGTTGAGCCGCCTGCTCGGTCTCGAATTTCTGCCCAAGCTCGAGGAGGGCAATCTCTGGATCCGCGCGACGCTGCCACCGACCATCTCGCTGGAGACCGGCAACGCCTATGTCAACGAAATGCGCAAGCTGATCCGCAGCTTCCCCGAGGTCGAAGCGGTGGTGTCGCAACACGGCCGGCCCGACGACGGCACCGATGCCGCCGGATTTTTCAATGCGGAATTCTTCGCACCCTTGAAACCGGTCAGCGAATGGCCCGGCACCCATGACAAGGACGAACTGACCGCGCAGTTGCTGGCGAAATTGCAGGCCAGATTTCCCGGCGTCGAGTTCAATTTCTCGCAATATCTCCAGGACAACGTCTCGGAAGCCGTGTCGGGCGTGAAAGGAGAGAACTCGATCAAGCTCTACGGCAACGATCTGCAGACGCTGACCAAAACCGCCAACGAGATCAAGGCGGTTCTCGCCACCGTGCAGGGGATCACCGACCTCGCCGTGTTCACCTCGCTCGGCCAGCCCACCATCCAGATCGACATCGACCGCGCCAAGGCGGCCCGATACGGACTGGCGCCCGGCGACATCAACGCCACCATCAAAGTGGCGATCGGCGGCGACACCGCGGGCGACCTCTACGAGCCCGGCAGCGACCGGCATTTTCCGATCATTGTCCGGCTGGCGCCGGAATATCGCAAGAGCGCCGAGGCGATCCAGAATCTGCGGATCGGCGCGCCGGGGCCGAACGGCACCATCACCCAGGTCCCGTTGAGCGAAGTCGCCTCGATCAAGCTGGTCTCGGGAGCGGCCTATATCTATCGCGAGCAGCAGGAGCGTTATCTGCCGATCAAGTTCTCGGTGCGCGAACGCGACCTCGGCAGCGCGATCAGGGAAGCGCAGGAGAAGATCGCGGCCCAGGTTCAGCTGCCGCCGGGATCGCGCATCGAGTGGGTCGGGGAGTTCGGCAATCTTCAGGACGCCATCAAGCGGCTGTCGGTCGTGGTGCCAATCAGCCTGACGCTGATCGCGACGCTGCTGTGGTTCAATTTCGGCTCGATGATCGAGACGCTGCTTGCCATGAGCGTGATCCCGATGGCGATCTTCGGCGGCGTGCTCGGGCTGCTGGTCACCGGCATTCCCTTCAGCGTGTCGGCTGCAATCGGGTTCATCGCGCTGTTCGGGATCGCCGTGATGGACGGCATCATCATCCTGTCGCAGTACAATCAGCTGATCGACGAGGGCCTCGACCGCATCAACGCCGTGATTCGTACCGGCGAACTGCAGCTTCGCCCGGTGCTGATGACCTGCGTGGTCGCAGGCGTCGGGCTGTTGCCGGCGGCGCTGTCGACCGGGATCGGATCGCAGGTGCAGAAACCGCTCGCCGTGGTGGTGGTCACCGGCATGATGCTGGCACCACTGGTCATTCTGGTGACGCTGCCGGTGCTGATTTCGCTGTTCTCGCGCCGGGCGCGGTAAATCGGGCAGTGGGCGCGTGCCCATAAATCTTGCCCACTCCGATTGTGGTTGACGCATCCTTTCGGTTGCCTTGTGATCTCGGCCGAAGGGATGAAACCGCGGGGGACGCCATGCGGATCGAGGAACGCCACGGTCAGGCTGCCGCCAGAACGTCCGATCAGATTCTCGGCGAAATCCGGGATTTTTGCCGCGCGACGCAAACTGCCGAATCCACCTTCGGCCGTCTCGTCGTCAATGATGGCAAGCTGGTATCGCGGTTGCGCGACGGTGCCAGGATCACCACCGGCACGCTGGACAAGGTTCGCGCCTATCTGTCCGAACATCGCACCACGCCGGCGGCCGCGCAACGTCAGCCGCCGGCGGCCGCAACGCCGCTCAACGGCGCCACGGTCGCCGCCGAAATCATGCCGCCGGGGTTCCGTTTCTTCGACAACCGGCAGAAATATCTGCTGTTCGTGTCGACTTGCAGCGAGAAGACCGAAATCGCGCACCGGATTTCACTTGAACTCGGCAATCTGCAGCCAACGCCGCCGGCACTTCGGATCTTCGACGCCGGGGTTGGCGATGGCACGGTGCTGTCGCGGGTAATGCGAGCGCTGCATGCCCGCTTTCCCACCATGCCGCTCTACGTGGTCGCCAAGGAAATCAGCTATGAGGACGTGCGGCTGATGCTTGAGAAGATGGCCGACCGCCTGTTCGAGCATCCCGCTACCGTTATCGTCGTCACCAATCTCTATTATGCCGAGGCGCCGTGGCTGACGCCGCGTTCGGCGACGTCGGCGCAAAGCCTGCTCTGGAAGGACGTCGCGCTGTCCGGCAACACGGCGCACGGTTTCGCCGAGCAGATCGGCGAACTCGAGGGATTTTTAGCCGAGAACTGGCGTGCCGGAATCAGCCCGAACACCGGCAACCCGGTCTACAGCAGGCCCATCATCCTGACCTTGCGGCGCGAAGACCATTCGTTCCTGCTCGACCCGATCATGCCGCGGCCGGGCCGCGTGATGGCCGATTACGATCTGGTCATTGCCTCGCAGCCTTACCGGGCGCGCGCCAGCGTCGAATTCAAGGCCTCGAAGGTGGTGACGCCGCTGGTCAAATCGCTGCGGCCCGGCGGACGGCTGATCGGCATCCATTCGCATGGCAAGGATCCGGGCATCGAGATCATCGACCAGGTCTGGCCCGACGACGATCCGTTCAAGACCGATCGCTATGCGATCCTGCGCCAGGTCAAGCACGAGCTCGGCGCGGCGGCGCGGCACTACAATTTCAACGCCTCCTCCGATGCCCGCTCGATCTTCCGCTATCACATGCACACCTTGCCGGACGAGGTGAGCGGCCCGATCGGGACCTCGACGCTGTTCGCCGCCTGGAACGCCGCGATCTATGTCGCGCAGATCGAGGACGTCAGGCTGTCGGACGTCGTTCGCGACGGCCGTTACCTCGAAGCCACCGACCGGGTGCTGAAACGGCACGGCGGTCTCTGGTTCAACGACGAGACCTATGTGATCTCGCGCCGCCGCGCCTGAGGCGGATATCCGAAGCCTGGCGATTCCCGGAGGGAGCCGTGACTGCACCCGATCCCGCTTTTTCCAGCGAGCTTGCCGCGCGGCTGGCGTCCGCCTCGGTCGAGATCTCCTCGCGCGGCCATCAAGTGCCGGAGCTGCGCGATCATTTCGCGACGGGAACCGATGTCACCATCACCTTTCTGCCGGGCGACAATTATCGCCGCAATGTCGACACCGCCTCCGCGCTGCGCCGTGCCGGGTTCAATCCGGTGCCGCATATCGCCGCGCGCGAAATGCCGTCGCGCGAGGCGCTCGACGATTTTCTGCGGCGGGCGCGCGGCGAGGCGGAGGTGAGGCGCATTCTGGTGATCGCCGGCGACGTCGCGCGCCAGCAGGGCCCGTTCGGGTCAAGCCGCGATGTCTGCGCCAGCGGATTGATCGAGGCCCACGGCATCGCCTCCGTCAGCATCGCCGGCCATCCCGAGGGCCATCCTTTTCTGGAAGCCGCCGACGCTTTTGGGGTGCTCGAGGCGTGGCGGGACTGGAAGCGGACGACCGGGATCGAGGTCGACGTCATGACGCAATTCTGTTTCGAAAGCACGCCGATCCTGGCCTGGATCGGCGCGCTGCAGGCGCGCGGGCTCGACCTCAAGGTGATCGTCGGTCTCGCCGGGCCCGCGACGGCCGCGACGCTGATGAAGTTTGCGCTCCGCTGCGGTATCGGCAACTCGATGCGTTCGCTGCGCGGCCAGATCGGCCGCCACAGCCGGCTTTTGACCGATACCGGGCCGGATGACGTCATGCGCGGCCTGCAGTCGGCGCCCACGGCCGTGACGGCGCCGATCTCGGGCTTCCATGTATTTCCGTTCGGCGGGCTGCGCAAGGCAGCGAGCTGGCTGCGCAGCTACAACGCCCGGATGCCGGCGCCGCTGCCGCGAGCGTCGTCGGCGGCCGACACTCAAAATCCATAAAGCGTGGCCGGATTGTCGACCAGGATCCGGTTGCGGATCGCGGCATCGGGCGCCCACACTGCAAGCTGATTGAGCAGGCGGCCGTCGTCGATCTGGAACAGCGGTGTCAGCTCGGTCGGCTTGCGTCCGGGCGTCGTGGTCGAATTCGGATGCGGCCAGTCGGTACCCCAGATGATCCGATCGGCATTCGCCGCGATCAGCGCCCGCGCCAGCGGGATCACGTCCGTGTAGTCGGGAGCAAGCCTGGACGCCCGATAGGCGCCGGAAATCTTGACATAGGCCTTGCCGGATTGCACCAGCGCGAGCAGGTCGGCAAAGCCCGGCTGTTCCGGGCCAAGCGCGCCCTGGGCGCCGCCGAAATGATCGAACACGACGGGGACCGGCGATGCCGCGACCAGATCCCTGATGGCGGAAATCATGGCGAGGCTGGTGAACATCTGGACGTGCCAGTTGCGGTTCCTGACGCGTTCGATCGCGGCCGCAATGCGCTGGCGCCCGATATTGGGGTCGCTGACCCCGCCGGTCGCCAGATTGAGGCGGATGCCGCGGATGCCCGCTTCGTTCATGGCGTCGAGATCGCTCTCCGGCGTCTTGTCGTCGATCACGGCGACGCCGCGCGCATTCGCGCCGCGCGCCTTGATGCCGAACAGCGTCGCGGAGTTGTCGGGGCCATAGACGCTCGGCGTCACGATCACCACGCGCTCGATATGCAGCGCCTGGTGCAGCGCCGCCATTTCTTCCGGCGACGCCGGTTCCGGCGTATAGACGCGCCCCGAAAAGAACGGGAATTTCTCCGGGTCGCCATGGATGTGGGTATGGCAATCGCAGGCGTGAGCCGGAACATCGAAGTTCACCGGCGTTGCGGGCTGTGATGCCTTGGCGAGAGCATTGCGGCCGGTCATGGCAACCCCGGCTGCGACGGAGGCACGAAGGATACCGCGTCTAGCGCAATATCCACCTCAATGGCTTCATCCTTCGAGACGCATCGCTTCGCGATGCTCCTCTGGATGAGGTCTGAGACCCTCATGGTGAGGAGCGCGCCTTCGCGCGTC
>Ga0208586_1000159_pt1 | contig 26885 bp, 21 predicted proteins | sample NGESurshal072012_6_FD_184471 | JGI IMG/M metagenome (GOLD analysis project Ga0208586, IMG submission 184471) | Arctic peat soil microbial communities from Barrow, Alaska - NGEE Surface sample 53-3 shallow-072012 (SPAdes) | ecosystem: Environmental > Terrestrial > Soil > Wetlands > Peat ... | reverse complement strand
CGCCTGGTCCTTCGCCGAGACGTGCACGATGCCGTTGGCGTCGATGTCGAAGGTGACTTCGATCTGGGGCATGCCGCGCGGCGCCGGCGGGATGCCGACCAGCTGGAACTTGCCCAAGGTCTGGTTGTAGGACGCCATCTCACGCTCACCTTGCAGCACGTGCACCTCGACCGACGGCTGATTGTCGTCGGCCGTGGTGAAGGTCTGGGACTTCTTGGTGGGGATGGTGGTGTTGCGATCGATGATCTTGGTCATGACGCCACCCTTGGTCTCGATGCCGAGCGACAGGGGCGTGACGTCCAAGAGGAGGATGTCCTTCACGTCGCCCTTCAAGACGCCGGCCTGGACCGCGGCGCCGATGGCCACCACTTCGTCCGGGTTCACGCTCTTGTTGGGCTCCTTGCCGGTCACCTTGGTGACCAGCTCTTGGACCGCCGGGATCCGCGTGGATCCGCCGACCATGATGACGTGATTGATCTTGTCGAGGGTCAAACCGGCGTCCTTGATGGCCTGGTCGAAGGGCTTGCGGCAGCGATCCACCAGGTGCGAGGTCAGTTCGTTGAACTTCGCCCGGCTCAGCTTGATGTCGAGGTGCTTGGGGCCGTCGGCCGTGGCCGTGATGAACGGCAGGTTGACCGTCGTGTCCTGCACGGCCGAGAGCTCGATCTTGGCCTTCTCCGCGGCCTCTTTGAGACGCTGCACGGCCATCTTGTCGGTTGAGAGGTCGACGCCTTCGGTGTCCTTGAAGGTCTTGACGAGCCACTCCATGACGGCGTCGTCCCAGTCGTCACCACCGAGGTGGGTGTCGCCGTGGGTCGACTTCACTTCGAAGACGCCGTCGGCGATGTCGAGGACCGACACGTCGAAGGTGCCCCCTCCGAGGTCGAAGACCAACACCGTCTGCTCCTGGCCGCCCTTGTCGAGGCCGTAGGCCAGCGCGGCGGCGGTCGGCTCGTTCACGATGCGCAGCACCTCGAGTCCGGCGATCTGGCCGGCCTCTTTGGTGGCGGTGCGCTGGGCGTCGTTGAAGTACGCCGGGACCGTGATGACCGCCTGGGTGACGCTGTCACCGAGGTAGGCCTCAGCGTCGCGCTTGAGCTTCTGGAGGATGCGCGCCGAGATCTCCTGGGCGGTGTACTTGGTGCCGTCGATGTCGACGGACCAGTTCTCGCCCATGTGGCGCTTCACCGAGCGAATGGTGCGCTCGGGGTTGGTGATCGCCTGACGCTTGGCGACCTCGCCGACCAGCACTTCACCGGTCTTGGAGAAGCCGACGACCGACGGGGTCGTGCGGCCACCCTCGGCGTTGGGGATGACGACGGGCTCGCCCGCCTCTAAGACACTGACGACCGAGTTGGTCGTTCCCAGGTCGATTCCGACTGCCTTTGCCATGAAAATCTCCTTGATTCGCTTTCGTTCTCCCCGGCCCATCCGGAGAGTCAGAACTCACTAGAAGCAGTGTACAGAGTTGAGTCTCTACTTGTCAAGAAAATATATAGGTCTTATGTTACTTTTAGGGAACTCCATGAATACAAGGGTTCACGGAGCATGATTCACGCCGTTAGTGGTCAGAAGCGCCCGAGGTACGCTGGTGCGGTGCCTGACCTTATTCTCCTGCGCCACGGCCAATCGACCTGGAACGAGCTGAATCTCTTCACCGGCTGGACCGACGTCGACTTGACGCCCCGGGGCGAATCCGAGGCCCGAAGTGCCGGAGATCTCCTCGCCGCCGAGGGCGATCTGGACCTGCGGATCCTGCACACCTCGGTCCTCACCCGGGCCATTCGCACGGCCGAGATCACGCTGCACGCCGCCGGTCGTTCGTGGCTCCCGGTTCGACGCAACTGGCGCCTCAACGAGCGCCACTACGGCGATCTCACCGGCAAGGACAAGAAAGAGACCGCCGACCAGTTCGGCCTCGAGCAGGTCCAGCTCTGGCGCCGCTCCTACGACGTTCCCCCACCGCCGCTGGCCGAGGCCGATCCGCGCAGCAGCCTCGCCGACCCGCGCTACCGCGACGTGCCGGGCGAGTTCATTCCCGCCACCGAGTGCCTGAAGGACGTCGTGGCTCGGGTGACGCCGTACTTCGCCGACGTGATCATCGAGGACCTGCGCTCCGAAGCCGTGCGCGGTGGCGCGGTCATCGTGGTCGCCCACGGCAACTCGATCCGGGCCCTGCGCATGGTCTTGCAGAACATCCCCGAGGACGAGATCGCGCAACTCGAGATCCCGACCGGCATCCCGTATCGCGTGACGCTGGACGACGGACTCAATATTCTTAGCGCCGACTACCTCGGCGATCCCGCGGCCGCGGCCGCGGCGGCCGACGCCGTCGCGCGCCAGGCCGGTTGATTAGAGCGCTGCGGGACCACGTTCATTGGTGCGGATTCGTACCACGTGCTCGATGTCGGTGACCCAGGCCACGCCGTCACCGATGGTGTCGGTGCGCGCCGCGCTGACGATCGCGTCGATCAAGGTGTCGACGAGTTCGTCGGTGCAGATGATCTCCACGCGGATCTTGTCGACGAAGTCGAACTCGTACTCCTTGCCCCGGTAGATCTCGATGTGACCCCCGGCGTGGCCGAAACCTCGGGCTTGGGCCACGGTCATGCCGGTGATGCCGACGTCCTTGACAGCGGTCTTCACCTCATCGAGCTTGAACGGCTTGACGACCGCGGTGACTAGCTTCATTGTCTCTCCTTAGACGTTGTCGGGGTGCAGGTGGCTGGGCGAGTCGAGGGGCTCACCGAAGGTCGGTTCCGGATAGGCCTCTTCCTCGTGAATCGCGACGTCACCTATTCGCAGGGTATCTTCATCCTCACGTAGTCCACCGAGCACCCACTTCACAAAGTAGAAGATGATGGCGGTCGCCGTGGCCGTCCAACAGATGATCCAGCACGCCGCCAGGAACTGTTCCCAGAGTTGATGGAAGGAATGGCCGTAGAACCAACCGTCGACCGAGAACCCGCCGGGGCCCTTGTAGTGCTTGCCACTGACCCCGTACTGGGTCATCGCCGGGTCGGCCAGGAATCCGACCAACAGACCGCCGATGAGGCCGGCCATGCCGTGGGTGTAGACCACGCCGAGGGCGTCGTCGACCTTGGAAAAGGGGCGGACCTTGGAGAGGTAGTTCCACGCGAACCACACCAGGGTCGAGGAGATGAGTCCGACGAAGATCGCCCCGGTGCCGTCGACCCAACCGGCGCTGGGCGTGATCGCCACCAATCCGCAGAGCATGCCGTTGATGGCGCCCAGGAACGTCGGCTTCTTTTGCTTGGAGAGGAACATGTCCCAGAGCAGCCACGTGATGACCCCGACCGCGGTGGCGACGTTGGTATTGAGTACCGCCGACGCCGCGTCGGCCCCGGCGTAGAAGGGGTCGCCGCCGTTGAAGCCGTTCCAGCCGAGCCAGATGATGCCGGCGCCGACGGCCACCATCATCAGGTTGCTGGGGAAGGCGTTCTCGCGGTCCTGCCAGCGTCGCGGACCGAGGATGGCCGCGCCGACGAAGGCCGCGACGCCGGCCGAGAGGTGGATGACGTAGCCCCCGGAGTAGTCCACGGCGCCCTTCTGGGCGAAGAAGCCCCCGCCCCACAAGAGGCAGGCGTTGATGCAGTAGACCCCGGTGATCCACAGCGGCACGATCAAGAGCCAGGCCTTGAACTTCAGTCGACCGACGAAGGCCCCGACGAACAACAGGGGCGTGATGGCCGCGAACACGAACTGGAAGTAGGCCAGCGTCGCGGTCGGGAAGTGGAAGGGAATAAGCGTATTGGCCCCCGAGACGGCCTGTCCCTGTTCTGAACTGGCGGTGGCGAGCGGCGTGAAATGTCCGATGAATCCGCTCCAGAATGATCCCGTCGATCCGAAGTGCGATATCGGGCCGAAAGCCAGGTTGTAGCCCCAGAGCATCCACACGATCAAAGTGATCGAGAATCCCGCGAAGACCATCAACATGGTGTTGACGATCCACTTCTTTCGTACGAGTCCGCCGTAGAGAACGGCGAGGCCGGGCAAGCTCATCAGACCGACCAACGTGGCGGCGGTGAGCTGCCAGGTATTGTCGGCCGGATTCAGCCAATGGGGATACGGGATGATGTTGGCGAGCACATCCACTCCTCGGGTAACTAGGAGAGGGCGACGCTGACCTCAGGTTGATGCCACCAGTGTCCCAATCGAGGATTTCGAAACCGTTAGCAATGGGTTTCGGCCGTGTTAACTACGTGACGGATGAGAGAACTCTCAGGCTTGGAGCGATCGCTCCACGACCTGGGAGATGTCCATCACCGACACCTGTTCGTCGCGACCGGTCGCCTTAACGGCGTCGTCGAGCATGATCATGCAGAAGGGACAGGCCGTCGAGATGATGTCGGCGCCGGTGTTGAGTGCCTCCTCGGTCCGGTCCATGTTCACGCGTTTGCCGATCGTCTCTTCCATCCACATTCGTGCGCCGCCGGCTCCGCAACAAAAGCCCCTCTCGCGGCACCGCCCCATCTCGACCGTGGTCACGCCCGGGATCGCGTCCAGCACATTGCGCGGTTCGTCGAAGACCCGGTTATGACGACCCAAGTAGCAAGGGTCGTGATAGGTCACCGTGCCTTCGTAGGCCACTCCCGGTACGAGTTTGCCGGTGGCCACCAGATGGCTCAGCAGTTGCGCGTGGTGGATCATCTCGAAGTCGCCGCCCAGTCCGGGGTACTCGTTCTTCATGGTGTTAAAGCAGTGCGGGCAGCTCGCGACGATCTTCTTGGCGCCGACCTCCTGGAGCGTCGAGATATTCGCCTTGGCCATCTCCTGGAAGAGGTACTCGTTGCCCATGCGTCGCGCCGGATCCCCGGTGCAGGACTCGCGCGGACCAAGGACGCCGAATCGTACGCCGGCACGGTGCAGCATGCGCGCGGTGGAGATGGCCTGCTTTCGGCCCCGCTCGTCGAGCGATCCGGCGCACCCGACCCAGTAGAGGTACTCGATGTCGTCAGGAATCGGTCCGTCGATGATGGGCACCTCGAAGTCGAGCGCGTCGAGCCACTTGGTGCGCTGGGACGAACCGAGCCCCCACGGATCGCCTTGATTCTCCATGTTGCGAAGCAGTAGCGCGGCTTCGGAGGGGAAGCGCGACTCCATCATCACTTCGAAGCGACGCATGTCGATGATCGCGTCCACGTGCTCGATGTCGACGGGGCACTGCTCGACGCAACTACCGCAGGTGGTGCACGCCCACAGGACATCCGGGTCGATGGTGGTCGGCACCAGCGTCGCCACGTCGGTATTGGAACCGCCGGAAAGCAGCCGGTCGGCCGAGGCGAACATGTTGTCGCGCAGCCCCATGATGAGCAGCTTCGGGCTGAGCGGCTTGCCGGTCGTCCACGCCGGACAGACCGACTGACAGCGCCCGCACTCGGTGCACGTGGAGAAGTCCAACATCTGTTTCCAGGTGAAGTCCTCCGCTTTGCCCGCGCCGAAGACGGTGTCTTCGGTGACGTTCTCCATGTCCATGTCCGGCGTTTTGTCCAGGCCTCCGAGGGCGCGCGGACGGCGCGACACGCCGACGTTGATGGGAGCCAGGAAGATGTGCAGGTGCTTGGAGTAGGCCACGAAGACGAGGAATCCGGCGATGACCGCGATGTTGAGCAGCAAGAAGACCGCTTCGAGGACGCTGTTGACGCCGACCCCCAGCGGGGCCAGCCAACCCGCAACGATCTTGCTGGCGAATGCCCAGGATGACGCAAATGACGAGAGCTGGTGCGCCGAGGGACCCGGTGTATATGAGGTGAATCCCCCATTTCGCGTGAACGGGAAGTGGCCGGTGTCGATCTGGGCGCCCCGGTAGAGCAGGAGGGTGATGATCACCAACGAGATCATGAAGAGCACGGCCCACGCCGCGCCCAAGTGACTGCCGTAGAAACGCGAGTCGCGCTCCTTGCGCGACGGCGCGTTCTTGATCCGGATGATGGTGAACACCACGAGCGAGACCAGCACCGCGGTCGCGAAGAAGTCCTCTGTAAAGGCGAGCCAGTTGTCGCGTCCAATGAGTGGGATGTGAAAATTGCGACTGAAGAGCGATCCGTAAGCCTCGAGGATCGTCGTCATCAATATGGTGAATCCCCACATGGTGAAGAAGTGCGCCAGTCCGGGCACGGTCCACTTGAGCAGCTTCTTCTGACCGGCCACTTCGACGACTTCGGTCTCGGAGACCTTGCGGAAACCCTGCCAGCGACGCGGAGCCGGTTGCCCCGAGCGAATCAGTTTGGAGAGCCAGTAGAACCGACGCCCGGCGATCGAAAAGAGAATGACCGTGATCCCCAGACCGATGATGATTCGAGCTAGCACTGCGATCCTCTCGTCACGCCGTCACTACTTTTTGAAGTTCTCCGAGTACCGGCTCGGCGTGGGGCCGCGCTGCCCGGTGTACTTCGAGCCGAGGCCTTCGCTTCCGTAGGGGCGATCGGCCGGCGTCGTCATCTGGAAGAAGCTGATCTGACCGATCTTCATCCCGGGATACAGCGTGATGGGCAGGTTCGCCACGTTGGACAGCTCCAAGGTGATGTGTCCGTCCCAGCCGGCGTCGACGAAGCCGGCGGTCGAGTGAATCACGAGGCCCAAGCGACCCAGCGAACTCTTCCCGTCCAGTCGTCCGACGATGTCGTCGGGGATGGCGATGCGCTCGGTCGTCGATCCCAGCATGAACTCCCCGGGGTGCAGGATCATCGGCGTATCCGGTCCGACGTCGATCAGTTCGGTGAGGTCCTCTTGGGCGTCACGAACGTCGATGACGCGTTGGGTGTGATTGCGGAACACTCGGAAGAACTGGTCGATGTGCAGGTCCACCGAGGAGGGCTGCACGCAGTCCTCACCCAAGGGATCAATGATGATTCGGCCCTGGGCGATGGCTTCTTTGATGGAGCGATCAGAAAGGACCATAACTGAAGTCACGATAGCCCCTTCGAGCCGTGCTCTTTGAGCCCGCACCCTTTGGGCGAGCGAGGAAACCTACGAAAGAACCTTCCCGCGAAAGTTGCGCAGACCGACGGCGAGGAAGAAGGCGCCGAAGGCGATCATCACGGGATAGACGACGTAGAGGTGCATGTGGGGGGCGTCGGTGAAGGCCGCGCGCATGCCTTCGTTGACGTACACCAAGGGATTGATCAGCACCAACGTCTGCAGCCAGTGAAAGCCGCCGATCTTCACGGGTGCCAGATGGGTCCAGGGGTAATACGTGCCACCGAGGAAGGTGATGGGCAGGATCACGAAGCCGAACATCAGTCCGATGTTGCGGGGTTCGAAGGACGTGCCGAGGGTCAGCCCGAGCCCGGCCATCGCCACGCAGGCGATCGGTACGAAGGTGAGGATGACCAACCAGTGCAAGGAGATATTGGCCTGGACGCCCGCGGCGTGCACCACCGAGGCGATCGGGAAAACGATCAGTGCGGCGATGAGGCCCTGCACCGATCCCGAGAGGACTTTCGACATAGCGACCAACCAAATCGGACACGGCGCCTGCACCCGGTCTTCGATCTCGCGCGTGAAGCCGAACTCCTGGGACATCGTGAGGGCGATTGATTGCACACCCTGGAACATGACCGAGATCCCCACGACTCCCGGCACCAGCACCGTCGCGAATCCGGCCGCGCCGACGGCGCTCGATCCGCCGACCGCTTGACCGATCTTCGGGAAGACGAAGAGGAACACGAAACACAGGAGGAAGGGCTGGATCAGCGTTCGCAGAACGAACTCGCGCTTGGTCTTCCACAGCACCACGAGGTCGCGAAGGATCAGTGCTCCCATGGCGGTGCGACTGGCTTCGAAGACGCTGCGCGTGGGGTGGACATCGAATGTCGTACTTGTGCTCACGCGTCGCGCAACTCCTTACCGGTCAGATTTATGAAGACCGTTTCGAGCGTTGGCTCGGCGACCGCCAGATCGAGAATCTCGACGTTGGAGCTTTCGGCCGAGGCGACGATTCGCGGCACCAGGCGTTCGGTGCTTTGCATGTCGACAATCAGCGCGTTCTCGTGCACGCGCGTTGTCACGATGGTGTCGATGTCGTGCTTCAACGTCTGCGCCAACTGCTCGGCGTTCGCCGCGACCTTGATGGTGACGATGGTGTCGGCGCCGGTGCTCTTCTTGAGATTCGCTGGCGTGTCGAGCGCGAGTATCTTTCCGTGGTCCATGATGGCGACGCGATCACACAGTTGATCGGCCTCTTCCATGTAGTGCGTCGTCAACATGACGGTCTGTCCCGCGGCGTTGAGTTCGGTCAACAGTTCCCAGAGCGCGAGACGACCCTGCGGATCGAGTCCGGCCGTTGGTTCGTCCATGAACAGTACGGCCGGGTTGTGGAAGATCGCGCGCGCCACCATGAGTCGCTGGGCCATGCCGCCCGAGAGGGCGTAGATCGAGGCCTTCGACCACCTCGACAACGAGAATCGCTCGAGCAATTCGTCCGATCGAAGTCGCGACTCTTTAGCGTTGATGCCGAAGAGCCGCCCGTGGAAGTACAGGTTCTCCCAAACGGTCAACTGGCGATCGAGGGTGTTCTGTTGGGAGACGATGCCCGAGAGCTGTTTGACCAGCGCGGGGTGTCGTTGCACATCGATGCCCGAGATATACGCGGAACCGGACGTGGGTACGACCCGCGTGGTCAAGATGCCGGCCGTGGTGGTCTTCCCGGCGCCGTTTGGTCCCAACAGCCCGAAGATCTCGCCGCGATGAACCTTGAGGTTGAGTGAGTCGACGGCGGGAACATCCATCGTCGGATATTGCTTCGTAAGATTTTCGGTGCGAATGATCTCTTCGACCTCAACCACCACTGATCTCTCCGTCGCCACGGTGCGTCGTCATCCGATTCACCTTACGGCGTCCTTGGCGAATATGGCCTTGAAGAGCACATGGTCCCGAGAGGTGGTACTAACACCCCGCGACGGCGTGCGGTCACCTTTCTGGCGGGACGCTCGTGCGTACGGGAGGATTGAGCGTCGCCGACCGCGGGGGGCATCGGGCCACTGATGAACAGTCATTCTTACGAGTTCGCGTGGTACCGATTTCGAGCGACGTTCGCGCGGCGCTGGACGATGTACCTCAACGTGATCTTGCTCATCGGTCTCACCGGTGGTCTCGCGATGGCCTCGGTCGCGGCCGCGCGCCGTACGCAGTCGTCCTACCCGACGTTCCTCGCCAGCACGAATCCTTCGACACTCACCCTGGCCGTGTTCGGGTCTTCGAACGGAGGCAAGGCCTCCGCGTCGATCCTTCCGCAGATGGTTCGACTGAAGGATGTGGCCGAAGTACGGACGCTCGCGTCCGGTGACGCAGTGATTCTCGGCCCCTCGGGTGCTCCGCTTTTGAACACGGTCAATAGCGTCATCATCGGCGGCAGCCTCGACGGTTACCTCGCCCGGGAGGACCGTCTCTCTGTACTACAGGGACGTCTCGCCAATCCGAAGAGTCTCAATCAGGTCGAAGTGACGCCCGGCGCGGCCCGCCTCTGGCACGTCCACGCGGGCGAAGTGGTTCCTATCGGTTTCTACTCACCGCGACAGGCCAACCTTCCGGGGTTCGGTACGCCAAAAGTGAGACCGATGATCACCGTCCACGCCACGGTCACCGCCCTCGTGGCCATGAACAGTGAGATCGTCCAAGATGACGTGGACCGCGCCTACGGATTCGCGTTCATAACGCCGGCCATGACCAAACGGGCTGCGGCGATCGATGTCGATTGGAAGAATCCGGTCTACTACGCGATTCAGTTACGCCATGGGGACCAGGGCCTCGCCACCGTCGAAGCACAACTTGTGCGACTCGTCCCCCCGCACGACACCTACGAGTTGCATAACTCGTCCAGTGTTACGGCGACCGTCGAACTCGCGGTCAAGCCCGAGTCGGTGGCTCTTGGGGCCTTCGGTGCCATCGCCGCGCTCGTGTGCCTCATCCTCTCGGTCCAGGCACTCTCACGACAGTTGCGACAAGGCAATGAAGAACGCCGAATCCTGCAGTCGCTCGGCGCGAGTAACTCGGACACCTTTGCCGAGAGCATGATCGGCTCCCTCGGGATTTTGGCTGTGGGCATCACGCTCGCGGTGGTCGTGGCCGTGGCGCTCTCGCCTCTCGCACCACTAGGACCGGTTCGAACCGTCTACCCCGATCGCGGCGTCGCGTGGGATTCGACGGTGCTCGGTCTTGGTGCGATCATTCTTTTCGTCGTGATCGGAAGTGCGGCCGTCCTAATGGCGCTCGCGAATTCGCCCCAGCGCATCAGATCGGCTCGGACCTTAGGCCCCCGGCGTTCGGCGACGGTGCGTCGACTTCAACTTCTCGGATTCCCCATGGCGCCCACGATGGGCGCTCATTTTGCGCTCGAGTCCCCGCGTGGCCGAGGAGAGGTGCCTGTTCGGTCCATTCTCGTGGGAGCAGTGCTGGCGGTCACGCTGATGACGACGACGCTCACATTCGCCAGTGGACTTCACACGTCGGTTTCTCGTCCGGCGCTCTACGGCTGGAACTGGAACTACATGTTCAATCCGAGCAACAACATGCCCCTGTCCGCGATGCGTGAGTTGAACCACGATCCGGATGTCGCCCAGTGGAGCGGTGCCAACTATGACGTGATAACGCTCCACGGACAGGCGGTGCCGATGATATTCACGCCTCCTTACGCCAAGGTCGGGCCGCCCATCCTTTCGGGCCACGGACTCCGCAACACTCGACAGATCGTCCTGGGCAATCAGACGCTCGCACTCCTGCACAAAAAGGTCGGCGACACCGTCTCGATGAGTTTCGGCTCGCCGTCGAGTGCGCCGATCTACGTTGCGCCCACCACCATGACGATCGTGGGAACGGCCACGTTCCCGGCCATCGGTTACGCCTCCGCCGTCGCCCAACACACCTCCATGGGTACCGGTGCTCTGCTTCCGTACGGATTCGAATCGCGGTCCTTCGACCAGGCAATCCAGAGCAAGGACCCGAACCTCGACGGCCCCGAACTCGTCTTCGTGCGACTGCGCGCGGGCGTGAGTGCGTCGGCTGGCAAACGAAATCTAGAAGCGATCGCTCGCGACGCCAACGCAGTCTTCAACAAGGACCCGCAGGCATTCGGCAACGTGGTGACAGTTCTCGGCGTCCAACGGCCGGCGCAGATCGTCGATTACCGCTCGATCGGCGCCACGCCGGTTCTACTTGCGACCGGCCTCGCCTCGGGTGCCGTGATCGCTTTGGCGCTTACTCTCATCGCGTCGGTACGACGGCGTCGGCGCGACCTCGCCATCATGAAGACGTTGGGGTTTACCAGACGAATGATCGCCGCCGCGGTGGCGTGGCAGGCGACCATCGACGGCCTCATCGGCGCGGTCATCGGCATTCCCCTCGGCATCTTGTTGGGCCGAGAACTCTGGACGCTCTTCGCCCGTGACATCAACGCCGTGCCACAACCGACCGTGCCCGCGACCGCCATCATCCTCGTCGGATTCGGAACGCTCGTCGTCACCCTGATCGCCTCAGCGTGGCCCGGTCGCAGAGCCGCCACGACGCCGGCCGGACTGGTCCTGCGTTCGGAGTAGCGATCTACCTCGCTGGAGTAGCGGGTGCACGAACACCGAGGTCCGCCAAAACGGTGCGCGCGGCGCCGTACCCGCACATGCCGTGGACGCCACCGCCGGGCGGGGTCGAGGCCGAGCACAGGTAGATCCCCGGCGTGCCGGTGCGATACGTGTTCCAACGCATCGTGGGTCGAAAGAGCGTTTGGCGAAGCGTGCCGGCACCACCGGTGATGTCGCCGCCCACGTAATTCGGGTTGTGGCGCTCCCCCTCGGAGGTCGACGTCGTGACGCGCGCGAGGATCAGGTCGCGAAAGCCGGGCGCGAATCGTTCGATTTGCGCTTCGACGCGCTCGGTCATGTCGACGGTGGATCCGTTCGGCACGTGGCAGTACGCCCACAACGTCTGCTGGCCGGCGGGCGCGCGGGTATCGTCCACCACGCTCGCCTGCACGACGATGCAGAACGGACTCTCCGAGTGACGGCCCCGGGCCACGTCCTTTTCCGACGCGGCCACTTCGTCGAACCCCCCGCCCACGTGGACGGTTCCCGCGCGTCGACACGATTCGGCGACCCACGGCACCGCTCCGGCGAGCGCCCAGTCCACCTTGAAGACGCCCGGACCGCGTTGAAAGCGAGCGACGCCGGCTTTGTAGCGAGCGCTGAGCTGATCGCCGGCGATGTCCACCAGTCCCCACGCCGAGGTATCGAAGAGCCTGACGCGTGAGTTGGGAAGATCCGCCAGTTGGCGGACGGGTCGATCGACGTGCACGGTCACGCCCTCGTCGTGAAGCGCCGTCACAAGGGCGTTGACCAAGCCAGCGCTCCCACCCTTCACGACGGGCCAGCCGCCCACGTGGGCCGTCACGTTCAAAAAGATTCCGAAGGCCGACGTCACCGGCGCGTCGAGCGGCAACATGGAGTGCGAACAGAGTCCGGCGATGAGCGCCATCGCTTCGGGTGTCGAGAATCGCTTGGCCAAGTGCGCGGCGGTGGGAAGTCCGTTGAGGCCGAAGCGAGCCATCGTCAGCGGATGGCGGGGCGCTGAACGAAGAGGCGCGAGCACCGTCGCGGCGAGCACCTCGGCGTCCTCGACGAGCGGCGCGAAGATTCGTCGATACTTGGCGCCGTCAGTTCCGAGTGCCGTCGCGGTGTTCTCCACCGATCCCTCCACGGCCCCCGCTCGCCCGTCGTCGAGCGGGTGGGCCAGAGCGATATCCGGGGTCAGCATCGCGACGGCGTCGCGCACGTCGGCGAATTCGTGAAAGAACGGGGACAGCGTCACCATCGATTGAATGGTCGAGCACACGTCGTGATGAAAGCCCGGCAGCGTCCACTCCTCGGTGCGACACCCACCTCCCGGAGTGGACGCGCCTTCGAAGACCTCGACGGACAGTCCGGCTCGAGCCAAGGTCAGCGCGGCCGCCAGACCGTTCGGCCCCGACCCGACCACCACGGCGTCCGGGAACGTCCCCGGGTTCACAGTTCGAGCACGGTGTCTTGTGTCGCGACGGTGACCAACGGCGTACCGTCGAATCGGCCGGCCAGCGCGTCGAGGTCGTCATCGACGCGGTCCGGCTTGTGGTGAAAGAGCACGACTCGAGTCACGTGGGCGCGGCGGGCCAGTTCCACTGCGTACTCCGCCGCGGCGTGACCGAAGTAACCCTCCGCCGCCAGCTCCTCTCGAACCAGTTGCGCGTCGTGGATAAGTACGTCCGCTCCCTCGCACAGCGACATCGCGGCCGGGTGGTACTCGCCCAAACCGTCGGGACCGGGACCGAGGGCGCTCGGACAGTGGTCGGGCATGTAGACGACGGTGGCCGAGGAATCGCTGACGCGCAGACCATAGGTTCGACCGCCCTTGTGCGGGATCTCCTCGACGACGACGTTGAATCCTTCGATCTCCAACACCGAGGTGGAGAGCGAGACGAACGACCAGTCGCCGCGTAGTTCGTCGGCGCGCACGGGAAAGTGCGGGGGGGACATGCCGCGCGAGAGCATCTCCAACGGATCCGAACCGTCGAGCTGATCGGGCACGAAGAGCGTCACTCGCGAGTCGAGGCGATCGGTGGCGTCACAAAAGGGCAGGCCGTGCACGTGGTCCCAGTGGAGATGCGAGAGGAAGACCGAGCCGCGAAACGGCTCGCCGTTCATCAAGGAACTGGTTCGACGTATGCCGGTACCGGCGTCGAGGAGGAGTGACGGCACCTCACCGTCATGGGCAATCGCCACGCACGACGTGTGTCCGCCGTAGCGAAGGAACTCCTCGCCCGGTGCGGGTGTCGAACCTCGGACTCCGAGGAAGGTGACCCGCACGCGGTTAGCCCGCGTTCGAATCTTCTCGGCGGTGTCCGGTGGAAAGCTCTTGGAGTGATTCGCGGTCGAGGGATTCGGCGGGCACCGAGGCCACGCGACAGTCCGTCACCGCGACCAGGGACGACGTGCGCGCGCCGCCTTCGAGGTGGGCCCGTTCCCCGAGCATCGCCCCGGGGCCGTACTCGGCCAGGCGCGCACCATCGACCTCGACGCGCAAGACCCCGTCGAGGATCAGGTAGACCTCCGAACTCCGGTCGCCCTGGGTGACCAGCACCGTTCCGCGCTTCACCTTCCTAATCTTAGGTTTGGCCGCGCCCTTCATCAGTTTGTGCGAGAGGTTTCGTTCGAGGGCGCTCTCCACAGTGGTGACAAAGGCGTCGGAGTCCTGGTCTCCCCACGGCGTGGCTTTGCCGAAGGACTTGCGATACCAGTCGGAAAAGTCGATGAGTCCGGACTTCGCGCTCAGCTGACCATGGTCGTCGTAAACCCAGTGGCGCGGGAAGCGACTCGCCCCGACCAGTGAACCCTTGGCTTCACCGTTGGTGTACATCGTGAGCGCCAGCGTGGTCCACGCCAGGGGCGCCTGCCACTGCACGAACGGGGCGCGCCGAACTCGTCGCGGCGCCGGCATGCCGGTGCGTCCGCCGGCGGTCTGGGTGAAGCGGACCCAGCCATCGCCGTACACGGGCTTCGTCTTGATATCGGGTAACGCCACCGCCTCGAAGACCTTGCTCACCGGTCCGACCTTGACGGTCGTGCTGCCGATCATGCCGGCCCCGGTGTAGCTCGCCGCGGTGATCTCGCCGCTGGCGTTCACCTGAATCGAGGCCGACAACCGATTGGCGAAGCGAAATCGGTCGTGGCGACGAAGGTCGTCGAGGTCGTCGATCTCGTCCGGTGGCGCGGGGTCGTAATGCGCCATTCCGACGTCGAAGGGCAGGCGGGTGCCGCCCTGAATCGCCTCTGAGGGAATCCATGACAATGAAGTGACTGAACTTTGGTATCGCATGGGACCATCGTCGCGTTCGTCGAGTTCGTCGTAAATAGTGGTACCGCACTGAGTGCTGGGGGTCTAACACCCCCTCAAAATGTGGGGTCTGCCCCCTTTTGACAACCCCGGCATTGACCGAGACTTTGCTCACCATGAGTGACTCCGGCGCCGACAGCACTTCGGCGATCACCGTCTTCCTCGCCGACGACAACGTGCTGGTGCGAGAAGGCGTGCGCGCGCTCATCGACCGACAGAGTGACCTTCGGATCGTGGGGGTCGCCGCGGACTACGACGAGACCGTGGCGGGCGCCACGGCGACCGCCCCCAACGTGCTGGTCACCGACATCCGCATGCCGCCATCGTTCAATCGCGAAGGCATCGACGCGGCCAAGGAGGTCCGAAAGCGTCACCCGGGCACCGGCATCGTGATCCTCTCGCAGTACGACGACCCCGAATACGCGGTGGCGCTGCTCGCCGAAGGCTCGGCCGGTTACGGCTATCTCCTGAAGGACAACCTCGCCCAGGGCAACCAACTGATCGAGGCGATTCGCATGGTCGCGACCGGGGGCACCGCCCTCGACCCGTCGATCGTCGAATCGTTGGTGCGACCGGTAGCGTCGAATAGCGAACTCTCGGCCACCGAAGAGTCGCTCCTCGCCTTCGTCGCCGAAGGCAAACCGATCAAAGCCATCGCCGCCGCGCGTCGAACGACACCGGAAGCCATCGATGCCCAGGTGCAGGAACTCTTTCGAAAGCTCGCCGCCGAAGTGAGTGCGGGCCACCAGGGCGCACTCGATCGCCTGCGCAATCTCCATCGCGCGATCGTGGACCGCGAAGAGCAAGGGGAGACGCTCTCGCGACTGCTCCCGGGCGGGATCGCCGAGAAGCTCCGCACGGAAGGTCGACGGATCGGCGAAACGGAGCGACTCAACGTGACCGTCATCATGAGCGACATCCGCTCCTATTCGTCGATCGCCGAGCACGCGGACCCCAGCGAACTGGCCGGCCAACTCAACACCCATCGCGCCGCGATGAATCGCGCCATTATTGGGGAGGGGGGAACGGTCATGCAATTCGTCGGCGACGCGGTGATGGCGGTATTCGGGGCCCCGGTGCCGAGCGACGATCACGCCGATCGCGCCGTCGTAGCGGCCGCCAGCATGCACGCGCTCCAAAACGAGATCAACGTCACCTGGGCGGGCGAAGGGCTGCCGGCCTTCGGACTCGGCATCGGCCTCTCCACCGGGGACGTCGCCGCCGCGCTGTTGGGTTCCGAAGAGCGCCTCGAATACACGCTGGTCGGCGACACGGTCAACTTGACCCAGCGACTGCAACAGCTCGCGTCGGCTGGTGAGACGGTGATCTCGGAGCCCACCAAGAACGCGCTGACCCTGGGCATCGACACCGTCGAGCTCGACGCCCAGCTGGTCAAGGGCCGCGACACGCCCGTCGTTTCCTACAAGATCCTCGCTCTGGTGCGAGAAGAACCAAGTTTCAGTTCAGCCAACGAAGGAGAAATTTCATGACCACCACCGAATCCGACACGAACCCGCGCGAAGTCTCGTCGCTCCCGGCGTTGGAAGTGCGCGGCGTGCGCAAGACCTTCGAGGCCGAGTTGGCGCCCGTTCGAGCCCTGCGCGGTGTCGACCTCACGGTCGAACGCGGCACGTTCGTGGCCCTCATGGGACCGTCGGGCTGCGGGAAGTCGACTTTACTGAACCTCATCGCCGGCCTCGAAGAGGTCGACGAGGGATCGATTGACGTCGCCGGAGAATCGATGTCCGAAGGATCGGAAGACGATCACGCCTTGATTCGACGTAAGCACATCGGCATCGTCTTCCAGTTCTTCAACCTTTTGGAGGGCATGAGCGTGCTGGAAAACGTCGCCCTGCCCGCCATCATCGCCGGACGGAATCGCAAGGCGGCCGAATCGCGGGCCCGCGACTTGCTGGACCTCCTCGGCATCGCCGACAAGGCGAGCGAGATGCCCGGCGTCCTTTCCGGGGGCCAGCGTCAACGACTCGCCATCGCGCGTGCGCTCGCCAACGAGCCCACCCTCTTGTTGGCCGACGAACCAACCGGGGCCCTCGACTCGGTCGGCGGTCAAGAGGTCATCGAACTGCTCAGTCGACTGCACACCGCCGGCCAGACGATCATCCTGGTGACGCACGACGCGCAGGTCGCCAACGCGGCCGACACGGTGCTGCGTATGCGCGATGGTCGAATCGTGAGTGACGACGGCCCGGACGCCGACGGTGACTCGGTGACGTCGATCGGTTCGCTCTGAGCACCGTGAGCACGGTGCGACCGTCCGGCTCGACGAGGAGTAGTCCGACGACGACGTCACGGGACCGACTGGCCTGTTTCGTGGCCGCCGTCCTCGGGGTGTTGGCGGCCGTGATCGCGCTCGTCGACGCACCCCACGCGGGACGTATCGTCATCTGGGGCGTGAGCGCGGTGGCCATCGCGAGTTGGGCCGTCGCGGCCGTCGTGCTGGTAGCGCGAACACCGCGCCTCGGTTTTACCTGTGCGCTCGTCGCACTCGGCGGCGGTCTCGCCATGCTCGTCATGCGCGTGGGCGACCGACAGGGTCTCGGCGTCGACCACGCCGCTCGACGACTCGCCGAGGTCGCCGCCCTGCTGACGATGGCGGCCGTCGTCCAGGTCGTGCTCTCCCTGCCCGATGGCGTGCTCAAGACCAGGGGTCGCCAACTGAGCGCGGCCGCCTGGTACGGCGTCGCCCTCGCCCTCGGCGCGTACTATTTCGCCGGAGCGAAGGCCCTGTCTCCATGGCCCCTCGCGCTCGGTTGGTGTGTCGCGGTCGGTTCGGCGTTGCCGACGCTGCGGGGGCGATACGTGGACGCCTCGGCCCGGTCCCGTCAGCTGGTGCAGTCGCTCGTCGCCGGTTCCGCGCTGGCGCTGACGTTCGTGGTCATCTTGATCACGCTGCACTCGCTCGTCGATTGGCCCGTCGACGTGGGGGCGCCCCTCCTCGCGCTCTCGTGTCTGGTGCCGCTCGGACTGGCCGTCGGAGCCTCGAACATCTCGTCGCACGTGGACCGTTTGTTGGTGCACCTCATCACGGCGCTGGGCACGGTCACCATCGTGGCCGGGGCCTATCTGCTCGCCGTGCGCGGATTCGACAAGGCGCCGACGACCCACACGGACCGCGACCTCTTGTGGTGGGCCATGGCGGCGGCGGCAGTCGCCGCGGTCGCCCAGTTGGGGCTGCGCGGTCGGTTCTCGCGCATCGCCACCAGCTTCACCTACGGAGCCCGGGAGGCACCGGACGAGGTAGTTCGCTCCTTCGGCACCCGTATGACCCGCGCCATACCGATGGACGAGTTGCTGTTGCAACTCGTCGAGTCACTTCGCAAGACGTTGTCGCTCGCGTCGGCCGAGATCTTCACCGGCAACGGCGAAGTGCTGGATCTCGTCGTCTCGGTCCCCGACCGACCGACGCGCTCGCTACACGTGACTCGTGACGAACGACTGGTAATTTCACGCGCCGGCGTCTCGGGCAACGCGTGGGCCTCGGTGTGGCTGCCGTCGATCGCTACCAGTGAAGAGGTCGGTCCCCTGCGCGTGGCGCCCATCAGCCACGCCGGCGAGCTCCTCGGCATCATCGTCGTTTCGAAAGTCGTAGGCGCGGTGGCGTTTCGCGAAGAGGACGACCGAGTGCTCGCGGACCTCGCCCGACAGGTCGGACTGGCCCTGCACAACGCGCAGCTCGACACCGCCTTGCAGACCTCGATGGACGAACTTCGACGCCAGGCCGATGAACTTCGCGCCTCGAGGGCTCGCGTCGTGGCCAGCGGCGACGCGGAGCGTCGGCGCGTCGAACGCAACCTCCACGACGGCGCCCAGCAGCACCTGGTCGCCTTGGCGGTGAACCTTCGTCTCACCAAGGACGTCGTCACCGAAGACCCCGAGGCGGCCGTACAGATGCTCGATGAACTCGGGGCCGCGGTCCAAGAGACGATCCGAGAGTTGCGCGAGTTGGCCCACGGTATCTATCCGCCGCTGCTGGTAGACAGCGGTCTCGGCGAGGCCCTGAAGGCGGTGGTCAACCGTTCGCCCCTCGACGTCGAATTGACCACCGAGGGCATTGGTCGCTACGGCGGTGACGTCGAAGCGGCCGTCTACTTCTGCTGTCTCGAAGCGCTGCAGAACGCCGGCAAGCACGCCCCGTCGGCGCACGTAGTCGTGCGCGTGTGGGAGGAGTCGGGCAGCCTGCTCTTCGAAGTGCGTGACGACGGTCCGGGCTTCGACATTCGTACGGCGCAGCGCGGTCACGGCTACGTCAACATGATGGACCGACTCGGCGCCATTGGCGGCGCGGTGCGCTGGGAGTCCGAGATCGGACACGGCACCGCGGTCCGCGGTTCGTTACCGCTCGACTAAGTCAGGTCGCGAAGGCGACCTCGTTGCGCTGGTCCCACAAACGACGAAGCGTCTTGGCGCCGAGTTGCTCTTTGTGCACGTAGGCCCGGGCGCCACTGGCCGTGGCGTCCGGCGGCAGGTCACTGATGTCGTAGGTCGAGCAGAGGATCACGAACGTGTCCGGCAGCTCGGCCACGATGCGTCGGGTGGCTTCGATGCCGCCCATCTCGGGCATGTTGATATCCATCAAGACGACGTCCGGGTGGATCTCCATCGCGAGCTCGAGCGCCTTGACGCCGTTTTCCGCCTCACCGGCGAGCGCGAAGCCCTCCGACCTACGAATGACGGCGCGCGCCGCCATTCGAAACGGTGCCTGGTCGTCGACCACCATGACCGAGAGGGGCTCTTCCATGCGTCAAGTATTTCACTTCAACTCTCGCATGGGCAGTGAGGTGCCTTCCACACGGGGGTGTGGTTAGCCTCCCGCGTTCTCCCCCAAATAGACCAGAACCGCCTTCACCCGACGATTCAAATCGTGTTCTTCGGAGAGGCCGAACTTGGCGAAGATCGAGTTCGAGTGCTTCTCCACCGCACGTTCGGAGACGCCGAGGCTCTTGGCGATCGCCCCGTTGGACTTGCCTTGGGCCATTTCGCTCAATATCTCGGTCTCGCGCGGGGTCAACCAGTCGAGGTCGCTCTTGGGGCGATGCGATCGCGCTTTCACCAGTTCATCGACCACCAGGGGGTCGATGACCGAACCGCCTTCGGCGACCACTCGAATAGCGCGCGAAAGTTCACTGGCGCCGGCCACCCGCTCTTTGAGCAAATAGGCGCGACCGGCCGAACCGTCTTCGAGAAGGGCCAGCGCGTAGGCCGGCGCGGTGTACTGACTGAGCACGACCACCCCCACCTTCGGTCGATTCTCGCGCAGCCACGCCGCAGCGCGAATTCCCTCGTCGGTGCCTGTGGGCGGCATCCGAATGTCCGTCACCACCACGTCGGGTTCATGCGTCGTGATCAGTTCGATCAATTCGGGATAGTCACTTCCAACGCCGACTAACTCGAATTCGGCGTCACTACTAATGAGTCGGGTAATTCCTTCTCGCAATAGCGCATTGTCCTCGGCCAGGACCACCCGGATAGTCACGAACAGAACGTACCATCGAAGTCTCAGGGAATTGGTGGCCCGAAGTTCATGAACGCCGACGGGCAAGAAGTGAGAGCGGCACGGCGTCGGAGTCGGAAATGCTTCTCTTAGCTGGCGACGCGCTCCAATCGTCATCCCTCGTTGGGTCACGTCAACGGCTGAGAGTTATCATGGACTACTCCGCGGGCGTAGTTCAGCGGCAGAACATCAGCTTCCCAAGCTGAGAACGCGAGTTCGATTCTCGTCGCCCGCTCCAAGTGGGATTTTCATCTAAGGCCCTTTGATTGCAACGCTTTGAAAGTGACCACGGTTGTCCGTTGTTGACCACTGTTGTCCTTTGTGCAACGCCCAATTGACGCCCGTGACGCCCACCTGACGCCCATCTGACGCCCATCTGACGCCCATCTGACGCCCATCAGCTCGGCCTAACTTTGCTCAAACTCAAGGTCAACGATTGCTTTCATTGTCGAGGTAGTTTGGCCGGGCACCACAAACCTACGATCAGGTAATGGTTGCTCTGACTGTCTCCGACTGGACCAGCCTTGCCGTCGCAGTCGGGACTTTCCTCTTGGCCGTCACAACCTTCACTTCCACGGTCATCGCGCGCCACTCAACCAGGGAGGCTTACCGCAGTCGGATTGACGCATCGGCTCCGCGGCTCGTCGTGCTCGATCTCAGAGTCCAACAAGGCGTCGAGAAACCCGAGACCGTGACAGCAGGGAACTTCGGCTTCGCAAAGGCAGGTGAACCGATTGACGTCGACGATCTTGGCGATGGGAAACTTGGCATGTTCGTCGATGTGGAGATCGCTAACCATGGCACGTCGAGCGGTTACGTGCACATGGACTTGCCACCAGATGTTTTCGTGAAGACGATCACGCTTCAAGAAGTCACGCCATACAGCCACAACCGCTTCTACTCCAACCATGTCGTACTTCTTCAACCTCTGGGCAAAGTGACAGTGAAACTCGTCTGGCGACAGTCAGCGACTGCGTGGAGCCAGGAGCCAGACTTCCCCAACCGCCTGCCCACCCGCGACGTGGCGATTCGAATCAAGGACACCTTGGGAAGTGTCATCGACACCGGTTCTATCTCCTTCGGCGGCTACGCCTTGATGAGGACGCCTTCAAACCGTGGTGGTTGGAACGTTGCGCCGAGGAGTCTCTTCCAGCTGATCCCTCAGGGCGGCAGCAACACTCATGAGGAAATTGGGCAAATCGGTCGAACCTACCCGAAGGAGAGAGCAAGGAAATAAACACAGGGGCGCTCATGGCACGGGACTCATTATTTTGGTTGGCTGACGACCTGCTTGGCAAGCGAGTTGACCATTCCCTAGGACGGAGACACCCGCAGCGTTAACTCGTCAGCCGAAGAAGCAGTTCTGTGGCCCCGTGCGATTGAGTGCAAGATTTGAACTTGCGACCTTCGGGTTATGTGCCCGATGAGCTAACAGACTGCTTGCTACGAGCGACTGTGCTGGATGATCCGGACGGTCCCGAGAACCCAAAGCGCGGCGACGGCGAGCGGGACGAGTCCAACGACTGCCTGAAGAATCCAGAAATGGTCAGCCGGCTGATACGAGACCCAGTACGTGTAATGGTGCAGCGCCAGCCAGCGCGTCGGCGCGTGGGGGTCGTTCGCACCCCCCTTCGATTCGAACAGGCTGTTTACGTGAACACTGACCCTATTTGCGGCTTTGATACTCAGCAACCGCCCGCTCGGACCGGTGTACCACGCGCGCACCAGCCAGCTCCCAGCAGGGCCTTGGCCATAGGACGCAATCATGTTGAGCGGCCCGGAATTCATTCCATTTAGGAGAATCCGCGACGACGCGACCGCGCCAATGCCGAAGATTCGAGGAAGGTACATGCCTATTGCGAGGAGGATCCCGCCGACGATGACCGCGGTGGCTGCTATCGCGGCGACCGTGCGCTTGACCACGGCCCCGACGAACGTCCCGAGCACTAGGGCAAAAAGTGTCCATACCGGAGTCATCCACCAGGTCGTCGTAAACAACCCTGACTGCCAATGGCTTCCGACCGCAATGTTGATCACGGCGTAGGGGTGTATATACCAGCCCCCGAGCAAGAATCCGAGCACGACGGCGACGGGCGTCACGATCAAGGCCAACATCGCGAGCGTGACGAGAAGCAAGCGAGTGCGGCCCACGCCCTGGGTCCAAGCGAAGCGATACGTGCCCGACTCCATTTCGCGCGCGACCAACGGCGCTCCGACGAAAGCCCCGATCACTAAGGGAAACATACGAAGCGCGATGACGAGGGGCGTGAAGCTCGGGATATCGGCAAATGAGTTAGCGGTGTTTCCACACACGCTGATATTTGTCGGATGGGCGAGCGTGCAGCCGGCCGCGAGATAACTCGCATAGCTCGCGCTCACGGCGTCACGACCAATGATGATGGCGATGACGAGGACGACAAACGCAATGAAAATGGTAATCAGCGCTGCGCGATGCTGGATCAGTGCGACGCGCATCAAGCGAAGCCACGAGACGCGTTGTCCGGACGGACTTTGGTCGCGCGACGCAACCGAAAAAGAATTGACTGTCGTCGTCACCACGTCACATGCCTGCACGGTTGGCGGAAACCGCAAGCGGTCCAGACATCGCGGAGACGGAGGGTTCACGCAAGTAGGCCAGCACGAGTTCATCGAGCGAGATGTTTTCGGCCACCCAGTCCTTCGGGAAATCCATGGGTGCATCGATTCGTGCGACGAACTGAGTCTGCCGCCCCGCGTGCTGTGACTGGACGACAGCGAACAACTCGGCAACTCTCTCCGCTTCGTCAGCTGGTCCACTCAACACCACGTGATTGGCGAGAAGGTCGTCAATCATTCCCACCATCTGGATTCGACCGTGGCTCATCAAGATGAGGTAGTCAGCTACTCGTTCCAACTCGGACACGACGTGCGAGGAGAAAATTACTGACAGGCCCTCGTCGGCCACGGCTGACATGACGACGGCCATTACTTCATGACGTGCTAGCGGATCGAGCCGGGCCAGCGGCTCATCGAGCACGAGCAGGTCGGGCCGTCGAGCGAGCGCCAAAGCGAGAGCGAGCTGAGCCTGTTGGCCGCCGGAGAGTCTGCCGATTCGTCGATCGAGCGGAATGTCGAGGGTCGCCAGGCGTGCTTCGGCGAGATTTCGGTCGAAGTGCTGGTTCAAGTTCACCGCCACAGTGAGCATCGCTCGCACCGTGATGTGGCGATACAACGGCGCGTCCTGCGCCACGAAGGCGACGCGCTCAAGTGCGTCGGGCGAACCGGCCCCAATGCCGCCGAGCACCGTTACCTCCCCGGTCGTTGGTGTAGCGAGTCCGACCGCGCAGTGGAGCAGGGTCGTCTTGCCCGCACCGTTCGAGCCGACGAGAGCGACGATATGCCCTTCGGGCACCGCGAGAGTGCAGTCGCGAAGCGCCCAATTGCCCCGATAGGACACACCGAGCCCGAAACTCTCCACGACGTTCACGCTGCTCCCCCCTTCGCGCCCGACGCGACGCGACTCGGTTGCGACGTCAGTCGCTGCTCGTCAGGCCGTTTGCGAAAATCCCCTAGCGCGCTGGTGAACAGTGCGACGATCCCGTCCTCATCGAGGCCAGTCGCTGCGGCCTCGCGCAGCCACCCGGTGACGAGGCTGCGTCGAAGCGTCGTCAACTCGCTAAGACCAACCGTCACCGGTTCTGCCTCCACGAAGGTGCCGAGACCCGGTCGCGCCCCGATAAGGCCCTTCTGCTCGAGATCCCGATACGCCTTGAGTACGGTGTTGGGATTGATGGACAGGGAGGCGACGACATCTTTTATTCGAGGGATTTGGTCGCCACGTCGAAGATATCCGAGCCTGATCGCGTCCTCCACTTGTTGAACGAGTTGGAGGTAAGTGGGCACGCCCGAGCGCGAGTCCAGCCGAAACGCGATGGAGGAGGCGGAAACCAATTTTTTGGTCAAGTTGTTCTGTTTATCTATCACCATAGTTAAAGCGTACCAAACTTAAACATCGGAGTCACATCGCTACAGGCCTGTATTGGGTTTCGCAACTCACCCAATTGAGTGAATCCGTGGTGCAGGTGCGTTCCCACCTCAATTCAGTAGTCCAACCTCAATCGCTGCCATGACCAGCGGACCAACACTCTCTGAGTCTGAGATCTCTCCGCTGCGGACCATCCTGATTGCATCCATGAGAGGAACTTTCATTGTCCTGGTTATACCTTCGGCAACCTGATCATTGCTTCCGGTCTGGCTCAGTTCAGTCGCTAGAAAGATATGGGTGGTGCTGTTCCGGATCCCATTGTCAGGGTGCAGCACGCCGAGCTTCTTCCACTGGTGCGCAACGAAACCGGTCTCTTCCTGAAGTTCCCGCCTCGCCGCCTCGAGCGGGTCATTCTCATCCAGCGCCCCCATAGGCAACTCAATGGACATCGCTCCGGTTGTATATCGGAGTAGTTCGATCAAGAGCACGTGGTGATTCGAGTCAAGTGCAACGACAGCAACGGCTTCACGACCACTGACTACGTAGTACGTACCGGTTGTTCCGTCAGGACGGATCACCGAGTCCTCGTTGACCCAGTAGTACGGATTCTTGTGTGCGATCTTCGAAGCGAGCGTCTGCCACTGACCCAGTTGGTGCTTGTCGGGAGCCATGGACTAACGCTAACGCCACTCGAAACCGAAACGCAGTGTGGCCGCCCAAGTTGCAGCACTTCTACGAGAAGGCGCCGAAGCCGACCAATGGGAGAGAAAGTTCTGGGTGGGCGAGAAGAGAGCCTCCGAGATCTTCAATACACAGCCACTTAACTCAACGTCCCGCCTCCGTAACAGAATGCCGGGTAGTGGAACTTAACGCCAGTTCGCCAATTCAGTCGATGCTCGGGCCACTATCTCTGATATGACGGAAGCGTCAGTCTCTACTCCGAGAAGCGCCCCGTGCGGAAAGTTCACCTGTTGTTGGCAACCATATTCGTAGACACTCACCACAACGACCCCGAGCAATCCGCCTTGCAGTTCTCGCCGTTCACGGATGCGCTCTTCGACCATCATTCGCTCTTCGTCTGTCAGATGCGAATTGTCACCCTCTCCGTAGCTGATCCAGCCATGTTCGTTCGTCGCCATGAATCCATTAAACACCCGTGGCGGCAACTTGACTTTCCTTGCCCGGGAGTGGGACCGAGTAACGGTCCGCTTCACGACGTCATCATGGTTCATGCAACCAGAACTCTGAGCGATTGAATCCGCCGACGTCAACAATCTCCGAGTGCCGCCGTGGGCGGACTGTTGAGTCCGCGCGCCGAAACCACAGAACTGGTACCAAGCATTACCGTGATCGCGTCTCCTCCAGCTACCCGACTGACGCCCATCCGGTAACTTCGAGAATCTCTTGTGCGATCTCCACCGGACCTCGACAATCGGTCTGGACCGCGACCGTTCCTCTCGTCTTCTGTTCTCGCATTACCTTCGCCTGCGCCAACGTTCGCTTCGTCTGTTCCTCTCGTCCAGAGCCAATCTCGCGTGCTCCGACTCGTTGCCGTAGCGTTTCGTCTGAGGCATGAAGACGAACGACCGTATAGTTAGCATTTCCGATTGACGCGCTTATCCACGAAAGATCGGCGTCCAGATCGAGCATAACGCCACTGAGAATCAGACGTGAGTGTCCCAGCGCGGCAAAGCTCTCCCAGAGTGCTGCGAGATTTCTGCCGCTCAGCGCAACCAGCTCCGACAGCGATTCCGGTTGGGGATAAACGCGATCCAGTTCATCGGTATCGATCAGGGCGTGTCGCACGTGAGCGACCTGGAGTTGGTTTCCGATCTCCAATGCGAGTGTGCTCTTGCCAACACCGGCAACTCCACAAATCACGAGGACGTCCACGAAGGAGAGGATACGACGTCAGAAGTTTGGCGATCGATCGATCCGAAGAACTGCCAACGTCGCTCGACGTCGGTTGATCCGCGTCGGAGGCCAGACGCAATAGAAGTGGCACCTGGCACTGAAGGCTATTGACCCAATGGCCTCGCGGAGCGAGCCCAGTCCCTTGTGAGCGGTACCTTGCAGTGCTCGGCGTAATCCGCAATAGTTCGTTGGTGCCCGTGGACTCACTTTCGGAACTGCTGGAGGAGGCTCAGACACATCCTGTCGGTGGTTGGGACTTCTCGTGGCTCGGCGATCGCATGGAGACGAAGCCGCTCCCCTGGGACTTCGCCGACCTCGTCAATGGACTTGCGCGCGCAGTCGACACGATGCTCGACCTCGGCACTGGTGGCGGCGAGTGGCTTGCCTCACTGCCACGCCGTCCCCAGGTGACGGTCGCCACCGAGTCCTGGCACCCGAACGTCGTCGTTGCTCGAGATCGGCTTGCTCCGCTCGGTATCGACGTGGTCGAAGTGGAAGGTTGCCTTGACAACGACGATCAAGGACCAGAGGGAGCTCGTGGACCGAGGCTTCCCTTCGAAGACCACGTCTTCGGACTCGTAGTCGCGCGCCACGAGTCGTTCGTTGCCAGGGAGGTGGCACGGG
>Ga0208586_1000157_pt1 | contig 26996 bp, 24 predicted proteins | sample NGESurshal072012_6_FD_184471 | JGI IMG/M metagenome (GOLD analysis project Ga0208586, IMG submission 184471) | Arctic peat soil microbial communities from Barrow, Alaska - NGEE Surface sample 53-3 shallow-072012 (SPAdes) | ecosystem: Environmental > Terrestrial > Soil > Wetlands > Peat ... | reverse complement strand
CCCCGCCACGAGGAAGCGCTGCAAGCGCTCCTGGACAGCGGGCACGCCTACCGCAGCGAAGCCACCGCTGATGACGTGGCCGCCTATAAGCGCCTGCACGGCGCCGAGCGCGGGTTCCGTGGAGAGGAGCTGCCGAGCGATCGGAGTGGGGGAGCGGTGCGCCTGCATGTGCCGGCCGGGGGCGCCACCGTCGTGCACGACGCGATCCGGGGCGACACCGTCTTTGAACACGTCCATCTCGATGATCCTGTGATCGCGAGGGCGGACGGTTCGGTGCTCTACAACTTCGCGGTCGCGATCGACGATCTCGACGCCGGGATCACCCATGTGGTGCGGGGCGAGGACCACCTCTCCAACACGCCCAAGCAGTTGCTTGTGCTTGCGGCCGCCAAAGCCGCCGGCTTCGGCCCCGACGCGCCGGAGCCGCTCTATGCGCACTTGCCGTTGCTGCATGGGGCGGACGGCAAGAAGCTCTCAAAGCGCCACGGCGCTGCATCGGTGCAGGAGCTGCGCGCCGCCGGCTACCTACCTGCGGCTGTTCGCAATTATCTTGCGCTGCTCGGCTGGGGGTCGGGCGACGACGCCACCGTGCTGTCGACCGGGGAGCTCGTCGAGCGCTTCGAGTTGAGCCGTGTCAGTCGCAATCCGGCTCGCTTCGACGAGGCCAAGCTGCGCTGGCTCGACGGCATCTACATACGCGCGCTCGCCGTGCCCGAGCTGGCAGAGCGCCTACTCGAGTTCCTGCGAGTCTCCGACCCCCAGGCGGCTGTGGCCGTCGCAGCAAACCCCGCCCTGTTGGAAGGTGCGGCAGCGATAAGCCAGGAGAAGATCCAGACGCTCGCCGACTTCTGGCCGCTTGCCGGCTTCTTCTTCGTGGGTCCCGCAGCCCGCGGTCAGGCCCACGAGCGTTGGCTCGGCGAGGAGGGACTCTCGGTTTTGGCAGAAGCGCGCTCGGAGCTGTCTGCCTCCTCCAGCTTCGATACATCCGCCTTGGAGCAGGTCTTGGCGGGGGTGATCGAGCGTCGCTCGCTCAAGCCGCGCGAGGTCTATCAGCCTCTGCGAGTGGCGATCGCCGGCGCCACGATCTCGCCAGGCATCTTCGAGAGCGTTGCTCTGCTCGGCCGCGAGGAGACATTGCGTCGCATCGACGCGGCGCTCGTGGGCTGAGCCCGGGTCCTCGACCAGACCGGTTCTCGACCAGACCGGTTCTCGACCAGACGGGTTCTCGATCAGGCGGGGCAGGGCGGCCGGTGGGTTCATCGCTGCGGCTTGCCCGCTCAACAATCGCGGCATAGCTGCCGATAGGACCCCTGACGAGTAATGGGACGGCTCGGATGCCGCCCACGTCGAAAGGTGTCATGCGCACGCAAGCAACAGTGACAAAGCCCCAAGACGACGGCACGGTCCGCCCGCTGAGAAGCGAGCGCCGCCCTGGCGCCTCCGCCGCGCCGAGCGAGCGCCGCGCCGGCGTTCCCACCGTGCCGAGCGAGCGTCGCCCGGTCAAGCAAAATGGCTCGGGTGAGCGCCACCAGAACGAGGGTCACGGCCGTCGCCTGATGCTCGCCTTCGAGGCGCTCGACGGCTTCCCCGCGCTGTCGGAGTCTCGCGCCCGCCTGCTGTCGGTCATTTCCAAGGATCACGTCGCCACCGCCGACGTGGTCACCGCGGTCGAGTCCGACGTAGCTTTGATCATCGCCGTGATGCGCCTCGCCAACGAGGCCCAGCCACCGGCCGAGCGAGTCGAGACGGTGGTGGCCGCCGTAGAGCGGCTCACGCCCCAGGCCGTTCAGTCGGTTGCGAGTCGAGTTCGCACCTTCGACTTCTTCGAGCGTTCCGGCGGCTGGGACACTGCGCCCGAGCGTTTTCGCTTGCACGCACTGGCGACCCAACACACTGCGGATCGGCTCGCGGCAGAGGTCGGCTACGAGCATCGCGACCGCCTCACGGTGACCAGCCTCTTGCACGACGTGGGGAAGCTCGTCTTGATGCACGCCTATCCCGGCTACATCGCTCAGGTCAAGAAGGAGGGCCAGACGCCCGAGAAGCGCATCCATCAGGAAAGGCGCGAGCTGGGCGTCGACCATGCACTGGTGGGAGGGGTCTTGGCGCGCCGTTGGGGCCTGCCGCCTGCGATAGCGACCGTGATCGAGCGTCACCACAACACCGACGCCAGCGGCGAGGCGGCGTTCGTACGCTTGGCTGACATGCTCGCCCACTACGCCCACGGCGCACCGGTCGCTCCCGGAGAGATGCTGTCGTGCGCCAGGGCTCTGGGCTTGGGCCCGGAGGAACTGAGGCGCGTCATGTACGAGTTGCCGAGTGCCCGCGATCAGCGCCAGCGCATGGTCGACCCGTGCCCGCTCTCAGGTCGCGAGCTGGGTGTGTTGCAGCGCTTGGCCGAGGGCAAGGTGTACAAGCAGATCGCGCACGAGCTGACGCTGTCCACCAGCACGGTGCGCACCCACTTGCACAACATCTACGGCAAGCTGGGTGCGGTCGATCGCGCGCAGGCGGTATTGATCGCCACAGAGCGCGGCTGGTTGTAAGACGAAGCCTGAGCGGCGCAATGCGGCGTCCTCCCTCCCTCAGGTGCACAGCACACAGCGGTCGGCGTGTCCTTGCCTTGCTTGCTCAGCGCCCGTCTCAGGCGCTGGACCTTTAGCATCGCCCTTGCGCGATGATCTCGATCACCAGCAAGTCTCCTTATGCGATAGCTGCGCTCGCCGAGTTGGGGCGCGCGAGCGGTGCGGAGCCCGTGCCGATCGGCGAGCTGGCTCGCCGGCGCGAGATGCCGGTCCAGTTCTTGGAGCAGCTGTTTGCTGTGTTGCGTCGTGCAGGAGTCGTCAGCTCGCAGAGGGGCGTCAAGGGTGGCTATCGCTTCGCTCGCGAGCCCGCTGAGGTAACGGTGCTCGAGATCGTCGAGTTGCTCGACGGTCCCCTCGGTCGCGACGCCGAGGGCGTGTTCGGCGATGCCTCGAAGGCGGCGCGCGATGTCCTGGCCCAGACCACGATCGCGGACGTGATCGAGCGCGAAGCGAGAGAGTCGGGCGCGAGCATGTACCACATCTGAGTGCGACATCCGAGCGCGGTCGAGTGCCTGCGGCTATTGTCGTGAACGATATGGGGTCAATTCCGATCAACATTGCCTCCCTTGTCGGGAACACGCCGCTGGTGCGCTTGGGGCGGATGCTCGAAGGCACGCCTGCGCAGGACAGTGGCGTGGAGCTGTACGCCAAGCTCGAGGCCTTCAATCCGGGCGGCAGCGTCAAGGACCGAATCGGCGTCGCGATGATCGAGGCTGCCGAGGCCGAAGGCAGGATCGAGCCAGGCAAGACCACGATTGTGGAGGCCACCAGCGGCAACACCGGCATCGCGCTCGCGTTCGTGTGTGCCGCCAAGGGCTATGACCTCGTCCTGACCTTGCCACAAGGGATGAGTCGCGAGCGAGAGATCCTCCTGAAGCTGTATGGCGCCACGGTGCAGATAACCGAGTCGATGGGAGGCATGGGGGAGGCGGTGCAGGCTGCCCAGGCGATGGCCCAAGGTCCCGATGTGTTCCTGCCCGACCAGTTCTCCAATCCCGCCAACCCGCGCGCCCATCGCCTCACGACCGGCCCCGAGATCGCGAATGCGCTGGGAGCGCCGGTGGATGTGCTCGTCGCGGGTGTTGGCACCGGCGGCACGATCACGGGAGTGGGCGAATATTTGAGGGAGGGAAATGGGGACGTGCGTATCGTGGCAGTGGAGCCCCAGGGTTCGGCGGTCTTGTCCGGGGGGCGGGTCGGGCCGCACCGCATACAAGGCATCGGCGCCGGGTTCGTCCCGCCTGTGCTCAACCGGGATTTGATCGACGAGGTGATACCCGTCTCCGACGACGACGCGATCCAGACCGCTTGGGCCTGTGCCAAGCGAGAAGGGTTGCTTGCGGGTATCTCATGCGGGGCTGCGCTGTGGGCCGGCCTGCAGGTGGCCGCCCGGCCCGAGAGCAAGGGCAAGCGAATCGTCACGATCATGCCCGATTCGGGCGAGCGCTATGTCTCCCAAGCATTCTTTGCGCCGTCCTGAGGGCGCTACGCTTTCTCCATGCTCGGCATCGGGACCATTGCGCGAGTCGCCAAAGAGCTTCGCCGGGATGTGGCAGCGGCCCGCGACCGCGATCCGGCCGCCTGTGGGGTCGCGCCCATGGAGATCGTGGCTACCTGGCCAGGCATTCAGGCTCTTTTGGCTCATCGTGTCGCCCACGCCCTGCACACGGCCGAGGTCCCGCTTGTCCCTCGCGCTATCGCGCTCTTCTCCAGGGCCTTGACCGGGATCGAGATCCATCCCGCGGCGGAGATCGGCAAGGGCCTTTTCATCGACCACGGCTCTGGCTTGGTGATCGGGGAGACCGCCGAGATCGGCGACGACGTGACCCTTTATCAGGGCGTCACCTTGGGAGGGACCGGCTTCGCCACCGGCAAGCGTCATCCCACCGTCCAAGACAATGTCACGATCGGCTCGGGCGCCAAGCTGTTGGGGCCGATCACGATCGGCCACGGCGCGAAGATCGGCGCCAACAGCGTGGTCATCACCGACGTGCCTCCCAATTCGACCGTGGTCGGCAATCCGGGTCACCCGGTCCGCGTGGAAGGTCGCCGTCCGGAGGGTCCCGACGCCGATTGGATTCACCTGCCCGACCCGATCGCCGAGGCGATCCAAGGTCTCGCCAGTCGTATCGGGGCGCTCGAGCGGGCGGTTGCCGAGCTGTCCGGCGAGGAAACCCAGCCACCGGCAGAGGTACGCCCACTGCGTACTGTGAAGGGTCCGAGCCCTGCGGGTGGCTAGGCCGGAGGTTGTATTGGTTTTTGTGAAATCTACTAACGTCTATACATTTTGTATAGACTAAAGTGAATTCGCGAAATAGACATATACACCCAGGTCGCGTCTAGGCCTCTGAACTGTCGTTGGGCGGGTCTCAATCAGTAGAAAACCGGCCGTTGGGGGTCTGAATCAGTAGAAAACTGTTCGGCAGCGGTGGCGCGGGCGGGCCTTGTACTCGACGGATTGTCCCCTGGTCCATAGCCAGGTATCGATCGTGCGCGCGGGCACTCCGGTCCGCTGGGAGATCAGCTCACAAGCGTGAACCGCACAGGCCCTTATCTCGCGCTCTGCGCCACCCAGAGCCAACCGCTCGCCAGCGTCAATTCGCGCTGCGAGAGCATCCTCATAGACAAGCACGCCGTCGCACCGCAAAACGTGCGGAACGAGATTGTCGGCGAAGATCGTGAGACGGTCGAGATCGCCGAACTCGGCCACGCCGGCCAAGGCCAGGTCGTTGGCCACGATCTGGGCGCGCTTGTAGAAGCCGCGGTCGTCGAACATGGCCATACCATGCGCCAGCGTCGCGGCCAGGCGCTCGGCCGAGCCGCCGGCTTCGGCCACCAGGTCGAGCGCACGCCGCACGCCCAGGAAGCCTCCCAGTGTGCGCAGGGCCTGCGCGTACAGGCTCATCAGCTCGTTGGCCGGGTCTTGGCCGAGGATGCCGGCGATTTCGGTGGTGTCCACGCTTGCGAGCCAGCTCGCAGTGGGCGGCCCGTGTGCGCGCACGTGGTCGGCCAAAGCCCATGACACCGTGAAGTAGCCGCTCACCGGCCGGGCGGGTGGGTAGTTGGACATGCGCTTGCGCAGGGTCGGGAACCAGCCCGAGCCGAAATTGATCGTGTCGAGCGCGAGTATGTAGTCGGCCACGTCGGCAGGGGAGCCCTCCAAGTAATGGCGTTCGGGGTCGAGGCTTGGAGGTTCGACCGGTTCGATCTCCGCGGCCGCGTCCAGATCGATCCGCACCGAGCTGGCTTCAGCGGCGATATGAGCACAAGAGGAGCGGACTTCGTCGGTCAAGGACACACGGCGAACGTTAGGGCCGACCCCGCTTCTATGCTCCAACGGATGGCTGAGAACCACCTTTCACGCGTCGAGCGGGCGCCACGGAACGGCGACGTGGAGCCACCGGTCGTAAGCGCCAATCGTCTCTCGGACCCCGCAAAGGCCCCGCCGGAGGAGCAGCCCGAGCGCATCGTAGCCCTGCTGGAGGGACTCAACGAGCCCCAGCGCGAGGCCGTGACCCACGGGGAGGGTCCGCTCCTGATCCTTGCCGGCGCGGGCAGTGGCAAGACGAGGGTCCTCACCCATCGCATCGCCTTCCTCATCTTCACCGCCCAAGCCCACCCAAACGAGATCCTGGCGATCACGTTCACCAACAAGGCCGCCCAAGAGATGAGGGGGCGGGTGGAGCGTCTTCTCGGAGCCCACACGAAGGGCATGTGGCTGATGACCTTCCACGCCGCTTGCGCTCGCATTCTCAGGGCCCAGGGGGAGCGTTTGGGCTACACCTCGCGCTTCACCATCTATGACCAGGCCGACACCCGCAGGATGGTCAAGCACTGCATCGAGGAGGTCGGCGCCGACCCCAAGCGCTTCGCGCCGGCAGCCGTCCACAGCCAGATCTCCCAGGCCAAGAACAAGCTGCTCTCGGCCTCCGACTACTCCCAGACGGTCGGCTCCCAGTTCGAGGAGGTGGTGGCCGAGGTGTATGGCCTGTACGAGGGCGAGCTGATGCGGATGAACGCGATGGACTTCGACGACCTCCTATTCAGGACCGTGAACCTGTTGGAGCTGTTCGAGGAGGTGCGGACCCGCTACGCCCAAACCTTCAAGCACGTGTTGGTGGACGAGTACCAGGACACCAACCACGCCCAATACCGGCTTCTACAACTATTGGTCGGTGGAGGTCGCGCCAAGCCCAGCAGGGGCGAGCGCGTGAACATCCCGGGCCACCGCAACCTCGCTGTGGTCGGCGACGACAGCCAGTCGATCTACAGCTTTCGTGGAGCGGACGTGTCGAACATTCTCGACTTCACCGACGATTTCCCCGACGCGAGGGTGGTCAAGCTCGAGCAGAACTACCGCTCCACGCAAACGATCTTGGAAGCCGCCAACGCAGTGATCGCCAACAACCGCGGCGGCATCGCCAAGCGCTTGTGGAGCGAGAAGGGACAGGGCAGCCCGATCAGGGTGCACGGCACCGACGACGAGCACGCCGAGGCGAGGTTTGTGGTCGGCGAGATCGAGCGCTTGCTCGACGAGGGTGCCGCCAGGGCCGAGATCGCCGTCTTCTACAGGACCAATGCGATGTCCCGCGTGATCGAGGACACGCTGGTGCGGCGCGAGCTGGCCTACCAGGTGATCGGCGGCACCAAGTTCTACGAGCGTGCCGAGGTCAAGGATGCGATCGCCTACCTCGCTTGGATCGCCAATCCGTATGACGTGGTCAGCTTCCAGCGCATCGCCAATTCGCCTCGCAGGGGCCTCGGGCAAACATCGCTGTCGCGGATCGTGGCCCACTCCGCGAGCATCGGCCAATCGGTATGGGAGGTGGCCGCTGCGGCCGAGCGCATCCCCGGTCTGGGCGCCGCCGCGATCAAGGCGTTGGGCCGCTTCATGGCCACGATGGAGGATCTGGCCGCCCTGGCGGCCGACACCCTGAAGGGCTCAGGCGGCGTGCCGGTCGGAGACCTGATGGACGCGGTGTTGTCGCGCTCCGGCTATGTGGAGGCGCTCGAAGCCGAGTCGATCGGTAGGGGAGAGAAGGCGTTTGAGTCCCAGGGACGCCTTGAAAACCTGGCCCAACTGGTCGAGGTGGCGCACGAGTTCGACGCCAACACCTCCGCTGAGGCCGACACTTTGGAGCTGTTCCTGCAGGAGCTTGCGCTCAAGGCCGACGGGGATTCCCGCAGGGACGACGAAGGCTTGATCACTTTGATGACTTTGCACAACGCCAAGGGCCTGGAGTACCCGATCGTGTTCGTGGCGGGCTGTGAGGACGGTGTGTTCCCTCACCAGCGGGCCTTGGACGAAGGCGGAGTGGAGGAGGAGCGCCGCCTCTTCTATGTGGCGGTCACGAGAGCGATGCGCGAGCTGTACCTCACCTACGCGCGCCGGCGGGCTGTGTTCGGAGTGCCCACGTTCGGCATCTCCAGTCGCTTCCTCGACGAGATCCCCGCCGAGCTGTGCCAGCGCGAGGATTTGCCTGCCCCTCGTCCCGGCGGCGCGCTCGCGGGGCTTACCGCCAACGGCTTCGCGAGCAGCGGGAGCGGGGGTGGCGGGGGAGGCTGGTCGGCCGCCTCGCACGGGTCCTCCTCCCAGGTGTCCTACCGCCTCGGCGAGGATGTCGTCCACGCGGCCTTCGGCGACGGTGTCGTGACCGCGGTCGAGCCCGGCGGGATCATCGTGGTGCGCTTTGCGGGGGATGGCTCCGAGCGCAAGCTGATGGCCGACTACGCGCCCGTCAGTCGGCGCTGACCCATACGATCTCGCGAATGTCAGCAGAGATCATCGACGGCAAGGCGATCGCCGCGCGCGTGCGGGCCGGCGTCGCGCGCTCTGTAGCCGACCTGGTCGCGCATGGCGGGCGCGCTCCCGGCCTCGCCACCGTCCTCGTCGGCGAGGATCCTGCCTCGGCCGTCTATGTCGCCGGCAAGCAGCGCGCCTGTGCCGAGGTCGGCATGACTCCCTATGACGAACGCCTCCCGGCGGACGCGACCCACGAGCAGGTCGCCGGACGCCTGCAGGCCCTCAACGACGATCCGGGAGTCAGCGGAATCCTTTTGCAACTGCCCCTGCCCGACCACCTGGAGGGCCCGAGCCTGACCGGCCTGATCGATCCCGCCAAGGACGTCGACGGGTTGACGCCCATCAACGCCGGTTTGCTGTCTTTGGGTCGTCCCGGTCTGCGACCCTGCACTCCGGTCGGCGTGCTCGAGCTGCTTGCAAGCGTGGAGGCGCGACTCGAAGGAGCCGAGGCGGTCGTGGTGGGGCGCTCCAACCTGTTCGGCAAGCCGATGGCCCAACTGTTGCTTGAGGCCAACGCCACCGTCACCGTGTGCCACTCGCGCACCCGCGACCTGCGCGAGGTGTGCGCCCGTGCCGACATCCTGATCGCGGCCGTCGGGCGGCCCCGCATGATCGAACGCGACTTCGTCAAGCCTGGCGCGATCGTGATCGACGTGGGCATGAATCGCCTCTCTCCAGAGGAGGCCGGCACCAAGAGTGGTCTCGTCGGCGACGTCGACTTCGCCGCCGTCTCAGAGGTGGCATCCGCGATCACGCCCGTCCCCGGCGGAGTTGGGCCGATGACGATCGCCATGCTCTTGAGCAACACACTTCAAGCCGCGCACATTCAGCGCGAACTGCCAACCGGGGAGGGGAGATGAGGCTCGGTCGTTTGCGGGCGGGCGAGATCCTGGCATTGATCGGCGCACTCGCCGTGCTATTCACGTTCACGCTCGATTGGTATGAAAACGCTGAACGCTCGTTCGACGCCTGGGACACGTTCGGTCCGGCCGTGGCGCTCATCCTGATCGCCGCCTTGGCGGCTTTGGCGCTGGTGCTGACCACGCTCACCGAGCGCTCGACCGCGTTTCCGGTTGCCGCACAGGTGTGGAGCGTGCTGTTCGGTTTGATCGGCGTGATCGCCGCGCTGGTACGCGTGATCGAGCGTCCCGACGGCGCAACCTCGCTCTGCGCCGGCGCTTGGGTTGCACTGGGCGGCACGATCCTGATCTTCGCCGGCTCGTGGCAGTCAATGCGCGACGAACGTACCGACGCCTACCCGCCCGCCAGGCCGGAGCCGCGCGAGCCGCCGCCTAGAATGCCCGCTTCATGATCGACCGCCACGAAGTCCTCCACGTAGCGCGCTTGGCGCGCCTTCATTTGAGCGAGCAGGAGATCGAGCCGATGGCGCGCGAGCTCTCCGCCGTACTCGACCACGTGGCCCGCATCGGCGAGCTCGACCTCGAGGACGTGCCCGCCACGACCCACGTAGCCGAGCTCACAGGTCAGCTACGCGCCGATGAGCCCCGTCCCTGTCTTCCGCGCGAGGTCGTCCTGGCCCAGGCGCCGGCGGTGAGCGGCGAGGGCTTTCTCGTTCCCTCTCCCCAGGCTTAGCTCGATGGGCGCGACCGACGTGTTCGAGCTGACCGCCGCCCGCGCCGCGCGTGCGATTGCCGCCGGGGAGCTGGGGGCCGATGAGCTGCGCGAGGCCTACCTCGCGCGTGCGTGCGAGGACACCCTCAACTGCTTCACCTGGGTGTCCCCCAGCGCTTCGCGAGGCGGGCCAGGCGGGTCGTCCGCAGGGCCGGCTGGGAGCTCATCCGGGGACCCCTCCGTGGGCTCGGCCGGGAGTCCGCTGGGCGGTGTGCCGTTGGCCGTGAAGGATCTGTTCTGTACCAAGGGCGTTCCTTCGCAGTCGGGCTCGCGCATCCTGGAGGGCTACCTACCTCCCTACACGGCCACCGTTGTCGAGCGCCTGCAGGCGGCGGGCGCCTCGCTGCTGGCCAAGACCAACCAGGACGAGTTCGCGATGGGCTCCTCCAACGAGAACTCCGCCTATGGCCCTGTCCTCAACCCGTGGGATCGAGGGCGCGTACCGGGAGGCTCCTCTGGCGGCAGCGCCGCGGCCGTCGCCGCCGGGTTGGCGCCTTGGGCTTTGGGCACCGACACAGGCGGCTCGATCCGCCAGCCGGCCGCTCTGTGCGGGATCGTAGGCCTAAAGCCAACCTACGGTGCGGTGTCGCGTCGAGGCATGATCGCTTTCGCCTCCTCCTTGGATCAGGCCGGCCCCCTGACTCGCGATGTGGCGGACGCCGCGTTGATGCTCTCCCACATGGTGGGCCGCGACGAGGGCGACGCCACCTCCTTGGCTTTCCCCCACGAGATCTCGACGCCCACGGCCGAGCGCCTGGACGGCGTCCGCCTGGGGGTGCCGTCGGAGCTCACCGGCGAGGGCATCGAAGCGGGCGTGCTCGCCGCTTTCAACGCCACGCTTGTCCGAGCCCAAGAGTTGGGGGCCGAGGTCGAGCAGGTCAGCCTCCCGCACGCCCCCCATGCCCTGTCGGCCTATTACGTGATCGCGCCCGCCGAGGCGTCCTCGAACCTGGCCCGCTTCGACGGAGTTCGCTATGGCCTGCGCGTGGACGCGCCGGACCTCGTCGGGATGTACACGAGCACTCGCCACGACGGCTTCGGGGCTGAGGTCAAGCGGCGCATAATGCTCGGCACCTATGCCCTGTCCTCGGGCTACTACGACGCCTACTACGGTCGCGCCCAGCGCGTGCGCACCAAGATCGTGGAGGACTTCCGCGCCGTCTTCGAGCGCGTGGACTTCGTGGTCACGCCCACCAGTCCCACGATCGCCTTCGATCTGGGCGCCAAGACCGGCGATCCGTTGTCCATGTATCTGAGCGACTTCTGCACGGTGCCGATGTCCTTGGCGGGCATCCCCGCGATCTCTATCCCGTGCGGCCTGAGCGGCGCGGAGCAGGGCGTGGGGCCGGATGGGCGGGGGCTTCCGGTGGGCTTTCAGCTGGCCGGCCCCGCCTTCAGCGAGAACGGACTGCTGGACACTGCGTATGCCTTGGAGCGGGCGATCGGCTTCGACTCGACCCCGGCGCGCGCATGAGCGGCCGTGTGAGCTCTCGGGATGTGCCTCGGCCGGTCGCGGCGGGGGTTGTGTGCTTCGGAAAAAGGGGTGACTCGCGCGCGCGCGTAGGGGGAACCGAATGAACGCAACCTACGAGCCCGTCATCGGCCTGGAGATCCACATCCAGCTGGCCACTGCCACGAAGATGTTTTGCGGTTGTGAGCTGTCCTTTGGCGAGCCCCCCAACACCCGCACCTGTCCGGTCTGTCTGGGACTGCCGGGCGCCCTCCCGGTGGCCAACGCCAAGGCGATCCATTTTGGCCTGATGATCGGTCTCGCGGTCGGCTCCGAGCTGGCCCCACGCTCGATCTTCCATCGCAAGAACTACTTCTATCCGGATCTCCCCAAGGGCTATCAGATCTCCCAGTTCGACGAGCCTCTGTGTCTGGGCGGGCAGCTGGCGGAGGTGCGCATCCATCGCGTCCACTTGGAGGAGGACGCCGCCAAGCTCGTCCACGTCGGCGCCTCCGGGCGGATTCACGCCTCCGACGCCTCGATCGTGGACTTCAACCGCGGTGGCACTCCGCTGGCCGAGATCGTGACCGAGCCGGACCTGCGCTCAGCCAAGCAGGCCGGCGAGTGGTTGCGCCTGTTGCGCACCACGATGCGCCAGTTGGGCGTCTCCGACGTGAACATGGAGGAGGGCTCCTTGCGTTGCGACGCCAACATCTCGCTGCGTCCCATCGGCGCCGAGGAACTCGGCACGAAGACCGAGCTGAAGAACATGAACTCCTTTCGCTTCATCGAACGCGGCATCCGCGCCGAGATCGCCCGCCAGGAGGCGATCTTGCAGGGCGGCGGCAAGGTCGCCCAGGAGACCCTTCACTACGACCCCGCCTCTGGTCGCATCACCTCGCTTCGCTCCAAGGAGGAGGCCCACGACTATCGCTACTTCCCCGAGCCCGACCTCGTGCCGGTGGCCGTCGAGGAAGCGATGCTCGACGCTGCTCGCGCGGCGATGCCCGAGCTGCCGGTTGCCCGGGCCGAGCGCTTCCAGGCTTTGGGCTTGAGCGAGGACAGCGCTCGGCTGCTCGCCTTCAGGGCCGAGTTGGGCGACTATTTCGAGCAGGCCCTCGCCGCCGGAGTGGATCCCAAGCCCGAGTCGCAGCTGCTCGCCAACTGGATCGCAGGCGACTTGACCGCGCGCTTGGAGGACGGCCAGGCGCCAGCCGACTCGCGTGTCGCGCCGTCCGCGCTCGCGAGTCTGTGCGGCCTTGTGGCGGCCAAGCGGGTCAGTGTGGGGGCGGCCCGACAGGTGCTCGACGTGCTCGTGGCCAATGGGGGAGACCCCGCGGCCATCGTCGAGGCCGAAGGTTTGGCCGCGCTTGACGGCGGCGACGATCTAGCGGCGGTGGTGGCCGCCGCGCTCGCCGCCAATGCCGACGCGGCCGGGCGCGTGCGGGGCGGCAACGCCAAGGCGATCGGCCCGATCGTGGGTTATGTAATGCGCGAGACCAAGGGACGCGCCGACGGCGGCGAGGTCACGCGCCTCGTGCACGAGCAGCTCGGCATCTGAGCCGACCGCGCGGAGCCAGGTGTCGGTTTGGCGCCCGCGTCTTGCATCTGAGCTACGCGAATCGCCCCGCCGGCTGCGGGATTTCCAGCACTCCGGACACCCCGCGCCCCCACATTTTGGACTAAAGGCCAAACAAACCGGCTCGCCGGAGCGCCAACATACTGTCCATGAACAGGCCGATCTCAAATTCGATGGCCACTCCCCCCCGGCGGTTTCTCCTGCTGCCGGAGGCTGCCGAGGACGTTCCAGGGCAAGGTGTTCGCATCCGGCGCTATCGCCTCACAAGCGTAGGGCGCTCGCATGGCCTGGATCGCCCGCCGGCGGCTTGTGGGGGCAATGTGCCGCGGGTACCGTAAGCCCAGGATGGCAAGCGGGCCCGAGCCTCGTCGCGAGTCCCCTCCTCGCGGTGATTGGTGTGCGGCCGGGCAGGGTTTCCGAGCCTGCCCGGCCGCGCACTCCTAGGGCGCGCTCCTAGCGCACTCCTACGGTGGACTCCTATGGCGCACTCCGGGCCGAGCGCCGTCCCCATGCCGCGCTCCGGGCTCGCGCATCCCGCCCTTCGTCGGCGGGGGAGCCGGACTCGGGGGCGCAACTTCGGGGCCCGCATCGGCTAGGCTGTGAGGATGGCGCAATCCTCACAAAGCAGCTCTGCAGGACGTTCGCTTGGACGGACGGTTGTGGCCGTCCTGGTCCTCGTGGTTGTTGGCTACATACTCTTGAAAGTGATCATCGGTATCGCCCTGGCGATTGCCGGACCCGTCGTCTTGATTCTCGGAGTACTGGCCCTCATATGGGCGTGGCGGGTCCTCTTCTGAGCGACGGCGCTCAGCTGAGCGCTTCTTGCGCGGACGATGCGTCTGCGTTGTCGGGATCGCGCGCATGGCTTACGTAGCGATAGCCCTCTGCTTCGGTCTTGCCGGGGGGGTCGTGGGTCGCATCAAGGGCTCCTCCTTCTGGATCTGGTTCCTGGTATCCGGTGTCGTGCCCATCTTCGGCCTGATGGCCGCCCTCGCCTACCGCTCCGATCGCAACGAGCCGCGTCGCCAGTGCCCCAAATGCGGGCGAGTCACGACGGCCTACGACGCGCTGTGCACGCGTTGCGGCGAGGAGCTCGAGTATCCCGAGCAGCTGCTCGCGCCCGAATCGGCCATGCGCCAGCCGGCAAGTCACGCGGGCTGATCGCGCCCCTCGGTGCGAGCGAGCGCGCACGCAAGTTTAGGCCGTCCTAAGCGGGTCCTTTGCATAGGCTGTCCAAACAGCCCGTGCCCACCCAGGTAAAGACAGCCATTCCCACCGTCGGACCGCGCATCACGCGGCTGATCCGGCGTGCCGGCTTCGAGGACGAGCGTTCGTTCATCCTGCGCGTCGTCCAACCCGCGCTGGTGGGCATGATCGACGGCACCGTGTCCTCGATCGCCCCGATTTTCGCGGCGGCGGTGTCCTCCAATTCGCACACGGCTTTTGTGGTAGGCCTGTCGACCGCCCTGGGCGCTGGGATCAGCATGGGCATATCGGAGGCCCTGTCGGATACCGGAGAAACAACCGGTCGAGGCTCCCCTGTCGTGCGCGGCACGATCACCGGGGGCATGACCGCGCTGGGCGGCATCTTCCACACACTCCCGTTCCTAATCAAAGACACCCATAACGCCCTGATCGTGGCCGGCATCGTGGTGGCGATCGAGCTGTTCGTGATCGCGTGGGTACGCGAGCGCTTCCTCGATGTGTCCTTGCGCTCTTCCCTGGTCGTCGTGACCCTGGCGGGGGCCATAGTGCTGGCCATCGGCGTCGCGATCGGTAGCTCCTGAAGCCGCGAAACCCACTGGTAGACTGCGCTTATGAGAGCTGTAGATGCACTAATGGAATGCCTCAAGGCCGAGGGCGTGGACGTCGTCTTCGGCTTGCCCGGCGGCGCCAACCTCCCGACCTACGACGCTTTCGTGGACGGCGGCATTCGCCACATCCTCGTTCGCCACGAGGCCGGCGGCGGACACGCCGCCGAGGGTTACGCCAAGGCCACCGGCCGTGTCGGCGTCGCCTTTGCCACGAGCGGCCCCGGCGCCACCAACCTGATCACGCCGATCTGTGACGCGATGATGGACTCCGTCCCCGTCGTGTTCATAACGGGGCAGGTGCGCACCGAGCTGCTCGGTACCGACGGCTTCCAGGAGGCCGACACGATCGGCATCACGATGCCCATCGTCAAGCACTCCTTCATGATCCAGGATCCCTTGGAAATCCCCAGGGCGATCCACGAGGCCTTCTATGTGGCGCGCTCCGGCCGGCCCGGCCCGGTGCTGGTCGACATCCCTCAGGATCTGTCGCGAGCGGAGATTCCGTACGAGCCGGTGGCGGACGTGCGTTTGCCCGGCTACCAGCCGACGCTTGAGGGCAACCAAAAGCAGATCCGCCAGGCCGCCAAGGCGCTCGCAGCGGCCCGCCGTCCTGTGATCTACGCGGGCGGTGGCGTCGTGAACGCGAACGCCTCCGAGGAGCTTGTGGAGTTCGCCGGCTCCGATCGCTTCCCCGTCACCTGCACCCTGATGGGGTTGGGAGCCTTCCCGGCGAGGGTCGGCGGGGCACCCAATCCCCAGTGGCTGGGGATGCTCGGGATGCACGGCACCCGCGCTGCCAACTACGCGATGGACGAGGCCGACCTCATCTGCGCGGTGGGGGCTCGCTTCGACGACCGCATCACCGGCAAGCTCTCCGAGTTCGCACCGAAGGCGAAGTTCATCCACATCGACGTGGACCCCGCCGAGATCTCAAAGAATGTCCCCGCCCACATCCCGATCGTGGGCGACGCCAAGCACGTGCTCGCAAAGCTGGTCGTGGAGTACCGAGCCTTGAGCGCCGACCCCAAGCGCACGGATGAGTGGTGGGAGCGCATCGAAGGGTGGCGCAAGCAGTACCCGCTCGCCTACGAGGACTCCACCGACAACGAGATCAAGCCCCAGTTCATGATCCAGGCGCTGTGGGAGGCAACCGGGGGAGAGGCGATCGTCTCAAGCGACGTCGGTCAGCACCAGATGTGGAGCGCCCAGTACTACGACTTCCCGGCTCCCCGCCGCTGGATCAACTCGGGGGGACTCGGCACGATGGGCTTCGGTTTGCCCGCCGCGATGGGCGCCGCGGTCGGTTGCCCGGACCGGACCGTGTGCTGCATCGCGGGCGACGGCTCTGTGCAGATGAACGCCCAGGAGCTCGCCACCTGCGCGCAGGAGAAAATCCCCATCAAGGTGTTCATCATGAACAACGGTTATCTGGGCATGGTGCGCCAGTGGCAGGAGCTGTTCTGGGACGGCCGCTACTCGCATGTGGAGATGGGCGACTACCCCGACTTCGTCAAGCTGGCCGAGGCCTATGGCGCGACGGGGATGCGCTTCGACGACAAGACCACGCTTGTAGAGGACATGAAGCGTGCGATCGCCACCGACGGCCCTGTGGTGGTGGACGTGAAGGTGACTCGTGAGGAGAACACCTACCCGATGATCCCGGCAGGGCAGGCGGCCCGCGAGATGGTGGGGTGAGCGCGATGGGCGAGCCGGCAACAAAGGAGACGCTCAGCCTCGAGGAGCTGCAAGCCTCGGGCAACCTACGCTCGGGCCGAAAGCATGTCCTCTCGATCCTCGTGGAGAACAAGTCGGGCGTGCTCACCCGCATTGCGGGTCTGTTCGCAAGGCGGGGCTTCAACATCGACACGCTCACGGTCGGCCCTACCGATGACGATCACATCTCGCGCGTCACGCTCACCGTCGACGGCGCGATTCACCCGATTGATCAAGTCACCAAGCAGCTGCACAAGCTCATCAACGTGCTGAAGATCAGGGACCTCGAGCCGACCGACACGGTCGCGCGCGAGCTGGCTCTCTTCAAGATCTCAGCCGACGGCGCCCAGCGCGGCGAGCTGATGCAGATCACAGAGATATTCCGAGGCAAGGTCGTCGACGTGACTAAGCGTTCGGTGATCGTCGAGGTGACCGGCACGACCGAGAAGGTGGAGGCATTCGAGAGCATGGTGCGCCCCTTCGGCCTGATCGAGATGATGCGCACCGGCGAGATAGCCATAGCGCGCGGTAGGGGAGAGACGTAGGGGCCAGGAGAAACGACGTAGGGATCCTGGAGAAACGATGTAGGGGATCCAGGGGAAACGATGTAGATAAGTAGCTGCCCACAACCCCCACCAGCGGCCTGTGTGGCACGAGATGGGAAGGGTATGTATCCATTTTATAGAATTGTCGATAGTATCTACAAAAAGTAAATACTACTGGCAATTGCGAAAAGCTTGACAGTCATCTCCGCCCCCCAGTCATCTCCGCCCCCAGTCATCTCTGCTCCCTAGTCATCTCTGCCCTCCAGTCATCTCTGCCCCCTAGTCATCTCTGCCCCCTAGTCATCTCTGCTCCCCAGTCATCTCCGACCCCCAAGTCATCTCCGCCCCCATCTCTCGCACCTGAGCTCGTGCAAATCGCCTCCCACGAGGGATCGCCGTTCACGCTGAGCGAAGCCGATCGCGGACGTTTGCGCGCAAGACTTGACCTGGCGCTACAGCGGGCACGCCGCTCGGGGCATCCCACGCTCGCCACGATCACCTACGGTCTCGCCCACGATGTGGATCCCTCGGCGGTCGTGTGCGCTTCGCGAAGGCCCGGTGAGCCTTGGTTCTGCTTCGAGCAGCCAGACCGCGGCGGCGCCGCCCTGGCCGGGCTCGGGCAGGTGGTATGCCTGGAGGACTCCGGTCCCGATCGGTTCTCGACGGTAGCCGACCGCTGGCGCTCCCTGTCGGCTCGGGCGGTCGCTGACTCTCTCGGCGAGCCGGGCGGTGGCGGGCCGGTCGCCGTGGGCGGTTTCGCGCTCGCCCCCGACGGAGGCGCCTCACCGGCCTGGAGTGGCTTCGAGCCGGCGTCGCTGGTGGTGCCCGAGATAGCGATCGCACGCCAGCAGCGCGATGGCGAGCAGCGCGATGGCGAGCAGCGAGTCAGACTCACCTTGGCGGCGCTGGTCAATCCAGACGACACCGCCCAAGATCGGCTGGTTGGTCTACAAGCGCGCTTGGAGGAGTTGACCGGACCGCCTCTGCCGTTGCTCGATCCGGCGCCGACAGGCCGCTTCCAGGTCTCAAGCGGCATGCCGCCAGAGCACTACGAGGCTGCAGTGAGTCGCGCCGTCGAGCTGATCGGCAGCGGTCGCCTCCAAAAGATCGTCCTCGCGCGCGAGGTCCAGGTGCACGCCCCCAGCGCATATGACCCGGCGGCCGTGTTCGGCGTCCTGCGCGACGCATTCCCCTCCTGCTTTGTCTTCTGCGTCGGTCGCGGCGATGCCACCTTCGTAGCGGCAAGCCCTGAGCTCTTGGTGCGTCGCGAAGGCCAGCGTGTCTCCACAATCGCCTTGGCCGGCTCCACCCGGCGCAGCGCCGATCCTGCCGTCGATGCCCACCTGGGCGAGCAGCTGATGCGCGACCCCAGCTACCGCGAGGAGCACGCGATCGTGGCAAGGCGGATCGAGCACACGCTCAACCAGTATGCGATCTGGGTCACCACGGCTCCCGAGCCTGGCCTCGTGCGGATCGCGAACATCCAACACCTGGCGACCCCGATCCGGGCCCAGCTCGCCGCGCCTGTCGAGGCGATTGAGCTGGCCGGCTTGATGCATCCCACGCCGGCAGTCGGAGGAGAGCCATCCCAGGAGGCCTTGAACCTGATCCCTGCCCTGGAGGGCCTCGATCGGGGTTGGTACACAGGTCCCGTCGGCTGGACCGACGCGGCAGGAGACGGCGAGTTCTGTGTCGCCCTGCGCTGTGCTCTTCTGCGCGGCAACGTGGCTCGCTGCTATGCCGGCAACGGCATCGTGCGTGGCTCCGACCCGGCTGCGGAGCTGGCGGAGACCGAGATAAAGCTGCAGGCTTTGTTGCCTCTCCTTACGAGTTGAGCGCGCCCGCGACCGCGTCCCACACGCGCCGGTGCAGCTCCACGTTCGCCGCGCGTTCGCTCTTTACTTCCACGATCGCCGATCCACGTGCGGCCAGAGCACGCTCCAGCCCTGCACGCAGGCCGGCCACGTCAACCACGGTCTCGTGGCTAAGGCCATAAAGGTCCGCCGCTTTGGCGAAGTCGAGTCCGGTAGGCGTTGCGATGTGCTGTGTGTAGAGGTCCTTCGCGGTCCCGCCGGCCACCGGCAGGAAATCGAAGATCCCGCCGCCTTCGTTGTTGAGCAGCACGATCGTCAGCTCCAGGCCCAAGCGCTTGGCCGCCAGCAAACCGCCGATGTCATGGGCGAGTGCCACATCGCCGATCAGCAGCATGACTCCTCCACGCCCGGCCGCGGCGGCGCCGAGCGCGCTGGAGACGGTCCCGTCGATCCCGTTGGCTCCCCGGTTGCACAGGACCCTGGGTGGATCGGGGCGTACCGGCCAGAACGTCTCGATATCGCGCACCGGCATCGAGGAGGCCACGAACAATGTCGCCTGCTCTGGCAACAGCACCCCCAACTCGGCCGCCACCACCGGCTCGCTACAGCCACTCGCGCCGAGCACGCCGAGGATCGCCTCGGCGGCCAGCTCATCGGCGCTGCGCCAGCTCCCAAGCCAATCGGGATCCCCGCCGGTCCCCGCACTGCTGGCGCCGGCGGCCGGCGCCTGCTCCAAAGGCGCTTCGAGCAGCAGTGCGAACGCCCTCAGCGTCGACTCCGGCTCGACGGCGAGAGCTTCGGACACCACGCTCGCCGGATCGTGGAGCGCGCCCTCGGGATCGAGCGCGATCTGGTGCGTGTCGGGAAGATCGGCAAGCCAAGTGCGCAAAGGCTTGGACACGGGCAAGTCACCGATCCTGAGAACCACCTCGGGTCTGTGTGAGCGCGCGAACCGCGATTCGCGCAAAAGGGCGTCGTAATGAGCGATCGCCGCCTCTCCGCGCCGCGCGCCCGACATCGGGTCGGCAAGCAGGGGCCAGCCAAGCGCCGTGCTCGCCGCCGCGGCGGCCTCGCCGAGCGGCGTGTCGCGCTCGTAGCGACCCGCCACCACCACTCCGCGCCGGGTGCCCCCGATTGCAGCGCGCAATGCGAACGCATCGCGCAGAGCGGCCGCTTGCGCGCCGGCGCCTCGCCCGATGGCCTCGAGCGTCTCTGACCCGCCCGCCCGCGCCTCGGCGTGGACGCCGGCTGTGGAGCGACGCAGGAACGGGACACCGCCCGGGCGACCCTCCTCGTCCGGCGCCGGCAACCGCTCGCACACGAGCGGCTCGCGCAGCGGAAAGTTGAGATGCACCACCCCCGGACATCCATCCAAGGCGGTCCAGTAGGCCCGGCAGGCGAGCGCCCGCATCCAGCGCAGGCGCTCGCGACTCGCCACATGGGTCCCGACCTCGAAGAACCACTTCGCGAAATCACCGAAGATCTTCAGTTGATCGATCGTCTGTCCCGCGCCCACCTCGCGCAGCTCGGGAGGGCGATCGGCGCTCAGCACGATGATCGGCACCCGCGCCTCATGGGCCTCCACGACAGCGGGCAGCAACTCGGCCACCGCGGTACCCGAGGTGCACGTGACCGCCACCGGCAGCGCGGAGGCCTTGGCGAGGCCCAGTGCGAAGAAGCCGGCGCAACGCTCGTCCACATGGGAGTGGCAACGCAGCCGCTGCTCAGCGGTCAGGCTGAGTACCAACGGGGTGCAGCGCGAACCCGGAGAGGTGCACGCGTCGCGCATCCCGCAGCGCGCCAGCTCGTCCACAAAAGCGCCCAACAATGCGTAGGTATCGTGAGCCTTTGTCAAAGGATCGAAGTCAATCTCGTCGAAAATGTGGGACAGCTCGTAGGATGGGGCTTGTGGTCGAGAGGGAACCCGTGGCTTCGAACAGGCGCGAAAGTGTGGTCATGCTGCACGGCTTCGGTGGAACGGGCCGTTCGTGGGATGACGTGATAGCGCATCTCCCCAAAAGCTATCGATCCTTCGCGCTGGACCTGCCTGGGCACGGCGATCAGTTCGATACGCCCAAGCCGATCAGCTTCGACAGTTGCGTGCAGAGCGTGCTCGAGCGAGCACCCGAGCGGTTCGTGCTCGCCGGATACTCGATGGGAGGGCGCATCGCTCTACACATAGCTTTGGCGGCGCCCGAGCGGATCGAGCGCCTGGTGGTCATCTCCACAACCGCCGGCATCGTCGAGGCCAAGGAAAGGGCGGCCCGCAGAAAGCTCGATCGGCGTCTGGCCGATGAGATCGAGCAGGGCACGATCGAGGATTTCAGCGAGCGCTGGCGCTCGCAGGCGATGTTCGCCGAAGACCCGCCCGAGGTCGATCGTCTCGCGCGCGCCGAGCACGCGCGCAACCGGCCCGAGGGTTTGGCGGCGGCTCTACGCGGTGTAGGCACCGGCGAGATGCGACCGCTGTGGGACCGCCTAACCGAGATCCAAACGCCCACCACGGTGCTCGCCGGTCGCCGCGATCGCAAGTTCGTGCGGGTAAGCGAAAAGATGGTCGCCGTGATCCCCGAAGCTCTGCTTCAGGTCGGAGGCGGCGGTCATTGCCTGCTGCTGGAGCAGCCGAGGATCGTCGCCGCGGCCATCGCCTGAACCGCCGGCAAGACCGTTGGGGGTCGGTGTCTAGTCGTCCTGTCTGAGCGGCTGCACGCCGAGCCCCGGCGCTCGGGGCACCGCGATTTGACCGTCGATCGGTGGGAGCGGATCGACCAGCTCCTCAAACATGCCCAGCGTGGCCAAACCGCAGGCGGCGATCGGCCCGCGTGAGGCCAAGGCGGCTGCCGCGTGCAGCCCCGCTGCGACGCCAAGCGGCCCATCGAAGCTCGAGGCCACGTACACCTCCGCCCCGGATGCGCGCACGAGCGTAGCGGCGGCAAGCAGACCCGAAATGCCCCCGCAGCGAGCGATCTTCAAGCACACCGCGTCCGCCACGCCGGCGGTCAAGGCACCGTGCTCGGCGGCCGTCTCGTCGATCGCAACTCGCGCCGCCACCCGCTTGCGCACCTCGCGCACAGCGGCCAATCCGTGCACCGGCTCCTCCACCAGCTCCAAGCCCACGGGCGAGAGCGCTTCGATGTTGCGCACCGCCTGCTCCACGCTCCACGCCCCATTTGCGTCCACGCGCAAAGCCACATGGGGCCCGGCAGACGCTCGCACCGCCGCCAGGCGTCCCGCATCGTCGCCGACCCCCACCTTCAACTTCAGGCAGCCGAAGCCATTGGACACCGCCTCGCCGGCCTGCGAGGCAGCGCCGGCTCGATCCAGTGCCGACAGCGTTGCGTTGACCGGCACCGTGGCCGCCGGCGTGTCGGCGATCAGCGAGGCCACCGCGCGCCCGGCGCGTCTGCCCGCGCGATCCCACAACGCTAGGTCTATCGCGGCGAATGCCTCTGGCAGATCGTCGGCGCGACGGCACGCGTCCACGATCTCGGCCCCATTCATCCCGGCCGAGGCCTCCACAACGGGGGCGTAGCGCTCCAGTGCTTGCTCGACGCGGGTGAGGCTGATCCCGTCGTAGGGCTCCAAGGGCGCCGCTTCGCCGTAGCCGGTGAAGCCGTCTTCGTCGGTGAGCGAAACCGCCAGCACTTCGCGCTCGTGCAGAGTCCCATATGAAGTCTGCAAGGCTTTGCTCAAGCGCAGCCCGTGGCGGCGCACGAGCATCCTCATGGCGTGCGCCCGCTCAGGGCCCGATCCCGCCGCTCAACAGGATGCCGGCCGAGAACAGCAGGCAGAAAACCAGCTGCAGGGCGCCTGTCTTGGCCAGCGCTCCATTCAGCGACGGCCCGTCCACGCGTGTGCGCACGATCCTCACGAGCGGCAACGCCAAAGGGATCGCAAGCCAGGGCAACAGCAGCCAGGCGGTCATCGAGCCCAACAGCCAAGGCAGCGGTACGAGCACGAACGCGCCGGCCACCATTGCCGTGTAAAGGGCTCTGGTGCGCGCTCGGCCCAGGCGCACCGCCAAGGTGCGCTTGCCGGCGCGCCGGTCGGTCTCCAAGTCGCGCACGTTGTTGACCACGAGGATTGCGCTCGCCAGTAGCCCAACCGGGACGGCGCACGCAAACGCCTCCCAAGGCAAGGCTTGCACCTGTACGAAATAGGAGCCGCTGACGGCCACGATCCCGAAGAACAGGAATACGAATATCTCCCCCAAGCCCTCATAACCGTAGGGTCGCGGGCCGCCGGTGTAGAGCACGCCGGCAAGGATCGAGGCGGCGCCGACCGCGATCAGCTCCCAGCCCGCCACGGCCACCAGGTAGATGCCGCACAAGACCGCCAAGCCGAACGTCACGTACGTAGCAAGCAAGACCCTGCCGGGTGGCACCAGCCCGCCCGCGGTCACCCTCACGGGGCCCAGCCGATCCTCGGTGTCGGCGCCCCGACGTGCGTCGGAGTAGTCGTTTGAGAGGTTGGTGCCGACTTGGATGAAGATCGCTCCGAGGAGTGCCGCCAAGAAAGCAAGCGGATGGAAATGGCCCGCTCCCAACGCCAAGGAGGTGCCCACCAGCACCGGCGCCACAGCCGCAGGCAGCGTGCGAGGGCGCGCCGCCATGAGCCAGATGTGGGCCGCGCTCGACGCTTTGGGGGACTGAGCCGCGGCAGGTGGCCGAGAGCCGATCGTTCCCAAGGCGGTCATGTCCTCCTCAACCGCATGGTGACCATGCCACACAGTTTTGCGGGGGGCCGCGCCGATCCTCGCGCTCCAGGTCGACGGGCGATCATGCTCGTCTGGGAAAGCGCGCGAAGTCGGGCGTGCGCTTTTGTTTGTAGGCGTCGCGTCCCTCCTGGGCCTCTTGGCTGCCGTAGAACAGGAGGTTGGCGTCGTGGGCGAGCTGCTGGATGCCCGCCAGGCCGTCCTCGGCGGCGTTGAAGCTGGCCTTCAGCAGACGCAGGGAGAAGGGGGAGAGGGCAAGCATCTCCCGGCACCATTGCACGGTCTCCTCCTCCAAGCGCTCCAGCGGCACAACAGTGTTGATGAGCCCCATTGCCAATGCCTCTTGGGCGTCGTATTGACGGCACAAGAACCAGATCTCCTTGGCCTTCTTGACGCCCACCATGTTGGCCAGCAGCCCGGCGCCGAAGCCACCGTCGAAGGAGCCCACCCGCGGTCCTGTCTGGCCGAAGCGAGCGTTGTCGGCCGCGATCGTCAGATCGCACACCAGCTGCAGTACCTGGCCGCCGCCGACCGCATAGCCCGCCACCATCGCGACCACCGGCTTGGGCAGCCTGCGAATCTGGACGTGCAGGTCGGTCACATGAAAGCGGCCGATGCCGGCTTTGCCGGACTCGTCCTCGGAGAGGTAGCCGGAATCCCCGCGCACGCGCTGGTCTCCACCCGAGCAGAATGCGAGCGGGCCCTCGCCGCACAGCACGATCGCCCCGACCTCGCTGTCCTCGCGGGCCTCTTCGAGCGCCTTGGAGATCTCGACGATCGTGAGTGGGCGGAACGCGTTTCTGACCTCTGGTCGGTTGATTGTGATCTTCGCGATCGCCGGGGAGCCATCCTCGACGGGCGACTTCTCATAGCGGATGTCCTCGTATGCGCCTGCTGTGATCCAGGTGATGGCCAAATTCCTCAATGCTCCTGTGTAGAGGTGAGCGCGTCGTGCCGAGCGCGCGCCAACGATTCATCGCGAAGGCTAGCCTGTGAACATGCAGGTCGAGGCATGGCTGCAGCGAGCTGCCGGCTCAGCGCCTACGCGGATCGCGCTGGAGACTCCCCGTGCGCGGGTGTCCTATCGCGAGCTGGCCCAGCTCGCGATAGCCGGGGTGAGCGACTTGCGTGAGCGGGGGGTGGGCCCTGGTGATCGCGTCGCGATCGCGTTGCCGGCGGGTGTGGAGTTCGCGCAGGCTCTACACGCGTGCATGCTCTCGGGCGCGGTGGCGGTGCCGATCGACCTACGTCTGACCCCCGAAGAGCGGGAGTCGATCGTGGCGGGCGGTGTTCTGGTCGACCGGCCCCTGCGCACGGCCGCTGCCGAGGGGATCCAGTCAGAGACCGGGTTACGGTCAGAGGCGGGAGTCTGGTCAGAGATGGGGATCCAGTCAGAGGCGGGGATCCAGTCAGAGACGTTTCAGGAGGGCGTCAGCCACGATCTCGACGCAGTCTGCGCTGTGATCCACACGTCCGGCACCACCTCCGCACCGCGTCCGATTGAGCTGACCTATGGCAACTTCCTGTGGAGCGCGCTCGGCTCCTCGGTTGCACTCGGCGTCGATCCCGACGAGCGCTGGTTGTGCGCCATGCCGCTTTCTCACGTGGGTGGCCTTTCGATCCTGATTCGCAGCGCCGTCTACGCCACCACTGCCGTGATCCACGAGCGTTTCGAGACGACCGAGGTTCTGCGGGCATTGAGCCAGGACCAAATTACGCTCGTCTCGCTCGTCTCTACCACGCTTGCCCGCCTGCTCGACGCGGGCCTGCGCGACCCGCCGGCGCTGCGCTGCGCGCTTACTGGCGGCGGCCCGCTGCCGCTCGCTCTGCTGGAGCGGGCGCACGCCGCCGGCGTGCCCTGTGTCGCGACCTACGGTCTGACCGAGGCCTGCTCGCAGGTCAGCACCGGCGGGCCGCCCTTGTTTTGCACGCGGGTCGAGCTGAGCGAGGACGGCGAGATCCTCGTCGGTGGACCGACCGTCGCTCCCGCCTCGCTCGGCCCGGATGGTTTGCTGCATACCGGTGACCTTGGCGAGATCGACGCCGACGGCTTCCTGCGCGTCAACGGCCGCAAGGCCGACACGATCATCAGCGGCGGTGAGAACGTTGCGCCGAGTGAGGTCGAGGCGGTGCTCGAAGCTCATCCCGCGGTGATCGAGGCGGCGGTGCTGGGACGCCCCGATCCACAGTGGGGGGAGGCTGTCGTGGCGATCGTCGTGACCTCGCCCGATACGCACCTCGAGGAGGCGGAGCTGCGCGAGCACTGCCTTTCGCGCCTCGTGCCCTACAAGGTGCCAAAGCAAGTGCAGATCGTCTCAGGCCCACTCCCGCGCACCGCGTCTGGCAAGCTACTACGCAGGGAGTTGCAAGGGATCTCGATATGAGCACCGTTCAACCTGAGGAAGGACGTGGCAACCAGGCGGCGCGCGAGCACCGCGCCGCGAGCCTGACCCATTGGGAAGAGGCGGCTTCCGGCTGGATTGCGCGGCAGGCCGCCCTGCGGGAGCTGTCGGCCCCGGTCTCGCATTGGATGATCGACGCAGTCGATCCTCAGCCCGGCCAGCGCGTGCTGGAGTTGGCCGCCGGTCTCGGCGAGACCGGCTTCCTCGCAGCCGAGCTGGTGGCGCCCGTCGGCGGGGTCATCACCAGCGATCAGGCCGACGCGATGCTCGACGGCGCGCGCAAGCGAGCGGGCGAGCTCAACCTCACCAACGTCGAGTTCCAAGTACTCAACGCGGAATGGATCGATCTGCCGGTCGCGAGCGTCGACGTGGTCCTCTGTCGCTGGGGCTACATGCTGCTGGCCGATCCGCTCGCCGCTCTGCGTGAGACCAGGCGAGTCCTGCGCCCCGAAGGGTACGTCGGGCTCGCGGTGTGGGACGCGATCGAGCACAACCCTTGGGCCCTGCTGCCCGGCGCCGAGCTGTTGGAGCGGGGCCTGCTCGACCCTCCCGTGCCCGACACCCCAGGACCGTTTGCACTGGGAGACCGCAAAAAGATGAGGGCCCTGCTCGAAGACGCCGGCTTCGACGAGGTTTGGGTGGAGCCTTTGGACTTGACGCAGCGCAGTTCCAGTTTCGACGAGTTCTGGGAGACCACGCTAGACATCGCTCGTGCCTTCCACGACGCGGTCTTGGCGCGTCCCGAGTCCGAGATCGCCGAGATCCGCGACAGTCTTGCCGCGCGCTTCGCGCCCTACACGGCCGAGGATGGCTCCCTGGAGATTCCGATGCGCACGCTCGTAGGGGTCGGCACAGCCTGAGGGGCAGCTCTGCGGCGGTCTCCGCCACCCCCGATGCTCGACGTACAACCAGTACGCCTGCGCTCGGGTGCGGCGGATCCCATCC
>Ga0208586_1000156_pt1 | contig 27006 bp, 23 predicted proteins | sample NGESurshal072012_6_FD_184471 | JGI IMG/M metagenome (GOLD analysis project Ga0208586, IMG submission 184471) | Arctic peat soil microbial communities from Barrow, Alaska - NGEE Surface sample 53-3 shallow-072012 (SPAdes) | ecosystem: Environmental > Terrestrial > Soil > Wetlands > Peat ... | reverse complement strand
TCCTTCGAGACGCATCGCTTCGCGATGCTCCTCTGGATGAGGACTCAGACCCTCATGGTGAGGAGCCGCGCCTTGCGCGGCGTCTCGAACCACGAGGCCCCGGAGAAGCGGCAGGCGGGCTCGACATGAATGATGCAGTGCTCTCGTTCAACGACATCCGGCAGGAGTTTCCCGCACCGGGAGGCGGCTCCGGCATCCGGGTGATCGACGGCATCAGCCTTGACGTCGGAAGCGGAAAATTCGTCGCGGTGATCGGGCCGAGCGGCTGCGGCAAGAGCACGCTGCTGCAGATGGCCGCCGGATTGCTGGCGCCGACCCGCGGCATGGTCCGTCATCGCGGCCATGCCATCAAGGCCGTCAATCGGGAAGTCGGCTTCGTGCCGCAGCAGGCGCAACTGTTTCCCTGGAAGACGCTGGCGGAAAACGTCGAGCTTCCGCTGCTGCTGCGCGGCATTGTGGGCGCCGGGCGCCGCCAACGCGTCGCCTCGGCGCTCGAGGCGGTCGGCCTCACCGGGTTCGAACACTATTTCCCCAACCAGCTGTCGGGTGGCATGCAGAAGCGCGGGTCGATCGCCCGGACTCTGGTGTACCGCCCCGACGTGATCCTGATGGATGAGCCATTCGGCGCGCTCGACGCCCAGACCAGGATGGTGATGCAGGACGATCTGCAGGTGCTGTCGCGCGACGCTGGCGCGACCATCCTGTTCGTCACCCACGATATTACCGAAGCCGTATTGCTCGCCGACCATGTCGCGATCATGAGCCAGCGACCGTCGAAGCTGCTGGCCAACATTGCGATCGATGTGCCGCGGCCGCGCAACGTCTTCGAGCCGTTCAAGAACGTCGGCTTCGACGCCGCCTATGACGCCGTCTGGACCGTGTTCCGGTCGCAGATAGGCATCCGGCAGCGAGCCCGGTGAGAGCGGGGGTCAGCCCATGAACGACCTCGCCACCACCGCCGGCAAGTCCAGCACCGCGGCAACGCCGGCCGCCAGCTGGCGATCGCTTGCAGGCAAGGCGGGACGCGGTCTGATGACACTGCTGCCGGGCCTTGCGATCCTGGCGTTCTGGCAGTGGGCGTCGGGCCGCCTGATCAGGGAAATCTACGTCAGCAAGCCGACCGCCGTGGCGGCGCGGCTCTATGAGCTGTTCGCGTCCGGCGAGATCTATCCGCATCTGTGGACAACGGGTCAGGAGCTGGTGCTGGGTTACGTGATCGGCGTCGCCGGCGGAATCCTCGGCGGGTATGCACTCGGCCGCTCGCTGCGTCTTGCCAATATCTTCGAGCCCTATGTCATGGCGTTTTACGGCATCCCGAAGATCGCGCTGGCGCCGCTCTTCATCATCTGGTTCGGCATCGGCATCGGATCGAAGGTGGCGCTGTCCGCGATCATGGTGTTCTTCCTCGTATTCTACAACGTCTATACCGGGGTGCGCAGCGTCGACCGCGAATTGATCAATCTCACTTTGGTGATGGGCGCCAACCAGCGTCAGCTCACCTACCATGTCTATTTTCCGGCGGCCGCGCCCTATGTACTGCTCGGCATGCGCATGGCGGTGCCCTACAGCGTCATCGGGGTTATCGTCGGCGAGTTCACCTCGTCGGTTCAGGGCCTCGGGCTGTTTATCCATGAGGCCTCTTCGACCTATGATCCGGCGGGCGTGTTCGCCGGGATCGTTATCCTGCTGGCGTTTGTGGTCGTCGCCAATTTCCTCGCCGGCCGGCTGGAACGGCGATTGCTGCGCTGGAAGACTCCGGCGGCACACGCGCCCAGCGACATCTAGAATCAAATCCGCAACAGGAGCATCGTATGCGTTCAATCCACTGCCTGACCCGAGCGGCGGCGCTTGCAGCCGCCTTGTCTTTGCTGCCGACATTGGCATCCGCCCAGCAGAGCGTGCGCATCGCCCAGGGTTTTGCCTCGTTGAGCTTCCTGCCGGTGTGGGCGGCCCGCGCCCTGAACAGCTTCACGGCCGAAGGTCTGACGGCCACCGTGATCGTCTCGCCCGGCGGCGATCCGGCTGCGCTCGCCGCGCTGGACGCCGGCGACGTCGACCTCGCCGCGGTCGGCACTGAATCCGCGCTCCGCGCCGTGGCCAAGGGCCAGCCGTTTGAAATCGTCTACAACCTGATGTCGAAAGTGACGCTGGAGATGGTGGTCGCGCCATCGTGGCTGGAGAAATCCGGCGTCAAGCCCGGCGATCCGCTGCAAAAGCGCATCGCGGCCCTGAAAGGCGCGACCATCGGCGTCGCCGCCATCGGCGGCACCCAGGAAACCGCCGCGCGCTGGCTGGCGGCGAAAGGCGGCCTCGATCCGAAACAGGATATCAAGATCGCGCAGGTCGGCAGCCCGGTCGCGCTCCAGGCGGCGCTCGAGAACAAGCGCATCGACGCGTTCGTGCTGTCGCCGCCCGAAGGCTATCTCGCGGCCAAGTCGGGAGCCGGCACCATCCTGGTTTCCCTCGGCGACGATTTTCCGCTGCTGGCAAATCAGCCCTATTTGGTACTCGTGGCCAAGAAGCCGATCGGCGACAAGGCGTCGGAACTGATTGTCAAGACCGCGCGGGCGATGCAGGCGGCGAGCGCTGCGCTGGTCGCGAATCCGGAGCCGGCCGCACTGGCGATCCAGAAGCAGTTCTTCGCCAAGGCCGACCCGGCGGCGATTATCGCCGCGGTCAAGGCACTCAACGCTGGTGTCGCCGGCGGCGGCAAGCTCGACGTGCAGGCCTTGCAGAACCAATTGGTGTTTTCCCGGGAGGTCGGCACCAATTTCGGCAAGGATTTCGATGCGGCTGCGTCACAGAACGACCTGTGGACCAACAGCTTTGTCGAACGCGCCGGCAAGAAATAGGTTGGTCGGACAATCCGCCCCGGGGTCAGCCGGTCGGCGTGAACCGGGCTATCAGATCGTAAAGCTGTCCGGGATGGGTGATCCGCACCGCGGTGATCGGCTCGCCGTTGCGCCAGGTCCGGCGTTCGACCACCAGGCAAGCGGCGCCCGGGTCAATCCCCAGATCGGAGGCGACGCGCTTGTCGGCGTTGCCGGCGGTGATGCGATGCTCGGCCTCGGTCCAGGGTACGTGGCCGACCAGCCAGGTGTTCGGCGGCGTGATCGAAAAGTCCTGTTTGAGAGCGTCCGGCACCGCCTGCACGTTGATCAGCCGATCCTCGATCGCGAAGGGCTGGCCTTCGGCTTCATGCCGGCAGCACAGCGCCAATACGGTTGCGCGACCGCCAACACCGAGGCGCGCTTTGTCATGCACGGAGGCGGCGCGCTTGTGCAGTTCGAGCAGACGGTAGCCATACCGTTCGCCGCGCTTTTCGACTTCCGCCTTCAAATCCGGAATCTGCAGAATGGCGGATTGCACCCGCGGTCGCGCCACGAAGCTTCCCGCTCGCCGCCGGCGCACCACCAGGCCCGTATCGGCAAGCGCCGACAGCACCTTGTTCACCGTCATGCGGGAGCACGAATAGGTCTCCATCAATTCGTGTTCGAACGGCACGCGATGCCCGGGTGGCCAGGCGCCCGACATGATCCTCGCCTCGAGGTCGTTGCGGATCCGCTGATAGAGGGCGGCGCCCTGCACGCCCGGCTTCGGTTCAAAGCTCATGCGGCCAGCAGTCCTTCCAGCTTTTGACGAAAACGAAGTGCGATCGTCTCGCGGGCATGATGCCGGCCGTTCCGCACGACCTTGCGGCCCCGCGCCCAGACGCAATCAACCAGGGAACGGCCGGCGCCGAAAATCCAGCTGTCGAGGATGGCATCCCCGGAGCGGCCAGCCAACGCGACGTTCCCGGCGTCAAGACTGACGATATCGACGAACGCACCCTCGGTCAGCCCCGGCGTCGCCACGCCGAGCGCTTGGGATCCGCCTTTGAGCGCCGTTTCGAACAGCACGCGGCCGGTAGAAGCTGACGTCCCCGCCACGACGTTGCGAGCCCGATACGTCAGCCGCTGCGAATATTCGAGCTGCCGCAATTCGTCGGTGACGCCAATCAGGACATTGGAATCCGAGCCGATGCCGAAGACGCCGCCACGATCGCGGAATTCCGAGGCGTTGAAGGTTCCGTCGCCGAGATTGGCCTCGGTGACCGGGCACAATCCGGCCACCGCCCCGCTTTCCGCCATTTGGCGGAGCTCGTCGGCGGTGGCGTGGGTCGCATGGATCAGGCACCAGCGACGATCGACCGCGACGTGGTCGAACAGCCATTGCAGCGGCCGCTGGCCGCTCCATGCGAGGCATTCGTCGACTTCCCGGATCTGTTCGGCAATATGGATATGAACGGGACCATCCCGATCGAGCTGCAAAATGGCCGTCAGCTCTTCTGGCGTTACCGCCCGCAACGAGTGCGGTGCGAGCCCGACCACCGCGCCTTGCTGCCCCGCCACGGCGCGGCGGCTCGCCTCCAGCAACCGCGAAAAGCTGTCGACGCCATTGATGAAACGCTGCTGGCCCCGATCCGGAGCGCGATCACCGAAGCCGGCATGGGCGTAGAAGACCGGCAGCAATGTCAGGCCGATGCCGCAGGCCTGCGCCGCAGCCGCGATGCGCTCGGCCAGCTCGCCAATGTTGGAATAGGGCGCGCCCGACATGTCGTGATGGATATAGTGAAATTCACCCACCCGGGTGAAACCCGCTTCCAGCATCTCGACATAGGCCTGAGCTGCCACCGCCTCGATATCATCGGCGGTCATGCGGCCGACAAAGCGGTACATGAGATCGCGCCATGTCCAGAAACTGTCGGCGGTGGTACCCCTGATTTCGGTCAACCCGGCCATGCCGCGCTGAAATGCGTGGCTGTGCAGATCGGGCATGCCGGGAAGTCCGATGCGGTGGCGCTCGTCGCCGGGCTGCGCGGAAGCGCCAGCCTCGACGCCGACGAGCCGGCCCCGATCGAGCACCATCCTGACCTCGCGGGCCCAGCCTTGCGGCAGCAAAGCTTGCTCAAAGAACAGTCCGGTCACAGCCTTCTCCCGACCACCGCGCGAAACTCTGGACAGCTCCAGCACGCCATAATATGTATAGACAAATAAACGGACTTGCCAAGCGTCAGTACAGGAAATGGGCCGCCGCCCGCATGACCCTCGTCGATCACATCTGGCACCGCTGCCGTCTTGCTACGCTTTCGCCGTCGCGCCAGGGCCTCGGTCTGATCGATGATGGCCTGATCGCCGCCACTGACGGCCGCATCGTCTATGCAGGTGCTGCCGCGGACGCGCCATCCGCCCTCGATGCAAGGGAGCGGACCGATTGCGCCGGCCGCTGGATCACGCCGGGCCTGATCGACTGTCATACCCATCTGGTCTACGGCGGCAATCGCGCGCATGAGTTCGAGCAACGTCTGGCGGGTGCGAGTTACGAAGAAATCGCCCGGGCCGGTGGCGGCATCGTTTCCACGGTGAAAGCAACGCGGCAAGCCAGCACCGACGAGCTTGTGGCGGCGGCGCTGCCGCGGCTCGACGCCCTGATCGCGGAGGGCGTCACCACCATCGAGATCAAGTCCGGTTACGGTCTCGAACTCGATACCGAGCGCCGCCAGCTGCAGGCCGCGCGCCGTCTTGCCGGCGAGCGCCCGGTCTCCGTTCGCACCACATTTCTTGGCGCCCACACCGTTCCCGCCGAGATGGCAGGAAACAAGCCCGGCTATATCGATACGGTCTGCAACGAGATGCTGCCGGCGATCGCCGCCGCTGGCCTTGCAGACGCGGTCGATGCGTTCTGCGAGGGCATTGCCTTCTCGGCGGAACAGACTGCGCAGGTATTTTCCAAGGCGCAGACGCTCGGCCTTCCGGTTCGCCTGCATGCCGATCAGTTGTCGAACCTGCATGGCGCCGCGCTCGCGGCGCGGTTCGGCGCGCTCTCGGCCGATCATCTCGAATATGCCGATGAAGACGGGGTGGCGGCGATGGCCCGGTCCGGCACCGTCGCCGTCGTTCTGCCGGGCGCATTCTATTTCATCCGCGAACACCAATTGCCGCCGATCGACGCGATGCGCCGCCACGGCGTGCCGATCGCATTGGCGACCGACAGCAACCCGGGCACCTCGCCGCTGACCTCGCTGCTGCTGACGATGAACATGGCCGCCACCTTGTTCCGCCTCACCGTCGACGAATGCATTGCCGCGGTGACACGCGAAGCGGCGAGGGCGCTCGGGCTGTTCGAGCAAACCGGGAGCCTGGACGCCGGCAAATTCTGCGATCTGGCGATCTGGGATATCGAGCGGCCGGCTGAACTGGTCTACCGAATGGGATTCAATCCGCTTCACGCCCGGGTGTGGCGGGGTACTTCCCAGCCTGCTCCGCCGTCCCGCTCCCGCCGCCATGGAATTGAGACATGACCCGCATCGACAATGCCCGCGTGATCCGTGCCCCGCATGGCAGCCAACTATCTGCCAAATCCTGGCTCACCGAAGCGCCGATGCGCATGCTGATGAACAACCTTGATCCCGACGTGGCGGAAAAGCCCAGCGAGCTCGTGGTCTATGGCGGCATCGGCCGCGCGGCGCGCGATTGGGAAAGTTTCGACCGCATTGTCGCGACCCTGAAGCGGCTGGAGGGCGATCAGACGCTGCTCGTGCAATCCGGTAAACCGGTGGGCGTATTTCGCACCCATGCCGACGCCCCGCGGGTACTGATCGCCAATTCCAATCTGGTGCCGCATTGGGCCAACTGGGAACACTTCAGCGAGCTCGATCGCAAGGGTCTCATGATGTACGGCCAGATGACCGCCGGGTCCTGGATCTATATCGGCAGCCAGGGAATTGTTCAGGGCACCTACGAGACCTTTGTTGAATTGGGTCGCCAGCATTTTGGCGGCGATCTCAAGGGCAAGTGGATTCTCACCGCCGGGCTTGGCGGCATGGGCGGGGCGCAGCCGCTCGCAGCGGTGATGGCCGGCGCCTCATGTCTTGCCGTCGAATGCCAGCCGTCGCGCATCGAGATGCGGTTGCGCACACGCTATCTCGACCGCCAGGCCTCGAGCCTCGATGAAGCGCTGGCGATCATGGCGCAGGCGGGCCGTGACCGTAAGCCGGTCTCGGTCGGCCTGCTCGGCAATGCCGCCGAAATTTTTCCGGAGCTGGTGCGGCGTGGCGTGCGCCCGGACGTGGTGACCGACCAGACGTCGGCACACGATCCCGTCAATGGCTATCTGCCAAAAGGCTGGACCACCGGCGATTGGGAGGCCCGCCGCGAGACCGATCCAAAAAGCGTGGCCAGCGCGGCGCGTCGCTCGATGGCGGAGCACGTCCGCGCCATGCTGGCTTTTCATCGCATGGGCATTCCGGTGGTCGATTACGGCAACAACATCCGCCAGATGGCGTTTGAGGAAGGCGTCGCGGACGCGTTCGATTTCCCGGGTTTCGTGCCGGCCTATATCAGGCCGCTGTTCTGCCGCGGCGTCGGCCCGTTTCGCTGGGCGGCGCTGTCCGGCGATCCCGAAGATATTTACCGCACCGATGCCAAGGTCAAGGAACTGCTGCCGGATCACGCGGCCCTGCATCACTGGCTCGACATGGCGCGCGAACGCATTGCGTTCCAGGGCCTGCCGGCGCGGATCTGCTGGGTTGGGCTCGGCGAGCGTCACCGCCTCGGCCTTGCGTTCAACGAAATGGTAGCGAAGGGCGAATTGAGGGCGCCGATCGTGATCGGTCGGGATCATCTCGACTCCGGCTCGGTCGCCTCGCCCAACCGCGAGACCGAAGCGATGCGGGATGGCTCCGACGCCGTCTCCGACTGGCCGCTGCTCAACGCACTGCTCAATTGCGCCAGCGGCGCCACCTGGGTCTCGCTGCATCATGGCGGCGGCGTCGGCATGGGTTTTTCCCAGCACGCCGGCATGGTGATCGTCTGTGACGGCACGCAAGAGGCCGGGGCGCGGATCGCTCGCGTATTATGGAACGACCCCGCCAGCGGCGTGATGCGTCATGCCGATGCCGGCTATGACATCGCGATCGACTGCGCCCGGCAACACCATCTCGACCTGCCCGGCCTGGCCTGAGATTCTGCCTCGAAATGAAGCCAGTAGAATCGCGAAGCCCGTCATGGCCGGGCTTGTCCCGGGCATCCACGTCTTTGCGGCAACGAAACCAGAAAGACGTAGATGGCCGGGACAAGCCCGGCCATGACGAAAAAAAAGCCGTGCGGATCGTTCGCGCCAGGGCCGTGGCTTCATCTTTCGAGACGCACGCAAACGCGTGCTCCTCAAGATGAGGTCTGCACCCTCATGGTGAGGAGCGCGGCAACGCCGCGCGCCTCGAACCACGAGGCCCCCGGGATGCGCGGTCACGATTCGACCGAGCGGGACCCATGGCGCCGTCAGCCGGGCTGCGCATATCCCGCCGCGCGCGCTTCGGCGTCCCAACGCAGCATCACATCGTAATCCCCGGTCGCGACCGGCGCGAAGCCTTGCAGGCAGAGCCGTTCCCTGAGATCGCCGCAAGCCGCAACACCGCCGAATTCCATCAGCGCCGTCTGCAATGATGCGACCACCTGGTCGGAACATTCGCGGCTCGCCACCAGAAATGGAATCGGCGCGGTATCCGTCGTTGCAACGATCCTGATCTGCGCTGCGAGCGCCGGATCATGACGCTGGATCAGATCCAGCACATAGCTGTCGAGCGGCCCGACATCGATATCGCCGGCCAGAACAGCCTCGATCACGCGCCGCGGCGTCGTCAGCGGTCCGATGCTCGCACGATAAAGGTTGCCACCCGCTGCCTGCCGAAATGGCAGCAAATGATGCCGCAACGCGTTGTAGCCGGAATGGGAGTCCTCGACCGTAAAGCCTACCCGGCCGCCAACGGTGTCTTGCAGCGACCGGAAGGAAGAATCCGCCTTCACGACCAGACGCGTCGCATAGACCGGCCTTCCGGGCACCGGGCCGCGCAGCGGGACGGGCGCCGCGACCGGCCGCGGCGGGTGTTTCGAGAGCATATAGGGAAAGCCGCACATGAAGGCGCAGCCGAGATCGGGGCGAGACCACAGTTCGGCCAGCGGCGCCGGAAACGCGTGATCGATCGCGCGCAGATCGACCCGGCTTGCGCGCGCGAGCCATTCGAACAATTGCTTCCAGGCCGACGCCGCGCCGGGATCGACCGAATACATCCGCGCATTCGCGACATAGGCCATGGTGTCAGCTCATGCGAAGCGAAGCCGCTGCCCGATGCCGAGCCGCTTCGATTTCTCCAGCAGCGCGTGACCCAAGGCAATATCGGACAGCGACAGGCCGCGGTGCCATAACAGATTGGTCTCGGCATCATTTTCCCGTCCCGGCTTCAGGCCGGCCACGATCTGCCCGAGTTCGGCATGCAGGGTCGCCTCCGAGAGCTTGCCGGCCTCGACATGCGCACGCAGGCTGCCGAACTTGCCGCCCTTGCACTGCCCCCAATCATCGACGACGAGCTTGGTCATGATGTCGGTCAGCGACAATTCGATGGCGCTCATGGTGCCGTAAGGAACCACGAACGCGCCGGGCTTGATCCATGACGTTTTCAGGAGCGGCGTCGGTTCCGAAAGCCGCGAGGCCTCGACCACGATGTCGGCGCCTTCGATGCAACTCTGCCAGTCGGCGGTCGCCACCACCTTCTTGCCGAGATCCTGGCTCAGGCGTTCGGCAAATGCGTCGCGGCTTTCCTCACGGCGGGAATGAACGCGGATGTCGTCGAAATCGAACAGATGATCGAGCAGACGCACGTTCCAATAGGCGGTCCCGCGCGCGCCGATATGTCCGAGAACCCTGGAGTTTTTCCGCGCCAGATGCTTGGCGCCGATCGCGGTCACCGCGCCGGTGCGCATGTCGGTGATGCCGCTCGCATCGAGGATCGCCCTGGGCGCGCCGGTGCGTGGATCGAACAGCGCCAGGATGGCCAGTTCGGACGGAAAGCCGAGCTTGTAATTATCGACGAAGTCGCCGACCACCTTGACGCCCGCGCTATCGACCGGCGCCCGGATCGCGCCGCGCAGCACATTGAAATGACCGTTGGCGACCCCGGGTTCGAGATGCATGCGAGGTTCGATCACGGTCTCGCCGCGCCCCTGGCTGGCAAGGCTGCCCTCAATGGCCGACAATATTTCGTCGTCGGTGACCTTGAGTTCTTCGATGTCGAGGCGGTTCAGATAGGCGATGTAAATCGGCGGCAACGGCGGACCTCCTCGCCAAAGCGGCCGCGACGGGTCGGCGGCGAGCGGGGCGTTATGTCTAACCATTATTGCGCCACCCGGGGAAGTCAACAAAGCCGGCCGGGCTACCGATGCATTCAGCCGTCATCGCCCGCGGAAGCGGGCGATCCAGTATTCCGCGGCGTCCGTGATCAAACCGAAACGCCGCGGCGTACTGGATTCCCGCGTTCGCGGGAATGACAGGGAAGGGTGTAGCTACGTCATCCCTCTCAGGAGGGCAGTCCGGCCGGCAAGGTCGCTGACAGACCGGTGCGTTCGGCCTGCTCGATTGCGATATCGTAACCGGCATCGGCGTGACGCAAGACGCCGATCCCGGGATCGCCATCCAGAACGCGTTTGAGCCGCTCGGCGGTCGCCGGGTTGCCGTCGGCGACAATGGTCACGCCGGCACTGACGCCGCGTCCGCCGAGGCCGTGAATGGCGACGAGATCGGCGCCGGACGCGCAGTTCAGCAGCGCGTTGAGGATCGGCCAGTCGGCGATGGCGTCGGAGCCGTCCTTCATGTTCTCGGTTTCCCGATGCGGAAGCGCCGCCGAACCCGAGTCGAGATGATCGCGGGTGAAGGCAATCGGTGCGGAAATCCTGCCGCTTGCGACGGCTTCGTTGACCATCAGCGCGAGACGGCTCCGCTCACCATAGCCGAGCCAGCCGATCCGCGCCGGCAGTCCGGTGAATTTAACATGTTCGCGCGCCTTTCCGATCCAGGATGAAATCGGATGGTTGGACGAAAATGCCTCGAGGATCATGTCGTCGATGGTGTAGATGTCCTGCGGATTGCCGGACACCGCGATCCAGCGAAACGGCCCGATGCCCTCGCAGAATAACGGCCGGATATAGAGATCGACAAAGGAGCGCATCCGGAACGCGTCCTCGACACCGGCGGCCTTCGCTTCAGCCCGCAGGCTATTGCCGTATTCGAACACGATGGCGCCGCGATCCATGAATTGCAGCATCGCGCGAACATGAATGGCAACGGATTTCCGTGCCAGCGCGATCAGCCCGCCGGGATCGCTGGTCCGCATCGCACGCGCTTGTTCGAGCGACAGCTCCGCCGGCACATAGCCCTTCAGGGGATCGGGAAACGTCTGGTCCGTCACGATGTCGGGCACGATGCCGCGACGGGCCAATTCCGGCAGTATGACGGCGGCGTTCGCGCACAACGCCAGCGCCAAAGGACGCCGCGCGTCGCGAGCGGATTGCCATTGCGTGAGCGCGTCATCGAGATTGTCGGTCGTGGCATCGCAATAGCCGCTGGCAATCCGGCGATCGATGCGCGCCTGATCGACCTCGATCACCAGCGTTGACGCGCCGGCAAGCTTTCCGGCCAGCGATTGAGCGCCGCTCATGCCGCCGCAGCCCGACGTCAGCAACAGACGCCCGGCGAGCGTGCCACCGAAATGCTGGCGCGCGATCGCCATGAAGGTCTCGAAAGTACCCTGCAGAATGCCCTGGCTGCCGATGTACTGCCAGGCGGCGGCCGTCATTCCGGGATAGACGGTGAGCCCCATGTCGTCGAGCTTGCGGCGATTGTCCTCGCCGCTCCAGTCACCGACAATATTGCCATTGGCCATGATGACGAGCGGCGTCGTCGCCTGACCGGGAAACACGCCGATCGGCTTTCCCGACTGCATGACCAGCGTCTGATCCTCGCGCATGGTCGTCAGTGTCGCGACGATGCGGTCGAAACTGTTCCAGTCGCGCGCCGCGCGCGCGATCGACATATAGATGACGAGATTTTCCGGGTCTTCGCCATTTTCGAGGTTGTTCTCCAGCAACCGCAGAATCGCTTCCTGCCGCCAACCCCTGCAGCGCAAGACGGTGCCGCGTTCAGCCTTGACCTCTTTGCCGCGGCGTACGGGAATAGTCATGCTCAACCCTCTTCCACCAGCGGAACCCAGCCGGGCTGCGCCTCGACTCGCGCCAACCACGCGCCGATCGATGGAAATCTTGTCATATCGTAGCCGCCCTGCGGCGCCATGGCCACATAGCCGAACATCCCGATGTCGGCGACCGTGTAGCGGTTATCGACCAGCCAATCATGCGTGGCGAGCCAATCGTCGAGCTTGGCCAGCGCCACATAGGCGCCTTCCTGAAAATCCGCAATTCGGCTTTTCATCTGATCGGCGATGCCGCGCATGTTGTAGAACCGCGGCAGCGCCAGGGCGCGCAGCAGATCCGCCTGCTCGAATGTCAGCCAGCTGGTGACTTCGGCGCGAAGGTAGCGATCGTCCGGCAGCAATGCCGAGCCTTCCGCCAGATAAAGCAGGATGGCCGCCGACTCCACCAGGGTACGGCCATCCTCCAGCTCGAGCACGGGAATGCGGGCAAAGCGGCTTTTGGCGCGGAACGCCGGCTCGGCGGCCGCGCCTTTGGCGAGATCGAGCGTGACCCGCGCGAACGGGATGCCGAGCTGGGTCAGCAGGATGCGAACCTTCCAGGCATTGCCGGACAGGCGGCTGTCATAGAGGCGCAGCATGATCGAAGCCTTTCTCAGAGATAGGAGCGCAGATCGACGCCCATGGCTTGTTCGACCTCGGGAAACACCGCCGGGTCGAGCGCGCCCTTGCCGACCGGGAATTTGGAGCGGTGCGCGACGATCACGGCGACCCGGCTGCCGGGCCTAGATTCCGAAATCGAAACACACTCGCCGGTCGCGGGATCCAATGTTCCGATCAGGTCCGGAAACGTGGCGACGCGCTCGCGGCCGAAATCCGCGGTCATGAACTCGTTGTAGACGCCGAGCACCGCTTCACCCTTGCTGCCCCGGACAATCATCCGGCCAAGATCGAAGCCGCCGCCATAGGCCACGGTGTTCTCCGTGACTTCTCCGTCCACCAGCAACTCGCCGCCGAGAAATTCAACCGCGGCGCGGACACGATCCGCGCCGTTGGCGGCGAGCATGGCGCGGCCGAGATCGAGCTGAAACGTGATGGCGCCTGCGGCGCCATTTTCCCGGATGAATCCCGCCGTCAACGGACCGCGCGCGGCATAGATCAGGCCGCCATTGATCACGGCGGCCTGCCGCATCACGTTCGAGGTGCGGACAATGTCGCCTTCGGCGGCAATGGCGAATTCATTGTTTTCGGCGTTGCTGCCGCTGCAGCCGATCTGCGTGATCGAGAGATCAAGCCGCGAGGCGAGCCCCATGCCGCCCATCTTCACGGTAGGATGCCCGCGCCCGTTCGATGCCGCGTCGATGTAATCGAGCCCGAGCGCGGCCGCGACCAGCCAGGCGTTGAAGCCAGGCACATGTCCGCAGATCACGCCGACCGGCGGCTTGTGCAACCGCTCGATCAGCCGCCGCGCCGCATTGATCGAATCGCGCGGCTTGATCGCCCAGTTGGCGAAGCCGGGGGCCCCCACCGCGGTCGCGGTGATGACCGTGGCGGCAGGGTCGAGCTGATCGAGCGCGACCAGGCGCACCCCGCCATAGTCCAGCGCCATCTGTCCGAGGCCGCGATTCTTGGCGACCGCGCTCCTGCCGCTGCCGCCTGCCGACAGGAATAATCCCCCGACCAGCCCCGCTTCCACATCGTCCGTTGTCAGCATCCGCGTCATCGTTGTTTCCCTTGCCGTCGCGACCGGCGGCGTTCATTCCAATGCACTAGACCGGCTCGTTCATGCCGAGGAAGGTTGCGAACATGGAGCCCGAGGCCTTGGCCTCCGCCGCCGTTCCCTGATAGACCTGCACGCCCGACGACATCACGCAGACCTTGTCGGCCACGTCGAGGGCACGCGCGGTGTTCTGCTCGACCAGCACGATGGTCAGGCCTTCCTGTTTCAATTGCAGCAAGGCATCGAGGCACAGATCGACCATCTTCGGCATCAGCCCCAGCGAGAGCTCATCCACCAGCAGCAATCGCGGCTCAGCCATCAGCGCCCGCCCGATCGCCAGCATCTGCTGTTCGCCGCCGGACAGCGATCCGGCCAGTTGGGTGCGACGCTCCTGCAGCCGCGGAAAGATGCCGAACACCCGCTCGCGATTGACGGCATCGCGAACGGCCGGGCGGGCATAGCCCCCGACAGTCAGGTTTTCATCCACCGTCAAATCGGTGAATAGCTGCCGCCCTTCCGGCACCAGCGAAATGCCGAGCCCGACGCGATCGATGACGCGACGGGAAACAATGTCTTCGCCGTTGAGCACAATGCGGCCGCCGTGAATATCGACGTGCCCCATGATCGCCATCAGGGTCGAGGTCTTGCCGGCGCCATTCGGCCCCAGCAGGGCGAATACCCAGCCGGCAGGCACATCGAAACTGACATTGTGCACCGCCTCGACGGAACCGTAGCCGCAGCTGAGATTTTCAAGCCTGAGCATGTGTCACCATTCCGCTCCCGACGTAAGCCTCGTGCACCACCGGATCGGCCATGACTTGGCGCGGCTCGCCATCGCCGATGACGAGCCCGTTGTTCAGCACGATCAGGCGCCGGCAGATCCGCATCACTTCCTCGAGATTGTGCTCGACCAGGATCACGGTGATACCGCGTCGGTGCACATCTGAAATGGTCTCGACCTGCCTGGAGGCCTCGGTATGGTTGAGGCCCGCCAGCGGCTCGTCGAGCAGGATGATGTTCGGCTCGACCGCAAGGGCGCGCGCGAGCTCGAGCCGCTTCATCTGGCCGAGCGGCAGCGAGCCGGCCAGCTTGCGCTCCGTGCCAGCCAGTCCGACCTGGCCGAGGATGTCGGCCGCACGCTCACTCTCGCGGCGCCGATCGACATGCAGCATGGCGCGGAACGGGTTGGCGGTGCGGCCAATGCCCGCGCCGAGCACGACATTGTCGAGCACCGTCATGTCGCGAAACGGCCGCACGATCTGGTGGGTCAAGGCGAGGCCGCGACGGACCCGCGTCGCCGTCGCATCGCGGGTGACGTCGACCCCGCCAAGCGCGATCTTGCCGCGGTCGGGCCGCAGCAGTCCCGCCACGATCTTGATCAGCGTGGTCTTGCCGGCACCGTTCGGCCCGATCAGCCCGATGAAATCGCCTTCGTCAACGGCAAAGGACACCCCGGCGACGGCCTGAACACCGCCGAACCGGATCGCCACGCCGTCGAGTTGCAGCGCGGCGCTCATGTTCCCCTCACCCGGATCACGAGGCTGCGCGCGATGGCCGCGAACCCGCCGGGCGCCAGTCTGATGACCAGCACCAGCAGGCCGCCATACACCAGCAGGCGGTAGTTGTTGACGAAGCGGATCGCCTCCGGAAGCAGCGTCAGACCGATCGCGGCGAACACCACGCCCGAGGTCGATCCGATGCCGCCAATCACCACCATCGCCATCAGCATCACCGAAAAGATGAAGTCGAAGGCATCCGCGGTGATAAACTGGGTGAAGAAGGTGTAGAGGCCGCCGGCCAGACCGGCCAGCGCCGTCCCGATACCGAACGCCGCCAGCTTGTAGGCCCCGGCGTTGATTCCGAGGGTCGCCGCAGCACCTTCATCCTCGCCGACCGCGCGGAAGGCAAAGCCCATCCATGACCGGCTGACATAGAAGCTGAAGGCAATGGTCGCGGCGGCGAACAACAGGATCATGATCATGTTGCCGGCGGCGCCGAGCCCGGTTGGGGGAATTCCGCTGATTCCCATCTCGCCACCGAGCCAGGCCTGCTTGCGGACGAAACCGGTGAACAGAAAATTGACGCCGATGGTAGTGACGGCGAGAAAATCGGAGCGCACGCGCAGCGAGGCGAAACCGACAATGATACCGAGCAGGCTGCCGGTCACCAGGGCCGCGACCAGCGCCAACGGCACGCTGGCCGTCGCGACCATCGCCAGCGCCGCGGCATAGGCGCCGGCGCCGAAGAAGGCGCCGTGGCCGAGGCTGACCTGCCCGCAGAAGCCGCTGATCATGTTCAGGCTGACCGCCAGAATGACATTGATGCCGACGATCGAGATGATGCTGACTTCGTAAGCGCTCATGCGGTGCCCGCTCCGGTAAATCCCTGCGGCCGGATCATCAGCAGCAGGATGAGGGCGAGGAACGCGATCGCGTCGCGGTCAAGCCATGCCCCGACGAAGATGGTGCCGTAGGACTCGACCAAACCCAATACCAGGCTCGCCACCAGCGTCCCGCGCACGCTGCCGAGCCCGCCGAGCACGATGATGGCGAGCGCCTTGTAGCTGACGACGAAACCGATCGTCGGATCCACCAGATTGTTCAAAAGCGCGACCTGCCCACCGGCGACCGCCGCCAGCGCCGATCCGATGGCGAAGTTCAGATAGCGCACCTTGATCGGATCGACGCCGAAGCTGGCGGCGATCTGCGGCTTCGATACCGTGGCCCGCCACCCGACGCCGATCCGCGTCCGTGTCGTGAAAAGATGCAGGCCCGTGAACACCACGACGGCGGTGACCACGATGGCGATTTGGATCGCGCTGACGGTAATTCCGGCGAAATTGAACGTCGTGAAGGAGAACGCATTCCTGTGGAAGGTGACGCCCTGCTCGCCGAACACGATGCGGAAGGCATCCTGCATCAGCACCAGAAGTCCCACGGAAGCGATCATCGGCACGTCGGGGCGATATTTCAGCAGCGGTTCGTACAGCAGCCGGTAGATCGCCATGCCGAACAGCGGCGTAACGGCGATGGATGCCAGAAAGCCAAGTGCAATGCTGCCGCTGGCGTCGGCGACCAGGACGGTTACATAGGCGCCGAGGGCAAACACTGCCGCGTGCGCCACGTGCAGGATGCGCAGCAAACCGTACACAAGGGTCAGACCAACCGACATCACGGCGTACATGCAGCCAATGCTGATGCCGGTTACGGCCAGATCGATGTAGTACACCAAGTCTCCTTTGCCGTGAGCAGCGGAAGGCGTCACCGCCCTGCGCCCGCATCGCGATTCATTTTTCCGGCGGCGCGAACGCGTTCAGATCGGTGATCTGGCCGGCTGGTTTGAACTTGCCGTCCTTGATCTCGTTGACGCTGATCGGCATGATTATTTCATGCAGGCTGTTGAAGCCGTTCAAATTGCCCTCCAGCAGCGGAAAATCCTTGGTGGCGGCGAGCGCGTCGCGCACTTTTGCGGGGTCGGTACTGTTGGCGCGCTTGATGCCGTCCGCCATCAATTTGACCGCCGAATAGGTGATCGCCGCAACCCCTTCCGGTGCGTAGCCGGCGCGGTTCTTGAAGCCGGTGAAAAACCTCTGCAGCGTATCGTCCTTGCGGTCGCGGTCGAAGCTGTCGATGATGTAGGTGCCCTCCGCGGCTGGCCCCGCGATCTCGATGAATTTCTCGGAATCGAACGCCTGCGAGCCGATAATCGGCACCGTAATGCCGGCAGCGCGAAGCTGCGAAACCAAAGGACCGCCGGTGAAGAAATAGCCGGTGGCGTAGACGGCGTCGGGGTTGTCGCGCTTGACGCTGGCGACGATGGAGCCGAACTGGCGGTCCTTGAGCGAGTAGCTGTATTTGTTCAGGACCTCGATGCCGTACTTGCCGGCCGCTGCAAGGAATCCGTCCATGGTGGCCTGGCCGTAGTCGTTGTCCATGGTGATGGTCGAAACCTTCTTCAACCCCAGGGTCTTTCCGATATACAGCGCCGTCGCCACACCTTGCGGGGGTCCCAGGTGCACCAAGCGGAACATGTAGTCGCCCGCCTTGGTGATGTCGGGGTGCACGCCATAGGCCGAAATCATCACCACGCCGGCCTTCTGAAACACCGGTGCCGCAGCGCGCCCCGAGGCGGAATAGCTGGCGTTGATCACCAGCTTCACGCCATCTTCGCCGATCAGCTTGTTGGCGGTGAAGATCGCCTGGTCCGATTTGGCCTGATCGTCATATGTGACCAGTTCCAGCTTCTGTCCGAGCACGCCGCCGGCAGCGTTGATGTCTTCCACGGCCATCTGGCCGGCCAGTTGGGCGGATTTGCCGTCGGTGGCGGCGGGACCGGTCAGCGGAACCTGGAAGCCGATCTTGATGTCGGCATGCGCCGGCATCAGGGTGGCGGCGCAAAGCGCGATGGCGCTGGCGAAACTCAACAGGAAATTGGCGCTCGGCGCCGACGCCGCGAGGCGGGTTTTCAACATGGCTTTCTCCGTTCGATGAAGCGGTTGATCATTCTGGTCGTCTCTCAACAAGCCGGTTCTCGCGCAGGATTTCCCGTGCCCGCGCCAGCGCTGCCGCCGGCGGCCGGGCCAGCGCCCAATCCGGCCGATCCCCCTCTCTGCGCGTCGCATCGATACCAAGCTTGGTGATCGTGCCGTCTTGTTCGAGCGGCTCGGAACGATCGGCGCGCACCGCGGGAATGATCACGAAATCCCGATCCGGCTTGACACGCGTCGCCGTCGCCCATTCGACTTGTAGCCTGTCCCAGGGGTCGATGTCGTCGTCGACCACGATCACCTGCTTGACCAGATTGACCGCGGCCCATACCGCAAACATCGCCTTGCGCGCCTCGCCGGCCCGTGGCGCCCGCAACGCGACGACCGCGTGCAAGCGGCCGGCGCCGCCCAGTCCGACGGCGACCTCGCAAATTGACGGCACGGCGTTGCGGACGACGCGAAACAGCCCCGCCGCGATGGCGACGCCGCCGAGCAGGCAGTGCTCGGGATGATAGCCCGGCAGCACGACCTGGAAGATGGCGTCGCGGCGGCGGGTCAGACGCGCGAAGGTCGCAACGATACCGACCCCGTAGTTCTCGTACATGCCATGGAACTCGCTCACGGGACCTTCCGTGAACGGCTCTCCGGCGTCGAGCGTTCCTTCCAGCACGCACTCGCAATGGGCCGGCACCAGCAAATCCGACTGCGTGCAACGGACCACTTCCAGCGGCTCGCCCAGCAGCGCGCCGGCGATGGGAAGTTCGTCGTCGCCCAATCCGAGGTAGAGGCATGCGGCAATCAGGACCGCCGGGTGATTGCCGATGCAAACCGCGATATCGAGCTTTTCGCCCCGCGCATGCGCCCCCCGCGCCAGGACTGCGAGGTGGTGATTGGGCGCAATGCCGACAAAGGCCCGGTTGCCATCGAGCGGCATCAGTCTCGCGATCGACAAATTGGTGAAGCCGCTGACCCGGTCCCTGGCGACGATCGCGCCGGCGGTAATATACGGCCCGGCTTCTTTTTCAAAGAAACGCGGAATCGGCAGTTCGGCGACCAGCGAAGGCTCGGCAATGATGTCTTGCTGGCACGGCGCCGACGGCACCACGCGATGCGACAGCGGCTTCTCGATGGCGGCAATCAGCGCCGCCTGGATTGGCTCGGCCCTGCCGCGCAACGCCGCGGCAAAACGCGGCAGTGAATTGAGCAGGTTGCCCACCACCGGCATCGCATGAACATCGGCACGGCCTCTGACGTGCGAAAAGCGCAGCGCAGGTCCGCCGGCCGCCTCGGCGAGGCATCCTGCGATTTCATAATCAAGATCGACCGGCTGTGGAATGGTGACGAGGTCGCCTGCATCTTCGAGGGCAGACAGGAACGCGCGCATGGACTGGCGGGAATCGGTCGTCTCGCGGCTCGTGTCGCTCTTCACCTGCACGATCCACCTCGCAAAGCGCGTCGATGAGTGGGTTCAGCCATCGAATTCATCGATCCCCGGCACGGATAGCGCAATTTCCACCTCAATGGCTTCATCCTTCGAGACGCATCGCTTCGCGATGCTCCTCTGGATGAGGTCTCAGACCCTCATGGTGAGGAGCGCGCTTTCGCGCGTCTCGAACCATGAGGCCCCGGGAGTAGCGGCAATGATTCGAGTGAACCGGAAAACGCTTTAGGCTGCTCCGATCATATCGGCCGCATCGCCGCGGTCCATCGGCCCATCGTACAAACCAGGGCATAGGTAAAACCGAAGGCGAGGTGACGCCGCCCGGACCGCAGGCTATGCTGTATAGAACCGACAGGATCCGATGGTCGAGCTGCGCACCCTAGCCTATTTCGTTACAGCCTGCCGTTCCGGCAGCTTTGCGCGCGCCGCGGCCGACCTCGACATTGCGGTGTCAACGCTCAGTACCACGCTGAAGACGTTGGGCGAGGATCTCGGCCTGACGCTGTTTCGGCGCATCAATAATAGCCTTTATCCGACCGCCGTGGCACGCGGGCTGGTGCGGACCGCAGAACCGCTGCTGACGGCGGAACATCTTGCCCGCCGCCTGGTCTCGACTTCGCCGAAAACGAGGCTGAAGCACCTGACTGTCGAGATCGGCCTGAGCTTTACCATCGGCGGAATCAGCAGTGGGCTGCGCCGCGCGATCGACAGTATCGGCGCCGAACGGCCGGACATCTTCGTCGATCTGGTGTGGGCCGATGAAAAGGACCTGCCGCATGTCGGCGCGCTGGCCGATAGCTGGACCGGCGCGGAGCGCAGCCGGCTGACCATCGCCCTGGCCGACGCCGGTCGGCGGCGCTCGAAGCACACAACCATCTTGCTCGCCGACAAATGGGTGTTCGCGTGCCGGCTGCCGGCCGGCACCCGAAGCCAGCCGAGCGCGGCCGACCTGATCGCGGGCCGCATCGTGGTGCCCATGCTGTCGCCGCCCTTGATCGAGCAGGCCGATCGCTATTTCAGCCAGCACCGAATCACTGGTGTGCGCTTTCTCAATGACCATCCGGGCGACCTGCCCCGTGTCATCGACGACTATCCCGACGCCGCATTGTTCGTGCCACAGAGCCTGACCTCGCCGCGGCTCGGCTTGTTCAACGTCGCCGTGGTCAAGCCCGACAAGGCACCGACCATGGAAGTCGTCGCGCGCGCGATCGAGCCGAACGCGGTGACGGCATTATTCATCCGCCATTTGAAACGGGCGCTCAGGGACGAGACCCCTTTGCGAGCCGAACGTCCCGTCATCAGTCTGCGGCAGGTTCGCTACTTCAATCTGGTGCATCGACTGCGACGGGTTTCCGCGGCGGCGCGCGGCGCCAACATCAGCCAACCCGCCCTCAGCGAACAACTGCACAAGCTGGAAGCGTCGCTGGGTGGCGCGCTGTTCGAACGCCACGGCGACGGCGTCGTCCCGACGGCGAAGGGCGATCGTTTTGCCGGCATGGCTGCCCTGATCGAATCGGGATTTCGCCGGCTGTCCGGCGGCGACGCCGGCGCGACGCCACCGCCGAGCCGGCGCATCGCGGTCGGGATTCTCCCCTCCGTCAATCAGCACGGGTTCCTCGTCAATCGCATTACCGAAGCCGTCCTCGACCTCCAGGCCCGCCATCCCGCGCTGAAACTCGTGATCCAGGAGGCGCCGAACAGCACGTTGCAGGACTGGGTGATGCGGGGACTGGTCGGTGTGGCGATCGTCGAAACCGTTCTGCCGCATATGCCGAGGCTGCCGCTCGGGTCATCGGAAGGTCTCGCGGCCATCGGACACGCCAAACACCGATTGCTGCCGCCTGGTCCTGTTACCCTTGCCGATCTGATGCGCCTGAAGCTGGCCTTGCCGACCAATCGCTTCGGGCTGCGCCAGTTGCTTGAGACCGCGGCGGCAGAACGTGGGCTCAGGATTCAGCCTGATCTGGAGATCGATGCGCTGCCGATGGCGGTCGGGATCCTGGCGCGGCTGCCGGTCTGCACCGTCCTGCCACCGTCGGCGGTTGCGCTGGAAATCGCCGCCGGGGATCTCGTGGCGCACCCGATCATCGATCCCGTGATATCCCGCAGATTGTTCGTGATCTATTCCGGCGAGCGGACGCTGAGCGAGCCGGAACGCGAGCTGGTCAATGCGCTGCGTCGAAAATTATCGGAACAAGGCAGTCCGGACTGAAATCACGCCGCTCATCCGGCCGCTTCCCGCTGCTTCTGCGCGAAGGATCTGTCGAGTGCCCTGACCGCCTGATAGATGACCGCTGCACCCGCCGCGATCGCTTCACGGCTGGCCCATTCTTCTGGCGCGTGGCTCTTGCCGGCACGGCACGGCACAAACACCATCGCCGAAGGACAGATCCGGCTCATGAACGCCGCATCATGGCCGGCGCCGCTGGGCAGATCGGTTTCGCCAAGACCAAGGTCCCGCGCGCCAGCGCGCAAGGCGGACCGCAGCTCTGCGTCACACGCAGCCGGGGCGCCGTCGGACAAGGTTTCGAACGACGCGCGCTGGACCCGCGCGGCGGCGGCGTGCTCCAGACTCTCGCGGCCGAGGGCCTCCGCGAAACGTTGGGTCAGCGCCGGATTGGTTGTTCGCGCGTCGACGATGAGACGAGCGCGTCCCGGCACGATGTTCGACGCCGACGGCTCGACTGTCAGGATACCGACGGTGGCAACGAAATAATCCGGCCCTTCGCCGGCGAGGCCTTCGGCCAGTCGACGCACCGAAGAAACCGTCGCGGCCGCCGCCACCAGCGCGTCGTGACGCAGTCCGAGCGGCGTCGTGCCGGCATGATCGGCCTCACCCTGGAATATGATCTCGATCCGCCGGATGCCGACAATCGAGGTCACGATACCGACGTCAAGCGACCGGGATTCCAGCACGATACCCTGCTCGATATGCAGTTCCAGGAATGCCTCGATGTCGTCGCGCCGGGCCTGACCGAGGCGATCGGAGTCGCCGCCGACCCGACCCAAGGCATCGCGCAGTGCCTCGCCGCCCGGATCGGTCAGACTCAGCATCCTGGCATCGAGCAAGCCGGTCATACCGCGGCTGCCGACGCATGAGAGTCCATATTCGCTCGGTTCTTCCGCCAGGAAATCGATGATCTCGATGCTGTGCTCGGTTCGGATGCCGGAGTCGCGGAAAGCCCGCACGATCTCGAGCCCGGTGGCCACACCGGCGATCCCGTCAAAACGCCCACCGGAGGGAACGGTGTCGCTGTGCGAACCGATTGCGATGACGCCGAGCGCGGGATTGGTGCCCTCGAGCCGGCCGATCAGGTTACCCGCGGCGTCGATCCGGGTGACCAGTCCGGCTTCGACAAATTTCTCGGCGAGCCAGGCGCGGCCCTCGAGAAACAGCGCAGTGAATGAACGCCTTGTATAGGGGCGCTGCGGATCGGTGATTTCCGCCAGCGCCATCACGTCGGCCCAGAGCCGGTCAGCGTCGAGCGGAAGGTTGGTTTGCGTCATCGGATTGACCGATCTACCCGGCGTGGACGGGGCTGACGAAGCGGCCCTGTCCCGGTTCGGCGATGACGCGGCCGTCGGCAGCAACGCAGTTGCCGCGCAGATAGGTCTCGGCGGCGCGGAACGGCAAGGCGATCCCATCATAGGGACTCCAGGAGACAAAGTTATTGCCGCTGGCCGCCGCGCTGTAACGATAGGGGTCGCGGCGCATCAAGACGATGTCGGCATCACGGCCCACCGCCAGCGCGCCCTTGACATGGCCGATCCGGAACAGCGCGGCGGGATTGTGCGCGAGCAGGCGAGCGGCATGGGTGAGCGGCAGCCTGCGCTCGTCGAGTCCCTTCAACAGCAACGCGTACAAGGCTTCAAGGCCCGGGATTCCCGAAGCATTCTTCAGCATGTTCGGATCGGTCTTGCGATCTTCCGACCAGCTGACGTGATCGGTCGAGACGATGGTGACATTGCCGGCGGCAAGGTGATGCCAAAGTGCTTCGACCTCGTGCCGCGGCCGGAGCGGCGGATTGATCTTGGCCTTGCCGCCCAGCCGGCGTACATCATTCTCTTCGTCGAGCGTCAGATAATGAACGCAGGCCTCGATCGTCGCACCGTGTCCCTGGGCGCGATAGGAGGCCGCCAGCTCATAGCCGCGGCCGATCGAACTGTGAACGATATGCACCGGGCAGCCGGCGCCGGCGCCCAGTTCGAAGACCTCGGCGGTCGCCAACGCCTCCGTGATCGGCGGCCGTGACAATCCATGGGCGGTGTAGTCGGTGATGCCGCTGGCCTCGACCTCGGCCATGAAGGCGCGGACCATCTCGTCGTTCTCGTTATGGATGCCGGCAATCAATCCGCGTTGGCCGACCGCGCGAAAGCAGGCGTAGAGAATTTGCGGCGGGATGCGCGGAAACCGTTTCGGATGCGTACCGAAGGTCGAGAACTTGAAAGCGGCGGCGCCGGCGTCGACAAGTTCATCGACCCTTGCCGCGCCCTCGTCCGGATCGATCGTCGCATACAGCGCGAAATCGACCCGCGCCTGCGCGCCGGCTTCGCTGACCTTGGTGCGGAAACGCTGCGCGGTGGCGATCAGGCAGTTGTCGTCATACGGCATGTCGACGATGGTGGTGACGCCGCCGGCTGCGGCGCTACGCGTCGACCAGACAAAGTCTTCCTGGCCGAGCTGGCTGCGGCTGTGCACCTGGGCGTCGATGGCGCCGGGAAACACCAGAAAATCCGCACCGCCGTGCTTTTCGCCGGCCGGCACGGCACCGGACCCAAACGATTGTACCAATCCGTCACCTACCAGAACGTATCCGTTTTCGATGATCCGATCGGGAAGGACGAGTGTGCCCCGAAAGACCTTGTCAGCCATTGCTGTCTCTTTGTTGCTGGTAAATCACGGCTGCAGAGACCGGCCAACCCTCGTGAAAGGATGGCCGGGCTGCGGCATCGAAACGTTAGAGGAAGCCCGAACCAGCCGCTAACCCCGTTTGGTCGAAGTTGCCGATAGGAAAAATGAAACAGCTTCGGCGCGCCGATCACGCCGCCAAAACATCCTCGGGTGCCGCGCCCGCCATGTGCAGGCTTTCCGCCACGGCCCGGTTGGTGATTTGGCCGCGATAAATGTTGAGGCCAGCGCGCAGGTGCCGGTCTTCGACCAGCGCAGCTATCCCCTTCGCGGCCAGCGCGAGGCCGAACGGGAGCGTGGCGTTATTGAGCGCGTGGCTCGACGTAACCGGCACCGCGCCCGGCATGTTGGCGACGCAATAGTGAACGACCTCGTCGACCAGAAAGGTCGGCGCCTGATGGGTCGTCGGCCTCGACGTCTCGAAACAGCCGCCCTGATCGATCGCGACGTCGACCAGCACCGCGCGGCGCTTCATGCGGGACAAATGCGCGCGATGGACGAGCTTCGGCGCGCTGGCGCCGGGGACCAGGACCGCCCCGATGACGACATCCGCATCGATCAGCGCTTCATCGATCGCCTCCAGGGTTGCATAGCGCGTTCGAACGCGGCCGGCGAACAACTCGTCGAGCAGGCGCAGGCGCGGAAGGGATCGGTCGAGGACTACAATGTCGGCGCCGAGTCCGGCCGCCATTCGCGCCGCATGAGTCCCCACGACCCCGCCGCCGATCACCGCAATCCTGGCGGGTGCGACACCGGGCACGCCCCCGATCAACTTGCCCATGCCGTCGGCGGATTTTCGCAGGGCGGCCCCGGCCGCCTCGATCGCAAGCCGCCCCGCCACTTCGCTCATCGGCGCGAGCAGCGGAAGCCCGCAGCTGGCGTCCGTCACGGTCTCATAGGCGATCGCAGTACAGCCGGACGCCAGCAGGCCCTTGGCCTGATCCGAATCCGGCGCCAGATGCAAAAAGGTAAAGAGGATCTGGCCCTCGCGAAGCTGGCGCCACTCCGTCGCCTGCGGTTCCTTCACCTTCACGACCATGTCGGCGGTGGCGAAGATCTCGCCCGGCGTGTCCACAATGGCCGCACCGGCCGATCGGTAGATGTCATCGCTCGCGCCGATGCCGAGCCCGGCGCTACGCTCGATCATGACACGATGCCCCCGCGACACGTACTCCCGCACCGACGCCGGCGTGAGACCGACGCGATATTCGTCGAGCTTGATCTCTTTTGGCACACCAATGCGCATGGCTTGCTCCCTCGGCCCCAACAGCCCTCCCACCTTCCAAGATAGTCTCGATCCGGCAGTGTTTCTCCGCGAACTATGGCTTGGCCGGATGATTTATCGCGCATATGATGCGTAGATTGGCCGGATATTGGTGGAATGTTGCGTGGTTGAGCTGGATCGTATTGATCTTCGTATCCTGGCCGAGCTGGTCTCCGACGCCAGGGCGAGCCAGATCAATCTCGCAGAGAAGGTGGGATTGTCACCCACCGCCTGCGCGCGACGGATCCGCCACCTCGAAGAAATGGGGATTATTCGCGGCTATCGGGCCGACCTCGACCCGGCGGCACTGGGGCTCGTCACCACCGTCGTCGTCACCATTACCCTGGAAAAACAGAGCGAGGACTATCTCGCCGCATTCGAAGCCGCGATCGCGCGCTGCCCCGACGTCGTCTCCTGCCATCTGATGTCGGGCAGCGACGACTATCATCTGCAGGTCGTGGCGCGCGACATCGCCGATTTCGAACGGATCCACAAGCAGCATCTGTCGCGGATGCCGGGCGTGGCACGGATCCACTCAAGCTTCGCCATGCGTGAAGTGGTACGACGGGCGATCCCGGAAACGGCATTGCGGCAGCCCATGCCGCGCTGAAGGTCGCCGGCTTGTTAATCGTCATTGCGAGCGCAAGCGAAGCAATCCATGGCGCGGCAAACTGGATTGCTTCGTCGCGTGCGCTCCTCGCAATGACGGCTGAAGCATCTGGGCTACGCTTTTTCGATCATACTCTCAGGATGAATTTTCGCACCGCCTTGGCGAAGCCTTCGTTCTGGTTGCTGTCGGTCACGACGGTTGCCTGCGATTTGACCTCATCGCTGGAATTTCCCATGGCGACGGAGAGGCCGCTCTTGCGGAACATCAGAACATCGTTCGGCATGTCGCCGATGGTAGCGATCTGCGCTGGGGAAATTTTGTTCAGTTTCGCCAGCGTCAATACCACCGTGCCCTTGTTGGCCTGCGGGTTGGTGACATCGAGATAATATGGCTGCGAGCGCGCCGCACTGGCCCTCTCGCCCAGTTTTTCCTGCGCCGTCTTCTCGCAGGCGGCGACGCGGTCGAGGTCGTCGGAGACGCCGACGATCTTGGCCACTTTCGCCAAATCCGCGTCGGTGAACGAACTCACCACCTTGGCGTCGAATTTCACGGTCCAGGTT
>Ga0208586_1000155_pt1 | contig 27265 bp, 33 predicted proteins | sample NGESurshal072012_6_FD_184471 | JGI IMG/M metagenome (GOLD analysis project Ga0208586, IMG submission 184471) | Arctic peat soil microbial communities from Barrow, Alaska - NGEE Surface sample 53-3 shallow-072012 (SPAdes) | ecosystem: Environmental > Terrestrial > Soil > Wetlands > Peat ... | reverse complement strand
CCCATGAAAATGGAAGCCAGTGTGGACCCTCAGTGCCGGGGGTCCCGATTGGATGCCGATCACCCCGAAAACGGGGTCCTTATTCCATGCCGAAACACATGCGTGGCCCCCATCCGCATCTTCAGCGTGGCGAATGGATGCTCGACGGTTTCGCGGCGCACACGCATGGCTTGCGGGTTCTGATCGAGCCGCGTCTGAGCGGCCTCGACGACGTGTTCGTGTTCCCAGCGTTTGATGCGGCGCTCGTTGGACGTTGTGCACTGATCCTTAAACGGGCATGTGCATCACGCCTTCGTCAAGTAAATCCGCATTTTCTGGCCATCTTCATCAGCGGTGAAGTGGTGCGCCAGCTTCTCGCCGGCCGGGCAGCGATAGACATCGTCCTTGGCCAAATAGACAAAATCAGGTTTCCCAAAGCGGCCTGCCGACTTGGCGCCCGAGGTTTGCGGCTTGGGTAGCGTGACCGCGACCCCGGCCTGCTCGCATGCCAGGATTTCCTCACCTTTAAAGTAGCCCCGATCCGCAACGACGTCCAAGTTATCGCTGCGCAGCGCAGCTTTCGCCGCCTGCGCCATCGTCGCCAGCTGCGATCTATCGGTGCCGACGTTGGTGACCTCGTGCGCGACAATCAGATGATTCGTGGTGTCGACCGCACTTTGTACGTTGTAGGCGACCATGCCGGAGCCGCGCCCGCTCGTTGCCATCGAGCGGTAATCGGGATCGGTCAGCGATATCTGCTTGTCGGGCGAAGCGAGCAATGCCTTTTCAATCGCGGCCAGCCGTTTCACTTCTTCTTCGAGCTTCGCCAGCTTTTCCCTAAGCCGCGTCTTGGTCAGCAGCACCGTTTCTGATGGCTCTTCTCCTGCGGCGGTCTGGCGGTCGGCGGTGTCCAGTTGACTCATGTAGCGCGCAACGCTCTCTTCGATCTGCTTCTGGCGGCGCTGGATCTTGCCTTGCGTGAAATTGTTGTCGCGACTGTTCACGGCCTTGAACTTGCTGCCGTCGATGGCAACGCTGGCCTTCGTCAGCAGTCCCATCTTGCGGCACAACTCGACGAATCGCGCGCAAACCTTCCTGATCGCTGGGCCATTGTCCTTGCGGAAGTCGGCGATGGTTTTGTGATCCGGCGCGAGCCGTCCGGTCAGCCACATCACCTCGAGATTGCGGCCGGCCTCGCGCTCCAGCCGCCGGCTCGATTGGACACGGTTGAGATAGCCGTAAATGTAGAGCTTGAGCATCGGCGAAGGATGGTACGCCGGCCGGCCGGTCGCTGCCGGATCAACGCCATCGAACCCGAGGTCGCGCAGTTCCAGCGCATCGACGAACACATCGACCGCCCGAACAGGATTGCTCTCGTCGACCCAATCATCGAGGCATTCCGGCAACAGCGTCACCTGCTGGCGATCCGCCCCTTGAACGAAACCCTTCATCTATTCCCCCGCCGATTCAGCAAGAGAATCATAGCACGATGGGGTTTTCACACAGCCTGGGTCAAGACCGGAAGTATCCAAGGTGGGGCCGACCGCCCGTTCTATCCTCCGCCCAAACATCTCATCAGGCTGCACCGAGCCCATAGCGGTCATAGGGCGCGCACCTCACTAGCTTGGCATTTGGGGCGACTCGAGGCCGGCTTCGGTATTCATGCTCAACATCGCGTCGCCGATGACCACGGAGGCGGAGGCGGCCGGCAGGGACGTTTGATCGGCTCTGCCGACGACAGCCGATATGTTCGGATTCGGCGGGAGCTGGCGGGCTGTCCATTGCATCGCCTTTGCGTCCCGTTCGGCACCCGCGTAGCAGCGCGGACAGCGTTGCAGGATCATACGGGCCGTCACGCCGAGACCTGGCGCAAACTCCACCACCTCGTCAACCGGCCCGATAGCCAGCCCATCGAGAAGGGCTCGCGTCAGCTTGAGACCTCCGGGACGCAGGACGCGCTTCCCGAGGCGGGAAAGCAGCCAGTATCTCAGCATTTTCGCGACATCGAGCTCGCTGCGACGGTCGCGAAAATGCAATGGATGTGTCTGGCGTCGACGGCTTCCTCTGCGCAGTGCTATCGGGGCCGAATGTGATCATGCCGTCAGAGTGGATGCGGTGGGTTTGGGATTCTGCGGAAGGCAAGCAGTCTCCGGAGTTTACGAGCGAGAAGCCGGCGCAACGAATCCTTGACCTGCTGATGCGCCACGCGAACGATATTGCAGTCACGTTGACCGAGGTCCCGCAGTATTCAGCACACGCAGTGCATAGTCCGTATAGACGGTCAGTCGCATGATTTTGCTCCGGAATGAACGAACTCACAAAGATGTATTTTGAATATTGCTTTTAAGCAAGAGCGGATCTATAAAGTCTTCGTACTTTCAAGGGAGATCCCGATGGGCAAAGCCACTACAATTGGTGACGCGCTGGCATGGCCGTTCCTGCTGCCAGGAAATGTCGCCTGCGACGCGCTTGGACTCGGCGAGCATCGAAATCTGGTCCGCATGCTGGTCAATTCGCTGATCTGGACCGTGCTCGGCGTAGTCGTGGTGGCGCTTACGGTATGATCGCCGCTTCAGAGAAGCTTGATCACGTTAGCGAGGACGGTATTCGCCGGCTCGTCGATGCGTTCTATGTTAAGGTTCGCGTCGACCTCGAGCTTGCGCCGATTTTCGCGTGCTCCATTCCCCGCGACTGGCAACCGCATCTGACCAAGATGTATGCCTTCTGGTCGTCGGTGATGCTCACCACCGGGCGTTACAAGGGCAATCTGGTCGCCAAACATCTGATTATCCCGGATATGAAGCTGGAACTGTTCGAGCGCTGGCTGGCGCTTTTTGACGCCACCTGCCGGGAGCTGTTCGACGACGCGACCAGCGCAGCCTTTCGTATCAAGGCCGAACGCATCGCCGAGAGCCTGAAGCTCGCCTTGTTTTACAGGCCGGACCGCCCGTGGCCGCCGGAGCCAACACCATGACCTTCGTCGTCACCGATAATTGCATCAAATGCAAATATATGGATTGCGTCGAGGTGTGTCCGGTCGATTGTTTCTACGAGGGCGAAAACATGCTCGTGATCCATCCGGACGAGTGCATCGACTGCGGCGTGTGCGAACCGGAGTGTCCGGCCGATGCGATCTCGGCGGACACGGAGCCCGGCCTGGAAAGCTGGGTCAAGCTGAATGCGGAATATGCGTCTGTCTGGCCCAACATCAAAATCAAGCGCGAACAACCTGCCGACGCAAAAACCTTCGACGGCGTCGCCAACAAGCTGAAACAGTATTTCTCAGCCAATCCCGGGCAAGGCGACTGATCAACGAGCGTTGCTGGTGAAACAGGCCACGATCTGCAGCGGATTGCGGGGCAGGCGGCGGCCCTGGGCTGGTTTTTTCAATCCCATATCCAACGACTACTGAGAGCTTGGCCGCTCGAAATCGCGAAAGCTCTACCAAGACGCTGTGACGAGCCCAGCTGATGTCGCGGTCCAGGCTGCAAGCGCAACCCAGACCATGAAAGAGGATATCGCACGCAACGGCGAAAAGTCGGCCGCAAGCGAAAGACGCAGGCTGGCCAAGGCGTACATACCGGGCGGGAACACCAGACTCCAGAACATCGGGGTGTATGTCAGGGGTTCACGGCACACGCCGTGCTTCCAGATACCAAAGAGCAGCAGCAGCGGAATCCACCAGGTCGCCCACGCCCACATGATGAGAGTTACGCCGTCGATGAATGGTCGCATGGAATCCAGAAACGGCATGCCACTTTCGGTCAGGATGAGCGTCGATCCGGCGTTGGTGCTGATCGCCGCGGCGCCCATGACCACCCACAGCAGGGCGTGACATCATCGGGTCCGACGTCGAAAAAAGACAATTCGATGCGCGAATAACACGATGAAGATGCCATAAAGTCCAAGTCCCACGCCCCACAACATGTGAATGAGCACAAACATCGTACGGCCGAGATCGCCCACCGCCGGGGCAATCAGGGTTCCCAGGATAACCAGAGATTCGGTGCCGACAATGGCTATCAGCCACCCACCATGAACGACGTTGGCTCCATGGGCAGTGTTGAAAAAAGTCAGAACGGCGAAACTGAAATAGATCAAAATAAACCAGACGAGCAGCGCGAAAAGCCAGAACAACAATGCGGCCGTGGTGAAGCCGCGTAAATGGAGGCCGACGCCGAAAACATCGGTGCCAGCGACGATAGTGAAGAAAGAGAAGACAAGGCGCGGATTGAACAGGTCTGAGCGCATGGCTTGCCAGAACCTAAAGGACCGCAAAATCGTAATTAATGCCAACCAGGGATAGGCGATAAGGTTGACCGCAAAGAGCGCATCGGACCATTCCCGCTGGCCTTCGAAGAACAAGGCATTCGAGATGATCCCGGTAGCCATTACCAGGGCGAAGCAGCCGGGATAGAGCGTCTCGATCTGACTATCGGACCACGTGCGAAAATCCCGCATCGGTAAATGCAAATCCAAATCCGCTCCATGCTTCAAAAGCGACATGCTCTGGGATACCGGAAAAGAACTCATCGGCCAGAGGCGTTGAGTTGTACAGTACTCAACGATTCGGCGGCGCCAATTGGTCTCGATCCAGCCGAACCGCCTCGGGCAACTCGTGCTGTTCATGGTGGCGCTTCTTCTGAAGAATACAGTACGCGGTGAACTGATCTTCAGAAATCATCCGGATGACGCAGTCCTCCTGTAAGGAACGATCCGCAAAACATTCGATCGTCACGAGGTTTTACAAATGACAGACGGGGTATCAGGCCGCCCAAGATGGGCCATCGCGGCTGGGATTCTCGCAGTCGCGTTCGGCGTCGTAACCGTCTTCGAGGGCGGAAGGACGTTGTTCGGTCGACCAGAAATCAGAGAATCTGCAGGGAACATCGTTCCGTTTGTTCTCTGGTTTAACTTCATTGCAGCATTCGCATATTTGATGGCTGGCCTTGGACTGCTCCTGTGGAAACGCTGGGCCGCACAACTGTCAGCAGGTATCGCCGTCACGACCCTCGCGGTGTTTGCCGCTTTCGGCGTTCATGTTGCTTTGGGGGGCGCCTTCGAGACGAGAACGGTCGGCGCCATGCTGCTTCGCAGCACAGTATGGATCGCGATTGCCGTTTCTACCTGTCGCGCTCTAGGATGCTTCGCGGCGACGGAACACGGCGATGTCTAAGAACTTCGTCTTTCATTAGCGTTCTTCAACGCGCGCCGGCTCTTTCCGGCTCGTCCTGTCGGGGCTCGATGTCCCTGACGCAGATCGTCCGCGCGGATATGCCGATGCTTTCTGACATTGGCAGCCCCCTTTGTTGAAGGGTTACTCAGGCGAAGTCCGCGAAACGATTTCTTCTGCCAACCGGCTACCGAGCTCGAATTCCAGGAACAGAATGGTGACATGATCGGTCAGAAGCGCAGCCAAATGAGGACTCAGGACCCTGGCGTATGCCGAACCGGCAACGCGGCCCGCCGATCCCGCTCTGCTCGAAAGGTTCGGGCGCAACATGCGCGACCATATCTGGGCCACGCGCAACGCATCGTATAATCGCGCGCCTCGAAGTCGAATCGGGCTGGCGGAGTTATTTGGGCGCAAAGTTATTTGCCACCGCCAACGCACTGCGCTCGTCGGTTTCCAGGGCAATCTTCTGGGCCAGCATGACGTCGCCCGCGACGAGGTGATCGTTAGGTACGAAGCACCAGCCCGCGTGCGGCCGGCCAGCGTCGTCCAGCTCGTAGACGTTCGCTCCGCCGGCGTGGCTTATCCGGTATCGCTTTCCGGTGTGGCAGCCTGTGACCTCGAAATAGTCGTGCGCGTCGTACTGCGCCAGCTGCTCGGCCGAGAGCCATTCCCTCAAGAGTTTGCGGCCGCGGAACTCGACTGTACTTGGGCGCTGATACCAATCGCGAAAGGCTCGCGCCCAGCGTGAGCAGGCCGCGAGGAGCCGCCGGAGCTGATCGTCTGCAACATGAAGCAGCGTCACGAACACGAACCGAGTCTTAGCCACCAACGAGCCGCGGAAAAAACAGGGTCTCTTCTGCCGTCGGATCGAACGTGCGAGTCACTACGGGCTCTTCACCAGCGGTGCGGGTTGCCGCCGTGAAGCCGGCGCCCGTTAGTGCTTTGAAGCGGCGCTCGGCCTTTAACATTGCCTTCGCGTCTGTCACATCGAAGTTGTGCCGGGTATCGCCGTTGCGGTCCATGACGATTTGGGTTGCCATCGCTACGCTCCTGGGTTGGTCGCCAGATCAAAGCGATGTTGCTAATGCCACATGTTGGGAAAAGTTCCGCTGCAAATGGTTGTCTAGTCGAGGGACTGGATAGTGACCGAACCTGTAGGGCCCGTCTGGCCGTTGCGCGCTGCGCAGTGTCGCTGGAGTGGAAGGCGACGAGACGCTACGCAGGCTTGACGCCGCGGGTTACCTGACAAGGGCTAATCGAGCCAACTACCGCGGGGCAGTAGTCCGATGAGCGTCCCGCCAATGACGATCTAGCCGCGATGGTGTCGGTGCCTGATCACGCCCCTCGGACGAACACTTAGGATTGTGGTAGGATCTGCAACACGATCAGCCCGTCTTTCGGTAGCGACAGGACGTCAATGGGAGACGTACGAGATGACTGACTATGCCCCTCTGACCCTCCATGTTCCCGAACCGGCGGTTCGGCCTGGCGGCACCCCCGATTTTTCGAGTGTCGGAGTTCCAAGAGCGGGATCGGTGGAGCGGCCGGAGGTGAACGCCGATCCGGAATCGATCCGCGACCTCGCCTATTCGATCATCCGCGTTCTTAACCGCGACGGTAGGGCGATCGGTCCTTGGGGCGGCCTCTTGAGCGACGAAGAATTGCTCGAGGGTTTGCGCCACATGATGATTTTGCGCACGTTCGACGCACGGATGCTGATGGCGCAGCGGCAGGGTAAAACATCGTTCTATATCCAGCACATGGGCGAAGAGGCGGTCAGCTGCGCTTTCCGCAAGGCACTCCTGCCGGGCGACATGAATTTTCCGACCTATCGTCAGGCTGGGCTGCTGATCGCCGCCGGCCATTCGCTGGGCGATATGATGTGCCAGATCTACTCCAACGAGCGGGATCCGCTGAAAGGCCGCCAGATGCCGGTTCTCTATTCGTCGAAGGAGGACGGCTTCTTCTCGCTTTCTGGAAATCTGGCAACCCAATATATACAGGCTGTAGGCTGGGCCATGGCGTCCGCGATCAAGAACGACACGAAAATCGCCGCCGCGTGGATCGGCGATGGTGCGACCGCCGAATCGGACTTCCACGCCGCCTTGGTTTTCGCCTCCACCTACCAGGCTCCGGTGGTGCTCAATATCGTCAACAATCAGTGGGCGATCTCGACTTTCCAGGGCATCGCCCGCGGCGGCTCCGGCACCTTCGCTGCGCGCGGTCTTGGCTTCGGCATCCCCGCGCTCAGGGTCGACGGCAATGACTATCTTGCTGTGCATGCCGTAGCGAAATGGGCAGCCGAGCGGGCGCGCCGAAATCTCGGTCCCACGCTCATCGAATATGTCACCTACCGTGTCGGCGCTCATTCCACCTCCGACGATCCGTCCGCCTACCGGCCGAAGACCGAGTCCTACGCCTGGCCACTCGGCGACCCCGTGATCCGGCTCAAAAATCACTTGATTGCAAGAGGTGTCTGGTCGGACGAACGCCATAAGCAAGCGGAAGCCGAAGTTCTGGATGCCGTGATGACCGCACAGAAGGAGGCCGAAAGCCACGGCACGCTGCATGCCGGTGGCAAGCCCTCGGTGCGTGACATGTTCGAGGATGTCTACGCGGAAATGCCGCCCCATTTACGATGGCAACGCCAGCAGGCGGGAGTCTGAACCATGCCCCGCAAAACTATGGTCGAAGCCATCCGCGACGCCATGGACGTGATGATGGGCCGAGACGACAATGTTGTGGTGTTCGGCGAGGATGTGGGTTTCTTCGGCGGCGTCTTTCGCGCCACACAGGGGCTACAGGCGAAATACGGCAAGAGCCGTTGTTTCGATGCCCCGATCAATGAGTCGGGGATTGTGGGCGCGGCGGTCGGAATGGCGGCCTATGGGCTTCGCCCCTGCGTCGAGATCCAGTTCGCTGACTACATGTATCCCGCCTACGACCAGATCGTTTCAGAAGCCGCGCGACTGCGCTATCGCTCGAATGGCCAATTTACCTGTCCGCTCGTGGTGAGAATGCCAACCGGCGGCGGAATCTCAGGCGGACAGACCCACAGCCAGAGCCCCGAGGCTCTGTTCACCCATGTGGCAGGTCTGAAGACGGTCGTGCCGTCGAACCCGAGCGACGCCAAAGGACTGCTGATTGCGGCGATCGAGGATCCCGATCCGGTGATCTTCCTGGAGCCGAAGCGGCTCTACAACGGCCCCTTCGACGGTCATCACGACCGGCCCATCACACCTTGGTCGAAACACGAGCTCGGCGAGGTTCCGGACGGTCACTATGTCGTGCCTCTGGGGAAGGCCATCGTCCGGCGCCAAGGCGCGGCCCTGACCGTGCTCGCCTACGGGACGATGGTCTATGTCGGCATGGCGGCTGTTGCGGAAACCGGCGTCGATGCTGAAATCATCGACCTTTGCACGCTGTTGCCGCTCGATCTTGAAACGATCGAAGCATCGGTCCGGAAGACGGGCAGATGTGTGATCATCCATGAGGCGACACGGACATCTGGTTTCGGCGCGGAGCTTTCCGCACTGGTGCAGGAAACATGCTTCTACCACCTGGAGACTCCCATCAGGCGCGTCACGGGTTGGGATACGCCCTATCCGCATGCGCAGGAATGGGATTACTTCCCTGGTCCCGCTCGCGTCGGCCGCGCGCTGCTCGAAACAATGGAGCAGTGAGATGACCGAGCATGTGATCAGACTGCCCGATGTCGGCGAAGGTGTCGCCGAGGCCGAGCTCGTCGAGTGGCACGTCAAGATCGGCGATCTTGTCCGGGAGGATGCAGTCCTTGCAGCGGTCATGACCGATAAGGCGACGGTGGAGATTCCCTCGCCGGTCGAGGGCGAGATTGTTTGGCTCGGCGCCGAGGTCGGCGATGTGGTCGCCGTCGGTTCGGATCTCGTCCGCCTGAAGGTCCGAGGCGAATATAGCAGCTCCGCTCCCACGGGCGCGCGGGTGGCGCCGAGAGCGAAGGCTCCTGCCGCCGAAACAGCGGAATCCGCTCCGTTGGCAAAGCGTCCCGTTGGCGATTCACTCGAGCGCGTCCCGACCGCGACCGCCCTGCCGGGATCCGCCACAGACCGACCGATCCGAACCGCACCGTTCCGGCAATTCACCCCCGGTGCTCAGCGGCCCGAAGGCGAAAAGCCCCTGGCCGCGCCGGCAGTTCGTCTGAGGGCTCGAGAGGCCGGAGCAGACCTACGACAGGTATCCGGCACTGGTCCTGCCGGCCGCATCACACACGAGGATCTGGACGCTTTCTTCGCTCAGGGACCGGGGCTGGCGAGAGCGCCAGGCCTTCAGCCGAGGACTGCCGTGGAAGACATCAAGGTGGTCGGCCTGCGCCGCAGGATCGCCGAGAAAATGTCGATTTCCAACTCGCGCATTCCCCACATTACCTACGTCGAGGAGGTCGATGTCACCGGGCTCGAGGAGCTTCGGGCAACGCTCAACAACCAGAAACGGCACGACCAGCCGAAGCTGACGCTCTTGCCCTTCCTGATGCGCGCCATGGTGCTTGCTATCGTTGAGCAGCCCAATCTGAATGCGCTGTTCGACGACGAGGCAGGCGTCGTACACCAGCATGCCGGCGTGCATATCGGCATCGCGGCGCAGACGTCCGCGGGCCTCATGGTGCCGGTGGTCAGGCACGCAGAAGCGCTCGACCTCTGGGGCTGTGGGGCGGAGGTGAACCGGCTTGCCGAAGCAGCGAAGAACGGCACCGCTACCCGCGACGAACTGAGCGGCTCCACGATCACCATTACGTCGCTCGGCACCATGGGCGGCGTGGTGACGACGCCCATCATCAACCATCCTGAGGTCGCGATTATCGGTGTCAACAAGATGATGGTGCGTCCCATCTGGGATGGATCAGCATTCATTCCCCGCAAGATGATGAACCTTTCGTCGAGCTTCGATCACCGCGTAGTGGATGGCTTTGACGCCGCGCTCTTCGTGCAGCGCATCAAGACGCTGCTTGAAATGCCAGCGCTGATCTTTATGGAAGGCTGACGCCGTGAAAGACATCTCCTGCAAGCTCCTGGTGATCGGTGCGGGTCCAGGCGGCTATGTCTGTGCGATCCGGACAGGCCAACTTGGTATCGACACTGTAATAGTCGAGGCGAAAAAGCTCGGTGGAACCTGCCTCAATGTCGGCTGCATTCCCTCCAAGGCGCTGATACACGCAGCCGAAGAGTTTAAGAGGATTGCACGGATCGCGAGCGGCGCGAGCCCGCTCGGCATTTCGGCCGGCAAGCCGGCGCTCGATCTCTCGAAGACCGTGCTCTGGAAGGAAGGCATCGTCGGTCGCCTCAACAACGGAGTTTCGGAACTGCTGAAGCGGGCGGAGGTCAAGGTCGTCGAGGGCTGGGCGCGATTTCGCGACGGCAAGACGGTCGAGGTGGAGACGGAAATCGGCCCGCAGGTAATTCGCGCAGAACAGGTGGTGATAGCCACGGGTTCCGACGCTATCGAACTTCCGTTCCTTCCGTTCGGCGGCAAGGTGATCTCGTCGACAGGGGCTCTGGCGCTGATCGAAGTGCCGAGTAAGCTTATCGTCGTGGGCGCTGGCTATATCGGGCTGGAGCTTGGGATCGCATTCGCCAAAATAGGCGCCGCGGTGACCGTCGTTGAAGCTCAGGGCCGCATCCTACCTCAATACGACGCCGAACTGACGCGGCCGGTCGCCAAGCGTCTGCGCGAACTCGACATCAGGGTGCTGACCGGCGCCAAGGTGAAAGGACTCGCGTCCAAAGGCGATGCCCTCTCCATCGAGGCGGCAGATGGCGAGGTGGTGACGCTCGCGGTCGACAAAATCCTCGTTACGGTCGGCCGCAAGCCGGCGACCGAGGGCTGGGGCCTTGATGCAATCGATCTCGATATGGATGGCCCGTTCGTTCGCATCGATGACAAATGCCGCACCTCCATGCGCGGCATTTACGCTATCGGAGACGTGACGGGCGAGCCGATGCTGGCGCACAAGGCTACGGCGCAAGGCGAGATGGTGGCCGGGATCGTCGCGGGCGAAAAACGCTCCTGGGATAAGGTTTGCATTCCCGCAGTTTGCTTCACCGATCCTGAGATTGTCACCGCCGGACTGTCGCCCGATGAGGCTAAGGCGGCCGGCATCGAGTTTAAAACCGGGCTCTTTCCTTTCCAGGCGAGCGGCCGCGCCATGACGCTGGAGAAAGAAGCGGGCTTCATTCGCGTGGTCGCCAGAGCCGACAATCATCTTCTGCTCGGCATTCAGGGAGTGGGCGCCGGGATTGCGGAATTGTCGGCCGGTTTCAGCTTGGCGCTCGAGATGGGCGCGCGGCTCGAGGACGTCGCTGCAACGATCCATGCCCATCCGACCCAGAGCGAAAGTCTTCTGGAGGCCGCCCTCAAGGCTTTGGGCCATCCGATGCATATCTAGATTGGGCGATCAACCCTGCCAATTCGCTTCCAACCGTGATGGCGTGGACAATGCAGTCCACCGATGACTCAGGACGGCGGTTCCGGTTCCGGCCGGCTTCCAGCCCGCTGTCTACCCACTCCGGCGCGAGTTATTCGGAAAAACCGCGGATCGGAGCGCCTTTGCGCGACATCCCGGAGGCCTTCGCCCCCGCCCGTGCAAATTCGAAGCCGCAAGCTGATAAGTATTCTACTCATTCCTTATCAGTCACGAGATGCTGTTTGCGTATGAACGTCCGCTTTGCGCAGCCGGCTCAACCGGTCACTCACGAACTGATAAGCGTCTTTGTGAAGTCCTATCAGGAACGACTGACACCATTTCATGTGTCACAAGAGAGTCGGCAATTTTTTGCCTATGCCTTTTATTTTTTTTTGGAATCCATTTCTCAAATTCGGGAAAACGAGCAGAAGCTAGGGCGTATGCTGTTTTCATAAGAGACCTTCTGTTGCGGGATGATCCCTGACCTGAGATTCGTGCCAACCATCAGGCCGAGTGACTGCCTACTCGTCGTAATTGTCGAGCATATCGCCACTCCGGGCGAGCATGAACGCGATCGCTGCCACCATCACCCCTGCGCGCCAGTCTATTCCGCCGAACAAGAGCGCTGCGAGGACAGCGAACCACGCCCCTGATGCGGCAGTCCAGCGGCGCTCCCACCGTACTTGCAGAAGGCTTTTGGGCGCCTTCGTTGCACCAGCGAGAAAGCTCTGTAGACAGAACAGCGTGCTGTGGCGTCTCAATAAGAGTTCCGGTTCTCCCGGCTTTGGAGCCAACCCTTGTCTTGAGGGGGACAACTCTGATCTCGGATCGCTTTTGATGGCCATTTGTTTCTCGCCGATCTCCATGCGCAATCGTTAGCCGCGGAAAGCGGCGTCAACATCTCGCGATGCGTCCATTTAGATCGGCTCACACTGACCAGCCGACTTAATCCTGACAAACGAAAAAATTCGGGTGTACCATTATTTTTGCTAGTGTCGCTTATGGACACCGAGGTCGTCAGGACATTCCTTGAAATCGTCAACAGCGGCAATTTCATCCGCGCTGAGCGGCTGAATGTCGGCCAGACCACGGTAAGCGCCAGGATCCATCTGCTCGAGGAGCAACTGGGCAGACCGTTGTTCGTGCGCAACAAAGCCGGCGCAACGCTGACCCCGGAGGGTGTGCTATTCCTCCACTACGCACCGAGTTTTGTACAATTGTGGGAGCGTGCGCGGCAAAAAATTGCCGTCCCGCCTGGTCATCGCGCGATGTTGCATTCGGCGGCGAGCTCAGCCTGTGGGATCCTTGGCTACTCAGGTGGATGCTTTGGATGCGGCGGTCCGTCCCGGACCTCGCGCTGCGCGCGCAGGTCGGTGTGCCCGAGAGCCTAATGACGCAGGTCGCGGAGGGGGTGCTCGATATCGCCGTCATGTATGCGCCACAGCACCGGTCCGGGCTGAAAATCGAGTTGCTGTTCGAGGAAAAACTCGTGCTGGTGACGACCAATCCAAATGTCAGCCGTATGCACCTGGACGCAGAGACCGCCGTCCGAGCCAACTACGTCTATGTCGATTGGGGCGCGGATTTCGCGCTCAATCACAGCGTCAGCTTCCCGGAGGCGACGAATCCCAGCGTGTTTATTGGGCTGGGTCCACTCGCTCGCGACTACATCCTCGAGGCGGGCGGGACAGGCTACTTCCGGATGCGTGCGGTACCGTCTTATCTTGAGAATGGGCAGCTTCACCTGGTGCATGACGCGCCGGAGTTCTCCTACCCGGGCTATGCAGTTTACGGTACGAACGCGGACGAAACAGTATTGTGCCCGGCTCTGGAAGGGCTCCGCGCGGTGGTTGCCGCAGAACAGTCTTAAGTCCGTTTGAGAATTACTCAATGAGAGATACAACGAACGAGCAGGCCTCTCGTGGCGCGTGAATTGCTAGAGCGCAGTGCTTGATGATCGCATCTCTCGCGCGTGATCGGGACACTTTCATCCAAGCGGCGTCCGGACAACATAGCTTCCGGCAAGCCAATTGCTCCAGCCTCGCCCTGGCAGAATAGCTTTGCCGAGCGGTTAATCCGACCGATCCGGCGCGAGTGCTTGAACCACATCATTGTCTTCGGCGAGGCACATCTGCGCCGAATTCTAAAATCATACGCCTATTACCACAACTCCTCAGAACGCATCGATCTTTGCACAAGGATGCGCCGATTTCTCGTCCGATGCATCTGATCACGTTTTCGTTCGGTTCCGGACTTCAGACATATCAAAGGCGATAATCGGCCGCTGACGTCTGGTCCGTACCACGAGCTGCTCGGATCGGGTTGAGCAGGAACGAGAGCACTATACTTACCGCAAAATTGATCCCGAGCGCATAAAGTGCTGCGTAGCCCGGCACGGTGAAGCCATCGACTGCCAACGGGAAAACGGCAGACTGGAAACTGAGCGAGGCAGCCATCCAGGTACCTGCGATAAGACCCGCTGCCCAGCCTATGATGAGCGCCCAAGGATTAAGCCAGCGCGTATAGAGACCGACGATGACGGCTGGAATGGTCTGGCTAATCCAGATGCCACCGAGAAGTTGAAGCTGTATCGCATATTGGAGCGGCAGAAAGATAATGAATAGAAGGGCACCGAACTTGACGATTAGTGACGTGATTTTTGCGTTTTGCGCTTCTTGCTTCGGAGTGCAATTCGGTCGAATGAACTGGACATAGATATTACGTGTAAACAGATTCGATGCCGCTATTGACATGATAGCCGCCGGCACCAGGCCGCCTATACCGATAGCCGCGAACGCTATCCCAGCGAACCAGTCGGGGAAGGTATGGAGGATAAGGGCGGGCACGGCAAAATTCGACTTGTACTGAGCGAATTGTGGCGCGAACTCGGGCAACTTATCGACCCCCACGGCCAAGGCCATGAAGCCCGTGAGCGCAAGGAGACCCAGCATAAACGAATATGCTGGCAGATAAGCTGCATTGCGTCGGATCACTTCTCGGCTGTTCGAGCTGAGCACGGCCGTCATGGTATGCGGATAGAGGAATAGGGCAAAAGCCGAGCCGAGTGCCAAGGTTGCATAGGCGGAGAATTGACCAAGATTGCCGTCCTTCGGACCCGCGAGCAGAAGCTTCGCGGGTGGGATCATCGCGAACATCTTTCCATAGCCGCCAAGTTCGATCGGAATCACGATGACCATGGCAAGCACTGTGATGTAGATAAGCGTGTCTTTCACCACCGCGATCATCGCTGGGGCGCGGAGCCCACTGGTATAAGTAAATGCCGCAAGGATGACAAAGGCGATGATGAGCGGCAAATCGCCATAGAAGCCGACCGTACCAACGCCCATGGCGCCGATTACAACCTGCAATCCGAGCAACTGTAGCGCGATATAGGGCATGGTCGCGACGATGCCGGTGGTCGCTACTGCGAGCACGAGCCACTTGTTGCCGTACCGGCCTTGGACAAAGTCGCCGGCGGTGATGAAATTGTGTTTATGCGCGACCGACCACATGCGCGGCAGAATCAGAAAGACCAGCGGATATACAATGATAGTGTAAGGCAGCGCGAAAAAGCCGATAGCTCCGGCACCGAAAACAAGAGCCGGTACGGCAATAAAAGTGTAGGCGGTATAGACGTCACCACCGAGCAGAAACCAGACGACGACGGTCCCGAGGCGGCGTCCCGCCAGACCCCATTCATCCAGCGCGTCGAGATCGCCACGGCGCCAATGAGCGGCAGCAAAGCCAATAATCGTCACGGCGCCGAACAGCAGGACGAAGACGATGATCGCAGTCCAGTTCATATTCGTGTCCTAAAATAGCCGTGCTAGTCGTTTATGTAATGCACCCAAATGATCAGTGCTGAGGTAAGAAACACCCAAACGAACTGGTACCAATAAAAAAATGGGATACCCCATAAAGCCGGTTCGATCGAATTGTAGAACGGGACCCAGAGCAGGGCGAAGAACGGTATCAGCAGCAGCAGATTCCAAAGTCTTGAACTGCCCGACCTGGTTGTATGCGTGGCCATGGAGTTTCCTCTTTATTATCGAGAGCAAATATAAGCGCAGTATCCGATCTTGTTCTTCATTGGCTTGCTGACCTGACGGATTTTGGATACTGACGATACAGTGTCGACTGTAATCTTACGAAGCAGTAGTTTCGATTGTTCGAACGATGTCATCCGCCATCTTGCCTTCAGCAGGCGTCCAGATCTGTTCAGGGCTGCACGTTACCACCATACTCCGTAATCTTTCCCAGCACAGTTCCGGTCTTGACGGTTTCGCCGTCTCTCATAAGAATCTCGGACAGCACGCCGGTGGCTGACGTTGGCACCTCGATCGTCATATTGTCAGTCTCGATCTCAACCAGCGGATCGTCGACGCTGACGGGGTCTCCGAGCCGCTTAAACCATCGCCCGATCGACGCCTTCGTCACTGATTTCTTGACTTTCGGTAAGCGTATTTCCGTAACCATGAGAGTTATCCTCTAGGGTTCGAGCCGCTTGCCCTCGTTTCAATATACTCCAGAAGTCAATCTCTGGGAATGCCTTCAGTCACGCCTTTCGTTGCGCGTGAGACCGGCCTCTCTTGCATGGTGTGACCCTGTGAGGGCTGTGACCCGTCACCGCCGAACGTGACGTGAAACGTCCAATCGACTGTTGTTGTACCGATTAAATGGCTACTCTAGAAATGTCAGCTTTAGTGAGTCACAAGGGTCACAAGGATCACTAATATAACTCAAGAAACGCCTGCGGCTTGCGCGCTTTCGAGTGACCGGTTTTCGTGACCCATGATCATAGGGGTCACCGTCAGGGTTACTCCGACGAACCCAACAATTCCTTCAAGCGCGCATCAAGGTCGGTGTCTTGCTCGTCGGGCTGACCGATATCCTCGTCGGTTTGCATCTGCCCTGGGTTGCCGACCCTTTCGCGTCCGCACCAAGATCGGGGACCTCCGGTTCGACCCATGGGCGGCTATAGCCTGCTGAAGAATTTTCGCCCTTGTGGCAGCGGATATTCTTGGCTGCCTTACGCCAGCCCAAAGTTTTCATCGCATCACGGATACGGCTCCCGTAGCCGTGAAACCGAGCAGCGTCGGCCTTTGATAATCCGAGCTTAGTCCGGATATCAGTGACACTGACTCGCTCTTCTTTCCTATCGTCGATGTCCCAAACTTCACCGACAAGGTCCGACAATTGGTCAACAAACTTATCCGGTACCTTAGCAGTCGCCACCATAGCATCATGCTCTGCCTTAAGCTCTGGAGTATCGAGCCACAAATTTTCGTTCGGCTCGCGCGCAACGGCCTCCGCATAGAGCTGGTCCTTGTTTTGCAGAAAGGCATCTTGATTATATCCTGTAGCCGCGAAATGCCACGTTCGACGCTCGTCCGTCGGATCATTCAAAACAACGTCTTCGTTGGTAGTTGCGATAGGGACCGAGCGACGCGGGGAATCGGTCGCATAGTGGGCGTAACTCAGTCGAGACCTATCCACTTTCCTGCTCAGCATCGCCTTATTGTGCTCGCGAGACGTCCGGCTGTAACCGGCAAGCTCAGGAAATTCAATAATTTGCTTGCCTTGGATAATCTCCATCTGCTCCTTAATTGAGCCGGAGAGGTCGCCCGTGTCCGTGTACAAGTCGGGTACACGGCCAGGTCTTCGCAAAACGTCGATTTCATGATTCCCTGCGGACCTTGAAGCACCCACTGCTGATCGTATTTGCATCCGGGCCGTTTGGCGCGGCGAACAATCGCGCACATGCCCTTAATGCCAATAGCAACCGCCACCAGCACCACGATGTAGATCATGATGTCCTTGACGAAGGCGATCAGCGTCGGCACGCGCAAACCCGAGCTATAGGATATAAGGCGAGAATGGCGAAGGCCGCGATGATCGGCAGTTCGCAGGTCAGGCCTATCGCCTTGATCACCAATCCATTCCGATCAGCTGCAGCGCGATATAGGGCATGGTCGCGACCATGCCGGTGATCGCCGCGGCCAATTCAAGCCCGCGCGAATTGTAGGTGCCATGCGCGACATCCGCCGCGGTGACATGGCCGTTGGCGTGCGCCACCTTTCACAGCACCGGCATGACTGCGAACACAAAGGGATAGACGATGATGGTATAGGACAACCGAAAAAGCCGTAGGCGCCGACCGCGTAGACCAGCGCTGGCACCGCGATCACGGTATAGGCGGTATAAAATCGCCGCCGCAGAAACCAGGTGATCCAGGTGCCGAACTGCCGTCCGCCCAGTCCCCATTCATCCAAATGTTCGCTGACGGGGCCGGATTTCCAGCGCGCGGCGAAGAATCCCATCACGGTGACGAGCGCGAAGAAGAAAATAAAAACCGAGAGCGCAACCCATTCGATCTGACCGGACATGACGATGCCGTTCCCTCAAGGAGCTTCGTCAGGGGTGCGGCGGCGATAGACCAGCCAGATCAGCACTGAACTGATCGGCACCCATGCAAGCTGGTACCAATCGAAGAACGAAAACCGAACAGCGCCAGCTCGTAGAAATTGTAAAACGGCACCCACAGCAGGCCGATGAATGGCACCAGCAACAGCACCCACATGACGGCCTCCAAGGCTCCGCCGAAAAATTTCGATCCATAACGCTTCGGCATTTAATGATGTCGCTGTGTTCGGCCGACTACTTCACCTTGCCGTCCTTGTCGAACTGCGAGACGTAGGCCCAGAGGTCGTTGACCTCCTTCTCGTTCTTGATGCCGACAAACGCCATCTTGGTGCCGGGCACCTTGGCCCTGGGATCCTTGATGTATTCCTTGAATTGAGCCTCATTCCAGGTGATGCCCGAATTCCTGTTGGCGTTTGAGTAGTTGTAATCCGGCGCCATCGCGGACTTGCGACCGTCGAGCCCGTTGAGCTCCGGCCCAACCTTGTTCTTGGCGTCTTCCCCGATGGCATGACAGGCCAGGCATTTGTTGAATGACGTTTTGCCGGCCGCGGCGTCCTGCGCCAGCCCGGCGGATGATAATGCGGCCGATGTTGCAATGACGGTCATCGCGCGCAGTATCAGCGTCTTCATGGAATGCCCTCTCTTGTCCAGGTTGATATTGAAGTGTCGGTGTCGCATACACATTGCCTAGCCTCCCGCGCCAGTCAGGTGATCCGGATCGACATATCCGGCAGACCCTCGAGTTTGCAGAGCAGCACATCGCCCTTGACGACCGGACCGACGTTTTCCGGCGTGCCGGAATAGATGATGTCGCCGGCTTTCAATTCGAATGCCTCGGATAAATTGGCGATCTGCTCGGCTACGCTCCAGATCATCTTGCTGAGGTCGGAATTCTGCCGCACCGTTCCATTTACGGCCAGTGAGATCGCACCCTTGGTGAAGTGGCCAACCTTGCTGACGGGATGGACCGGCCCGAGCACCGCGGCGTGATCGAAGCTCTTGCCGATCTCCCAAGGCTTCTTTTCCGCCGCCATGCGATTCTGCAAATCGCGACGCGTCATATCGAGGCCAAGTGCATAGCCATAGACGTGATCGAGTGCCTTGTCGGGCGGAATATTGGTGCCGCCGGATTTAAGCGCCGCCACGAGTTCGACCTCGTGGTGATAATTCTTGGTCAGCGACGGATACGGGTGATCGGCAACCGTGCCGACCGCAACATTCTGAATCGCGTCGGTCGGTTTCTGGAAGAAGAACGGCGGTTCGCGGGTCGGATCCGAGCCGCGCTCGATTGCGTGCGCCGCATAATTGCGGCCGATGCAATAGATACGACGCACCGGAAACACATCGGTCTCGCCGGCGATCGAAATGGTAGTCGTGGCAACGGAGAAAATCGTCTTCGGAGCCGCCTGCGCTGCCGCTGACCGGCTCTGCGTGGCGGCGCCGGCGATCGCGAGCGCACCTGTTGCGAGTATGCTCCTGCGGTCAATAGTCTCCATGGGAGTTCTCCTGTCTGACTGATCCTGCTTTGGTTGTAACGCTCGCATCTCTGATCCCGTGCGGCCAAACCAGAAGCCTTTCGAAGTCCGCCTGTTTGAACCTGCCAGCGTTTCATTTCGCATCTCAGTGAGCCAGCGGATCGGGCCGCATCTGCACCTTGAAGACTTTTGGATAGGCCTCAATGCCGCCTTCGCTGTGAAAATTCGTGCGGGTGCCGGAGGTGGTCCAGATGCCGCGGCCTTTCCAGCCCGCCTTCGGATCGTCGATTCGACCATCGACATTCTTGGTGAAGAAGCCGAGCGGATAAGGCATGCGCATATTGACGAATTCACCGTTGACCAGAGCCAGCAATGACTCGCTTCCATTCGCCTCGGCGATCGGCACATTCGCGCCCAGGCCAAAAACGTTGTAGCGATCGACCCACACGTAATAGGCGTGATTGGCGCTGCCCTTGGGATCCATTCCATTGAATTGCGGACCGGGTAACCGATAGAGCTTCCATCCCTCCGGACATTGCGTGCCATCTGCCGTCGTCGGGCCATTGAGCGGTCCCTTGCACAGTTTGCGATCGAAGCTGGCGAGATGACCGCTCGAAAGAACGGTCCAGACCACGCCATCCAATCCAATATCGAGGCCGCGCGGACCGAACGTCCCCACCGGTGGCTGGTAGACTTCGGACAAGGCGGTGTTGGCCGGATCGGGCCCAGGCACGACCCGGACGATGTAGCCGGGCTGATCGATGCGCGAGAAGCCGCGGTCCATCGCCTGTCCCCAAATTGAGTCGTCCACGGGGCTCGGCATGATGCCGTAGAACGAGGCCATGATCCGCTTGTCCTTGGTCGGATCCAGCGGGTCCTTGGCGCCGACGAAGGCATCCCGCTTGCCGTTGCCGTTGGTGTCAATGACGAGCGGAGTCCAGCCCTGCGAGGCGACGCCGTCGTGCGTCTCGCGGAATTGCTTGGTGTTGAGCCATCCCACGATGCCGCCACCGAGACCCGGGCCGCCGGCGCTCATCCACAGCGTATCGTTGACATCGTGCGCAAAATAGAGGTGATAGGTCGTGAAACAGGTATTGATCAGGTCCCATTTACCCGTCACCGGATCGAACCGCGAGAGCTGGCGCAGCGACGTCGCTTGCGGGTCGACCTTCGCCGAAGCAAGGTCCGACCTCTGCTTGCAATAATCTGGATTTTGTGGCGGCCGCAGCCGCGCGGTGAACCAGACCTTGCCGGCCTCGTCCATCATGACGTTGTGGATGCTGGTGTGGCCGTCCCAGATGGGCTCGTCCCCCCAATAGGCCGACGGCCCGCGCGAGGCGTCCTCCGATGACGGGGTTTTCGGATCGAGATAAGGTTCCCTGATGGTCGAGGCGACGTTCTTGACGGGATCGAGTGTCGGAATGAGATCGGTGCTCTCTTCCGGCGATCCGTAGATCAAGCCGTTGGCGTTAACCGTCGGATTGCGCTTGTCGGTCGAGATCGCGTCGTGCTGGTAGTGCTTGGGCGATGCCCAATCCCACTCGGTGTAGACGACGTTTCGTTCAATGCCCTTCGGCCGCTCGGGCTTGTCGAATGGCAGTGCGCCGGCCGCGATCCGGTCGGTCCATTTGGAAAAAAGATCGTAGACCCTTTCCGGCCCCATGCTGTCAAGCACGATCGCCATGTATTCCTGAGCTTGCCCCGCCTGGGTGCGAAGCGCCCATGCCGTGTGCGAGTCGGTGCCTTCCATGAATTGCTTGGGTATTTCGCGCATGCCGCGCGTGCCTAGCCCATGACACGACTGGCACATGTTCTTGACCGTATCCACCCACTACGCCTGGGACTTCATGGTATCCGGCATCTTGTTGCCCTTGTCGCCGGTGCCGGGAAACTCGTTGGCCGCCGGAATCTCGAGCAGGGAATACCAATACATCCCGGGATAGAGCTGGGCCGCCGCAGCGGCGGAAGGCGCTGGCTCAGCCTTGAAGTTGAGCAGCTTGCCGGGGCGAGTGTACTGCTGCTTGGTGTCCTGCAAGCCGTAGCCGCGAACCCAGACCTTGTAGCTTGCGTCAGGCAGATCGGGGATGACAAAGCGCCCTTGATCATCGGTCACGACAATCTTGGCATATTTGGTCGGAAGATCTTTGGTCTCCGCGATCACCCAAACGCCCGCTTCGGGGCCCTTGTCGCCGACTACGGTTCCACCGATGTCCTTTGACGATATCTCGACGACAGATGCGCCATGCGCAAACCCGCCACAGAGCGAAACCGCAGTAACGAGCAAAGCCAGCACTGACCCTCTAACACGCATCCCAACCTCCAGATTATCTCAGCGAAATGACGTCAATCGGTTTTCCTGCTGCTTGTTCGTGAAGAACTCTTTCATAACACAACGACGTCAAGTTGTCTCCCTGCTTTAGCGCCTTCTGCTTTCGCCCGAGTCTTCAATCGACACACGCGACGCTGCTCGCCTCAGGACAGATCAACATGCGCAAGGTTGATGGTTGGCAGACGCTCGCCACAAAGCCCGGCGATCAGCCGATTGACCTTGCAGCCTGAAACGATACCTTCATGTTCCCGGAGAATGCGCTATGCCCAATTCCAACCACTTCCCGGACGGCACCTTGAATCACCCGAACGAGGTCCGATTCACGAAAGCGCTTCTGATACTCCACTGCGCCCAGCCCATTTGCCGGGGCGTTACGCGCGCGCGCAGTGAGCGGCACGATCAAGGGCTAGACAATCCGACCATAGCTGACGAGCGATCAACATAGCAGGTCGGAAACTACTTAGACTGCTCCTAAAATTTGCCTAAGAGAAGGGTCGCGCGCCTGCGCGGCCCGGACGTCTATCAGATGAAGCGGATGTCGGAGCGTGTTCAAGAAGCCGGCATCTGTCCACCTGCCCGGGATCTGTTCGGTGTGCTGGCCTATCGGATGCAGGCACACGTCCTCGACGACCTCGATGCTGGAGGCGCAGCTGAAAGCTCGGTGGGCTATTGCGTTATCATCACGACCGCGTGAGTTGGCGGCAAGTCTCGGCCGATGGCTGTGAGGTCGCGGCCGGCTCGACCCTATGCCAATGCTGATGCATTGCTGAGGACGATGACTGTCGGTGAACTCGCGAGCCGGTTACCGTAGGTCTTTACCTGCGCGATCGGCCGGTTGGCCGATGAAGAGCCGGGGATCAACGCAGTTTCTCGATCGAGGAGATAGGTGTCTCAGACAAATATTTTGGCCGCACGAGACAGTTTGTTGCTCAACAAAAATGGAATGATGTTATATCAGATAGAACCTGTGGAAAACATGCGTTCGGCAGCGGGGGGCAAAACCAAGAAACCGTCAACCTGTTGGGCAAGCGTCGTTCCGGTTGTATGGAAATAAGGAATGCAATGAGTGAATACGACGTAGTGGTGGTCGGCGCGGGCAACGCCGCAATGTGTGCCGCTCTGGCCGCCCGCGAACACGATGTTAGTGTCGCGGTTCTCGAATGTGCGCCGGAAGGCGAACACGGCGGCAACTCGACCTTCACCGCAGGCGCAATGCGTGTGGCCTACAATACTGTTGAAGACCTCTACGCGCTAATGCCGGACCTTTCCGACAGCGAAAAGGAAAACACGGACTTCGGCACCTACAGCGAGGACCAGTTTTTTGACGACATGGCCCGTGTCACGCAAAATCGCACGGACCCCGACATGGTCGAGCTTCTGGTGCGCCGCAGCCACGCCACTATGAACTGGATGCGCACCAAAGGTGTTCGCTTCGTACCGATTTACGGGAGGCAGGCGTTCAAGATCGATGGCAGGTTTAAATTTTGGGGTGGGTTGACTGTCGAGACATGGGGCGGCGGTCCGGGGCTTGTTGAGGCATTGCACAAGTCAGCGGCGCGCGAGGGCGTCGAGGTGATGTTTGAAACCCGAGCGCTGTCGCTTATTACCGACGACAACGGCGTGCAGGGCGTTCGCGTCAGACAAAGTGGTGTGTTACGTGACATTCGCGCCAAGGCGGTCGTGCTTGCGAGCGGTGGATTTTTGAAGCCAATGCCGAGTGGCGCACGCGCTATCTCGGCCCGTCGTGGGATCTCGCGAAGGTACGGGGAACGCGCTTCAACACCGGCGGCGGAATTCAGATGGCGCTCGATATCGGCGCGCGGTCCACGGGCAACTGGTCGGGCTGTCACGCGGTGGGGTGGGATCGCAACGCGCCCGAGCATGGCGACCTTGCCGTTGGCGACGGATTCCAGAAACACTCCTATCCGTTCGGCATCATGGTCAACGCCAAGGGTAAACGCTTCGTCGATGAAGGCGCGGATTTCCGCAACTACACTTATGCGAAGTACGGTCGCGTCATTCTCGATCAGCCGGGTCAATTCGCCTGGCAGGTATTCGATCAGAAGGTCGTGCATCTGTTACGCGACGAATATCGCATTCGTCACGTGACCAAAGTTCAAGCCGATACGCTGGAAGGATTGTCGAATAAACTTGACGATGTTGATCCGAACGGATTCATGCGCACGGTGAACGCTTACAACAAGGCAGTGACGACCGATATCCCGTTTAACCCCAACGTCAAGGATGGTCGCACCACCAAGGGTCTCGCTGTTCCTAAAAGCAACTGGGCCAACACGCTTGACGATCCACCCTATCTCGCTTTTGCGGTGACATGCGGCATCACATTCACCTTCGGCGGCGTGAAGATCACGCAAGAAGACGAGGTCGTCAGTCTTGACGAAAAGCCGATCGCCAATCTTTACGCGGCCGGCGAACTCGTCGGCGGACTATTTTATTTCAACTATCCCGGCGGAACGGGATTAATGGCGGGCGCTGTGTTCGGACGCATCGCGGGCAATTCCGCCGGAGCGCGGGTGAAGACCAAATGAACGCGCCCGTTTCAAAACCTAAAGCGATCGATTCGTCGGTCTCGGCGTGATCGGCGAGCTAGTCTGCCGGAATCTTGTGAAGAACTGCGGCAGACCAGTTGTCGCTTTCGATTTCGCGTTCGAGCGCTTGGCGCGCTTGCGCGATGCAGGCGCTCGATTGCCGCGCGCGCGACGTGTGTTTGCCGAACACGAAACGGAGGGTGGATTTACGATCGTCGTACCATAACGCGTGACGGTGGGTTCTTGTGTGAAAGTTGTCGACTGCGAGTCGCGGCTCGCAACCGCGCCAAAGTGTTCTCGGTCGTATCCAAACGTCGCTTACAGACCAAGATGGAAAGCTGACATGTTTCTCTGGACCGCGGAATCGAATTAACAATTATGAGGCTCTTTAAAAAAACCAGCGGCTCCGGTCGAAACCGAATGCGAGAGATCGCCTTTTCTTTGGACGGATGGTCCACGCGGAGGAACTCGACGAAGTTAGCAGGATCACCGGGTCAACCGCTAATTTCCACCATCATGATCCAGAGATGAAACTGCAAAGTTGCTCGGCGGAAAGTCACGCGGCGGGATCGTCAACTCGACGCATATAGGGAATGTGTTACCGATCAAAGATTAGACAGGTTGTCGTGCCATATGCAAGCAATCTGCCTTCATTGTCTATCAACCGTCCTTCAGCAGTGCCAACGCGACGACCGCAGGACAAGACGCTCCCCCTCGGCTTTCAGCAGACCTGTATCTGGAGTAATGGGTCGCAGCATTGAAATCTTAAACTCCAACGTCGTTGAGTTATATAAGCCATAGACGCTATGTGGGGATTCCCGAGGAGAATTAAACCCCACTGGTGACCACAAAAATCAGGGGCGTCAGCCATTACACGACGGGCCGCCTCCGGGTAGCTTTTCCTCTCGAATACCGCGAGCGCCTCTTTCGCCGCTGTGGATCGGCGCCGGCGTCGGCGCCTCGGTGCATCGGTCGCTCGCGATCATCATCATCGGCGGCATGCCGAGCAATCCCTGCCGGTCATGATCGCGAGCGTGGTCACCACTGATCATCGGCGGGTGCCGATCATGATCATGGTGGCCATGGTGGTGCAGCCGAAGGGGCAATTCGACCGCGCTGCTCGCTTGACCCGACCACAATCTCGGCGACGTTCGCGCGGGTGACTTGGGCGGCCCTGCGGGGATCGTCGATCCTTCCCGGTCGCAGTACTGATTCTTGCTCTTGGCAGCCTTGAAAAGATCGGCAATGTACATCGGCAACCTCTCCGAAGCGGCCCTCATCGAGTTTTCGGAATGGTTTCTGAGCGTAATGCTGGACCAGATAAGGTTCAGCAAGGCCGTATTCCAGCTCGATAAGATCCAGGAGCGCTAGAAGGATCTTCTCGCCGATCTCAAGCTCGAAACCCGTGCGATCGACCTGGTCATGTCAATCTTCAAGTTCGGCGAAATGGAACGCGGAGACGCCGCCCACGTCCTAAGGATCCCCGAGCGGACGGCCCGCACGGTAGTATCGAAGCTGACCGAGCAGGGATTCCTGAAGTCAAGCACTCCGAAGGGGCCGGTCCGTGTTGCTTTTCCCTGGACTACCGCGAGCGTCTTTTTCCGAACCTGTTCGCTGAAGGAAAAATCGAGACGCCCGAACCCCCGGCACTGCAGTTCGGCCGGTGAAGACGGCGGAGGCTTGAATCGAAGCAACCGGCGCGAAGAACTCCGACGTTCACGGTTGATCGTCTTGCGCGCGGCGAACCGGGTTGCGCCGCCGGGTGCCTGCACGCAGGCGGCCTCTCATGACTCCTAGGTGGTGTGGACTCTAGGGATTCCCTCTTAGGAGCAAATCAGATCCAAAGCTGCTTTTCGGGAGGTAGTCTTGGGTGTGATGGACCGTTCGGTTTTGAGCGACGCGGCGTGGGATCGGATGGCGCCGGTTTGAGTGGGCATATACCGCAGTGCTGCCCAAAGGAACCATCACGCAAGATCCTGCGCGATATCCATGAGCGCGCCCGCGACGTTGCCCGGTCTTTCGTTGGCACCGAGGGCTTCGAACAGTCGCGGCGTGAGCGCAAGAAAATCGAGATGCGGTTTGCACACCTCAAGCGCATCCTGAGGCTCGATCGGCTTCGACTGCGCCCCGCGAGGCGCCCAGGATGAGTTTGTTCTGGCCACCATCGCTCAGAACCTGCGACGGCTCGCAAAATTGGTCGTCCGGCCGCCGCCATATGCGGTTCAGTGCATCGCGTAGCGGGTGTGTTGCGTAATCATCAGGGTGCGGAGCCGCCGCTCAGGATTGAGCCGCATCAACCGCCCTTTCGAAAAAGCTCAACCACAACCCTCGCTAAGCCAATCGACGGCTTTTACAACAAAATCGGCACATTTGAGACATGCTGGCATATCCGCTCCGTGGTCGCTATCAGGGTGCAAAGCGGACATTGAGTACAATATCCGAAGAATCTGGCGCGGCGAAAAATGGCTTCGGCGTCGCGACGCGCGTTAACCTCCGAAAAATGGCTTCGGCGCCGCGACGCACGTTAACCTGCTTTGTCACCCTCGCGCGCGCGCGAGCTTTTCCTAGGATCGGGCCGCCTGGGCGGTGCAGCGGCTGCCGCGACGCTCTCAGCTACGGGGTCAGCTTCGCCACGACCCGATCGCACCAGCTGGCCAGGGGTTCTCCGGCGTGCTTTCTCTCCCCGGCATTTCGGGCTGATTCTCTCTATCCCTTGGGCCGCGTGGGTGCCGAAGAATCTGGCGCGGCGAAAAACAAGGCGATTGCTGACCAATCGCCCTTGCTCAAGCTTAGTCTACGAAGAGTCCGATTCCAAAGAACGTCTACGCGTCAGCAATTGGATTGTGCAAAGACTCTATAATTATGCAGTCAAGAAAACCGTCGAACTCTGACTTCTGA
>Ga0208586_1000153_pt1 | contig 27474 bp, 26 predicted proteins | sample NGESurshal072012_6_FD_184471 | JGI IMG/M metagenome (GOLD analysis project Ga0208586, IMG submission 184471) | Arctic peat soil microbial communities from Barrow, Alaska - NGEE Surface sample 53-3 shallow-072012 (SPAdes) | ecosystem: Environmental > Terrestrial > Soil > Wetlands > Peat ... | reverse complement strand
CTTCCCGGTCAGCGCCGAGCAGACCCTGCACGCGAGCTCAGCCCTGCTGGCGCTCGCCTGCGGCGTGCTCGCGACCTTGCTGGCCTCGATCTCGCCGGTCTTGGATCTGCGCCCTGGGCGCCCGGCCGATGCCGTCTTTCGCGAAACCGGCTCGAGCGGCCAGCTGGTGCTCCAGCGCACGGTCCTACTCGCAGGGGGCATCGGTGTTCTGATGATCGCCTTGGTCGGAGCCCTGGTGGCCTTCGCCCCTTCCCTGACGATCGTAGGCGGAGTCATCTTGGCGCTGGCCACCCTCTGCCTGATGCCGGCGGTCCTGACCGGAGCAGTGCGGCTGCTCCCATATGCAACGAGGCGTAGTCGCAGCCCGGCGGTGACGGTGGCGCTGTCCGAGCTGAAAGCGATCACCACCCGCTCGGTTGCCCTGGCGGCAATCGCGGCCCTGGCCGTCTACGGAAGCGTCGCGATCGGCGGCGCCCGCGACGACCTGCTGAGGGGCATCGACGACGCCATCGACCAGTATCACGCCACCGCCGATGTGTGGGTGACCAATCCGAGTAACGTCTTCAACACCGACAGCTTCGCCTTGGCGAGCGCCCCCGCCGAGGTGGCCCGTGCCGAGGGCGTCCAGGCGGTGCACGTTTACCAAGGGACTTTGGCCGACATGGGCCCGCGCCGGTTGTGGGTGCGCGCCCGCCCCCCGGGCGACTCTGCGATGCTCGAATCGAGTCAAGTCCTGCAAGGCGGCTTCGAGCAGGCGGACGCGCTGATCAGGAAGGGCGGCTGGGCCGCCGTCTCAAACGGCGTTGCCCGAGAACACCAGTTGACGGTGGGCGCCGCGTTCGCACTTCCCACTCCGTCGGGCCCGGAGCGCTTGCGGGTGGCGGCCATCACCACCAACTCGGGCTGGCCGCCAGGGACGATCACGATGAACAGCGCCGACTATGCCCGCGGCTGGAAGACGACCGATGCGGCCGCCTTGGAGGTCGTGCTGAAGCCCGGCGTGAGCCCCACCATGGGCGTGCGCGCGGTGGAGAGGGCGATCCGCTCGCGCTCGGGCCTGTCGGTCCACACCGCCTCGGCACGGGCAGCCGAAGCGCGAGCGAGCGCTCGTCAAGGCCTGCACACTTTGAGCCAGATCTGGACCCTTCTGCTGATCGCCGCGGCCCTGGCGGTGGCGGCAGCCTTGAGCGCCACGATCTGGCAGCGCCGGGCGCGCTTGGCCTCTCTGAAGATCCAGGGCTATCACCCGTCCCAGTTGTGGGGCGGCCTGCTTCTGGAGAGCGGCTTGATGCTAGGCGTGGGCTCGCTCACCGGGGCGGTGGTGGGCGTTTACGGCCATGCTTTGGCGGGTCGCTGGCTGACCACCACGACCGGCTTCCCCGCACCGTTCTCGATTGGGGCGCCCCACGTGTTGCTCACCTTGGGGCTGATCACCTTTATCGGACTTGCGGTATTGGCGTTGCCCGGTTTCGCGGCGACGCGTGTCTCGGTGCACCTGAGCTTGCAGGAGTGAGCTCTTACGCTACGGGGTGCCCTGCGCGCGCGCGCGTGGCCTTTTAACAAGACTTGTCTGGTTAACTGGCCGCGCGCGCACGGGGCATGCCGGATGGAGAACATGAGCGCCGGCCCCGCGAGCTGTTCCCCGCCGCGTTCACCCCGCCGGGCCCTTCGCTGGAGCGCATGTGCGTACGCGCGCTCGGGTGCTGCCTGCAAGGGCAGACTGCGCAATCCTATCCCTGTGGTTCGGTCGATACACAAGGGCGGACTTTGCGATGCGGCCGACTTCGCGTGCACCGCCAGGCGCTACTGGTTGAGCGTGTTCCCGCGCGTCGGATTGGAGCTCCATCGCACGAGGACGCTTGCGATGGGCATTCCGGACCCGGCTTTGCGCGCACACGCACTGCAAGCGCTCATGGGCAAGCGCGGCAACCTGGAGGGAGCGGCCGCCTTTGCCGCCTTGGTGAACAGACGGAGCCGACCTTTCGTGGTGCGCGCCTTGGTGGCCTGCCAGGCGATCTGCGACTACTTGGACGAGCTCTCCGAGCAGGCCAACCCCGATCCGATCGCCAACGGATACAGGCTGCACGAAGCATTGATCGTGGCCACCGCGCGGGGAGAGCCCCACCGCGACTACTACACCCACCACCCCCATGGCGAGGACGGCGGCTACCTGGTGGCCTTGGTCGACACGGCCCGCACCGCGCTCTCGGCCTTGCCCTCGATCGCCTCGGTCAGGGAGGCGCTAGGGCGCGCCGCCCAGCGGATCGCGGTCTACCAGAGCTTCAACCATGGCGACGCGCGCGGCTCCTACGAGCTTTTCGAGCGCTGGGCACGGCTCGCCAACCCGTCCTATGCCGGCCTGCGCCCCTGGGAGGCGGCGGTCGGAGCGGGCTCGACGCTCTCGGTGCTCGCTCTGATCGCTTCAGCCGCAGACCCCCACCTGGACCGCTCGACAGCCGAGGAGATCGACCGGGCCTACTTTCCATGGATCGGTTCGCTGCACTCGCTGCTGGACAGCTTGGTCGATCACGAGGAGGACATCGCAGTCGATGGACGAGCCTTGGTCGGCTATTACGCTTCACCCGGCGACGCCGCCCTGCGCATGGGCTGCATCGCCGACGAGTCCTTGTGCCGCGCGGCCGCCTTGCCCGAAGGTCGCCGCCACGCCCTGATCTTGGCTGCGATGACCAGCTTTTATATATGCGAGCTTCAAGACTCGGCCTCACCGCACGCCCAGCTGGTAGCGCCGTCGGTGCTCGACGCGATCGGCGGCCTGGCGGCTCCGAGCATGGCGATTTTGGGCGCACGCCGCTCGTTGCGCAGAATTTCGATGGGTGCACCGAATCTCGCGGGTTCATCTTGAAAGTCAAGTACCTGACTTTCCTCTTTTATTGTGGCGCGCGATCGGTCACCATGATCAAGTCACGAGCCGATGCCCATTCGGTCCTGTGCCCCCAAGGGGGTTGGCACGGCCCGCCCGCAGCGCGCTTCAGGTCAGGCGCTGGCGGGCGGGCCGTCATTTTGAGGCGCCCTTCTCGTCCCATCGGTAGTCTCCGATCGGCCGATGGAGACGATTAGCACCCGCATAGAGGGACCCAAATTGATCGTGCCGTCCTTGTTCGGCGACGAGCGTGGGTTCTTTGTGGAGACCTACAGGCGCGAGTGGCACGCCATGGCGGGTATCCCAGAGGGCGAGGAGTTCATCCAGGACAACCACTCTCGCTCCACCCGGGGCGTGGTCAGGGGGATGCACTTCCACGTGGGGGCCGGCGTTGCCAAGCTGGTGCGCTGCGCGCGGGGCTCCATCTTGGACGTACTGGTTGACCTGCGCAAGGGCTCTCCCAGCTATGGCGAATGGGAGGGCTTCGAGCTGGACGAGCGCTCGATGCACACCCTGTATGTGCCGATTGGCTTCGCGCACGGTTTCTGCGTGCTCAGCGAGGTGGCGGACGTGATGTACAAGCAGAGCGCCTACTACAGCCCTGCGGTGGAGCGGGGGATCGCTTGGGACGATCCGGACGTGGACGTGCGCTGGCCCCTGCCGCAGGAGGAGCTGATCGTCTCCGAGCGCGACCGGACGGCACCCACGCTGCGCGAGGTGGCCGGCGAGCTGCCTTTCTCCTACCAGGACTGAGCGCCTCGTCCAATCCTCCCCGAGCCGAGCGCCCGCGAACATCGGCTTCGGCGCCGCGGCTTGCTCCCGAGAGGAGCACGGATGCAATGCTTTAGGCAATGCCTGGAAGCCTGACCCGCACTTGGCGAGGAGCCAAGGACGCGACCCTCACCCCGCGCCAATACGCAATCGTCGCCTATGTGGCCCTGGGCGCGCTCACCCTGATCGTGATGAGCGGCGCGGCCGTGCGGCTTACGGGATCTGGGCTTGGCTGCCCGACCTGGCCGAAGTGCTACGGCAAGGTGTACCCGCCCCTGAACACCCATGCGGTGATCGAGTTCTCCAACAGGATGATCACCGTCCCGGTGTCGATCGCCGCGATCGCCGCCTTCGCGCTGGCCTTCAAGCGCAGGCCCTACCGGCGCGAGCTGATGCGCTTGAGCGCCTTGCTGCCGCTTGGGGTGCTTGCGCAGGCCGTGCTGCCGACGCTGGCGGCCCATCGTGTGCGGGGGCGTGTCGCCCGCTACGGGACGGTCAAGAGCGTCAGCGTGAAAGCCTTTCCCGCGATCGAGCTGTTGTGGGGCAAAGCCGACTCGGTCGAGGTCCATGCGGATTCGCTGTCGGTCCCTTCGAGTGAGATCGCCAAACTCCTGTGGGAATCGCACGGCGTCACCGACGTCACGATGAGCGCTCAGGCGGCCACCTTGACCTCGATCCCGAGTCTTGCCAACGGGATCACGGTGAGCGACCTGCACACCGAGAAGCGCGGCTCGGCGATCGTGGCGAGCGCCAACCTGACCCAGCGCCAGCTCGACGAAGCGCTTCCCAGCGGCTTTCGCATCGAACCGGTCGGCTCCGGGGACGGTCAGATCGAAGCGAGGGCCTCGGGCGGGCTGTTCGGTCTGCAGGCTTCGATCGATGCGGTCGTGCGAGTCTCCGAAGGGCGGCTCGTGACCGAACCGAAGGGCCTGTTTGGCGGCTTCGTCAAGGTCACGCTGTTTTCAGACCCGCACCTGAGGGTGCAGTCAGTGGGCCTCTCGATCGAGCGCTCCGACCCGCTCACGTACGGGCTCACGCTGCGCGGGAGCATTGGCTGAGCGCTCGTTGACACCTGAGCGCCTCCCGACGCCTGAGCGCTCGTCGACGCCCAAGTGCTCCTTGACGCCTGAGCGCTCCCTGACGAGCATCGGCATCCCGTGCTTGGGGCTGATCGTCGGCATCTGGCGGTAGGCCAGCTCGAAGTCGTCCGGCAGCTCCAGGGCGAAGCGGCCGGCGATCAATGTGGCGATCGTGCGCACCTCGAGCTGGCCGAAGCGCATCCCGATGCAGGTCCGCGAGCCGCCGCCGAAGGGGATGTAGGCGCCCTTGGGCAGCTGTGCCTTGGCGTCGGGGGCGAAGCGCTCGGGGCGGAATTGGTCGGGGTCTGAGAACACGTCGGGCAGGTGGTGGGAGGCCCACGAGCTGTAGTTCACGTAGGAGTTGGCGGGCACAGTGTGGCCTTCGAACTCGAAAGCGTCGAGCGACTTGCGCGGCCCTACCCAGGCGGGTGGGTACTTGCGCAGGGTCTCCTCCAAGGTCATCTCGAGGGCAGCCAGCTCGCCGCTCATCAACTGCGTGGCATTCGGCGCTTTGCCGTCGAGCTGGGAGTCCTGCTCGGCCACGAGCCGGTCCGCCATGTGGGGGGCCTTGGCCAGCTCGTAGAACATGAAGGCCACTGTCGAGGTGGTCGTGTCGTGACCGGCGAACAAGAGGGTCATCATCTCATCCCTGATCTGTTCGTCCGATAGGCCCTGGCCGCTTTCGTCCTGGGCGTCGAGCAACAGGCTGAGCACATCCTCGCCGCGCTCGCCGGTGGCCCGCTGGCTGGAGATCTGGGTGTAGAGCAGGCGGTTGAGGCGTTTGGATGCCTCCTGCAGACGTGCCCACGGTGTGCCGGGGACCCTCAGGAAGCGGAACTCGTAGCGGCTCGCATAGAAGGCCAAGGCCTGCTCGAACATTGCGGCGGCGTCGATCTCGCGGGCGGCGGGACCGTCGGGGTCGATCCCGAACAGGGCCTTCATCGCGATCCTGGTGGCCAGGTGGCGCGTCCATGCGTACAGGTCGATCTGGGTGTTCGGCCGCCACTGCTCCAAGGCCCTTTCGGTCTCTGTGACCATCGTGTCGATCGAAGCGGCGATCCGCTCGCGGTGGAAGGCCGGCAGCATGATCTGGCGTGCCCGCTTGTGGTACGGGTCGTCGGTCGTCAGGAGGCCGTCGCCGAGCAGGGCGATCAGGTCCCTGAAGTGCGATTCGCGCCACTTGAAGTTGGAGGCGTGGGAGACGGTGATGTAGTGGTTGGCGGCCGGCCCCAGCATGAACACGACGTTGCTGTGCAAAATCCGCAGGGTGAAGATGGGGCCGTAGCGTGCGTAGGCGTCCAGGAGCAAGGGCAAGGGCTCCTCGATAAAGCGCTTGGTGCGCGGGATCGAGAAGGAGGTGTCGCCAGGCGGGTAGGGCACCGTGGCGGCCCTCTCGTCGGCCAGGTCTTGGACGAGGATCCGGAATGGGTTTTCATGGCGTAGGGGCGGGGGCTCAAGCAGGGGCATGGCGTAAGCGTAGAGGACCGGCCAGCGGTTTGGCTGGCCGGCCAACTTGGGGAGGGGTTGGGGGGGTTGACGGGCCCGGTGGCTTGGGTGATGAGGCCCTGGTGGCTTGGGTGGTGGCGGCCGATGGCTTGGGTGGTGGCGGCTGGAGGCTTGGCGTACAGGCTCGACTTACCGCGACGGTTTGCGGGGGTGGGGTGGAGTTGTTTGTTGTTCGGAAAGGGGTGCCCCGCGCGTGCGCGCGGTCTTTTAATAAGACCTACCTCGGTTACTGGCCGCGCACGCGCGCGGGGCACTGCTTCGGCGTAGCAACACTCCACAGGGCGCCTCCCGGCGAGACCCGGCGGGAGACCCGGCCTGCGATACTCTGCGCTACGCACGATCGAAGGTCCCGTGCACCAGCACGGGGGCGTAGCTCAGTTGGTTAGAGCGCTGCCCTGTCACGGCAGAGGTCGCGGGTTCGAGTCCCGTCGCTCCCGCTCAGTGTTTACGGGCCGAATGCGGAGTGTCGCACCGGCCGGGTCGCGTTAACGTACCCAGGACAAGAGATCGCGAACGCCGAGAAGGTCAAGATCGGCGGGCTCGTACAGCTCACGGTGCGCGTAAAGCCAGCCTCGAAGGCGCGTAAAGGGCGCACTCGTCGCGGCGCACCAAGCACATCCACGGTTAATCTGACACTCCCGAGTAGAGGCCGGAGACTGAGCGGGCGCCGGTGTCCTTCGGTCAGGTTTCGGTGTGGACAAGAACGTCGGCGATGTCGGGGATCTGTAGGCGCAGGTCTTCCTCGAGCTCGCTGGCAAGCTGGTGAGCATCGACCAGGGAGGTTTCGGCGCTGACGCCGAGCGTGAGGAAGATGACGCGACCGGCCTCGGTTCGAAGCAGTTGTGTCGCGCGCGGCTCCTCGCCTGTCCGCTCCAGGACTATGCGCCTGATCTCCCGTGTCGCACCGAGGTCTGTGCTCGTTGTGGCTGGATGGGCGCTCAGCGGGCGCTCCAGGGGCTCCAGGTGTGTTTGTACCTCGCTGACGCCGGGGCGGGCGCGGATCGCGTGTTCGATACGCTCAGCGACCGTAAGCGCTGCTTGTAGGGTGAGATCGGCGGGGAACTTCAGGTGTAGGGAGACGCTGGCCGACTTGCCGTTCTCGAAGATCGTGATGTCGTGTACTTCCTTGACCAGCGGCTCGGCCAGCGCGGTTGCGAGTACTCGGTCGCGGAGATCCAGGCCGCTGCGTCGCGGCTCGACGTGGACGACGACATCGCTGCCGGGCAGCTCGTCCTCGATCACTGCCTCCACATGGTCCGCGGCCTGGTGACCCTCGACTACGGCCGCGCCTGGCGCGACGGCGACGATCACATCTGCGAAGTACCGTCCGGCGGACTCGCGCAGACGCAGCCGCACGAGTTCGATGTCGGGTTCAAGACGCGCGAGCGCGCGCTCGGCTGCCTCCCTGGCCTCGGCCGGTGTGCGGTCCATCAGCACGTTTGCGTTCTCCGCGATTAGCCGTGTCGCGGTGGCGAGGATGATCGCTGCTATGACGAGTGCGGCGCTCGCGTCGCCTTGAGCGAACCCGGCACGCACGAGTAGCAAACCGATTAGGACCGCTAGCGAGCCTGCCATGTCCCCGGCGAAGTGAAACCCGTTTGAGCGCAGGGCGGGGCTCCCGTAGCGTTGTGCGGTGCGCATGGAGATGACGGTGCGGGTGAGGTCCACCGTTAGCGAGATCGCGATGACGAGGAAGACGTACCAGTGTGTGTCGGGCGTGCCGCTGGGATTCACGAGGTGTCTGATCGCCTCGGCTGCGACGATGAGCCCGCCGGCCAACAGGATGGCGGCCTCGCCGAGCGCTCCAAGGTTCTCAGCGCGAGCGTGCCCGTAGGGGTGCTCGGGGTCTGCAGGTTGGCGACCCAGCCGCACAGCAAAGAACGTCAGAATCGCCGCAATGACGTCTCCGCTTGACTCGATGCCGGCTGAGATCAACGCCAGGCTGCCCGCTATCAAACCCACTCCGAGCTTCAGGACTACCAACAAGCTGGCCGCGGCGATCGAGACGAGCGTCGTCCGTCGCTGCACGGCTACCTGCTCGTTGCTATCGGGCTGCAACATCAGCAGAGTTTAAGTGTCTGGGGTCTGCGCCCGCGCCAAGGCAGGCGGCTGTTGGTCTACCCGTTGTGGCAAGCAAGCGCGAGCGGTTCTGCGGGCGCCCCCAGCAGAAGGCCACACTGACGCGGAAGAGGTTGGAAGTTCGCTGGGAAGGAATCCCGGGATGGCGGGGTCATATAGGAAGCGCGTGCGACGGTGGGCCGTGCACTGATCGCTGCGATCAGGAAACCGTCTTGTCTGATTCCCGAACCACAGGAGACACCCAGTGCCTAGAACGTCGATCCTTGCTCTAGTTGGTGTTGCGCTGGCTGTCGCCGGCTGTGGCAGCTCCAGCAAAACCAGCAGCTCCAACACGACAGCGGCCGCAGCGAGCACCGGTGCGCCTGCTGAATCGACATCAAGCTCCGCACCGTTCCTGGCCACGCTCACCAGCGCCAGCTTGGTCGCCTCGACGGTTCCGGCCAACGGCGATATCAACCCCTACGGCATCGTGACCGTGCCCACCAGCTTGGGCAAGCTCAAGGCGGGCGAGATGCTGATCAGCAACTTCAACGCCCCAGAAAGCGCCAAGGAGAACGGTCAGGGCACCGGCAAAACGATCGTGCAGGTCTCACCCGCCGGGAAGGTCTCGCTGTTCGCGAACATCGACGCCAAGACACTCCCTGGCCCATGCCCTGGCGGCGTCGGATTGACGACGGCGCTGAACGTCCTGCCGGGTGGCTACGTCGTGGTGGGTAGCTTGCCGACGACCAACGGCAAGACGGCGACCGCGAAGTACGGCTGCCTGATTGTGCTCGACAGCGAAGGCAAGGCGGTCGAGACGATCGCCAGCAAGAACATCCAGGGTCCTTGGGATTCGACCGCCAAGAGCGAAGGCTCCAAGACCAGCCTGTTCGTCAGCAATGCGCTCAATGGTGGAGCCGCGAAGGGCAAGAAAACGATCGACAACTCGACCGTGCTGCGGATCGAACTGGAATCCGGCGAAAACCAGACACCGAAGGTGCTCAACGAAACGGTGATCGCCAACGGCATCCCCTGGATCAACTCAGCAGAAGCCCTCGTGCTCGGCCCGACCGGACTCGCGCTCGCCTCCAACGGGACGCTATATGTGGCCTCAACCGAAGACAACAAGATCCTCGCGGTCTCGCAAGCAATGACACGCACGACGCCCGCCGCGAAAGGCGGCACCGTACTCACCGAAGGCGGCCACCTCAAGGAACCGCTCGGCATGGTGCTCGCACCGAACGGCAACATCGTCACGAGCAACGGCGGCGACGGCAACATGGTCGAAACGACACCCGCCGGCCACCAGGTAGCCGTGCAGACCGCCGACAAGAAGACCGGAGCCGGATCGCTCTTCGGCCTCGTTATCGCCCCCGACGGCAAGGGAATCTACTTCGTAGACGACGGCGAAAACACGCTCAACCTACTGCACTGACGGCGCGCGAACTGATGGATCATTCTGGGCGTCCTCGGCGTTTTGCGCGCCGGGACGCTCGGAAGGTTTCGGTCGTGGTGGCGTCTTGAGGTCTTGACGAATTAATCCCCACCAACGGCGGTCTCATGCTCAAGAAGTCATCTGACGGGCACGCCCGCCCAAGCCCGCATCGACGGTGCAGCGCTCGACGCTTGGTGCGGCTCTGAGCCCGCGCTGGGCTGAAGAGCGTTCGGTGATTGAGCGGGCGATCTCCGCATTGACTACCTAGTTGTAAGACCCGAGGAGGTCCCGAACGGGGTGGACAACTTGCCTGTTAGATGTTTCCGTCGCCGTCAGACGGACCGCCGTTGTTATCGCCATCTCCGTCTCCAGCGTTCGGTCCTTGCGGTATCCCGCCATTTGATTGCGGCGGACTCGCTTGTGGCGGTGCGGGCGCCGTGGTGGTTTTCGTCGGCGGTGAGGTTCTCGGTGACGGACTGGTGCTGCTCGTGGGTGGCGGGATGGGCGTAGACGCCGTTGGTTGGGCTTGATGAGCGGGCACCGGCACGACGACGCGCGCGGGAGCACGGACTATGAACGTGGTTGCGACGTGGCTCGGGCTGGCGCTGGGCCGGATCACTTCGAGGCGATGGCGTCCTGGGGCGAGGTTGTGAAAGGTGAGCCGATCCGTACCTGACCGCGTGAGGAGATGATCGAGGACGTACCGGAACGGCTGCGCACCACTGATCGCAGTGCCGGTGAGCTTGACGCGTACAGTGAGCGTGGCGGCAGTATGCGCACCCGCCCGCGGCGAGACGATCGACAAATGCCGCACTGGAGCGGCGACTGCCGGCTGTGGAGCATTAGTCGCCTGGGTGGCGGTCGCCGGTGCCTTGATGGTCGAGGTACCCCCGCCGCAGCCACTCGCGGCGAAGATCAACCCCACGCTCAAACCAAGCCACCCAGCCCTGAATGTGCCCATCGCAATGCGCCTCCAACTTGTCGCGGCAACCTCGATCGCCCAGGCGTCGAAGCATCGGCCGTTTCAGTCTCAGACGCCGAGGCGCTGCGATCCTTCCTGCTCGGACGTAGCTATCCCGGATCGGCTCACGGAAGGTTATGGCGCTAGCGGCGTCTGGTTCAGTAATGGCCACGACGGAGGGAGCAGCATGTTCAATCGAGAGTCAGAGCAGACAGCGCGGCCGCGTCGGCGCGGGCGACCTTCAGGTCTGCTCGTATGCGCGGCCTTGGTGACGTTGGCGCTGACCTGCTCGTTCGCGGCGATGGCGCTCGCTTCGAGTTCTACGGCGCCGACGGTCGGATCGGCCACGAACGCAAAGTTCGGCGAACAGATCGTGGTGGAAGCACACGGCCGGACGCTGTATGCGCTGAGCCCCGAGACGACGCATCGTCTCCTATGCAAGAGCAGCGAATGCCTGAAGTTCTGGCCGCCACTCACCGTGCACACGAGCACTACCCAGCTCAAGAATGGGGCAGGCGTACACGGCCATCTCGCCATCCTGCGACGCGCCCACAAAATATTTCAAGTCACACTCGACGGTCTGCCGCTCTATCGCTTCTCGGGCGACAGCGCCAAAGGCGAAACGAACGGCGAGAACGTCAAAAGCTTCGGCGGCACATGGCACGTGATCTCGGCTTCGACCGACGGGCCTATGGAGCCGGCGATGACCGAAACGCCGCCGAGCTCCCCCTCGCCGCCAGCCACCACAACACCCAACGAAAAATACAGCTACTAGAGAGAGTTTACCCGTCGGCGAAGGACCTGGAAGGAAACGCGCCTACCCGGAGTCCTTATCAGTACAGCAGGATCCCCACGCGCCAGCACCGCGCCCCTCTCCTGACAGGAGTGAACACATGCATCATCTACTGAAGCTATCCATCCCCGCAATCACCGCGTCGCTCCTGATAGCTGCCTGCGGTAGCAGCTCATCCAGCAACACGACCACCTCAGCCGCCAGCACACAGGCCGCCGCGCCAACAACCAGCAGCACATCAAGCGCCGTGCTCGTGAAGAGCGCCGCCAATCCGCTCGGCACGATCCTCATCGACAGCCAGGGGATGACGCTGTATCACCTCAGTGGCGAGCAGAACGGCAAGTTCATCTGTACCAGCATGGCCTGTGTCGGTATCTGGCATCCGCTGATCGCGTCGTCCACCGGCACTCCCAGCGGCGAAGTCAGCTCGCTCGGCACGGTAAAGCGCCCCGACGGGACTGTGCAGGTCACCTACAAGGGCACACCTCTTTACACGTTCACGGGAGACCAGCACGCCGGTGAAACCAAGGGTCAGGGCATCAAAGACGTAGGTACCTGGAGTGCCGTCACGACCAGCTCCAACAGCACCCCCGCGACGAGCACAAGCAGCACCCCGGCGACACCCGCACCGAGCACCGGCGGATCCTCGGAATCCTCAAGCGGCGGCGGCTACGGCTACTGAGCCATCGGGGCTGGATCAGGGGCGCAGCGAGCGCTCGGGGTGCGGCATGCCGGCCCCGGGCGCTGGCCGCCGGCTATTTGTGCGTCCTCGTGCTCGGGGGATGCGCGAGCCAAACCGGGTCGGCAACCAGGACGCAAAGTGCTGGACGGATAGCGATCGAGCGCTATATCGGCGAAGTCGAGCCGATCAGGCTCGCGGTCAACAAGCTCCTGGATGGGGCCGACCCGATCCTCCAGGCGTTTCACGACCGGCGCATCACGTCCGGTCAGGCCGCACGGCGCATGGGCCGGCTAGAGCAGCGGTTCGTCGCCTACGCAGTCGATATCGCGGCGATCGATCCGCCAACCACCCAGCTGCGTGCTCTGAACGCCCCCTACGCCAACACCTACGTGTTCGAGGACGCCTACCTGAGCGCGCTTGTCGCAGACCTCGCCGACGGCGAGCTCACTGACCTGCCCAACACGCAGGCAGCTCAGCGCGCCGCGATCATCCGGTGGCGCATCGGCCTGACCGTCCTCGCCCGCGCCGCCAATGCGCCTCTGCCGGCAGACCTCCAACAAGCAGGCCGCGGTGAGATCGCACCTCCCCCCAACGGGAGCTAACGTGACACGCACCCGCAGCGAGTGTTCGAGTCCACAACGGCGGGCGCTGCCCGGTCCTGAGCACACCCGTCGCTGGCCCTCAGCGCGATGCCCTACTTGCCGTGGCTCCCGAAGCGCTGATCGCATACCACGTACCGCCGAACATTTTGACCCCGACGTAGGAGGTCTTTCCTGGCCCGCTATCCCCACTGTAGGTGTAGAGGAGACTCCGGCGGGCAGCGTCTCATTCCCGCGGCTGTCCGGCTTGGTGGGTGCGGCGGCGTGGAAGCGCCCGTGAGCTCAGGCGAATCCGGTTCGACGGGCATGCGCCGAAGACAGCGAAGCGCAGCGGGAAGGATATCGGCGGGCGGGAGTCTTGAGGGGATAGACGGTCGGGATGCCGCTATGTCACGCACGGCCCCGAGCGACCGCCATGGGGATATCCAGCACGAGAAAGGTGGGTTCACGATGAGGCTGCGCACGCTTTTGCTTTTCGTCCTCGCGGCGCCGTTGGGAGCGGCGATGGCCGTGCTGCCCGCGCTTGCTGCCAGCCCCTCCGAAGCGAAGCTCGAAGTCAACGAAAACTGTGTGCAGCTGAACTGGCCATGCTGGACTACGGAAGGGTCGGCATCGAGACCCCAACCCGCGCTAAAGGTCACGATCGCCGCCGGCGGCACGGTCACGTTCGTCGATCGCGGTCAGGAAGCGAACATCGCGTGGACCGGTACCGCGCCCACGTGCGAACCGGCGGTGCCCGTCGCCCCGGAACCGCCGAAGACTGGTTGGGAAGGAAAGTGCATGTTCGCAACGCCCGGGACCTACAGCTTCGAAAGCTCCACCATGTTCAGAGAAAAGACTCTCTACACGACTATTGACTACACGAAATACGAAATCGTGGTCGAAGGTTCGACTACCACCCCCGCCACGACCCCCACCACGACAACGCCGGCGACGACCACGGCGCCTGCCTCGCCAGAATCCCCTCTCGTCGGCTCGGAATCGGGAGCCCTGAAGGTCGCGAAAAGCCAGCGCGGAGGGTCTGTCAAGGGCTCGCTCCAGATCTCAAAGGCGGGTGGGGGAGATCGCCTCGAGGTCGATCTCATCGCTACCACCGCGTCGCTGGCGAAGGCCGGGCACGCAACGCAGGTGGTCGGGCGATTCGTGAGCGCTTCGGTAGGCGCCGGTCAACGGTCTTTCTCGGTCAAGCTCAACGCCAAGGCGAGGCGGGCGCTCAAACGCCACCATCGCCTGGCGCTGAAGGTGAAGATCGTGCTCATCCCTGCCGGCGGCGAAGCGCTGACCATTACCAGATCCGTGATCCTGCGCGTGGGAGGCTGAGACCATGAGACCGCACACGCTGTTGTTTTTTGCCCTTGTTCTGCTGGGAGCGGTGGCCGCCCTATCTCCGGCGCTGGCCAACGCCGCGGAAATGAAGCTCGAAGTCAACCAAAACTGTGTCGATCCCGAATGGCCGTGCTGGACCACGGAAGGGTCGGCGTTGAGACCGCAACCCGCGCTCGCGGTCAAAATTGCGGCCGGCGACGAAGTCATGTTCACCGACCACGACGCGAGCACCCCGGCGGCCGTTGTCTGGATGGGCTCTGCGCCGGCCTGCACCGGTGTACCTACAAGCGCCATGACCAACTGGGAAGGCAAGTGCACGTTCGTTACGTCGGGTGTCTATAAGTTCGAAAGCTCCACCCTTTTCGATGAAGAAAATACCCTATACGGCAAAGCCAACTATCGTAAATACGAAATCGTAGTCGCGGGCACGCCCACGGACTTAACGACTTCCGCGAGCGGCGAAACCCAGACGGAAGCGATGCTCAACGGCAGCATCGATCCCGAAGGAAACACGGTCGAATACCACTTCGAATATGAAGGTCCAGGCGTGATCGGTAAACAGTCGACCCCTACAGCCACGTTGAGCGAAGCAGACTTCACGAGCCATTCCGTGTCGGTCCAGGTGACCGGGCTGGAGCCAGGCATGATCTACCACTTCCAGCTGGTGGCGACCTACGGAGTCGGGAAAACCTCCGTGTCGGGCGCGACGCAGATGTTCAAAACCCATGCGGTAACTGCACCGACCGCAACAACGCTCGCCGCCGAAGGCTTCAAGGAAACCGAAGTCACGCTCAAGGGCACGGTCAACCCCGGAGGCGAAGCGACCGAATACTTCTTCGAATACGGCACGGACACCCACTACGGTCTGAAGACCGAAACGGCGACTCTCCAAGCGAGCGGCGGTAGCAATCAGGGCGTCTCCGCCACGCTCAAAGGCTTGGCCCCCGGCACGGAATACCACTTCCGGCTTGTCGCGAAAAACAAACAGAGCCCTGCCGGAGAAGGTCTGGACCGCAGCTTCACAACGGCGTCTCCACCGGCCAAAGAACCTCCTGCGAAAGAACCTTCACCAACACCGACCCCTACTACCGGCGGCAATCCCGCGGCGATAACCTCAAGCTCACCGTCTTCTGAGCAGCCAAAGACCGAACCTGCTCCCAGCCCGCTGTTTGGGTCAGTCAAGCTGGCGTCCACTCAGCACGGCGGAGTGGTGCACGGGTCCCTGGTGGTGTCCTCGGCCGGTTCCGGAGGCCAGCTTCAGATTGAGCTGCTCGCCAAAGGCGCCAATGCTCCGGTCGGCAAGCTCGCGCGCTCCTTGCTGCATGCGGGCAAGCTCACATTCGCGCTGCCCCTGAACGCGAAGGGCAAGGCCGCGCTGCGCCGCCACCGGCGCCTGACGCTGACGGTGAAGATCACGCTCACACCACAACACGGAGCAGCGGTGACGGTCACTCGCGGGGTCGGCGTTCGCGCCTGAACTGGGATCGGTGCAGGCGTGCAGCTTCTGCGCGATGCGGATCGCTCTTAGCGGTGCAGCAATCTATGGCGCGGAATTGAGCGGCCACACCTCGACCACTCCCCGCGCGACGGCGCATGGGGTCTTCGACACGAGACTGATCGCCTCGTCGAGATCGGCAGCCTCGATGATCGCGAATCCGGCGACCGGAAGGTCCGAGCGCAGGAACGGTCCTTCGCTGGTGCTCACCCCCTCGTCGTCGCGATTGCGCACCTGTACAGGTTGGCCGGCAATCCCGATCAATGCTCCCCGCGCGGCCAGACTCTCGTCATGTCGATGGGCCGCTTCGCGGATCGTCGGGTCGGTGCTGTCGTACCCCGCACGATCTCCATATCCGATGGTCACGAAACTTGGCACGTAATACCTCCTGGTCGACCGCCGGCTACCGGGCCTGCTACCCGAGCGACACACCACCCAAACCGGGCAGCCCGTCGCGTCCTGGGTGGAGGTAGGCCCGACTCGCAACCGATCATGAATCGAGAAGCGCCGGCCGCGAGCCGCGGCTAGGCTGACCGCAATGAGCAAGACCACCACGGCAAGCAAGCGATCCCGTACCTCGCAAGCAGCCGATAGCCACGAGCTGATCCGCGTGCACGGCGCGCGCGTCAACAACCTCAAGGATGTCAGCGTCGAGATCCCCAAGCGCCGGCTGACGGCTTTCACGGGCGTCTCCGGCTCGGGCAAGAGCTCGCTCGTGTTCGGCACGATTGCGGCAGAGTCCCAGCGCCTGATCAACGAGACCTATAGCGCCTTCGTGCAGGGCTTCATGCCGACGATGGCGCGCCCCGAGGTGGATGTGCTCGAAGGGTTGACGACCGCGATCATCGTCGACCAGGAGCGGATGGGCGCCGATGCGCGCTCCACCGTCGGTACCGCGACCGACGCGGGTGCGATGCTGCGCATCCTCTTCAGCCGCCTGGGCAAGCCGCACATCGGCTCGCCCCAGGCGTTCTCCTTCAACGTCGCCTCGATCTCGGGCGCCGGCGCGGTCACGTTCGAGCGTGCCGGGCGCACGACCAAAGAGAAGCGAAGCTTCTCCGTCCTGGGCGGCATGTGCCCGCGCTGCGAAGGCCGCGGCTCGGTCAACGACATTGACCTCTCCCAGCTCTACGACGACACGAAGTCGCTCAGAGAAGGAGCGCTCACGATCCCCGGCTACAGCATGGACGGCTGGCACGGACGGATCTTCCTGGGCTGCGGCTTCTTCGACCCGGACAAGCCGATCAAGAAGTACACCAAGAAGGAACTGAACGATCTGCTCTACAAGGAGCCGACCAAGATCAAGGTCGAGGGCATCAATCTGACCTATGAGGGCGTGATTCCCAAGATCCAGAAGTCGATGCTCTCCAAGGACTCAGGCTCGTTGCAACCGCACATCCGCGCCTTCGTGGAACGGGCGGTCACGTTCAGCACGTGTCCGGAGTGCGATGGCACGCGGCTCAGCGCGGAGGCTCGCTCGTCGAAGATCAAGGGCATCAACATCGCCGATGCCAGTGCCATGCAGATCTCAGACCTCGCCGCATGGGTGCGCAAACTCGAGAACAAGTCGCTCGCGCCTTTGCTCGAGGCCCTGGGGGCGACACTCGACTCTTTCGTAGACATCGGCCTCGGCTACCTCTCGCTTGAGCGACCGTCGGGCACGCTCTCGGGCGGAGAGGCCCAGCGGGTAAAGATGATCCGCCAGCTCGGCTCCTCGCTCACCGACGTCACCTACGTCTTCGACGAGCCCACGATTGGCTTGCACCCGCACGACATCGAGCGGATGAACGAGCTGTTGCTGGCGCTGCGCGACAAGGGCAACACTGTGCTCGTCGTGGAGCACAAGCCGGAGACGATTGCGATCGCCGACCACGTCGTCGACCTCGGCCCGAAGGCCGGTAGCGCCGGCGGCGAGGTGGTGTTCGAGGGGACCGTCGAGGGGCTGAGGAGGAGCAACACGATCACCGGCCGCCACCTCGACGACAGGGCCACCCTCAAGGATGAGGTGCGTACTGCGCAGGACGCGCTCAAGGTTCGCGGCGCCGATACCCACAACCTGCGTAACGTCGACGTGGACATCCCGCTCGGCGTCCTGGTCGTCGTCACCGGCGTGGCCGGCTCGGGCAAGAGCTCGCTGATCGACGGCTCGCTGTCCAAGCTGGACGGAGTCGTTTCGATCGACCAGACCGCGATCAAGGGTTCGCGGCGCAGCAACCCGGCGACCTACACGGGATTGCTCGACCCGATCCGCAAGGCGTTCGCGAAGGAGAACGGTGTGAAGCCGGCCTTGTTCAGCGCCAACTCCGAGGGCGCCTGCCCGAACTGCAACGGCGCAGGTGTGATCTACACCGACTTGGCGATCATGGCCGGAGTAGCCGCCCCTTGCGAGGTGTGCGAAGGCAAGCGCTTCCAAGCCGAGGTGCTCGAGTACAAGTTCGCCGGCAAGGACATCAGCGACGTGCTCGCCATGTCGGTCCTCGAGGCCGAACAGTTCTTCGGCGCCGGCAAGGCGCAGACGCCGGCAGCGCACACGATCCTGGGCCGGCTCGCCGACGTCGGGCTCGGCTATCTCAAGCTCGGCCAGCCGCTGCCCACGCTGTCCGGCGGCGAGCGGCAACGGCTCAAGCTGGCCACCCAGATGGTTGACAAAGGGCCCCAGCTGGAGGGTGGGACATCCATCTACGTGCTGGACGAGCCGACGACCGGCCTGCACCTCGCCGACGTGGAGCAGCTGCTCGGCCTGCTCGACCGCCTTGTGGACTCCGGCAAGTCGGTGCTCGTCATCGAGCACCACCAAGCTGTCATGGCCCACGCCGACTGGATCGTCGACCTCGGCCCGGGCGCCGGCCACGATGGCGGGCAGATCGTCTTCGAGGGCACACCGGCCGAGCTGGTGGCAGAGCGCGCTACGCTCACCGGCGAGCACCTCGCGGCGTACGTCGGCGCCGGCTAATTCGGCGTGCGCTCGTACCGCGTGACGCCCTCGAAATGGGGCGCCCAAGGTTGGGCTGAGCGGGTCCAGATCTCGGCTGCCGGCTCGAACCAGGATGTGTCGTCGATCGTGCCCCCCTTCAGGAAGGCGATCTGGGGCATCGACTCGATCGTGCTGTACAGGGGCGAGCCGCAGGCCGAACAGAACCGTCGCTCGGTCGTGCTCTGGTAGTCCTCGCTGGCGGTCTTGAAGGAGGCGACCGTGGCGCCCTCGACAGTGAGTGCGTCGCTGGGCACGCCCACGATGATCGAGAACGCCGTAGCAGTCTGGCGCTGGCAGTTCGAGCAGTAGCAAACCCCTTGCCACACAGGTTTGGCGTCGACGCTGTAGGTCACGCCACCGCACAGGCAGCGGCCTGTAATGGGTCTCGGTATCTCGGCCACGTCCCCAGACCCTACTAGCCCAAGAGCTCGTCTTTATGGGACGCCGTCCGTGAATGCATCTCGTGCGGCCACCAGAAGTGCCAGCCCCGTATCGCCGCCAAGGTGGGGACGATCCGGGTGGCCAGGACGTTGGCGGCCAAGAGGACGCCCAGGGCCACGGCCAAACCGATCTCCTCGAGCAACTGGATGCCCGTCAGTAGGAGCGATGCGAAAGTGCCGGCCAGGATGAGACCCGCGGCCGACACAGCGGGCGCGCCTTGGGCCACGGCTGTGCGGACAGCCTCGCGCGGAGGCAGGCCCGCCTTGAACTCCTCGCGCAGGCGGGAGGAGATGAGGATGTTGTAGTCGGTGCCGATCGCCATCACGAACAGGTACACGATGATCGGGATCGTGAAGTCCAAGCCCGCGAAGCCGGCGCCATCGAGGAACACGAACACGATCGCGCCGATCGTGGCGGCGTAGGTGAGCACGACACCGATCAAGAGATAGACCGGCGCGAGGATCGCTTGCAGCAGAAGCGCCAGGATGACGGCCACGATCGCCAAAGCCAGCGGGAACACGTGCTTGATGTCTTTGCGCAGGGCGCTCTGCACATCGACCAGCTGAGAGGTCGTGCCTCCCACGAGCACCGTATCTCCGGGGATCGAGTTATCGGCGGTTTCGCGGACCGGCCCTTTGACGTTGTCGATCGCCTCAATCGAATAGGGGTCGTCGGTGAGGATCGCCTGGAACTCGGCGGCCTTGCCGTCTTCGGAGTATTGGATCGGCAGCACGCTGGCCACGCCCTTGGTCTTTGAGATCTTGCCGGCCAGCTGTTCGACCTGCTTGTGGTTGACCTTCTCAGACGAGGTCACGAATATCTGGGTGGGACCAAGAAAACCCGGCGGGAAAGCGGTTTCCATCGTGTCGTAGGCCTGCTGGGAAAGCGTCGAGGAGGGCAGCTCGGCGAGCTGGTTATAGGTCGTCTTGTAACCGAGCATGCCCAGGGCCAAGCCGAGGAGCACGACCCCGCACACCGAGAGCACGAGGACTGGCCGCCGCGCGACCATCGCGCCGATTCGCTCCGAGCGGGTGCGGTGCTCGTGGGAGGGTGGCCTGGGCGGGCTGGGCCAGAACAGGCGCATCCCGAACAGGCTCATGATCGCCGGCGCCAGGGTGACGGCCGCCAGGAGCATCAAAGCGACGCCCACGATCAGGCCGGGAGCGAGGGTCCGCAGCGACTCCAGGCTCGCCACCAGGAGCGCCGCGAAGGCCGCGATCACGGTGGCCGCGGCGGAGGCGATCACGACGCCCACACGAGTGACCGAGATGCCCAAAGCCTCGGAGGCGGGCTCACCGCGGGCCACGTGCTCGCGATGGCGGAACAGGAGGAACACGATGTAGTCGGTGCCAACCCCGAACATCACGACCAGGAGCAGGGGCGCCAGCTCGGGCCCCACTTGAAAGCCGAGCCAGTCGTCCAGGGTGGCCGTGATGCTCTGGGCGACCTCGTGAACGGCCCCGATGATCACGATCGGCAGGATCGCGATCGCGGGGCTCCTGAACACCAGCCCGAGCAAGGCCAGGATCAGGACGACGGTCGCGATCGCGATGATCGTCTCCGCTTTTTCGTAGGCGGTCGTCGAGTCGACGCTGATCGCCGCGTTGCCTGTCAGCTGGCCCCTCAAGCCCGAGCCCGCGAGGTAGGCGTTGGTTTGGGCGCGTACCAGAGGCACGCGGTGCAGAGTCTTGCACGTCGGGTGGTCATTGGTCCATTGGATTTCCTCTGTTTCCGGTCGGTACATGTACCGACCGGCCAGGCCGCGCATGCGCGGCCTGGTTCCGACCCTTGCATGCAAGGGTCGGCCTGCCGGCGCATGCGCCGGCAGGGCCCTTGGCACATGTGCCAAGGGCTCCCCTAAAGTGAGTGTTCGTCAACGCAGGAGGGAGAAGTCTCGTGAAGATGCGTGCCGCTGTGCTCGAGCAGTTCGGCCGGCCCCTGGTGGTTCAGGAGGTCGATCTCGCCGATCCCGCTCGCGGAGAGGTCCTTGTGCGCCTGGTGGCTTGTGGCGTTTGTCATACCGACATGTACACCGCCTCGGGCGTCGACCCGTCCGGGTATGCGCCGACGGTGCTCGGCCACGAGGGAGCGGGAGTGGTCGAAGCGGTCGGGGAGGACGTGACTTCGGTGAAGCCTGGCGATCACGTGGTCACCCTCTTCTCCCCGCAATGTCGCGAGTGTGAGCACTGCCTCAGCCCCAAGACCAATCTTTGCCTCGCGATCCGAGAGCAACAGAACAAGGGCTACCTTCCCGACGGCTCGGTGCGTCTCTCCCGCTCAGGCGAGCCGATCCGCCATTTCATGGGTACCTCGACTTTTGCGGAATACTCGGTCTTGCCAGAGATCGCGCTTGCGTGCGTCGATCCAGAGGCGCCGCTCGACCGAGCATGCCTGTTTGCGTGCGGCCTGACGACAGGCCTCGGCGCCGCGATGTACACGGCCGCGGTAGAGCCGGGTTCGACATGTGTGGTCTTCGGCGCCGGCATGGTCGGCCTTGGGGCGGTCGCTGGATGCCGGCTCCAGGGCGCCGAGCGGATCGTGTGCGTGGACCTCTCACCCGCGCGCCTGGACTTGGCGCGCGGGCAAGGAGCGACCGATTGCTGGCAGGCCGACGAGCACACTGTCCAACGTGTGTTGGAGGCAACGGGAGGCTTTGGCGCCGACTACACCTTTGAGGCGACCGGCCTGGTCTCGGTGATGGGCCAAGCCGTCGAAGCAGCTCGAATGGGCTGGGGCTTGTGCACCGTGGCCGGCGTTGCCGGGAAGGGTGAGACGCTGGACATCGTGCCCCGCATGTTGATCACGGGAAGACGAGTGTGCGGATCCTCCTTCGGTGGGGTCAAGGGCCGAGACCAGGTGCCCCAACTGGTCGATCGCTACCTGCACGGCGACATCGACGTCGACCCCTTCATCTCCCACCGCATGGGCCTCGATGAGGTCAACCGTGCCTTTGAGTTGATGGAGCGCCAGGACGGGATTCGCTCGGTGCTGGAGTTCGCTTAGAAATGAGACTCTCCAACAGCGAGCACGAAGCTCACCCGTGGCGTATCTCTGAGATCGCGCCCGACTTCCGACTGGAAGATGTGTGGGCGCTACCGGTAGAAGGCTCTGCGGCGGACTTCCGAAGCTTGCTCGTAGTGGTCGGGTCTCTGGACCCCGCCAACGCCGCGTCGCGTGCGACCAGGACTCTGTTCAGCATCCGCTATCGCCTCGGCGAATGGTTCGGCTGGGATGACCCTTCAGGCGGCGACGTCGTCCCAAACGAGTGGCACGACAGCTTGAGTGCGCGGCTGCCCGAGGACTTGCGCGACACGGCGGCGGGCCTGGCTTTGCGCTCGAAGGACTTCATCCCGCTCTATCTGACAGACACCGAGCTGGCGGCCGAGATCTCAAACCGGACCGTCCACGCGGTGATGCACGTGGCCTGGGTCGAGCAAAGCGAAGGTGTCTACCGCGGGCAGATGGCGGTCTACGTCAAGCCGCGGGGCCGGTTCGGACAGGCATACATGGCGGCGATCGCGCCGTTTCGCCATCGCATCGTATATCCCGCTTTGATGCGCGAGATCGGGAAGGCTTGGGACGCGCGCGAATCTAGTCGGCCCACCATCCCATGAGAACCTCGCCGTCCCCATCGAACCTTGGGCCGAACGCGATCAAGTCAAGACCGCTTGGGCCGGCCTCGAACGCACGGGTCACCTCGGGAGCGACCCTGATCGCGTCAAGCTTCTCGAGCTCCACCACATCCTCGTCGAGCTTCACCCGGCCCGAGCCGGCGATGACGACGTAGACCTCCTCGGCGCGCTCGTGCTTGTGGGCGAAGGGCTGGCGCTGGTCTGCCTTCAGACGGTGGTAGCTGAAGCCCGTGTCCTCGGTCTGCAGCGCATCCTTTGCGAATCGCGCTTCTTGGACATCGCCGAATCCAGACTTCGGCGCGGAATCCTCGACATCGGTGAGTTTCTTCAAGGTGTATGGCGTCGCCATGGTTTTCTCCCGGGGGTTGGACTGGATGTAAAGTCGTATACCCGGCTCCTGGCTATCCACTCCCGCCTATGGTGCCTGGCTTTCACGCGCCCGTCTCCGGTGGTGGCGGACCGCTCCGCTGGCCGCTCTGAGCGCGCGTACCGCAAGCGAGGCGGTCGTGGTCGGGCGCGCCCCTACCGTCAAGGGGCTCGTGACCCGCTAGCGTAGAGGGATGCTCACGCAAGCAGATCGTGCAGCCGCGCGCCGCACCGAGAAGCTGGAAGGGATCCGCTCACAGATCCAGGACGGCTCGTTGACGATTCGCAAGATGACTCCAGCCGAGCGTGAGCGCTTTCCACCGCGAGCGCCACGCCCCCCGCGTGGTCGTCGCAAATGACCGCGTTTTTCGTCGCCGGCATCGAGGGCAAGGGCAAGCAGGCGGAGGCCGCCTACAGCGAGCTGCGCGAGCGTTCCTTGGCGGTCGTTGGATCTCCGGCGAGGGCGCGCAGGATCTTCAAGCTCAGCTGTCGCTTCGACGGAAGCGACACCGAGATCGAGGTCGGCAGACAGCTTGCGAGTGGGAGCGACGTGGTGGCCGCGATCCTCGACCACGGCCGCGAAGAGGCGTTTGTCGTGCACACGGACGGCGTCGAAGACCGCAACGACCTCGGCAGTGAAGACGGCGTCACCGAGGACGACGTCAGTAAGGACGCCGACGGTAAAGATGAGGGCATCGAGCCCGTCGGTCGCGCGGTGCGGATCGGCCGTCCCGTGTACTCGGTCACGGAGTTCTCATAGACACCGGAGGCATCGATCCCGAGGCCGTCGACGCTGAGGGCATAAACGCAGAGGGAATTGACACTGAGGCCACGGACGACGGGACCAAGGACGCGAAGGCCGGGGCGGCCAAACGCACGGAAGCCAAGGCCGGCGAGGACGAAGCGATCCGCGCTTTGGTGGTCCGGCTCAGTCGCCCTCACCGATCTGGAGGAGAGGTGATCGAGCGGGCGGCGATCATGGCCGCGGGTGCCGACTCGGCGGCAGTGATCGCCTGGATCGCCGACCATGCCGGCATTCCAGAGGCCGCGATTGCGAAGGCACCGAGACGCGGACTGCACGGCTCGCGTCTGGGCGACGACAGCGAGGCCGACTCCAAAGCGCCGCTTCGCTTCGTCTTGCCGGCCGGCGCGCTGGCCTGAGTTTCTTCCGGGGCCGGCTACGCTGAGCTGAAGCTCACCCCATCCATCTGACCAAGGAGACCTATGTCCCGCTACGCCACCGTGAACCTGTTGGAGATCGAGGACTCCGTCGGCGAGCGGGCTCCAGGCATCGAGGGCCGCTTCGGGCGCAAATACCTCGACTCGCGCGATCTCGGCGTGAGCCTGTTTCGCTATGCGGCGAATCTGCGCAGCCCGATGGCGCACAGTCATCGCGAGCAGGAGGAGGCTTATGTTGTCGTCTCCGGTTCTGGGCGGGTCTTGCTCGACGACGAGGTCCTGGAGCTGGGTCAGTGGGATGTCGTGCGTGTAGCCCCAGAGGTAGTGCGAGCGTTCGAGGCCGGCCCGGAGGGCTTGGACCTCGTCGCGATCGGCGGCCCAAAGCCAGAGGACGGCGACGGCGTGATGGGCGAGGCGGCTTGGCCTGATGGCGAATAGCCACAGGTAAGGCACGGGGCACGCAACGTTGGCGTGCCCTCTGGTGGCGAGGCCGCTAACCGCGTGCCTTCGGACGCTGCCCGATACCGTATCGGTATGAGCAAGCAGATCGCCGTTCGTCTACCGAATGGTCTCGCCGACTTTGTGGATGAGCAAGTGGGCGCCGGTGAGGGCGCCAGTCGCGCGGCGATAGTGATTGGTGCACTTGAACGCGAACGGAGGCGTGTGATTGCCGAGAGGGATGCCGAGATCCTTGCTCGTACTGGTCCAGATCAGGACCTTCTCAGACTTGCTCAGAGTGCTCAAGATTGTGCTCCTCAGTGATCAGGAGTTTCATCTGAGCGCGATTCGGGCCGCGTTCGACCTCGATTGAGCCTTCCTTCGGCACGAGTACCCCGGCAAGCAGACACAAGATCAGGAAACCGGTCGCCATCAGGAAGGTGTCGCTGAAACCGGTGACCGTCGGCAGCCCTTTGGCCGTGTTGGCGGCGATGAAGGTCGCCGACAGCTGTCCGCCGAGCGCGCCGCCGAGCGTGCGCATGACGGTGTTCATGCCGCTGGCTACCCCCGTCTGCTCGGGCGAGACGGCCTGCACGATCAGGTTGCCGAGCGCCGCGAACGCAAGGCCCACTCCGACGCCGAGCAGCCCGGAGGCGATCAGCAGGTCGTAAGGGTGATTGTGTGCGACAGCGAGCAACGCGAAGGACGCTGTCGTGAAGGCGGTTCCCACGAGCAGCGCGCTGCGTGAGCCGAAACGGCCGGAGATGCGCCCGGCGGACAGTCCCAGAATCGTCATCCCGATCGTCGTCGGCAGCAGGTAGAACCCTGACACGACGACCGAGGCGCCGAACCCGAACCCGGTGCTCTTCGACAGTTGGGCGATCTGGGGAATCACGATGAACGACGCGTACATGCCGGCCCCGAGCAGGAACGCAGCCGCGTTGGTCGTCCACACACCCCTGATGCGCATCATCGTCATATCGATCAAGGGGTTCTTGCTGTGGACCTCGACAGCTATCCAGGCAGCGGTGACAGCGATGCCGGCGGCGAGCAGGCCAAGCGTCTTGGGTGAGCCCCAGCCCCAGGTGGTGGTCTGGCTGATCGCGATCAGCACGATCGACATGCCGATCGTCATCAGCGTCGCCGCCAGCCAGTTGACGCGTCCCGGGACGCGCACGGGGGACTCCGGGATGAAGCGCCACGTTGCGATTGCCGCCAGGACCGTGGGAATCAGGGGAAGCCAGAACAGCCAGTGATAGTCGAGGTGCTCGATGATCACGCCCGCCAGGACGATTCCGGCGCCGCCGCCCACACCAAGGATCGCCGAAAGCAGGCCGATGCTCCCGGCCACCTTCTCGCGCGGGAACTCGTCACGCACGATCCCGAAAGCGAGCGGGAAGATGCCGCCGGCAGCGCCTTGGATGAAGCGGCCCACGACGACCACGGCCAGCGAACTGGATACCGCGGCCAAGAGTGTTCCGAAAGCAAGGATCACGAGTGTCCACAGGAGCATCTTCTCCTTGCCATACATGTCGCCCAGCCGCCCCAAGATCGCGGTGCCCACCGATGCCGCGAGTAGGTAGGCGGTGAGCAGCCAAGTGACCCCGGTCTCGCTCGTGTGCAGCGCGTGCTGGAAGGTCGGCAAGGCAGGCAGCACGGCCGAGCTGAGCATCGCGTAGGCAAGTCCGCCGAGCGCCAGCACGGCCAGGATCAGGTTGGGGTGCGTGCGCTCCCTGGTGGTCTCGTCCCAGCCGTCTGCCATGCGCCTCACCTTAGCTTCGTCTGTGCGTGGGTCGATCACGCGAACGCGATCGGCGTCACGCCGATCGTTTCGATGTCGTCTTAGTTGGCGGAACGTGTGTCGAGCTCTGTCCGGAGCTCGAGGTCGGGGCAGCCGTCGAAGATCGCGTCGTGAGCTACGAGCGGGATGCGAGGACGGTTGCGATCACTCGTCGAGCGCCGCCACGAACACATCCCACTCCGCGTCGGTGACGTCAGGGATGTCGAAGTGCTCGTCCGCCTCGAGTGGGGCGACATCGGCCATCAGTTCCTCCAGCGAAGGAGGCGTCCAGAACTGGGCGTTCGCTCGCTCGATCTGATCATTGGTTGCGGCTGGCTCCGGCATCACATGACCTCCGAGACAAGTTTAGGCGGTCTCGGCGACACAAAACACGGTTCGATTCAACTCTCGCTGTCGGGACCGCCACCTGTGCGCGATGATTGCGATATGCCCCCGCCCTCCGAACTTGCGGTCATAGCTCCGTTCGCCGGCGTGGTCGTTGGGATCGAGCACGGCCCCGGCGGATCGGTGCAGGCCGGCGCGGCGGTGGTGGTGCTCGAGGCGATGAAGATGGAGCACGAGATCCTCGCCGAGGTAGGCGGAGTCGTGAGCCGTGTGGAGGTGGCGGTTGGCGATGCTGTCCAGGAGGGCGATCTGCTGCTAGTGCTCGCACCCGGGGACACGACGACCCAGGACACCCCTGACGGAGTCTCCCCCGGCGCCCGCGACCCCAATGCTGTCCGTGCGGACCTTGCCGCCGTGCGCGAGCGCGGCACTCGAGGTCCCCAGCCCGTAACCATCCGCAAGAGTCCACCCGGCCGGGAACGTGAACCGTTCGACGACCCGGCCATCCAGGCCGTACCTCACGAGGTGCTGAGCACCGTCGGTACCGATGGAAACCACGAAAACGTCAGTGCTGTCAACGGCATTGAACACCTGCGTACCACTTGCGAACGAGCGCACGCGACCCGTCAACGTGTCGTACGCCATCACGCCACTGGGCAACGAACGCACCCGACGCGTCACCTTGTCGTAGACCACCCCACCCTCTGAAACCCAGAACAGCTTGCTACCC
>Ga0208586_1000152_pt1 | contig 27722 bp, 23 predicted proteins | sample NGESurshal072012_6_FD_184471 | JGI IMG/M metagenome (GOLD analysis project Ga0208586, IMG submission 184471) | Arctic peat soil microbial communities from Barrow, Alaska - NGEE Surface sample 53-3 shallow-072012 (SPAdes) | ecosystem: Environmental > Terrestrial > Soil > Wetlands > Peat ... | reverse complement strand
TGCTGATGCCGGAGCGCGACGGCATCGAGACCATCCGCGACCTGCGGGCCCGCTGGCCGGGCGTCAAGCTGATTGCGGTTTCGGCCGGGTCGCGCGGGCTGGAGCCCAACCTGCTGCTGCGCGCCGCCCTCCTTCTCGACTCAACCGCTCGCCGCGACCTCTTCGCCGACCCGACCGCCGCGGCACCACGCGCAACCGCTGCAGAACAATTGCTCGCCCTCGCGGGCAGGTGACCGACAGCTGGCCCACTGATGACCTTCGGCGGCAGACGTCATGGGCGGAAAGACGGCACTCAACGACCGGTGCCCAACCTGGTCCAACCCCGCTCCGACACCCGCGCCGCGCGGCCAGAGCGCAGGCGATACCACCAAGCTCCGGGGATCGGCACCGCCGCCGCTCACCCACCCGTTCTCCAACGTCACCACCAAACCATCACCCAATGAACTGTCCCCGGTCAGTGACTCGCGCGATCGACCGGGTCTTGCGCCAGTTGCTGTCGATCAACCGAACTCGCCAGAGACCGCACGCGGGACGCAGCCGAGACGTATGGCCGGTCAAGTCCGGTCCGCCAGGAATACCGGCGGTCAAGATCCAAAATGCATCCCCGCAGCTCACAGCCAGTAGTCACGCTCGATCACGAACATGTCCCGCGAGCTTCCAAGCTGCCCGTACCGGTGCGATCCCGGTCACCCGCTCCCCGAAACCTCGCTGTGCAAGTGTTTTCGCGAACCGCAACGCGGCCGCCACGTTCATGGCACGGCTGCTGTCCCTAGATGGCCGACCCGGCAGGAACGCGACGTCCGCGCCGACCACCCGGGCCGGCCCTGGTGATGAGTTCGTCGTTTCGTAGCTGCGATCGGCACGAAGCGCACGTCACCACTTGATGGGCGCGGCCGCCGCAGTTTTCATGTATGAGAACTCGTGGGGCGCCGTCGGGCGCCGCGTAACTGTCACCCCAGGCCATCAGCGACGCCAGCACAGGCCACAGGTCGTGGCCCTTATCCGTCACGACGTACTCGTAGCGGACCGGGCGCTGCTGGTAGGCGCATCGATCAAGAATTCTTTCATTGACGAGCCGCGCGAGCCGGTCGGCGAGCACATTCCTCGCAACACCGAGGTGCTGAAGGAAGTCCTCGAAACGCGCTACGCCTGCAAGGGCCTCCCGCACAATCAGCAGCGTCCAACGATCGCCCACGACCTCAAGGGTGCGGGCGATCGAACAGTTCTCCTCGGCGTAATCACGGGGCAGCATCGCATCAGCGTAGCAACAAGTTGCATGAAAAGACTGATGATGGCACGCTCTGAATTGTTTGATGGGACCCACTCACGTCCGTGCATCACAAGGAGACCCTCCATGACGAACGAGCACGACGCACCCGCCGACATCGCGACGGCCTACCTGACCGCCTTCTACGACGGCGATCACGAGCTGGCAGCGAGCCTGGTGAGCGACGACTTCCGCTTCAGCGGTCCGTTCCTGCAGGTCAACAGCAAAGCTGCCTTCTTCGAAGGCGCGGCTGGCCTGCTGCCGATCGTGCGCGGCCATACGCTCAACCGCCAATGGGCGGACGGCGACGACGTGTGCTCGGTATACGACGTCAACCTCGAGACGCCGACGAGCAGCGGCACAGTGCTGATGAGTGAATGGCACACCGTACGCCACGGAAAACTCGCACAAGGCCGAGTCGTATTCGACACCCGACAGTTCAACGCACTCGTCGGACGCGCATAACGCGGAGCCCATCACGCGACCCGCCACCGCCGTCGCCTCAAACAGCTTGAGGACGAGCAGACCAGCCTGCTCGAACTCCACTACAAACAGGCAGTCTCAGAGAGCGTGATGCAACGCCAAACCGAGCGGATCGAGACGGAGGAAAAGACCCTCAACCAGCTTCTCGCACGCTCCGAAGTCCAACTCGCAGACGTGCGCCAGAGCCTTGACGACGCGCTGGCGCTCATCGAACGCCCCCTGGAGACCTACCTGAACGCAGGCGATCTCGGCCGCAGGCTGCTCAACCAGGTCTTCTTCAGCGAGATTCGCGTGGGCGAGCACGGCGACGTGCGCGAGGCCACGATAGTCCCCGCCTACGCCCGCATCATCGCTCCCCGGCTCATCCGCCGCCGCTCCCACGACGACGAAGCCGCAATCGCCCGCAACCCCGCCCAAATACGGTCAAACCCCGGCCCTTTTGCTTTAGGACCGGGGTTTGACCGAGACAAGAATGGCGCGCCCTGAGAGATTCGAACTCCCGACCTTCGGTTCCGTAGACCGACGCTCTATCCAGCTGAGCTAAGGGCGCAGAGCCGCTTAGTGTAGTGGCCTTGCACCAGTCCTGGGGCTTGAAGGGCGCCGCGGTCGACTCAGGACGGCGCCGTGGCCGTGACGATCCAAGTGGATGCCGGGGCGACCAGCTCCTCGCCAGAGGCGAACTCGGCCAAGCCCTCGCGCAAGGCCGCTTCGACCTGTCCATGGAGATGGGCGGCGCGTGCGCCTGCCAGGCGCAGGATCTCGCCGGCCGGCCCGAGTGCCATCACGAGCTCGAGTGCTTCATCCAGATCGCGGCCGATCGTGATTGGAATGTCACAACGTTGAAGCGCGATGTCGCTGAAGCCGGCCAGCCCAAGGATCTCACTCGTGGTGTCGGCATCGGCCATCGAAAAAGGTCCCGGACCACAGGTCGGCTCGTCGTACTCCGCGGGTCGCTCGACGATGCCTTCGACGATCGTTTGGGCCCGATAGAGCCAATCGTTGTCGATGCGTCGTCGCCACACAACCATCACGAGCTTCCCGACAGGCACAAGCGCACGACGCACGTTGCGCATGGCGGCGACAGGGTTTGCGAAGAACATCGTGCCAAAGCGCGAGAAGGCCATGTCGAAGCCACGCTCCCCGCCGAGACTGTCCTCCACGTCGGCCACGAGAAAGCGCACGTTGGGAATCCCGGCCTCGTTAGCCTCGCGGATCGCGTCCTCGATGAAGCGCGGCGCCGCGTCCACGCCGACAGCCTCGCCGCTTGTGCCGACGAGCCCGGCTATCCGCTGGGTGGTGTCGCCGAAGCCGCAGCCGACATCAAGCACCCTTTGGCCTGGTTGTGGTGGATGCAAGCGAAGTGCCTCCTCGCCGTGTGAGCCGAGTCCCGTTGTGACCGTCTCGCGGAAGCGCACGAAGCGGTCATAGAGAGGACCGTCCCAGGCCCTGATTGCCTCCTCGTTTGTGCCGGCGGCTTGCTCAGAAGCACTACTGCTCACAACTCCTCCTCAGGGTCACGATCTGCGGTCGCAGCTTCAGCATCTCATGGAACGGGTGGGTCGGCAAGCCCGTGTTAGCTCCACTCCTCCTTGTGCCTTCTTGGCGACTCGGTAGTCGATCAATGCCGGTGGAGAGTCCACGTCTCCGAGCGTAGGGTGGGGCATGAGCGCCCTCAGATGCCTTGACGCCACAGCGCTTGGCGAGCGGGAGCGCTGTGGCGATGACGAGTACCAATTTTGCGGGTACCGCATCAATCGGCGATGGGATGGGTTTCCAAATGCCGAATGTTGGGATCTACGCTTAAACGCGTCCTAGTGGTACTCGGCTGCTGGGCAGTCGGGCTGTCTATTACGCCGTCGAGCATCGCGGCTCCAGGAGAACTCGATTCGTCTTTCGGGCAAATCGGGGAATTTGCCCTCCAGACCGACCCTGCCTGTGGCGGCGGCTGCCCAGAATTCTTCGGCTCTGAAGCACGGGCACTGGCGCTTCAGCCCGATGGCAAGCTGCTCATCGGCGGCCAGAGCCCTGATCGCTTTAGAAATACCGGGGAGGCACACGGCACAATCCTGCGAGTCGATGACGACGGCGCGCTCGATGACACGTTTGGAAGCGGGGGCCTGGCACCGGCTCCTTTTGAAGTCCAAAGCCTGTCCGCAGAAGCCGATGGGGGCCTGGTCAGCGTAGGTGTGAGCTCCAACGATGCGGCCCCAAATGGGGAAGTCGGCATCGAGCGCTACACCGCCTCTGGCACACCCACCACGCCAGTGCAATGGTCCGTCATGCCTCGCGAGCAAGGTTCATCGATCCTTGCGTTCGATTCGATGATTGATGGTACAGGCCGATTGCTGGTCTTTGGGAGCCATGTTGTGCCCCTTGTCCCCGACGGAGACGAACCGAAGCTCGTGCGTTTTCTCCGGACTGGCGCACTGGATACATCATTCGGCTCGGGCGGGATCGCCTCGGTACAGACTCTGAGCAAGGCTGAAACATCCGCATCCTGGCCTGGGGCATTCGCGATGCGCAAAGACGGATCCCTGCTTGTGGCGGCTACTACTTACAAGACGAACCACAACGGAGAAGAAATAAAAGCTCATACGGTCATCTATCTCCTCAGCCCTGATGGGAAGCTCGATCCTCATTTCGGTCGGGGTGGAATGGTGGCTCTACCAAACAGCAGCGGCTATGAATCCCTCGCGCTGGCAGACACCCCCGATGGCGGCTTTGTCCTGGCCGCTGGAGAAGCCCGCTCGGGAAGCTCCATAGAGAATCGGCTGCTGATCGTGCGCTACACAAAGACGGGTCAGCCAGATGGCTCATTCGGCCACAAAGGAGTCGCAACTCGTACTTGGCGCGAAACAGAAGCGGCTTTCAGACGCATTGAGGCTAAGCCGTTGGGCGTGACGCCGAGGGCTATAACCTTCGACCCTCGCGGCAGGATCGTTGTAGCCGGCTCAAGGAAGATCGACACGTCCGCCGCCGGCTCGGTCGAAAACTGGTTTCTGGCCCGGCTCACGCACAGCGGATTTGACTGCTCGTTCGGCTCCGGCGGCATCGTCTTCGGCGGCATCGTCTTCGGCGGTGCGAATACCAGTGCCGATACCGTCGCAGTCCAAGCCCATGGACACATCGTGATCGCCGGCAAACGCAACCACGAAATCGTGGCTGCCCTCTATAAGGGCGGCGGCGCACCAAGTACCTGCCCAGAAGAACACATGGGCCAAGAGCGCAAGATCCAGGAGCCGAAGCACAAGCATCGCCGCAAGAGACGGTGACACCACTGAGCGTCGCCGACCATTCCACGAGAGGGAGCGATGCTCCCCAACGTAGACGGTACGGAGAGGGGGGGATTCGAACCCCCGAACGGAGTCAACCCCCGTTACGCGATTTCCAGTCGCGCCCATTCAACCGCTCTGGCACCTCTCCTTGGGCTTGCAGCGCGGCAAGCGGTCCTCGTAGGCTACGACACGACGGCGCTCCGCGCTCGACGCGCTATCCGCGCCGGCTGGTGGGCGCGCTACGACACGAAGGCCTTCGCCGTTGGTAGGCTTCCGGGGATGCTGCTTCTAGCCACCAGCCCAGCCGTGAGCGAGGACATCGGCCTGCTCATCACCTTCCTGGGGATCGGCGTGCTCGTGAACCTGATCCTTGTGTTCGTCTTCGTCTTGGTGCGCGGCGAGCACCAGCAGAACCAAGACCGCCGCTGAGAGCCTCCGCGCTCGTGCGCGTAGGTCAGCTCAGATGATGTAGACGGGCGTGCCCACCGGGGTCCGCCCATATAGGGCGATCACGTCGGGGATCCGCATCCGGACGCACCCGTGGGAGGCGTCGTGGCCGATCGAGGAGTACTCGGATGGTGCGATCCCGTGGATGCCGGCGCCTCCATTGAAGGCCATGAAGCGAGCCTTCAGGGGATCTTCGGGCCCCGGGGGGATCGTCTTGCCGGCCAAGGCCCCGGCCCAGGCCGATTTGGGCACGTACCAAGGCGGGTTGACTTGCTTCCACTGCACGTGGTAGAGGCCTGGCATCGTTTCCAGGCCCTGCATGCCGACCGCGATTTCATACGTCGAGGCCAGCTTGAGGCGCTGGTAGAAGTAGAGCCTGAACTTGGCCCTGTCCACCACGATGTAGGCCGGATACTGGGCCGCCAGATCGCTCGTGGTCACGGCGGGGTGGCGCGTCAAGGTGGGCACGCTCACCGTGCGCGTGGCCGTACGGGCGGTCAATGCGTGGGCGACCCGGGCGGTGAGGCGCTTGCGCTCGACCGCCAAGCCGTCCTTGGCGGGCACTTCGGTGAGTCCGCCCGCGCCTGGTTCGATGGTGGCGTCATGGGGTTCGATGTTGACGGCGTCCGCGATTTCGCCCACGAATCCGGTCACGGCCGCTTTGGAGTAGCCCACCTTCAAAGGCAGGTTCTCGCTCACGTGGCCTCCTGAGAGGCCGCGCCAGGTCCGCGCGAAGATCGAGCCGGTCTGGCTTGTTTTGAGGGCTTGCGCGACGGTGCCTTCCACGTCCACCGTGACGCCCGCCTGGCGCGGCGTGAGCTGCCACTCACGACTCCCCACGCCGGCTTGTACCGGGCGGTCCATGTCGGCCGCCACCTCGCGCTCTACGCGGGCCTTGGCGGCCGCGGCGCTGAGGCCGCCGACCTGGATCCCATCGATGCGCACGCCGCGGGCGATCTGGTCGCGCCGGCCATGGTCATAGACGACCATGGCCGCCATCAGGACGACCACCAGCCCGATCAGGGCCAACACGGGGATCAGGGGGGTACGCAAGGACCTGGACATACAGATCTTCTTTCACCGTAGAAGGCTTCTGACCTTCTGCTCTCAGGAAGGCTTGGCCGTCAAGATCGCGCTCTGCGTCGCTCCGGCGCTGTCGCGCCCGCCCGCCAGGACTACGCTTTCGCCGAGCGTGACCGCCGCCAGGTCGGACAAGGCCTTGGGCAGGAGGCCCGCGCCCCGGACCTTGCCGCCTGCTTCGATCGCGACGATGCGCCTGGTTTGGCTGGAGGGCGAGGCTTCGCGCCCGCCGAACACGTACACGGTCCCGCCCAAGGCCGCGGCGGCCGCATGGGTCAGTGGATGGGGCAACAATCCGATCCGCGCGAGCGAGCCTGAGGTGGGGTCGAAGCGGTAGATGTCCCGGCTTGCTTCTTCTCCGCTGGTGCCGCCCGCGATCGTGAGCTTGCCCCCGGAGGCGGCCACGGCGGCGTAGCGTAGGGGCTTGGGCAGGGTCGCAACGACCCGCGCGCTTGTGCCGGGACGCCAGGCGAGGATCGTGCGAAGGGGCGTGACGCCGGTATAGCCGCCCACCACGTACACGGTGTCGCCGATTGCGACGGTGGCCACGTCAGAGGCGGGCGTGGGCAGTTGGCCGGCCGGGCTCGTGGCGCCGGTGGAGTCGATTCGCGTGATCTGGGGGAACGAGGAGACCACGCCCCCGCCGAACAGGTAGACGGCGGCGCCGAGCGGGCTGGCCGAGGCGTCGTGCAAGGCCTGGGGCAGCGTCCCGATCCGCCGGGCGCTGCTGGGGCTCGCTTGCAGGATGCCGGCCACGGAGGCTTCGCTGCTGTCGATCCCTCCCATCAACAGCAGCCGAGCTGGGCCGATCGCGGCCGCCGCCGCGTCTTGGACGGGGGCGGGGAGCAGGCCGGTCCGGGAGACTGTCAAGGTGGAAGTTGGGGCGTTCGCGGTGGTGGGTGCGCTCGCCCCAGGGGTGGTGGGTGTGCTTGCCCCAAGGCTTGACTCGCGTGCGCGCGCACGCGCGCGGGGGGCACCCCTTTGCGATGTATCGACACCTCCGCCTTTACCTCCACCGCCACCCACCAGCACCGCGACCACGACGACGACCACACCCGAGCACACCCACCCCACGACCAGGCGTCGCCGCCTCGCCCGGCGCCTGACCGCACCGTCCCGCCGCGCCGCTCGATCGAGACGCGGGCCGCTCACCGACAGCTTTCGGGCCTGCTGATGGTAGGCGCCGCAGCGTTCATCTCAGGGATGCACCACAGCCGCGTAGTCGGGTCCCCCGTGGGGGCCGGCCGGGATGAAGTCCATGCCGTCGGGGATGTTGAGATAGCCGGGCGCCGTGCCGGGGCGATCGGAGTGGCCGTACTGCCACACGATCGTGTTGGTGCGCGGGTCGATGACGAGCACGCGGTCGCGGTAGTCGTCGTTGATCGCGATATCGCCGTTGGGCAAAGCCATTGCCAGGGAGGGATGGTCCAGGCGCCCGTGGCCGGAGGCGGGGCCGTAGCGCCAGATCGTGTGCCCCTGGCGGTCGACGATCAGGATGTGGCCCGGGTTGGCGTAGTCGGCCAGCAGGATGCGCCCGCCCGGCAAGGGCTGAGGATCGGAGGGGTAGGAGACCGGCACTTTGATCGCGAACACGAGCTTGCCCTGTGCCGAGATCTCGTCGATCCAGGAACCATTGATCTCGCTCAGCAGGGTGCCCCCGCCAGGCATGGGGGTGTCGCCGTTGACGGCGTCCAGGTAGCGCGGCGGTTCGTGCATACACACGCCCGAGGTCCCGTACTGGCGGACGATGTGGTGGTGGCGCACGAAGATGATGCGACAGCCATAGGCGTCGGCCACGGTGAAGGTGCCGCCGGGCAGCATGTAGGCGTCATCGGGGGTGTGTACGTGGGTGGCGTCCGACCCGGCCACGCCCGGCTGACCGAACAGGACGTGCAGGGAGCGGTCGGCGAGGTTGACCTGGACGATGTCGTTGTTGTCCTCCTCGTTGGCGATCAAGGCGTGCCCGCCAGGCTCGACGAAGGTGTCGTCGTTGTAGAAGAGACGGTGCCCTGCCGCCAGGTCAGCGGCGGAGGGGTACTTGAAGACGATCGTGTGCTGAGGGTTGACGACGAGGATGCGGTTGTTGGCGCGGTCGGCAATCAGTAGATAGCCGGGCAGGCCGGACAGCTTGGAGGCGGCCTCGTAGGCGGCGGGGGTACCCGGTTGGTAGCCGACCACGTTGTGGGGCGCCCACAGCGCGGCCCGACCGCCCACGGCCACCGGCGCGAGTGGGCCGCCGGAGACGATTGCGCCGGGTGCTCCGGTCGGGCCGGCAGCCGTGCCGGGGGTTCCTGTTTCACTCCCAGGCGAAACCTTGGCGGAGCTGCCGGCGCCGGCATCGCCTTGGGCGCCGCCCTTGGTCGAGGAGGTATGCGTGCCGGCTTTCGAAGGTCCATTGCCGGCACTTGTGGCCACGATCACGACGATCAGCGCAAGAATCGCCGCCGACACGATCCACAGCCGCCGGTTGCGCCGGCGCAGGCGCTGCTCGTGGCGTCGCCGGTGGCGTGTGCTTTGGTCGAGTCCCGGTCCTGGGATGTTGGGTCGGTCGTCGCTCATCGAAGGTCCGCTACCGGCGAGGGCAACACTCGTGGGGCCGGCTAAACGGGGACGTAAGGGGCGGTGAGAGTTCGCTCACGAGGTGCCCTGCGCGTGCGCGCGGCCAGGGACCAAGGCAGTCTTATTAAGAAGGTCGCGCACGCGCGGGGGGCACCCCTCCCCATGAACCACAACACCCGCGTCCCATCCCTCCCCTAACCTTGGCCGGCATGCGCGCAGTCCAGATCAGCGAGCTAACCGGCCCCGACGCGATCGGGGTCGTGGACGTGGCGGAGCCTGAGCCCAACCACATGCTGACGCCCGGCGAAGGCGTCTTGATCGACGTGAAGGCCGCTGGGGTGTCCTTCCCCGATGTGTTGCAGACCAGGGGCCTGTACCAGCTCAAACCGGACTTGCCGTTCGTGCCTGGCTCGGAGGTGGCGGGCACGGTCATCTCGGCGCCCTCCGGCAGCGGCCTGAAAGAGGGCGCGCGCGTGATGGCGTTCACCGTGCTTGGCGGCATGGCCGAGCGGGCTGTGGCTCCTGCCTATCTCACCTTCGCTTTGCCCGAGCAGCTCGACTACACGCAGGGCGCCTCGGTGATCCTCAACTACCACACCGTGTACTTCGCTCTGAAGCTGCGGGGACGCCTGCAGGAGGGCGAGCGCGTGCTCGTCCATGGGGCCGCTGGTGGCGTGGGCACGGCGGCACTACAGGTCGCCAAGGCCTTGGGCGCCTCCACGATCGCGGTCGTCTCCAGCGAGGAGAAGGAAGGCGTCGCGCGCGAGGCGGGGGCGCAGGAGGTCGTGCGCTCGGACGGTCCTTGGCGCGAGCAGGTGGTGGAGCTGGGCGGCGTGGACGTGGTACTCGACCCGGTCGGCGGCGATCGCTTCACCGACAGCTTGCGCTGCCTGCGCGAGGACGGGCGCGTGCTCGTGGTGGGCTTCACCGAGGGCTCGATCCCCGAGGTCAAGGTCAACCGTTTGCTCTTGCGCAACGTGTCGGTCGTGGGTGCGGGCTGGGGCGCCTACGTGATGGGCAATCCGTCTCGCAACCGGGCGATCGGCGAGGCCGTCGCGGGGATGATCGACGAAGGGTTCATCAAACCGGTGGTTGGGGCGTGCGTACCGCTGGAGCAGGCCGCCGGCGCGTTCCGCGACATAGACCAGCGTCGTGCCCTGGGCAAGCTCGTGCTTGGCCTCGACTGAGGGCCTCTCGCGCGTTCGGTCCAGCACGTGGGGCGTTGCGCGCTTCAGGGCGTGACGATCGCGAAGACGGGATCGCCTTCGTCGAGCAGGCCCAGGAACTCGCCCAGCTTGGTCCCGTCGCCGGCCACCGCGATCGCACCGTTCGCGAACAGCTCAGGACCGTCTCCCTCGCCTAGCAGGACGGCGTCAAAAGCCGTGCGTGTCAGGGTTACGGTGGCATCGGCGCGGGCGGCGAGGGTGCCCTGGACCGCATTGAGCGCACCGTTCTGCACCGACACGGTCCACTGCTCGCCCACATCCGTGAAATCCCAGGCCAGCACGATCGCGGCATCCCACGCGCGCGGCCCGTCCAGGCGCACGCCCATGGCGTCCCACAACTGCTCCAAGGACAGGGCCTTGGCCACATCGGCGCTGGCCACGTTGCGACCCTTCGGCGCCGGCGGCGGGCCGGAGCGCAGCTCGTGGGCGCCGACCAGGTACAGGTTGCGCCACACCGCGCTCTCGGCCTGGTAGCCGAGCTGCTCCAAGGCCTGGGCTTGCAGCTCGCACGCCTGGCCACACTCGGGGTCGGCGAATACGGCGTGCGAGCAGAGCTCGGCCACCCAGCGGTAGTCGCCCTCGGCGAACGCCTCGCGCGCGCGGGCGAGCAAGGGCTCGGTCCCGCCGGCCAACTCCACGTAGCGGCGCCCGGCCTCGACGGGAGGATGGGGGTCGAGGTGGGCCGGGTTGCCGTCGAAGAAGCCGAGGTAGCGCTGATAGACGGCCCGCACGTTGTGGCTCACTGTTCCGTAGTAGCCCCTGCAAGACCAGGTATGCGCGAGGCTGGGAGGCAACCGCACCTCGGCAGAGATCTCCGTTGGCGTGAGTCCTTGGTTGGCCAGGCGCAAGGTCTGGTCGTGTAGGTAGCGATACATGTCGCGGTGGCGCGCCAGGTGCTCGATCACGCGCTCTTTGCCCCACCGGGGCCAGTGGTGCTGGGCGAACATGACATCGGTCTGGGCGCCGAACAGCTCGATCGCCTCGCCCAGGTACTTGGACCAGCGCAAGGAGTCGCGCACCGGGGCTCCGCGGGGAGTCAGGACGTTGTGCATGCAGTGCACCGCGTTCTCCGCCACGCACAGGACTCCGAGGGCGGGGAAGGCGAAGTTCATCTCGGCGGGCGCCTCACTATCGGGCACGAGTTGGAAGCAGAAACGCACGCCGTCTATCTCCCCCTCCTCACCCGTGGACGTCACGTGGTGGGTCGGGGGTATCAAGGTGATGCTGCCGCTCGAGGTCGTCTTGCCGATACCCGCGTCCACCTGTCCGCGCGGGCCTCGCTCCAGGGCTGGGGCGAACATGTAGGCGGCGCGCCTGGCCATCGCGGTGCCCGCCAACACGTTCTCGGAGACGGCGTGCTCGAGGAAGCCGGCGGGCGCCCAGATCGGCACGCGCCCCGCCTGCACGTCCTCGGCGCTGACGACGCCCTTGACCCCGCCGAAGTGGTCGACGTGGCTGTGGGTGTAGATGACCGCGCTCACCCGCCGCTCGCCGCGGTGGGCCCGGTACAGGGCGAGCGCGGCGGCCGCGCACTCGGTGGACACGAGCGGGTCGATCACGATCGTGCCGGTCTTGCCCTCGACGAAGGTGACGTTGGAGATGTCATAGCCCCTCACTTGGTAGATCGAGGGCACCACCTCGAACAGGCCGTGCATACCATTGAGCTGGGCCATCCGCCACAGGCTGGGGTGGACGGTGTCGGGTGCCTCGCCATGCCTCTCGGCGTCTGTATCGCCCTCCGTGGTCTCGCGAGGGCCGACGAAGGCGTAGCTGTTCATGTCCCACACGACCCGCCCGCCCTCGTTGCGGATGACGAGCCCCTCGCTTGACGCGATCAGGCCGCGCCGCGCATCCTCGAAGTCCTCGCGATCCTCAAACGGCAGCCCCGCGGCCGCCTCGGCGAGCGTCTTACGCGTGTGCGTGCTCGCGGGACCAGGATCGCTCACGCGGGTATTGTGGCAGCGATCAGGTGGCCTTGAGCCTCTGGCACAGAGCCTTTCGAATCAGCGACGAAGCTGTTTCGTGATCGCGCTCCGCTCGGCTAGTCAACGCCTGCCGCAGCTCTGGATAGAGCCGCCGGCAACGTGTAGTACGCGTAATACATCGACTACAATCGTAGGCATGGCCAAGTCAGCGCCATTCAGCCTGCGCCTCTCAGACGAGACCGATCGTCTCGTCACAGCGGAGGCCAAGCGCACGAAGCGCAGCAAGGGCAGCGTAGTGGAGGCGCTGGCAGAGGAGGCACTGAAGGCTCGGACGGTTCCCGGGATTGCGTTTCGCGGCGATGACTACAATCGCCGCGCCTGGTTGATTGGCACGAGCCTGGACGTGTGGCAGGTGATTGAGGCGTACAAGGACTTCGGCGAGAGTCTCGATCGGGTAGTCACGGAGACCGACATCAGCAAGCGCGAGCTGCGGACCGCGCTCAGCTACTACACACGCTTCCCGCAGGAGATCGATGACTTCATCGCGCTGGACCGGCGGCCGCTGACGGAGCTCCGCGCGGAGTATCCGCACGCTGACATCATCCCGATCCAGCTCGACTAAGCGATAAGTTGCGTCTGCTCCTTGATGCGCACGTGTCGGGCCGTCGGATCGGTGCAGCTCTGAGAGCACATGGGCACGACGTGCTTGCGGTTGCCGAGGAGCGCGACCTTGACGGCTGTCCAGACGAGGAGCTGATGGAGCTCGCCAAGGTCCAACAGCGCATCATGGTGACATTTGACGTCGCGGACTTCCCACGCATCTGTCACGAGTGGTTGGAGGCCGGGAAGTCTCATCACGGCTGCGCGGTGGTTGTGGGCATCCGCCACCACGAGTTTGGCGCAATCGTGCGCGCGCTGGATCGCACGTTCGAGACGCGGCCTGACACGCAAGATTGGCATGACCGCCTGGTTTTCGTCTCGAGGTCGCGGTGATCTCTGTGGACTCTGCGGAGCGCAGATATGTCAGGAGCGACTCTGACCTACCTGACCACGATCTCATCTTGGAGCTGTCGGACCGGCCAAGCAGCCTCGTTTGCCACGTGCGTCACTACGTCCACAATGATCTACATGTTGTGATCGCGGGTCAACTTAATGGCGGTCTGTGCCCGATCGCCAGCGCCACCTCGGTGGCCAGAGAGGTAGCCGAGACCGTGGTCCCTCCGGGAGGGGAGTTCACGATGATCGCCGATACCCCAAGAAGTCCGCGCGGCGGTCAGCCGAGGCGGTCTGGCACACCCGTCACTGAGAGGCGCACACCTGATCGCCACCGACCGGCATCTGCCCAGCAACCGCGGGGCCTTCGCTTGCCGAGGTCAACGACGCTGTCGCGGGTCGACCGTCTCATGGATCCGGGTGGGCGAACGGCGCGACAGTGGCGGCTGAGGCGATCCTCAAGGCGGGCAACCGTCGAGCCAGCTCGACACCTTGATCAAGCTGTTAGTGGAACCCGCCGGAACGCCGCTTGCTGTTTGTCCCTGCGTCTTCTTCGTCATGTCTAGCCTCCCGGCAACAATCTGGCGGGACGGAGAGGGGGGGATTCGAACCCCCGATGGAGTTTAACCCCCATACTCGCTTAGCAGGCGAGTGCCTTCAGCCACTCGGCCACCTCTCCCGGGACTGCGGAAGGCCAGTTTAGAGGCTGCGGGCCTCGCCGGCACGGAGCCTGTGGGCCTGCTGGCACAGGCTGCCCGGCCGGGGCCCCGGTCTGGTCATCGCGCGGCGATGGGTGGCCGCGGCTCGGGGAGACGGCGACGCGGCTCGCTCAGTGTTTGCGATGGCGATGCTTGTGCTTCTTGTGCTTCTTGGGCTTGCCCGCCCTGACGATCGTGATCGACGTCGTCGAGGTGTTGTTGCGCTCGTCGAAGGCCTCCGCCATCAGGGTGTGCTTGCCCGGCTTGAGCAGGCGAGCGCCGTACCACACCATGTGGCCGCTAAGGGTCGAAAGCCCGCCATGGACATAGAAGCTGCGGATGATGTGGTGATCCTCGTAAAGAGAGATCTGGTAGACGCCCACGCTGTCGCTGGCGGTCACCGAGATCGGCAACGTGTTGCTGTAGCGCACCCCTGTCCTCGGGCTGCTCAAGGTGATCTGGGGTCCCTGCTGGGCGCCGCACTGTTCGCTCAAGCGGTCGCCGTCCCTGTCATACGCGGCGAGAGCCCCATAGGCCGGCTTGGCTTTGAGGTCGGGGCCCAACAGGCCGTAGCTGCCGCGTGGAGTGCCGAACGGTTCGGTGTCCTGCAGTCCGTACCAGATGCCCACCTGCACGTATGAGTCTTGGGCCAAGCAGTGGTAGGCCTGCTGCAAGAAGGTGGCCTGCTGTTCGGGAGTCACCCCCGCCGGCTTCTGGCCAGCCCACGCGCCCGAGTCACACGTCTGGGTGTCGGTGCTCCAGCCGAGCTCGGTCATCCAGATCGGGCTGTCATCGCCGTTGGCGAGCATCGTTTCGTGGACGGTCCTGTAGCCCAGGAACGACCACCTGTTGATGCGCTGGTCGGTGCGCCCGTTGCGCAAGATTTCATAGGGCGAGGCCACGTCGCAGATCGTGTCCGTGTGGACCGCCACCGCGTCGAAGGATCCCTTGCCCCCATCGGCGTAGACCTGGGAGAGGTATTCGTAGTCGTTGCCCGTCAATCCGCCCAGCACCACCTTGGCGCCAGGGTCGGAAGCTTTGATGGCAGGGTAGGCGGCCTTCAACAGCGCCGTATAGGCGGCCGGGTCCGGTCCGCCGGCCCACCACAGGGAATCGTCCTCCTCGTTCCAGATCTCCCAAGCGTCCACCTTGCCGGCCAAGCGCTTTGAGAGCGCGCCAAGAAAGTGCCCAAAGTCTGCTGGGTCGCGAGGAGGCATCACAGGGTTGGCCGAGCCAGACTCCCATTGCGGGGTGTTGACCACGTCGAGGATCACCTTGGTCCCCTTCGGCAAAGCGTTCAAGCCCGCTTCGAGGGCGCTGATTTGCGGTTCGTTGAGATGACCTTGATTGGGTTCGAACACGGTCCAGGGCACGAATCCCCGCACCCAACCGACGCCCAGGCCGGCGAGCTGGCCATCGCTTTCGGGAGACAGCCCACTCGGGCCGGTGACGACCACGCCGGTTTCCACCGCCCCTGCAGGCGAGCCCAGCAGAGCCATCGCGAGCAATGTCGCCAGGAGCGTCGCCAGGAGCGCGATCGGGGCGAACGCGTTTCGCGCCGGCCCGAAGGGGCGACGGGAAGCCATGGCTGGACGAATTATCCCCACCCTTTCCTGATCGACCATGCAGGGCCGACCCTCAACAGACAACAGTCCACAATCGACCGTTTGTCGAATGTCCCCTAGCATCCTGTTTGCAACACCCCCGGAAGGGTGGCAGAGCGGTTGAATGCACCGGTCTTGAAAACCGGCAGGCGGGCAACCCCCGTCTCGGGAGTTCGAATCTCCCCCCTTCCGCTGTGTCAGTCCCCAAGACCCTCCTCTACGAGGTCAGCGACCGCATAGCCCGGATCACGCTCAACCGCCCCGAGCGGGGCAACGGGATCACGCGCCTGCTCGTCAGCGAGCTGGAGCAGTTCGTTGAGCGAGCCGACCTCGACCCTGCCGTCCACGCGATCCTTCTGGCCGGCGCCGGCAAGGGCTTCTGCGGTGGCTACGACCTCGTAGAGAGCGCCGAGGGCCAAGGGCATCTCGGCGAGGAGGTGTCCGCGCCGCCGTCAGGATCGCCGTTGGACCCGGCCGTCATGGCGGCCAACCACGATCCCTCCGGCACTTGGGACCCGATGGTGGATTACGCCATGATGAGCCGCAACGTTCGCGCCTTCATGTCCCTGTTCCATTGCGGCAAGCCTGTCGTCTGCAAGGTGCAGGGCTTCTGTGTGGCGGGAGGCACCGACATGGCGCTCTGCTCGGACTTGCTCGTGATCGCCTCCGACGCCAAGATCGGCTACCCGCCGGCGCGCGTGTGGGGCTCGCCGACGACCTCCCTATGGGTCCACCGGCTCGGTCCCCAGCGAGCCAAGCGCCTCCTGTTCACCGGCGACTCCCTGTCTGGCGCCGAGGCCCTCGAGTGGGGTCTCGCGATCGAGGCGCCCGATCTCGAGCACCTGGACGAGCGAACCGAGATCCTGCTCAATCGCATCGCCCAAGTGCCTGTCAACCAGTTGCGCATGATGAAGCTCTTGGTCAACCAATCGCTCTACGCACAAGGTCTCCACAGCACCCAGGCCCTGGGGACCCTGATGGATGGTGTCGCGCGTCACACCGCCGAGGGCTATGCCTTCCAGCAGCGTGCGATGCAAGACGGCTTCCGCGAAGCCGTGCGCGAGCGTGACGAGCCTTTTGGAGACCAAGGGCCCTCCACGTTCAAGGGGTAGCGCCGAGCCCCATCTCAGAGCCGATCGGCCACGCGCGCTCGAGCCCGATTCTCTTGATTATTCGACTCAAACACATAAGTCGGATACAAAGATTTTCCCGCATTGTGCGCTAAGCTACTTGGCCGGGCAATGACGTTCAGGGGCGCACAAAACATAGGGATGTGAGCAGTGACGACAGCGCTCTGCGCATACCGCAAAGAGGGCGGTTCGATGGAGTCGCCTCTCGTGAAGAGGCGCAAGTCGCCTCCCGTGAAGAGGCGCTAGTGGATCGCACCGCGCAAGGCGTCCTGGATGTGGCGAGGAGCGTCCTGGCCGAGCTCGACTTGGAGGTAGTGCTCAACCGGGTGCTCGAGTCTGCCCGTGAGCTGACTTCCGCTCGCTACGCCGCACTCGGCGTGCTCGGCAGCTCGCGCACCGAACTGGAGCGCTTCCTCACGCTCGGGATCGACGAGACCGAGCGCGAGGCAATCGGCACCCTGCCGCGCGGCCGGGGTGTGCTCGGCGAGCTGATCCAGCATCCCACCCCCCTGCGCTTGAGCGACATCTCAGAACACCCGCGCTCCTATGGATTCCCCCACGGCCACCCGCCGATGAGCAGCTTCCTGGGGGTCCCGATCCTGATCGATGGGACCCCCTTCGGCAACCTCTACCTGACCGAGAAGCAGCACGGCGAGCAGTTCAGCGAGGCTGACGAAGAAGCCGTCCTGATGCTCTCCGAGCTGGCCGGCTTCGCGATCGACCATGCCCGTCGCTATACCGGCGCGCGCGAGCACCGCGACGAGCTGCAGAGGACGGTGGCTGCGCTCAACGCGACCACCCAGATCGCGCGCGCCGTCGGCGCCGAGACAGACCTCGACGTGATCCTGGAGCTGGTCGCCAAGCGCGGCCGTGCTCTGGTCGACGCCCGGCTGCTCGTGATCGAGCTGGTCCAGCGCGGCCGTTTGACGGTCTCCGCCGGCGCCGGCGAACTGCCCGCCGGCCTGCTCGGCAAGCAGGTGCCTCTAGGCGACTCGGCGGCAAGTGCTGCTCTGCGCACACGGCGAGCCCAGCGCCTGCAGGAACCGCTCACAAGAGCGCGCTTTGACGAACACGGCCTGGGCACGCTCGACGTGCACGCAAACGGTGGCCTGATCGTGCCGCTCGTCTTCCAGAACCACGCCTACGGCGTGCTCGTGGCGATCGATCGCCTGCACGACGGGCCCGAGTTCACCAGCGACGACGAGCGTCTGCTGGAGGCCTTCGCTGCATCGGCGGCCACCGCGGTGGCCACCGCCCAATCGGTCGCCTCCGAGCGCCAGCGCCAGCGCCTGGCGGCGGCCGAGGCCGAACGCCAGCGCTGGGCCCGCGAGCTGCACGACGACACCCTGCAAAGCCTCAGCGCCCTGCGAGTGGGCCTCTCCACGGCCAAGCGCTCTGGGAGCCCCGAGACGCTAGAGCAGGCCGTGAGCACCGCGATCGATCATCTCGAGGAAGGCATCACCAACCTGCGCGCCCTGATCACCGATCTGCGTCCGGCCTCCCTGGACGAACTGGGCGCCGCCGCCGCGATCCAAGCCCTGTGCGAACGAACCGAGCGCCAAGGCATCGCGATCGACGTGAGCATCGACTTGGCCTACGAGCAGGGCCGCGCCCAGGAGCGCCACCTGCCCGAGGTGGAGACCGCGATGTACCGGATCGTGCAGGAGGCGCTCACCAATGCCGCCAAGCACGGTCAGGCCAAACGGGCCGTCGTCGAGGTACACGAGGACGAGACCGACATCTTCGTCAGCGTGCGCGACGACGGGTGCGGCTTCAACCCCTCCGAACAGACCGAGGGCTTCGGCCTGTTGGGGATGCAGGAGCGTGTTCAGTTGCTGGACGGAGCTCTCCAGGTCAACTCCTCACCCGGAGCCGGCACCACCGTCGAGGCCAGCTTCCCGGTCAGGCGCGCGTCACAGAACAGCCTCTCCCAGGCCGCCGCCAAACAGCGATAGCCGCTCAGCCGAAGAACACTTCCGCGGTCTCGAACAGGCGCGGGTCCAGCAGCTTCGGCTGGGCCAAGGCCGCGCCGAGACCCACTTCCACGATGTCGGGCCCGCGCAGGGCCACCATCTGTCCGAAGCGCCCGGCAGCCACCGCATCCATCGCGGCCACCCCGAAGCGGGTAGCCAACACGCGGTCATAGGCGGTGGGGGTGCCCCCGCGCTGCACGTGCCCCAAGATCGTGGCCCTCGTCTCATAACCGGTTTGGGCCTCGACCTCGCGCGCCAGCTCCACGCCGATACCACCCAGGCGCGCGTGGCCGAACTCGTCCGTTGCCGGCGCCCCACCGCCCCGCATCACTCCCCTTTCGCGGGGAGTTGCTCCCTCGGAGACGACCACGATCGAGAACGTGATCCCGCGTTCGTGGCGTCTGCGCAGTCGAGCACACACCTCTTGCAAGTCGAACGGGCGCTCCGGCACAAGGATCGCGTCGGCGCCGCCCGCGATCCCCGCGTAGGTGGCGATCCAGCCCGCATGCCTGCCCATCACCTCGACCACCATCACCCGGTTGTGGGACTCCGCGGTCGTGTGCAACCGGTCGATCGCGTCGGTCGCGATCTGCACGGCGGTGTGGAAGCCGAACGTGAAGTCGGTCTCGCCGATGTCGTTGTCGATCGTCTTGGGTACGCCCACGATCGGCACGCCCGCCTCGCTCAAGCGCCACGCCACGCCGAGTGTGTCCTCACCGCCGATCGGTATCAGAGCATCCACGCGCTCCTGTCCGATTGTGGTTTCGATGAGCTCCCGCGCGCCTAGGCGGCCGTCGAACGGGTTTGTGCGCGAAGTGCCGAGGATGGTGCCCCCGCGAGGCAAGATTCCAGCAGTGCTCTCGCGCGAGAGGGGCACGACGTTGTCCTCCAAAACCCCAGCCCAGCCATAGCGGAAGCCCACGAAATCGTTGTCGCCGAGCTGCAATCCACGACGCACCACCCCGCGGATCACGGCGTTGAGCCCGGGACAGTCCCCGCCCCCGGTGAGCAGGCCTATGCGCACCGATCCTCCCCACAGGTTGCGTGTGGCTTCATCTGCACAAGCAATCCACTACCGCTCGAGCTCCTCCAGGAAAGGCCCCAAGTACCTGGCCACGATCTTGCGCGGCGGCGTCCACAGGGGCTCGCGCGAGGCCTCCGAGCTGAAGCCATGACCGCCGGTGAGATGTGCTCGCAAATAAAGCGGAGCCCCGCCGGTGAGCAGCATCCCATAGACGGTCGGCCGAAACGGCTGAGCGTGAAGGGGCGCTCCCGCGAGAGACGCGATCTGCTCGGCTGCGGCGTCGGCCTGCTGGGAGGAGATCCCGCCGTGCTTGATCGCGAAATCGGTTGCATCGCCAGCCGCATATACCCGCTCGACGCCTCTCACTTTCGCATGAATGTCGATCGGGATGAAACCGTGCTCGCCGGCGGGCAGGCCCCTCACGGCCGGACCGTACAGCTCGGGCAAGGCCACCACACGATCGAACCGCCATTGCCTGTCGCCCGGGTTGACCACGACGCTGTCCCAGCTGGGGACCTCCGCATAGGCCGAGGCAATCACCTCGATGCCGGCGTCATCCAGCAGCGTCGAGACGGCCTCGGTGGCGGTCGACCCGAAGATCGCCAGCGGCGCCCGCTCGGGGGTGACGATCGAGATCGCCAAGCTCGCTTCGGTCTCCGCCGCACGCCGGGCGGTCATCAGGGCCAGCTCGTAGATCGGCAGCTGCCAGGCCATTCTGGCCGGCACCACGAACGCCAGCCGCTTCACATAGCCCCCTTCGATGTCCTGCAGCAAGCCATGCAGGATGTCGTCCAGGTGACGATCGTCGATCGTGTAGGCGTGCGTGAAGCGAGAGTGAATCCGCGCGCCCAGCGCCAGGATCAGCGCGTCGTAATGGAGCTGCCCGCCCTCGTCGGTATAAGCCACGCGCGCGTCCGCGTCCACCCACGCAAAGCTCTGCTCGTGCAGCTCGAAGCCGATCTTAGCGGCCATCTGCTCGACCTTGTAGCGCTCCGCGGATCCGTACGCGAACGGCTCGCGAACGGTCATGGGGCGATACACAAACTCAGGGTCGGGCGCCAGCATCTCGATCGCCACGCGGGCGCCGGCCAGGTCTTTCAGCGCCAAAGCCGCCTCCAAGCCGGCCACGCCAGCCCCCGCGATCACGACTTTGAATGGTGTGTGCGGAGCGGTTGCCATGAGACGAGCTTATGGAAGTCCCGTCCGCGACGGAGCCGAGTAAGTCCGTCGCTTCTCTGCAGAGAACTACGGAGACGCAGGGTGTCACGGTGATCGGGCATTTCCCGCGCGGCGACGGGTGGTTAATACGGACGCATGGCCCCGCACCCAAACGTAGTGTTTTGCCGACCCGGCTATGCGTTTATGCTCGGCCCAGCGTTATGCCCGGCCATGCGTTACGCGTTTTGCGAGGAGTTCAAGCGTGATCGATGTAATAAGCGCCATCTTCGATTTGAATAATCCAGCGCACGTCGTTCACTGGCATTTCTTTGAGATGTCCCTCTCGAATGTGATTGTCATCTGCCTGATGCTGGTGGTGTTCGTGCTGGCGATCCTCTTGCCGTTCCCCGGCGCCGCCAGGCGACAGGCGGCCCGCACCCTGAAGGGCAAAAGCGACTCGGCGGCCCGACGATGAGCGTCGGGGCGACGCCGCCTCCGAGTTCGGGTGCCCCCGGTGCGGGTGCGTCCGGTGCGGGTGCGTCCGGCGCGGTCGCGTCCACGAGCCAAGGCAAGCGCTCGTGGACGGTGCGCACGCGCGAAGCCGGCGTCGGCGCGCTGCCGCCCGAGAAGCTCCTGCCCGACGGCCAGCCCACCTATGTCGACTCATGGATCTATGTCTTCGGCGTGGCCACCTTGGCCGCCCTCATGGTGATCGTAGGCTCCGGCCTGATTCTAAGCCTGAAGGGTCCCGCCTGGTGGCACGACACCGGCGTCGGGCATTTCTTCAACTCGATTCACCTGTGGGCGGTCGAGCTGTTCTTCTTCACGATGGTCGTCCACCTGTGGGGCAAGTACTGGATGGCCGCTTGGCGCGGCGGCCGCGCACGAGTATGGATGACCGGGGCGATTGCATTCCTGATCGCAATCCCGGCCGCCTTGACCGGCTACGTCTCCCAACAGAACTTCGACGCCCAATGGATCTCCACCCAGGCCAAGGACGCCATGAACTCGATCGGCGCCGGAGCCTTCTTCAATGTGACCAATTTCGGTCAGATGTACAGCTGGCATATTCTTCTCTTCCCGATCGCCGTGGTCGGCGTCGTGGCCGCCCACGTGCTCTTGGTCCGCCGTCACGGAGTGGTGCCGCCTTTCGAGCTGGCCGAGCGCAGCAAGCCCCCCAAGCAGGGGCACCCAGAGACTGACGGCGCTCCCTCATGAGCCGCTACACCAACCGCACCCGCGAGTGGGTGGGACCATACGCCCACTATGACCTAGTCAAGGAGCTGTGTATCGCGCTCGGGGTGATGACCCTCTTGGCCGTGGTCCTCACAATCCTGTTCTCCTCGCCCGACGAGAAGCCCTCCACGATCGCCCAGTGGTCGACCGCGATGCCCGCCGATTTCGTGACCACTGCAGTCAGCGAGCTGGACGGCACGAGCGGTACCGCCGAATACGGGCCTCCCTACAACCACGCCGCCGAAGGCCAGCACGCGACCTTCCTCAAACCCCAAGAATGGTTGGGTGTGAGCCACCCGATCGACACCGCCTCAGCCTACGTCTACGAACCCCTGCAAACGATTCCCGGAGACGCCGCGGTGCGAGCCGCGACCGCCACCTACAAGGCGGCGCCTGCCGCCAAGCGCAAGCAGTGGACCGAAGCGTATTCCCAGGCCCTCGAAAAAGCGACTGTCGGCCCGGCCGGCACGCTCAAGGTTGCGCCCGGCGAATACGGGCCCGTGCCGATCATGATGAACGCCCTGCTCGGCCTGGCCCAGACCGGAGGGCTTGAAGGAAACCTGCTCCGCAGCAACCAGTTCTTCCAAAGCGACTACACCAAGCCCCTCCTGTTCATGGCCGACGGCAAACTGCTCGAAGAACGCGCCGAAGCCGACCACCTGCTCGGCGAGCAGTGGGGCATGATGAACGAGACCGGCTCCTACCCGGGCCAATCGTGGCTGTGGCTGTACACGTTCTGGTACCAGATCGAACCGTTCAAGGCCTCCGAAAACGCGGACATCCTCGTGGTCCTCTTGATGACGGTGCTAAGCCTCGCCTTCCTCCTGATCCCCTTCATCCCCGGTCTCAGGGACATCCCCCGCTGGATCCCCGTGCACCGCTTGATCTGGCGCGAGCACTACCGCTCCACCCCTTCGCCGGAGAGCTGACGGCGCTAGGCGGCCACGAGGTCGCGCCTGCGAAAAGCCACCAATGCCGCCCCGCAGGCCAGTACCCCGAGTGCGGCCATCGCCAGGGCGTCGCCCACCCGAAACGGCTGGGCCGGCACCAGGCCGACGTGCGCGAAAGGCGTCAGTTCGACCAGCCACTTGGGCGCCCCCACCAGGGAGCCGACCAGCTGCCACAAAAACGTGACCGATACCAAGCCGTATGCGATCCCCGCGCCTGCCCTCGGCGCCAAGGCAAACGTGAGCGCGGCCACCCCCAGGAACAGGAGCGCGACTGGTACGCAGTTGAGCCCGGCCTCCAGCAGCTTCGCAAGTGAGATCGAGACCCCGGCCGCGCTGGCGCCCACCCACGTGAACAGGCCCGCGGCGAAAGACAGCACAACCGTGGCGCCCGTAGCGATCGCCAGGCGCCCGCCGAGCCACGAGGCCCGCCCTACCGGCAGCGCCAGCAGCGTTTCCAGGCGCTTCTCGGCCTCCTCGTGCCTGGCCGCGCCCATCTGGGCGCAGGCGAACAGGCTGACGGTCAACACGAAGAAGATGAACACGAACCCGAGATAGCCGGCCGGCGTGGCGATCGAGCCGGCGCCGACCTTGGCCAGCTCGCGCTGCATGCTCGGCGAGATGTCCGCCGAGGAGATCCCATTGGATATCACGCCCAAGATGAAGGCGAACAATCCGATGCCGCCGATCCACACGGCCAGCCCAGCGCGCTCGTCGCGAAGGGCAAGCGCCGTGGGTGAGGAGAGCAGTCTCAGTTTCGGCTCGGCCGTGTCTTTGACCGGCAGCAGGCCCGTGCCGATATCGCGGCGCATCGCAATCTTCGCCGCTCCTGTGAGCAGGAGCACGGTGGCCAGCAGTGGCGCAAGGAGAACGAGAGGCCTGGCCCCGGCAAAAGGTTGCATCTCCTCGGCCCAGCCGAGTGGCGTGGCCCAACGCAGCCAGCCCCACCCGCTCACCGTGTCCGCGATCACCCGCAACAGCAAGGCGATCGCGACGATGGCGCCGCCCAGCTCGAGCGCCAGGCGGCGCGTGGGGGCCACCTGGCTGGCGATCGCCCCCACGCCCACGAATACCGGCACGACCGAGGCGGTGGCGAGCGCCAGGTAGGCAGAGCCGCCCACCGGCAGTCCGCCGAGCACAAAGCCCGCGAACTCGGCTGCCCACAGAATCGAGACGCCGCCGGCGATCGCGGCCATGGAGGAGCCGAAGGTCGTGCCCCGTCCGACCACGCCGGCGAGCACCAGCTCCAGGCGGCCCGTGTCCTCCTCGGTGCGCAGCGCCCTCACCGCCGCCAGCAAGCCGAAAGCGGCCGCCACGATGGCGAGCGTGCCGCCGACCCGCCATGCGCTGTAGCCGCCCACGCTGAGCAGGTCGTGAGGTTCCCCGTAGAACAGGCGCAACCCCTTGTTGGCACCGAAACTGCGCGCGAAGCCCAGGCGGTCAGACGTCGTGGGGTACGCGTGGCGGTAGCCGGCGGGTTGGATGTAGGCATAGATCGCGAACAGGTAGGCGAACGCGATGGTCCTGACCCGAGCGTCCCTGAAGGCCCTGCGCGCGAGGGCAGCGCCGGCGGCCCCACGCGCGGGGACGGCGCCAGCGGCCCCACGCGCCCGGACGGCGCTAGCCGGGGGCACTGTCGCTCGAGCCGTCGTAATGGTGCAAGAAGATCTCCTCCAAGGAGGGCTCGCGGCTGGTGAGGGCCGTGATCACGGGGCCGCCCCGTTGGCGCAACTCGGCCAGGCTGCCCTGATCGACGAGCCGACCCTCGCGCAGGATCCCGACGCGGTCGCACAGGGCCTCGACCTCGCTGAGGATGTGCGAGGAGAGGAATACCGCTTGACCGCGCTCCTTGGCTTCGTTGACGGTTTCGCGGAAGGCCACCTCCATCAAGGGGTCAAGGCCGCTGGTGGGCTCGTCCAGGATCAAGAGCTCGGCTCGGCTGGCGAAGGCGGCGACGAGCTGGACCTTCTGACGGTTGCCCTTGGAGAGAGCCCTCACGCGCTTGGATGCCTCCAAGTGAAAGCGTTCGACCAAGAGGTCCCGGTAGGCGACGTCGACGTCTCCGCGAATGCGAGCCAAGAACTCGAACGTCTCGGTGCTTGTCATCGCCGGCCACAGGGAGGGCTCGCCCGCGACATATGCCACGCGCCGGTGCGCCGCGACCGGGTCGCGCCACGCATCGATCCCAAACAGCTCGGCATGACCCGAAGTGGGGCGATGCAGCCCTAGGAGCAGCCTGATCGTGGTCGTCTTGCCCGAGCCATTGGGACCCAGGTAGCCATACACCTCACCCGGCGCCACCTGGAGATCGAGCGAGTCCAAGGCCAAGGTCTTGCCATAGCGCTTGGTCAGGCCTTCGGTTTGGATTACCTGGCCGATTTCATGTCCTTGGGGAGGCGGCGCATGGGGCGATGAAAGCTAATGCTTTGCCGATCCATGCGCGATCCGTGCGATCCCACGGGCAGGTGTGGCCTTTCACGGATGCCCCCGCGACCGTGGGCGGGCAGCATCCGCAGCGTGACCGGTGTCGCGAGCAAGCGCTCTGAGACTGGGGGCTCCGCCGATGAGACCGGGGTCTCCTGCCCGCACGAGGCCGCTTACCCCCACGAGGCCGCCTACCCCCAGGCACACGTGGTTGACGTGGCGCTCAAGGACGGCTCCACCTTGCATATCCGTCCGGTGAGCCGCAAAGACGCGCCCGCCATCAAGCGCTTCCTGGACGAACTCTCCCCGGAATCGATCGGCTTTCGCTTCTTCGGCTCGCCCAACCTGGAGTGGGTGACCAAATGGTCGGTCGACGTCGACTACTGCGATCGCTACGCTCTCGTCGCCAGCACAGGGCCCGATCAGGCGATCGTTGCGCACGGCGCGTATATGCGCCTGGACGGTGAGTGCGCCGAGGTGGCCTTCGTGGTCGGCGACGCCTGGCAGGGCAAGGGGATCGCCACGATCATGCTCGCCCATCTGGCGGCCGCCGCTGAGGAACACGGCATCTCCAGGTTGATGGCCGAAGTCTTGCCGCACAACCATCGCATGATCGAGGTCTTCCGGCAAAGCGGCTTCCCTGTCGAGCAGCGCCGGGGCGCCGACTCGATCGAGATCGAACTGCCCACGGCGATGTCCGCGGAGACGCTCGAGTTGTTCGACGAGCGCGATCGCCTGGCCGCCGTGGCGGCCGTGCGCAGCTTCTTGGAGCCGGTCGGGGTGGCCGTGGTTGGCGCTTCGGGACGGCGGCGCACGATCGGCGGCGAGCTATGGCACAACCTTTGCCAGGGCCACTTCGGAGGCGAGCTGTATGCGGTCAACGACAAAGCCCGCACCGTCCAAGGCAGTCGCGCCTACCGCACGATTGCCGAAGTGCCCGGCCAAATCGACTTGGCCGTGATAGCGGTCCCCGCCGAACATGTGACCCAGGTGGCGCGCGAATGCGCCTTGACCGGGGTGCGGTCGCTGCTGGTCATCTCCAGTGGCTTCGGTGAGATGGGCGCCTTGGGTGAGCAGCGCGAGCGAGACTTGCTCTCGATCTGCCGTGAGACCGGGATGCGTTTGATCGGGCCAAACTGCTTGGGCGTACTCAACACGGCGCCGGGGGTGTGCCTGAACGCGACCTTCGCGGCCGGTGCGCCACGTGAGGGCAGGATCGGCTTTCTCTCCCAGAGCGGCGGCTTGGGGATCGCGATGATCGAGGGAGCCGGGCGCCTCGGGTTGGGCTTGTCCTCGTTCGTGTCGGTCGGAGACAAGGCCGACATCTCGGGCAACGACCTGCTCCAGTACTGGGAGCACGACCCGAGCACGGACGTGATCCTGCTCTACCTGGAGTCGTTTGGCAACCCGCGCCGCTTCGCCCGAATTGCGCGCCGGGTGAGCGCCCACAAGCCGATCGTGGCTGTCAAGAGTGGACGCTCCGCGGCAGGTGCGAGGGCCGGAGCCTCCCACACGGGAGCGCTCGTAGCCGCGTCTGATGTGACGGTCGATGCCCTGTTCGAGCAGGCCGGGGTGATCCGCACGGACACCGTCCACGAGCTGTTCGACGTGGCCGCGATCCTCTCCGCCCAACCGATCCCCCGGGGCGACCGAGTGGCGATCGTGACCAATGCGGGTGGCCCCGGCATCCTCTGCGCCGACGCTTGTCAGGCCCAAGGGCTCGAAGTGGTCGAGTTGGATGAGAGCGTGCGCAAGGGTTTGGCCGGCTTTCTCGATCCCCAAGCCTCGCTCGGCAATCCGGTGGACATGATCGCGAGCGCTTCTGCCGAGAACTACAGGCGCACGATCGAGTTGCTCGCCGCCGAGGGTGTGTGCGATGCGATTCTCGCGATCTTCGTGCCTCCATTGGTGACCGAAACGCGCGACGTGGCCCGCGCGATCCACGCTGCCGCAGCCGGCGCGGGAGAGGTCGCGGTGGCCGCCGTGTTCATGACCGACGAGCTGAGCCGGGCGGGCGTCGAGGATGGCCTCGCACAGGTGCCGGTCTTCGATTTCCCGGAGGACGCAGCCCGGGCGCTCGCCCACGTGAGCAGGTATGGGCGCCGGCGCAGACGACCGGCTGGCAGGGTCGTGCGTCCTGCCGACCTTCGCCCGGCAGCCGCCGCGGCGATTGTGGCGCGTGGAGTCGCGGCCGGCGGGGGCTGGCTGGGGGCGCGCGATGTTGGCGCCCTGTTGCGTTGCTATGGCCTGCCTGTAGTCAAGACGCGTACCGT
>Ga0208586_1000150_pt1 | contig 28024 bp, 25 predicted proteins | sample NGESurshal072012_6_FD_184471 | JGI IMG/M metagenome (GOLD analysis project Ga0208586, IMG submission 184471) | Arctic peat soil microbial communities from Barrow, Alaska - NGEE Surface sample 53-3 shallow-072012 (SPAdes) | ecosystem: Environmental > Terrestrial > Soil > Wetlands > Peat ... | reverse complement strand
GAACACCGAGGACCTGTGGTGCAGCTCGGAGTGCACGCCGCCCTGTCAAGGCGGAGGTCGCGGGTTCAAATCCCGTCAGGTCCGCTCGACACCCGAAAGGGTGACGAGGAGGTCGAGTAGCTCAGTCGGTAGAGCGCGCGCCTGAAAAGCGTGAGGTCACCGGATCGACGCCGGTCTCGACCACCAGAAAAGTCGCCCCACGGACTCGTCAAGAGCTCTGTGGGGCGACTCTTTGCATGGCGAAGGTGGCCGGTGCGACACGAATACGAGCGTGGTGCCGACTGGCTGTTGGTTGCCACGATCCGGCGACGACGAGATTGCGTCGAAGACGCTGGATCGCCAACTGCTCTTCTCCGATAGAGGTGTGCACGAGTCCGAGTGATTCAATACGCGCCACGACGGTCGAACCTTCGAAACGTTGCACGAAGTAGGCGCTCACTCGGTTGCGATGACGGTTGGACGAACTGACCGATCGGTAGAAAAACTGTTCGATTGCGCATTCGTCACTCGTCGTCATTGATTCAACGTATCGAGCGGGTGTAACAAGTCGAAGCGTGTAGCTTTCTTGGAGAACGTGGAGGACCATGACCGATTTGCCCGACGTACAACCGAGTTTTGTCCCCCAACCGCACGAAGTTACCTGGCCGACGATCGAATGGCCGAGGGGCGCATCAGCGCACCAAGAGGCGCTTGAGAAAGTGGTGGACGAGATGTTCACTGTCGAAGACCTGGGCATCACCAATGCCGTGGTCATCATCCAGGGTGGCCGAGTCCTCGTCGAACGCTACGGCGGTGAACAGTTCTATTTCGACCGGCCGGCCGAACCAATCACTGCGGCGAGTCAACTGCTCTCGTGGTCAATGGCCAAGTCGATTCTCCACGCGATCGTGGGCACCCTCGTCGACGCTGGTCAACTCGATCCCGATCAGTTGGCACCCGTGCCGGAGTGGAGCGATCCCGGTGATCCGCGTCACCAGATCGAGGTCCGTGACCTCCTCGCGATGCGCGACGGGCTCGCTTTCATCGAGCAGTACGAAATCGGCCAGACGAGTCACGTGATCGAGATGCTCTACGGCGAGGGGAAGGAGGACATGGCCGCGTTCACGGCCCAACTACCTCTCGCGCACGACCCGGGCACGTTCTACAACTACTCCAGCGGCACGACAAACATTCTCAGCCGCATCGTCGCCGACCACGTTGGTTACGGCGACCACTACCACGAGGCCCTGCGCAGTCGACTCTTTGACCCGATTGGCATGACCAGCGCCGTGGCGACATTGGACGGGAGCGGAGTCTTCGTCGCGTCGAGTTTCGTACACGCCAACGCCCTCGACTTCGCGAAGTTCGGTCTGCTGTACCTGCGCGGCGGCCAGTGGGAGGGCCATCAACTGATCTCGCGCGAGTGGGCGGCGACGGCGCAGGTTCCACTCAGTGTGGAAGCGGAGAGCGGTCACTTCTACTCGTGGCAGTGGTGGGTCAGTGGCGACCAGTACGGCACGTACTGGGCCAACGGCTACGAGGGCCAGATGATCTCCATCGTGCCGGCGCTCGACGCGTTGATCTTGCGATTCGGTCACACTCCCGAAGAACGCTCCCCCCAACGCATGGCGTGGCGCAACCGAGTCCTCGACGTACTCGCCAAGTAGAACGGCCCGGCTACGCACCCTCGTAGGGGAAACCGAGATCCGGTGCGCTGAAGAGGGCGTCAAAGGGGAGCCCTTCCTTCGCCGCCATGTCGGTGACCGTCCCGCCGCGATCGACGACCGCGAGTAAGAGCACCACCGTGGCCCCGAACGCCTGCACGACGTGGGCCGCCTCGAGAAGACTCGTGCCACGGGTCACGGTGTCCTCGGTGATCACGACACGGTCCCCCTCTTCGAGGGCTCCGGCGATTCGTCCACCCGCGCCGTGATCCTTCACTTCTTTGCGAACGCTGAACCCGCGAAGGTTCCTTCCCCTCGTGGCGGCGACGCCGGCCGTGATGAAGGCCGCACCGTCGGCGCCCATCGTGAGCCCACCAATCGCCGTGGCGTCGGTGGGCATCTTGGCCAACATCAACGTCGCGAGGTCGGTCATGACGTCCGGTTCACAGATTGTCTTCTTTGAGTCAATGAACCACGATGACATGCGTCCCGACTTCAAGACAAAGTCACCCCTTCGCACCGAATGGTCCAAGAGGTGCTGCAGCACTCGCTCACGTTCTCCACTCATGAGAGAACAACCTTTCTCGATCCCGTCGTGACGACACCAATCGCGACCGCGCGCACGCCGCCGGACTGGGCGAGAGCGACGGCCGCGTCGCTCGACGACGGCGCCACCGCGACGACCATACCTAGACCGCAGTTAAAAACGTTCACCATTTCGTCGGCACTGACGCGTCCACGGCGCTGAACCTCGAAGAAGATCCGCGGTGTGTCGAAACTGTCCATCGCAATCACGGCGTCCAAGTCCGGTGGCAAGAGTCGGACCACGTTGCCCATAATGCCGCCCCCGGTCACGTGGGCGGCGCCGTGCACTGCGCCACCAAACTCCCGGCGCAGCGACGTGATGGTCGGCGCGTAGATCACTGACGGCACGAGCAGTTCGTCGCCCAGAGAGCGGTCGGCACCTTCCCAGGCCGGTGCGTGCAGATCGGCGTCGTTCTCGATCAGCACGCGCCGGGCCAGCGCGTAGCCATTGGAGCGAAGCCCCGGCGACGCCAATCCAATGAGGACGTCGCCGGCACGCACTCGTTCCGGTCCGAGTTCTTCACCGCGTTCCACCACGCCCACGGCGAAACCGGCCACGTCGAGATCATCGGGTGCCATGACACCGCCGTGCTCAGCTGTTTCTCCGCCGAGCAATGCGGTGTTGGCGAGGCGACATCCCTCGGCGATGCCGTGCATCAACTCCTCGAGTCGTGCCGGATCGAGTTTGCCGACGGCGACGTAGTCGAGCAGGAACAGCGGCTCCGCACCAACGCATGCGAGATCGTCAACCAACATCGCGACGAGATCGATACCGACGCTATCGTAGCGGCCCACTTGACGCGCGACTTCGAGTTTCGTGCCGACGCCGTCGGCCGACGCAACGAGTACCGGCGACCGGTACTTCGACGTGTCGAGTGCGAACAGTCCACCAAACCCGCCGATGCCGCCGAGCACTTCGGGACGGGCCGTGCTCGCGACTACGTCCTTAATTCGATTCACTGCTTCGTCACCCGCTTCGATGGAAACGCCGACCGACGCGTAGGTCATCCCACCGTCGGGCTGATCAAGCAGCCGACTCACCAGCGGCTGCCTGCGGTTCCCAACACGACCGGTGTTGGCGCGGGGTACGAACCGGTGAGACATGCGTCGCAGCACTCACCGTCGAGTTGGATGGCCGAGCGCAGATTGGCCAAGGTGATGAACTCCAGCGTGTCCGAGCCAATGAACTCGTTCATCTCGGGGATCGAGTGGTTGGCCGCGAGAAGGTCAACTCGCGTGGGGGTGTCAATTCCGTAGTAACAGGGGTTCATGAAGGGCGGCGAGGAAATTCGCAGGTGGACTTCCTTCGCGCCGGCGTCGCGCAGCATCTTCACGATTTCACGCGTCGTCGTACCGCGCACGATGGAGTCGTCAACGACGATGAGCCGCTGGCCTTCGATGTTCTCGCGCAGTGGATTGAGTTTGCGCCGAACCGTCGCCGCTCGCTTGTCTTGATCGGGCGAGATGAACGTGCGGCCGATGTAGCGATTCTTCACGAGTCCGTAGCCGAAGGGAATGCCTGAGGCTTTGGCGAAACCCTCGGCCGCCGGCACGCCGGAATCGGGCACGCCCATCACGAGGTCGGCGTCGACACTTGACTGCGCCGCCAACAGTTCACCCATGCGACGACGAGTGGTGTGCACCTGGTGACCCATGAGATAGGTGTCGGGCCTCGCGAAATACACGAACTCAAAGATGCAGAGTTTCTGCTTGCCGTCGGCCGGTTCGAGCAACTGTTCCGACGAGATGCCGCGCTCGGTGATGGAGATCATCTCGCCGGGATTGATCTCGCGCACGAACGTTGCGCCGACGACATCGAGCGCGGGCGACTCCGACGCCACGATCCAGCCTTCGGGACTTTCCGCCGGGCCGAATCGACCCAGGCAGAGCGGACGAAAACCGTAGGGGTCTCGAACGGCGTGAATCTCGCCCGCCTCGAGCACGACCATCGAAAACGCACCCTCGGTGCGAGCGAGCACGACCCCGAGTGCCTTGGCGAGTGAAATACCGGCGTCGACTTCGCGCGCGAGAAGTTCAGCGACCAAGTCCGAGTCGGACAACATCGTGGTGAACTGAATGCCGGCCTCGTCAGCGAGGGCCGTCGTGTTCGTGAGATTGCCATTGTGCGCTATGGCGAAGCCGGACGAACCGGCCGAGCGGTAGACCGGCTGCGCCGCCGTCCAATTCGCCGAACCGGACGTCGAGTAACGAGTGTGTCCAATGATGTGCGAACCGGCCAACGCGCGCAGCGTCGTCTCGGCGAAGACGTGACTGACGAGTCCGTTGTCCTTCACGACCGTGATCTGTTGATTGTTGAAGGTCGCCATACCGGCCGACTCTTGACCGCGATGTTGGAGTGCGTAGAGGGCGTCGTAACAAAGGTGTGAGACCGATCGGCCCGGGGCCACGATCCCCACGACGCCGCAGGCTTCCTTCACGCGCTCTTCTCAGTACGGTTCGTCATCACGGAAGGCACTACGACATTCTCGCACAACCACGGAGCGTCGCACGACCTCACTACAGTGCTGGGGTGATAGATCTTCATACCCACTCGACTTTCTCCGACGGGTCGGACACGCCGACCACATTGGCCAAAAAGGCGCACGACACGGGTCTATCGGCGATTGCCCTGACGGACCACGACACGACCCTTAGCCATGACGAAATGGCCAAGGCGTGCGCGCAATACGGCGTTGAGCTCGTTGACGGCGTCGAGATCTCGCTGCTCGATTCGACCATACCCAAGATTCGAAACGGTCAATCGGTACCGAGAAACGTCCACGTACTCGCCTATTTCCTACCCCTCGACCCCAACCATCCCCTCCAGGAGAAGCTCCGCACACTCCGCCACGACCGTGATCAGCGCAACCAGCGTCTGGTGAGCGTCCTTCAGGAGAAGGGGTTCGAGGATCTGACCCTGGGCTATCTCACCGAGATGACCGGGAACGTCGACTCGATTGGCCGGCCCCACTTTGCTCGCGCGATGATGGAACTGCACCCCGAGATCGTCGGCGCCAGTGGTGACGACACCTGGAACCGGATCTTCGCGGACTGGTTAGGCGCCGATGGCAATGCCTACGTATCGAAGACCAATATGAAGATCGAGGACTTCGTCGGGGCCGCGAAGGGCTCGGGAACCGTGTTCTCGATTGCCCATCCCCTTATCAACTACCTCGGCGACATGAACCACTCCTCCATCGAGTCGACCATGCCCGGCGTCATGGCTTCCCTGCGCGATCGCGGTTTCCACGGCATCGAGGCCCACTACGGCAGCACGAACGCCGCGACACGTGCCCTCATGGTGAAACTGACCCGCGACGCCGGCATGATACCGACGGGGGGCTCGGACTACCACGGCACGTATAAGCCCGACGTGCAACTGGGTTTTGGCCGCTCCGGCGACCTTCGGGTGCCCGACGAGATTCTCGACGAACTAAAAGCCGTTCGCTAACCGAGAGAAGCGAGCGACTCCTCGAGGGCGCTGCGGCGGCGCGACGACAGCTCGTCCACGGACAGATCAATCATTTGGCCGATGCGCAGGGAGTGGCCGCGCACCGTCCCGAGAACATGCACCGGGACTCCGGCGGCATCGGCTCGCGTCCGGAAGGCTTCCAGATCACTGGTCGCCATCACGAATCGGCCAGGGAATTCGGCAAAGAGTTCGCCGTGTTGTTCGAGTTCAATGACGTCAGCGCCGAGACCGGTGACGGCCACCATCTCGGCCAGCGCCACACTGAGCCCGCCCCCACCCACGTCGTGGACCGCGGTGACGTCACTGACATTTGCGGCGCAGATGGAAGAAATTTCTGCCGCGACGAACTCAATGACCTCGCCGAGCGTCTCGCCGTCAAAGTCCGGCACGTGTCCGCCACGTCGGCCGCGCCTGGTCGCCCAACGAGTGCCGCCCAGCGGAAACTTCAGTTTGCCGGCCGCGTGACGGGTGCCGACCAGGACAATGACGTCGCCTTCGTGCCAGTTCCAACCCGGCGGTGGCGCGACCAAGGTCTCGACGACGCCCAAGAGCCCAACGACGGGCGTGGGGTCAATGTCGTGGCCACCGCTCTCGTTGTAGAGCGACACGTTGCCGCCAATGACAGGGAGACCTAACGCGGTGCACGCCTGCGCCATGCCTTCAATTGACTCGGTCAACTGCCACATCACTTCGGGGTGTTCGGGATTGCCGAAGTTGAGGCAGTTCACGACGGCCTTGGCGGTCGCTCCCACGCACGCGAGATTGGCCACACTCTCGGCGACCGTGAGGGCGGTCCCGGCCCGGGGATCGAGTGCGCACCACCGCGGATTGGAGTCCGTGGAGAGGGCGATGCCACGTTGGGAGACCGGCAGTCCCGGTCCCGCGAGCCGAAGCAGGGCGGCGTCGCGGCCCGGCCCGACGACCGTATTCAAGAACAGTTGTGAGTCGTATTGGCGGTAGACCCACGCGGGGTCGATCAAGAGCCCCAGGAGGTCGTCGTTCGGCGTGCCCACCGGTTCGTCGTTTGTCGGGTCGTCCTCGTTGATGTCGTCGAGATCAGTCGGTCGGCGCCGCGGGCGGTCGTAGAGCGGTGCTTCGTCGGCGAGCGACGAGGCCGGCACTTCGGCCAGGACGTCGCCGTTAAATCCCGAACGGATCCGCAACATGCCCACCGAGCGGCCCTCGTCGTCAACGACCGGGTCGACCACGTGACCAATGACCGTCGCACGAACTTCCCACTTGGCGCAGAGTGCTGCGACGACGTCCCAATTCTCGGGGGTGATGATTGCGAGCATCCGCTCCTGACTCTCCGACGTCATGATCTCGTAGGGCGCCATCCCCTGTTCGCGAAGGGGAATCGCCGTCACGTCGACGTCCATGCCCACGCCGCCGCGCGCGGCGGTCTCGCACGTGGCGCAGACAATGCCGGCACCACCGAGATCCTGAATGCCGACAACCAGGCCCTCGTCTAACAGCTCGAGACAGGCCTCGATGAGACGTTTCTCTTCGTAGGGGTCGCCGACTTGGACACTCGGACGTTTGGCGTCGTCGAGGGACTCCGCACCGTCGCTTCCTTCGAATCCCGCCGAGGCGAGTACCGAGACGCCACCGATGCCGTCACGCCCGGTGGAGGATCCGAGCAACACCGCGAGATTCCCGACTCCCGAGGCGACGCCCAGTACGAGTCGCTCAGTTGGCAACGCACCGCAACAGAGCACGTTGACGAGGGGATTGGACGAGTAGCACTCGTCGAACGTCAACTCGCCGCCAATCGTTGGAACCCCAACTGAATTGCCGTAACCAGATATTCCCGAGACCACCCCTTCGACGAGCCAACGTTGGCGCGCGTCGGTGAGCTCCCCGAAGAAGAGTGGGTCCATGACGGCGAGCGGACGAGCCCCCATGGTGAAGACGTCACGAAGGATGCCGCCGACGCCGGTCGCCGCGCCCTGATAGGGCTCTATGGCGGAGGGGTGGTTGTGACTCTCGATTCGGATGGCGACCGCAATACCGTCGCCGGCGTCGATGACCCCGGCGTTCTCTCCGGGACCCACGAGGACGTGGGGGCCCTGCGTCGGTAGACGTCGTAGGTGCATCCGCGACGACTTGTAGGAACAGTGTTCGCTCCACATGACGCCGTAGAGCGCCAATTCCAAGGAGTTGGGCTCTCGTTTCAGCACGTCGCGAATGGTGTCGAGCTCGGAGTCGGTGAGACCAAGGGCACGGTGGAGGGGCTGGGGGGCGCTACTCACGCCACCACACTACGGGTCACAGCCTGCGTCTCAATGCGAGAGAACGAAGGGTGCGCTCGAGACGCCGAGGAAGCTCTCCATCAACACTCGACCGTCCGCACTGCCGAGCAGCGTCGACATCGCGCGCTCTGGATGAGGCATGAGTCCGACCACGTTGCCCGCTTCGTTGGCGACGGCCGCAATGTCGTCGCGCGAGCCGTTGGGGTTCTCTTTGTAGCGCAGCACGATCTGGCCGTTTCGCTCGAGTTCCTCGTAGGTTTCGTCGCTGCAGGTGTAGGAGCCCGAGAAATGATTGATCGGAACGATGAGTTCCTGGCCAATGGCGGCACCGCGCGTGAGGATGGACGACGTGGAAGAAACGACGAGCGTCGTCGGTTGACAGAGGAAGGTCAATCCGCGATTCTTTTGTAACGCCCCGGGCAGCATTGCGGCCTCGACGAGAACCTGGAAGCCGTTGCAGATTCCGAGCACGGAACCCCCACCACGAGCGAAGCGCTCCACCGCCTCCATCACCGGTGAGAACCTCGCCAGCGCGCCGGGTCGCAGGTAGTCGCCGTGAGCGAAGCCCCCCGGAAGTATCACACCGTCGAGTCCGTCGAGGTCGGTACGAGTGTGCCACACGAATTCAGCCTGATCACCGAGCTGATTGACTGCGGCGGCGGCGTCATATTCGCAGTTCGAGCCGGGGAAGACAACGACACCGATTCGCGACATTGTCTACCTTTCACCAATCCGGGCCGACGCGTCCTCGATGACCGGATTGGAGAGCAGACGCTCCGCGAGCGACGTCGCCTTTTCGAGCGCGGCCTCCTCGTTCTCGGCCTCCACGTCGAATCGAAAGGCCTTGCCGGCGTGGACGTTAGTGACCCCCGTGAACCCGAGTGCCGGAAGGGCGCGCTCGATAGTCGAGCCTTCGGGGTCGGCGATACCTTTGCGCAACGTCACGTCGACGATCACGAAGTAGTTCATGACGAAGCACCGTACCAGTCGTTGATCGAACGTCCGGTCACCCGCTGGTACGCGTCGATGTAGCGGCCCGACGTCGTCGCAATGACGTCGGCGGGAACCGGCGGCGGCGGCGGCGTCTTGTCCCACGACTGCGCCGAGAGCCAATCGCGGAAGGGTTGCTTATCGAACGCCGGCGGCGTCTCACCGGAGCGCACTTCATCGGCCGGCCAGATCCGCGATGAGTCCGGCGTCAGCACCTCGTCGCAAAGTACGAGTTCGCCGTCCACGAACCCGAGTTCGAATTTCGTGTCGGCGAGCACGAGTCCGACGGCGGCCATGGCCGTGGCCGCGCGGGTAAAGAGTTCAACGCACAGTTCACTGGCCCTCTGGACGCGGTCGTGGCCCACTAACAGGGCCGCTCGTTCAATACTGATGTTGACGTCATGGCCGGACGCCGCTTTCGTGGACGGCGTAAACATTGGCTCGGGGAAGGGATCAGTTAATTCCATGCCGGGCGCGACAACCATCTCGTGGACGGTTCCCCTCGCCGCGTACTCGTCGTACGCCTGCCCGGCGAGCCGTCCTCGCACGATGCATTCGAGCAACAGCATCTCGGCCCTTCGAACGAGCATCGTTCGCCCGTGCCAGTCCGTCTGACTGAGGAATCCGGGCACCGCTTCGTCAATAACCTTCGGATCGCAACTCACGAGCGAGGTCGGGGCGTCGGCGAATGTCGTCACCCAGTGATCGGTGAAGGCCGTCAGCACTCGGCCCTTCTGAGGAATCGGCTCTTCCATTACGACGTCAAATGCGCTCATCCGGTCCGACGCCACCAAGAGGAGGTGACCTTCGTCGACCTCGAACAGGTCGCGCACCTTCCCCGAGTAGAGGTGGTTGAGGCCGAGGTCGCTCACGCGCGCCACGTCAACGCGTCAATGAAACGTCGGCGGTGGACCAAGAGACGGTCGGTGTCAAAGGCCTTCGCCAGGGCGTCGTTGCTCAGCGTCACCTCGTCATCGCTCTCGACGATCTCACGAAAGTTGCGACGCTCCTCGACCGCTCGACGGGCCGCGGTTTGCACCATGCGATAGGCGTCGTCACGGGCCATGCCCGATTCAACGAGGGCGAGCAGTACCGACTGGGAAAACACGAGGCCGAGCGACCCGACCGTCAAGTTCTCGAGCGCGCGCTCGGGGTGAAGGACGAGACCGTCGGCCAACCCGGTGGCCTTACGCAGCATGTAGACGGTGAGTTGCAACGCGTCGGGCAAGATCACGCGTTCGACACTGGAGTGCGAGATGTCGCGTTCGTGCCAGAGCGCGACGTCCTCGAGCCCCGATTGCAAATAGCCGCGCAGTACTCGAGCAAGTCCGCACAGACGTTCGGATAGCACGGGATTGCGTTTGTGCGGCATCGCCGACGAGCCCTTCTGACCGACCGTGAACGGCTCTTCGGCTTCGCCAACTTCGCTGCGGGCGAGGTGGCGCACTTCGAGGGCGAACTGTTCCATAGCGGTGCCGAGCGACGTGCAGGCGTAGAGCAGTTCGGCGTGGCGGTCGCGCGCGATCACTTGGGTGGCGGGCACCGCGACCAGTCCCAGTCGGTTGCAGACGTACTCCTCGACCGCCGGGTCGATGTTGGAGTAAGTGCCCACGGCTCCGGAGAGTTTCCCCACGGCAATGATCTTGCGCGCACGTTGCGCGCGCTCGATGTCACGTTGGACCTGCAGCGCGAAAAGTGCGAACTTCGCGCCGTACGTCGTCGGCTCGGCGTGGACGCCGTGCGTGCGTCCGGTGATCGGAATGTCGATTGACGCCACCGCACGCCGCGTCAGGGCGTCACGAAACGAAGTGGCTTCGGTGATCAGGATGTCCATTGCCTGAGTGAGCGTGTAGCACAGCGCTGTATCCACCACGTCGGACGACGTCAGCCCGTAGTGAATCCAGGCGCCCTCGGGCATGCCAATTCGCGACTGCACGACGTCGACGAATGCTGCCGTGTCGTGATTGGTGATCTGTTCACGCTCGTCCACGTCCGCGACGAACGCTGCGTCGATCACGGGCCGTCGTTGGCGAAGGACTGCGACGTCACTGTGCGGTATCACGCCGTGCTCCGCCAGACCTTCGGCGGCGAGCAGTTCGACTTCGAGCATCGTGTCGAAGCGGTGTTCGTCACTAAAGAGTTCAGCAACGTCCTTGGGTGAATACCTCGGTATCATCGGTCTCCTCTAGAGCGCGGCGAGGGCGATGTCGTGACGCATCACCCTGCCTTCAAAGGTTATGAGTGTCGCACCGTCGTAGGCGCGACGTCGGGCCTGTTCAACGGTGTCGCCCACGGCCGTCACCGCGACCACGCGACCCCCATTCGTCACGAAACGGCCGGCGCCGTCCACTGCCGTGCCGGCGTGAAAGATGGTCACGCCGAGGACGTTCTGGGCCAGTTGCCCGTCCTCGCCGAGACCTTCGATGACGTCGCCGCGGCGTGGGGATTCGGGATATCCGTGCGACGCCAGCACGACCGTCACCGCCGCGCCGGCAGCGACGGGGGGCGAGCCAATGAGCTGGCCGTGAGCGACATCGTGCATGAGTTGAAAGAAACGATCGCCGTAAAGTGGGACGAGCACCTGCGTCTCCGGATCGCCGAATCGCGCGTTGTACTCGAGCAACTTCGGACCCTTGGAGGTCAACATGATCCCGGCGTAGAGAACGCCGCGGTAGTCAATGTCTCGTCGAAGGAGTTCTCGAACAGTCGGCGCAACGATGGTCTCCATGACCTCATCGATGAGGTCCCCGTCCATTGACGTCATCGGCGCGTACGCGCCCATACCACCGGTGTTCGCGCCGCGATCGCCGTCGCCCACCCGTTTGAAGTCTTGCGAGGACGCGAGCGTCGTCACGTTCGTGCCGTCACAGAGCACCATGAGCGAGCACTCTGGACCGTCGAGTCCCTCTTCGATGACGATCGCGCGACCGGCGCCGGCGAAGGCGTGGCCACTCAGTTTGTCGCGAATGTCACGCTCGGCCTCGGCAATATCATTCGTGACGAGTACGCCCTTGCCCGCCGCCAGTCCGTCAGTCTTCACCACGTAGGGCGGCGCCATGGAGTTTAGAAACTCAATCGCACTGACCTCGTCGTCAAAGACGCCGAACGGCGCGGTCGGCACACCGGCACTCTCGAGGAACTCTTTCATGAAGGCCTTCGATCCCTCGAGTCGTGCCCCGTCGGCGCCGGGACCGACGACGGCCTTACCCTGCGCGCGCAGTTGATCGGCCAGTCCGTCCACGACCTGCTGGTCCGGTCCGATGACGAAGAGATCGGCCTCGAGTTCCGTCGCGGGGGTGTTGACGCAGGTAAGACCGTGGGCGGCGATGCCGGGGTTGCCGGGCGTCACCGTCACGTCAGCCGATTTCGCGAGCGCCCACGCCAACGCGTGTTCGCGCGCACCTGAACCAATGACGACGCAACTGCTCACGAGGGTCGAACGAACTGCTCTCGGCCCGGACCGACCCCCACCACCGAGATGGTGACGCCCGTGGTCTTCTCCAGGAACTTCACGTAGTCTTTCGCCGCAGCCGGCAGCTGCGCGTACTCAGTTGAGGCGGTGATGTCGGTCTTCCAACCGGGTAGTACTTCGTAGATTGGCGCCACCTCGTGCAGGACCGACTGGTGATATGGCGGATAGTCGTAGCGAACGCCCTTCGCTTCGTAACCGACGCACACCTGAATTTCGTCCAGTGTGTCGAGGACGTCAAGTTTGGTGAGGGCGATCTCGGTGAGCGAATTGAGTCGAGCCGCCTGACGGGCCATGACGGCGTCGAACCACCCGACGCGTCGACGGCGGCCGGTGTTCGTACCGAACTCGTGACCACGCTCGACGAGCAGTTCGCCCATGTCCCCTTCGACCTCCGTCGGGAACGGTCCCGCGCCCACGCGCGTCACGTAGGCCTTCGCAATACCGACAATGCCCGTGAGATCGCGGGGCCCGAGGCCCGAGCCGGTGCACGCGCCACCGGCGACCGGATTGGACGAGGTGACGAAGGGATAGGTGCCGTGGTCGAGGTCGAGGAACGTGGCCTGGGCGCCTTCCAGCAGAATGCGCTCGCCTCGGTCGAGTGCGTCGTGCACGATGGCGACGGTGTCACTGATCATCGGTGCCATACGAGGTGCGTACTCGTCGAGGTACTTCTCGGCAATGGTCTGCGCGCTAATCGCCGGACGATTGTAGATCTTCGTGAGAATGAGATTCTTCTCTTGCAGGACGACGTCCAACTTTTGGCGAAAGATCTTTGCGTCCAACAGGTCTTGCACGCGCAGACCAACGCGTGATGACTTGTCGGCGTAGGCGGGTCCGATGCCTCGCTTGGTCGTACCGAGTGCATTCTTGCCGAGAAAACGCTCGGTGAGTCGGTCTAACTCCTGATGGTAGGGCATTATCAGGTGGGCGTTTCCCGACACGATTAGTCGTGCGACGTCGATACCCTTCGCACTCAGGGCGTCGAGTTCTGCGAGTAACACGGCGGGATCGACCACGACGCCGTTACCGATGACCGGTGTGATGTGGGGGTAGAGGACGCCCGACGGTACGAGCTGGAGCGCGAACGCTTCGCCGTCTACGACAATGCGATGACCGGCATTGTGGCCGCCCTGGTAGCGAACGACCATGTCCATGTCACGAGCGAGTAAGTCAGTTAACTTGCCTTTGCCTTCGTCACCCCATTGGGTTCCGACTACGACGGTTGCGGGCACTGGGCTCCTTCGAGTCGGCCTCGTTGCGAGCAAAGTCTAGTTCACGGGGACAGCTATCCCTTCACGGTGGCGTTCGTGACCAGTGACCAGTTCGCTCCCCCGTCACTCGTTTCGTAGAGCGCGGAGGGTTGGTTGGGATTGCCGATGGTCGCGAGCGCGTGGCTCGCATTCGCCGGCTGGAGGGTCACGCCGTGCATCGTGGACGGGAGACCCTTGGCGGCGGTGATGACCGTTTGCGCGAGACTTCCCTTCGCGATTCGTACCAGCGCACTGGAACCTTTGGAACCGGGCCGAAGGATCCACCACGTTCCATTCGCCACGCCCACCGCTACGAGAGGACCGCCAATGGTTGACGCCTCCACGCATCCATTGTCACTCGGTGAGAACGTCAAAGACCCCTCGAGCACCGTGTTGCCAACTGGCGCCCACGTCTTGCCGAAGTCGCGGGAGGTGAGAAACTCAATCTTCTCCTTGGTCGAGTGAGGCAGCACGATAACGACCGGCATGGAGCCCTGGGCACCGCTGAACGTCGGCGGGCCGTAGAGAAGTCGACCTTGCTTGACGCTCGCTGGAGGTGCCACCGGCGTGAACTTCGACCACGTCGCGCCGCCATTCAGTGTTCGCCAGACGAAGGGTGTGATGGTGTTGTCGTTGGCTGACGGTCCAGACAGTGGCGCCGCCTCGAAGCCAATGGCGTTCGTCGAAAAGATCATCGGCGTAAGGGCGCAGCCGTTGCGATCCTTATGGATGATGTTGCTCCACGAAGTACCGGCGTCCTTCGTGTGCTGAAGGACGTACATCTTGTTCGATCCCATTGCGATCTGCTGGCGCCATCCGTCGATGGCGCTCTCGAAACCAATGAGCTCAAGTCCGGCGTTACTGCCGGTCGATCCACCCGGTTCAATGGTCCACGTGTGGCCGCCGTCCGTGGTGTGTTCTAACACCGTGTTCACCCCTCCACCGTTTCGCGCCTCGACCCAACCGACGGTCGGCGAGACGAAGGCGGCATCAACCCACGCGTAGAGGCACACGCCGTCGACCTTGCCCGGTTTGGGCGGTGTCACATTCGTCCAACTGGTCGAGTCCGTGCTCGTGAATACGCCGGCGCAACCGGTCGCCGAATTGTAGGCAGTGACGACTTCAACGCCGTTGCCGGCGTACAGCTCGTGGGGCACGCCGTGCGACGCCGCGCCCGAGACCGTGGCCGGCCCAAGACCAACAACTATTGAGAGGGTCAGTAGTGAGAGTGCGCCCACGCGGGCCAAGACTGTTCGAGCGAGCATTTCAATTCTCCGGTCGCGGAATCGTTCGGACGTTCGTCAATGAGTTCATGACGCCACTGCGACGCTGCATCCACGACCAACGTTCATTTTTCCGACGTTGTTCGAAGTTCAGCACACCCCACGGACTCTCGCCATTCACTCTCGTCACGAAACGTTTCGGTTTCCACAAGGCGTGAGCGTCCTTGCTACGTCACGACGCGAATGTGACACCGCGGTCCCCCGTGTCGAGTCCGGTGTCAACCGACGGATGAGTGAATTCTTGTCAGCAGACACCGGTTGATCAGGACTCTAGGCTTGGTGAGTGCTAGCCAACACGCTTCCTCTCGCGTGGAGGATCGTGATTATTTTTCTTGCGGGCGTCGCCGCGGGAATCTCGAACGGCATCGCTGGCGGCGGGACGTTCATCAGTTTCCCGGCCCTGCTTTCGTTGGGCTATCCGTCCTTGCAAGCCAACATGTCGTCGTCGGTTGGCATCGTGCCGAGCACCCTCGGAGGAATTCGGGGCTTCCGGCACGAACTGTCGATTCACCAACGGCTCTTTCGCGAACTGGTGCCAACCTGCGTCGCGGGTTCACTTGTCGGTACCGGTTTCCTGCTCTTCAGTTCAGCGTCAACTTTCCGCACCGTCGTTCCCTGGCTTATCGGCACCGCCACGCTGCTCTTCGCCGCCGCGCCGCGCCTCACGAAGGCGTTCGCCCGGATCGAGCGACGAGAGAGCGGGAGTGGCGAGCGTCGGGTCCCGTTGTTCATCGGCATCTTCGTCGCGTCAGTCTACGGCGGCTATTTCGGTGCCGGCCTCGGCATCGTCCTTCTGGCGGTCATGGCACTCTCGCTCCCGTACGAACTGAACGTCCTCCAGGGGCTCCGTCAGGCCTTCGGACTCCTGATAAATGGTGTGGCGGCAGTTGTCTTCATCGTGAGGGGACACCTCGCACTCGTCGCCGTGATCTGGCTCTTAGTGGGATCGTTGATCGGTGGGTGGCTCGGTACGGTCCTCATTCGTCGCGTATCGCCGAAGGTGGTGCGGGTGCTCGTCATCGCGATCGGTGCCGCCACGACGCTTCGACTGGCCGTCGGATCGTAAAGCGAGTTACGAGATGGCGCCAGACGAGATTGGCGGAGCGCTGTTGGCGCTCCGGTGGAAACTGATTTCTGCGACGGTGACGACGAAGGCCAAGATCAGCATCGGTACGAGCGGCGCAACCCGTGGCGCGTGGAGGGCGACGTACGCGCCGAGGCCGGCGCCCACAATCAACGCCAACAAAATGAGCGCACTTCGACCTTGAATGGGATCACGTCGCTTGGTGAGGCTCGCAATGAGTTGCGTGAGCGTGCCGGTCAAGTACGTCGTCGAGAGACCACTGATTCCGAAGCGAAGGACGGCGGCGCTTTGGATTCCGAGCGCCGCGGCATTGAGTCCGAGCATCGCGTAGGTCGCGGAGTTCGTGGGCACCCCACCGACGAACTCCCACCAGACCGCGAACACACCGAGAACGGCGAGTTCGAATCCGAGTGCGATGACGATCGGACGTGGCCACAGATGTTCATTTTCGCCGGCGTGTCCGGCTATTCGAGCACCGACGAGACTGCCAATGACGTAACCAATGAAGGCGACACCCGTGTGAATCGCAACGGATGCGTCGTGCTTCGCAGCTGAAATTCCGAGGAACACCATATTCCCCGTCATGACGCTGGTGAAGACGCCGCCGAGTCGGGTGAGGCCAATGGCGTCAACGGAGCCCGTCACCAAAGTGAGCATGATGACGAGGCCGTCACGACGACGGGTTGGCGACCAATAACCGTGCGAACGCACCGACGTGAGGTCACTCGACACGGGACCAACTGACTGCACCGGAGAGTGGTGGCGAGAATGCCGTCATCGCGTTGGTGCCGCTCCACCGAGAAACGACTCGACAAAGAGGGGATTCTCCTCCAGGTCCTTCGGTTCTCCCGAGAGCACGATTCGACCTCCGCCGAGAACGTACGTCCAGTTAGAGATTCGAAGCGCGGCCTTCGCTCGCTGCTCAACCAGTAGCACCGTTGATCCGGCGTCCGCGAAACCGCGGATGTACTCCTCGAGCAGTTGCGTCGCCACCAGTGGCGCCAAGTTGGCCGTTGGCTCATCGAGCACCAGCACGGACGGTGAGAGCATGAGTACTCGACCCATTGCGAGCATCTTGCGCTCGCCCCCGGACAGTTTGCCCGCCTTGCGCGTCATCATTCCCTTCAGTCTCGGGAACGACTCGAGGACGGCCTCGATACTCGCCTCCACGTCGCGACGGGGAAGGAGGTAGCCCCCAATTTCGAGATTCTCTCGAACCGACAGCGGCGGGAAGACGTCGTCAATCTGAGGGACGTAACCAATGCCCAATTTGGCAATCTCCTCGGGCGCCGTGTTGGTCACCGTGGTCTCGTCGATCTTCACTTGACCTTCCAGCACTTTGACGACGCCGACCAACGATTTCAAGAGCGTCGACTTGCCCGAGCCGTTCGGACCGACGATGGACGCAACTTTGCCCGGCAACGCCTCGATGTCGATGCCGCTGACGATGGCGCGACCGTCGTAACCGGCACTCAGTCCCGTGGCCACGAGACGTTTCCCTGCTTGGGACAGTTCAGCCGACAAGATACGCCTCCACTACTTCGGGCCTCTTTCGAAGCTCGGCCATCGTCCCCGTGGCGAGGACCATTCCCTCCGCCAGCACGATCACGGGATCACAGAAGGCGTCCATGATGGAAAGCTCGTGCTCAACCATCAAGATCGTCATGCCGCTCTCGCACATCTTGGTCAGCTGGTCACCAATCTTGTGAGCGAGGTTCGGGTGGACGCCGGCCATTGGTTCGTCGAGAAGTAGGACCTTGGGCTCAGCGAGGAGTGCGCGCATGATCTCCACCAAACGTCGCTGCCCACCGGAGAGTCCGCCCGCGTACGTATCGGCGTACTGCGAGAGACCGAATCCTTCGAGGACTTCCTCAGCCCGCTCAATGTTCGCCTTGTCTTCGCTTCCCCAGAACCGCTTACCCCGAAGCGAACCGGTAAAGGAGTCGCCGGACTGCTTCGGGATCGCACTGACGAGATTCTCCAATACCGTCAACTTCTTGAACTCGCTGGCCAATTGGAAGGTGCGAACGAGTCCGGCCTGAGCACGTTTAAAGGATGGCATCGAGGTGATGTCCTCGCCGTCGTAGAAGATCGTCCCCGAGGACCCTCGCAGGGTGCCCGCGAGCATGGCCAACGTCGTTGACTTACCAGCTCCATTGGGACCGATCATGCCGGTGAGTTTTCCTTGGTGTATTTCAATACTCACGTCGGAGACCACCGTGACGCCGTTGAACGACTTGGAGAGGCCCGTCGTCGAGAGGATCACTCGATTGTCGTTCACCGTGTTATCCAAGTGGAGCAATTCGCGAAAATTAAGTTGATCGACGTTCCCCAGTTTGATGAGGGCGTCACTGTCCCCATCATCCGGTACCACTTCAACGGTGTTCAGCGCCGGCCCGGTGCTCAGCAACCGACGACGTTCCGGCAGGATGCCATTCGGTCGGAACCAGAGAAACAGAATGATGAGTAGGCCAATCGCCACCCACTGAAGAGCGGGAATCAATGTCGGATTGGCGACCGGCGGAATGAACCGGGTGATCTCTTCGAACGCGAGTGGTACCAGAATTGCTCCGAGAATCGCTCCCTTGTGGTTGCCCGCGCCACCCACGATGATCGCCGCGAACAGGACGATCGTTTCGGCGTAGCCCCAGGCCCCGGGAGCCCAGAGGCTAATGAATCCGACCAGGATCGCTCCGCTGAGTGCGGCCAACGCGCCACCGAGCACCAACACGCCGGCTCGTTGCTTACGAAGATTTTTGCCGAGCGAGTCGGCCACGATGTCGTTATCGCGCATGGCACGCAGAGAGCGGCCGTAGGGCGACTCGGTCACTCGGCGCAAGAGGTAGTAGACGGCGATGGTCAAGACAATGGCGACTCCGCCGTAGGCGAATTGGTACCCGAGTCCTTGCGGGTCCCATTTGCTCTGAAAGGGTGCCGGGACAATGGATACACCGGCCGCACCGTTCAAAAAGGGAACGTAGTCCTTCACGAGTTCGTTCAACAGCACGGCCGAGACGAGGAGTCCCACCGCAGCAAAGTCTCCTCGTAGTCGCTTGCCCACGAGGAAGACGAACGGAAGCGCCACGACACCCCCGACAATGGCCGCACCGATCCAAGGGAGTGGCCAGGGAAGATTCCAACCGAGCACGTACTGCTGGAAGCCACCGTTGGCGGTCGCTGCCCGAGGCATCGACAGGATCGCCGCGGCGTACGCACCGGCGGCTTGGAAGATAATGAAGCCGAAGTTCGAGACACCGGCAAACCCAAACTCGTAGTTGAGCGCCAAGCAGGCCATTGAGTCAACGGCCCCGTACACGAGGATGGTGGTCAGGTAGAAGGCGTAGGCGGTTGGCATCAGAGAGTTTTCTCACTTCCGAATATTCCGTAGGGTCGAAACGCGAGCATCCCTAAGAGGACGACGAACGCAATGACTTCTTTGTATTGGGGATTGATATACGCCGCGCTGATCTCCGTCGAGAGACCAATGATCAGCGCGCCCAACATTGCGCCATATGGTTCCCCGGGGCCACCGAGGAACATTGCGGCTAAGAGAAGCACGATGTAGAGCTGTGCGCTCGTTGCCTCGAACACACCGGTATTCATTGCGAACACCGTTCCCGCGAGTCCGCACAGGGCACCAGAAATCAGCCACGTGGTGGAGATGATGAACTGCGTCTTGACGCCGCTGTTGCGAGCCAAGTTGGGGTTGGCCGACGTCGCGCGCATCGCCTTTCCGAGGCGCGTGTACTTCAAGAGCCAGTGGATGAGTCCCAGCACCGCCGCGCAGACGGCCAGGATGATCAACTGCAGACCATTCAGAATCATGCCGAGGAAGTGGTACTCGTTTCCGGCCGACTGATGAAACGCCACGTAACTCGATCCGACGATCGCCTGAAGCCCGAAGGTTCCGACGAGGTCAACGCCGAGCGCCACGATGACGATGGTGATGGGCGCAAGATTCCGACGTTGAAAAGGGGTGAAGATAAAGCGATTGAGACACCACGACGCGACCGCACCGGTGATCACGCCTCCAATCAAGGCCACCCACGCAGTGACGTGGTGAATGTTGAGGTAGTAGGTGACGTACGCGCTGTTGATCATCACCGATCCGTACGCGAGGTTCAAGACGTTGGTAACGGCGAACTGCATGGTGAATCCAACGGTGGCGATCGCCAGAACGGCGGCCGTAATCAGCCCGAAGCCGAAGGATGACATGAATAAGCTCAAGGAAATCAGACTTTCTCGATAGGGAATCGGGTTGTCGTCGACGGACGACTTGGTAAGCCATGCACTTCATGTCCACGCGTTACAACAGAGCGACGCGACCTCGGCAGCCCCCACTGCAGGCTGCCGAGGTGGCGTCGACTGATTTATTTACACGTGGTCAGGTTGCAATTTCCGAGACTTGCTCCCACGGCAACGGTCGTACCGTCGGCCTTGAATTGGTCGTCCTCAAACGGTCCAAATGCAGTCTGGTACTTGTCGAAGGAGTAAATACCACCAACACCGTGATACTCAATCTTCTTTCCCTTCTTCAACTGCGCCAAACCCTGGGCGTACGACGACACCACGACTGCGCCGGGACCGCCCTTGGCAATCTTCAAAATGTCGGCACGGTACTTCTTGCCCGACGTCGAATGCGACATCACCATGGCCAGTGCGGCCAAGTTAATACCGTCGTAGAGGTGCACGGTTCCGTTCGCAGTGAGTAGACCCTGGAAGTTCGGTACGCCCTTCACCTTGCCGGACTGCGCCAGAACCAGTCGCTTGTAGAGCGGATAGGCCGGTCCACCAAAGTTGACCGTCTGGTTGTCGGCGTCGAACGCATTAATGAAGTTCTGCACCCCGATCGGTCCGGTCGTGACGCCGGAGAAGAACACCGGGTCAATCATGGCCGACGTTCCAATGACTGGGATCATCTTGTTGTTGTTCAACTGATAGATCTCCGTCAAAAGCGCGACACCGGCGGCGCCCAACGCCTCCATCAAAATGGCGTCCGGGTGGGCCGAAACAATGGCTTGCGCTTCGGTCTGGAATGTCGTCGCGCTGATGTCGAGCGTCTGGTTGGAGACGACCGTCATCCCTCCCGCCTTGATCGCGGCCTGCGCGGGAGCTACGAACGTCTGCGAGCCCGCATCGTTACCGAAGGCGAGGGCGATGTTCTTATATCCCTTGAGCTTCGCGATCTTTACCATCGCCACCGAGTCAGCGGCGTCCGGCGGAACCAATCGGAAAAAGTACGGGAAGTGGATGCTGTCGAACTCTGACTCGCCCGTCATGCAGAACGACACAGTCTGGTGGGCGTCAAAGACCGGAACCACGGTCGAGGCCTCGTCCGACGTGCAGCCAATGACCAGCGAAAGATTCGAAGTCGTGGCGTACATCTGACGAACTGCCGGTACCGCGTCGGCGGGGTCACCACGGGTGTCCACGACCTTGCAACCAACTTTCTTGCCCAGGATGCCACCGGAAAGGTTGATGGCTTGTGACGCGGCAAGACAGGCGGTCTCGTACTTCGGCCCGAGCGCTGCGTCAGCGCCCGTGAACGGTGCGACCACGCCTACTGTCATTGAACCTTTGAACTTGGTCGCCGCTCGCGCTGACGTGCCCGGCAGGCCAATCGTCATTGCTACGACCGCCAGGGCCGAAACCACAACAATCAACCTTCGCTGCGTTTTGAATCGTGAGGTCGCCCTCAGATTCACAGTTGAAAATCCCTCCATCAATACCCCCTCAATTGATTAATTCCTTCATGTCCAACGAACTTCACACTGCGGTTGCAAAACAAAATTTCAAAACGTTTTGGTGTCGGTCTTCAGTGGCATCCAGGGCCAATTTTCCGGTGCTCCCTGTTCGTCCACGACGTGATTCGAAATGGTGCCAATTCCTTCGATGGTGACTTCGATGAGGTCACCGGGCAACAACCACACCGGAGGCGTACGCGCAAAACCAACGCCGCCGGGCGTACCCGAGGCAATGACGTCGCCGGGACGCAGCGTGGTGAACGACGAGAAATACTCCACGGCGCGCGCAACGCTCACAATCATGTCGGAGGTTCGCGCGTCCTGCATGACCGTACCGTTGAGGGTGGTCGAGATGGCCAAATCGGTGACGTTCACTTCGTCGTTCGTGACGACGTCGGGACCAATCGGCATCGTTCCTTCAAAGTTCTTGCCGGGCGTCCACTGCGTGGCCGCCCGCTGCCATTCGCGCCCCGTTCCGTCATTCATGACCGCGTAGCCGAGAATCGCGTCGAAGGCATCGTCGGCCTTGATGTAACGGCCACCCTTACCAATCACGATCGCCAGTTCACCCTCGAAGTCAAAACGTTCCGTGAGCGCCGGCTTCACCATGTCGTCGTAGGCCCCGATCACGCTGCCCGCCCCTCGCACGAAGGACTCGGGCCACGTCGGTACGGCCCGTCCACCCTCAATCGCGTGATCGGCGTAGTTGACGCCCAGGCAAAGGATCCGATTGGGATTGGGCGTGGCCGGTCCGAAATCGGACTTTTCGAAACTTTTACCAGCTTGCGACGAAGCTTCTCGGGCGCGGTCGAGGGCCGCGCTTCCGCCCGAAGCGAGACCGTTGATCGATGACAGCGACTCATCGCCGGAGGCGTCGGCCACGTCCACGTAACCCTCCGAGCCCTGAACGTGCAAACGAAGTCCGCGCGTTGTCCTGATTGTCGCAAAGCGCATCTGGTTCCCCCTGAATTGGTTGACAAATTGGTTGCATTGGTCAACTCGCTGAAGGCACTATAGGACCGTACTTTCAATATGTCAACAGCGCCCTGACCGAATCTTTTTAAATTATTAGCGAACGCGCATTGGTAGCATTGGTCATATTGGGGTTGAAGTACTCTCTCGAGAGGAGAAAGGTTGAAATGCGCACAGTTTCAAGTGACCGAATTCGTGATGTTGCTGAAGAAGTGCTTCGCGAGGCGTCCCGTCGAGGTCTCGTCGTGGGAAGTCGACTGCCGACCGAACGGGGACTCTCCGATGACTTGCACTTAACGCGTTCCACCGTTCGAAACGCAATGGCTCTGTTGGAGTCCGATGGTGCGATTTCGCGCGAGGTCGGACGAGGAACGTTTCTCCTACGAGAACCGACGTTTGAAATTGCCGGCTTCGGCGCTGGCTCGGGCGGTGCGAGCACCTTCCTGAGCGATGTCGGCCCGATGGTCGTCATGGCCGCGCGACTTTCATTCGAGCCGAGGGCGATGCTCTTAGTTGCCGAGGAAGCAACGGAGGCCGACTTCGACAATTCGGAACTATGTCTCGTCGGCTGTGACCAAGCGGACAACTATGACGACTTCGAACGATGGGACCTGTCGTTTCACCGAAGTTTGATCGAAGCGACGCACAACCCCCTCTTACTTCGGATGTACGGGCTTATTGAGGTCGCTCGCCAAGGCGATCTCTGGGGAGATATGAAACGGCGCGGCGATTCGCGCGATCGACGCCAGCGCGCGTGCGGCGAGCACCACACGATTCTTCTCGCCTTGCGGAATCGCGACGGTCGAACTGCTCAAGACGCAATGGCGATGCACTTGACGTCGGTCGCGGTGAACTTGCGAGAGAGTGAGCGCAGTTAGGACACCGTGCGACGACTTATTCGTTAAACGAACGAAACGATTCGCGCACTTCGTCAAGGTTGTATCGCGCGCCCAGCAACAAGCTCAGGAGTATCCGCGATTTCAGACCGTCCAACTCACCGGCGGAAATCAGACCGCGTGCGAGCAGGTCGGATTCGGATCCGGCGAATCCGTACGTCGAGGTCGAGACAAGGCCCTCACCTGTTCGCGACGCCAACACCACTGGCATCGTCAGTGCGAGACGGGTGAGAGCATCAATCGTGCGTGATGGTACGTGGCCCGCTCCAAAGCCTTCAACGACGAGTCCCTCGTACCCGAGTACCTCCACCTCATTCAACACTCGGTCGTCGTCACCAAGAACCATGCGCACGAGTGCGACCGGTGGAACGGCCGGAACCGGCCTCGTCAGCACGGACGGCTTTCGATACGCAGGGGCAAAAAATCGCGCTCGCCCTTCGAGCACGACACCAATCGGTCCGGCGTTGGGCGACGTGAACGCAGCCGTGGAGAAACTGTGCATCTTGCGCACCCAACGCGCAGCGTGAATCTCGTCGTTCATCACCACCAGGACTCCTCGTCCGGCGGCATCACTCGACGCAGCAACTTGCACCGCCGCAAGCAAATTGGCCGGACCGTCCGCGCCGGCCATCGTGGGGTTGCGCATGGCTCCCGTCACGACCACCGGACGACCGGTTGCTGCGAGCACGAGGTCGAGGGCGAACGCCGTCTCTTCGAGTGTGTCCGTACCTTGCGTGACCACGACGCCGTCACAACTATCACCCTCGCGCCCAGTAATGTCGCGAGCCAGTTCGAGCACATCGACGAGGGTGAGGTCGCCCGAGGGGATTCGACGAAATTCGGTTACCTCGATGCGCGCGACCGCTCCGAGCTGCGGCACTGCCGCGATGAGCGCCGTGCCATCAATGCCCGGCGAAACTCGACCGTCCCCCGTAGGTGTGGCGGCAATCGTTCCACCCAGAGTGACGAGAGCAACGTGTGGCAACTGTTCCGTGCTCAAAGGAATGGCGACCTTTGATCGTTCATATGCCTGCACACTAAGGCGTAACTGTCCAACGTGAGGAATGACATCAGGAACACGGTCCGGTATCGGTCGGAAACGAGGACCGTCAGCCCCTGCGAGGACGTCGCTGGGCGTCAATGAAGAGCGCGATGGTGTTCTGCACCGGTACGAGGTCGCGCCGGTAGTGCCGGTGCGTCTCTTCGACGTTCGACCGAGCTTCGTTCGCGGCGGTCGCCAACTGTTGACGGGCCTCAGCGAGTTCGCCTTCCAGGCGCAAGATCTTCTTCACGCCCTCGAGGTTCACACCGTCGTTCGTCAACTCTTGAATCCGGCGGAGCGCCGCGAGGTCCTCGTCGGAGAATCGACGTGATCCTCCGCTCGTTCGTTGAGGACTGAGCAAACCTCCGCGTTCGTAGTTGCGAAGCGTCTGGGGATGGACGCCGGCCAATTCGGCGAAGACCGAGATCACGTAGACGGCGTGGTGCTGTTGCCGTTCAGTCATTGGTAACCCCTTCGTTCAGCGAGGCGGACAGTTTTTCTACGAGTGCCCGTTGCTCCTTGTTCAGTTTTTTCGGAATAGTGACGTTCACCGTGACGAGAAGATCGCCGGCCGCGTTCTTGCCTCCGGCCGGTACACCTCGCCCCCGCACGCGCATCGTCGTGGACGGCTGCGTGCCGGCGGGAACTTTCAAGGTGACGGGGTCGTCGAGTGTCGGGACGTCAACGGTCGTACCGAGAATCGCGGCCGTGAGTGGCACGTCGACGGTCGTGGTCACGTTGCGGCCCCGTCGGTCGAATCGCGCGTCCGGTGAGACGTGCACGTCGACGAAGAGGTCGCCGGGAGGTCCGCCGTGGACGCCGGCGTTCCCCTTGGCCTTCAGTCGGATTCGTTGACCGTCAATGACGCCCGCGGGAATGCGAACGTTGACCTTGCGCGATGAAGGTTCGCGACCGGTGCCGTGACACGTGGGGCACGGTGTTTGAATGCGTCCGCCTCGACCCTGACAGACGGGGCAGACGCTCGACATCGCAAACGGACCCTGGTCGTCGTTCAAGACGCCTCGTCCCTGACACCGTTCGCAGGTCGTGACACCGGTGCCCGGCGCAGCACCTCGCCCACCACAGGTGTGGCAGGGATCCGTGCTCGGCAGACTGACCGATGTCGTGACGCCCATGACGGCGTCGCGGAAGCTGAGGTGTAGGGCGGTCTCGAGGTCGGCGCCGCGTTGGGCCCGTTGGCGACGACCGCCGCCGCCGAAGAGTCCACCGAAGAGATCGCCCAGGTCCCCGAAGTCACCCGTTTGAAAGTTGAAGCCGCCCGGCGACGCCGGTCCCCCGAAACCGGCCGCGGCCGGTCCGAGACGGCGGACGTCGTCGTACTCTTTGCGCTTTTCGGCGTCACCGAGCACGTCGTAAGCCACCGAAACTTCTTTGAACTTCTCTTCGGAACCGGGATTCGTGTCGGGGTGTGACGACTTCGCCAGTTTGCGATAGGCGCGCGTGATTTCCTTCTCGGTCGCACTCGACGAGAGACCGAGCACCTTGTAGTAGTCCTTATCGAACCACTCGCGTTCGGCCATGAGGTCAGCCCTTCACCCTCACCATCGCCGGACGAAGTACTGCGCCCTTCCAGCGATAGCCCGCGCGAAGGACCGCATCAATCACCTGAGCGCCGCTTCCCTCAATGTGCGCGACGGCGTCGTGCACTTGGGGATCGAACGGTACACCGACTGCGTCAATTCGCTCGAGACCCTCTTTGGCGAGGGCGTCGAGGAGAAGACTGCGTGCTTGGGCCAGTGCCTCGGCCTCTTCTGAAGGCGAGGCGGCGAAGTGTGCCTCCGCGAGGTCGAAGGCGTCGAGGACCGGCAACATCTTGGCGACGACTTCACCGGCCGCGCGAACGCCCGCGTCCATGGAGGAACGAGCGACTCGCTTGCGATAGTTCTCAAAGTCGGCTTGCAGACGTTGCAGCGAGTCGAGGTACTCGTCGCGCTCGCGTTCTACTTCACTTCGCACATCGACGACCTCGGTGGCGGCGTCAGTTGACGCCGCCCCGGTGTCATTCTCAACGACGTCGTCACTCATTAGTCAACGATTTCCGCATCGACGATGTCGTCATCGTTTCCGGCCGGTGCCGACGGTCCTGACGCGTTGGCCTTGGCGGCCTCTTCGTACAGACGCTGGCTGAAGCCCTGGCTCGTCGTCAGCAACTTTTCGGTCGCGTCCTTGATCGCCTCGATGTCGGAACCGGCGATTGATTCCTTCAACGTGGCCAGCGCGCCTTCGACGTCCTCGCGTTCGGTGCCCTGGAAAGCCTCGGCCTGATCCTTCAGCAACTTCTCAGTTGAGTAGACGAGTCCGTCGGCGTTGTTGCGCACTTCGGCCTCGGCCCGTCGCTGGCGGTCCTCTTCGGCGTGACTCTCGGCGTCGCGGACCATGCGGTCAATCTCGTCCTTGGAGAGCGACGATCCACCAGTGATCGTCATCGACTGGGTCGCACCCGTCGCCTGGTCCTTCGCCGACACGTGGACAATGCCGTTGGCGTCGATGTCGAAGGTGACCTCGATCTGGGGCATGCCGCGAGGCGCCGGCGGGATACCAACGAGCTGGAACTTGCCCAGCGTCTGGTTGTAGGCCGCCATCTCACGCTCACCCTGGAGCACGTGAACCTCGACGGACGGCTGATTGTCGTCGGCCGTCGTGAAGGTCTGTGACTTCTTGGTCGGAATGGTGGTATTGCGCTCGATGATCTTGGTCATGACGCCACCCTTGGTCTCAATGCCGAGCGACAACGGGGTCACGTCCAGCAGCAAGATGTCCTTCACGTCACCCTTCAACACGCCGGCCTGGACGGCGGCGCCGATGGCGACCACTTCGTCGGGGTTGACGGTCTTGTTCGGCTCCTTGCCGGTGACCTTGGTCACGAGCTCTTGGACGGCCGGGATACGCGTCGATCCACCGACCATGATGACGTGGTCAATCTTGTCGAGCGTGAGGCCCGCGTCCTTGATCGCCTGATCGAAGGGCTTGCGGCAACGCTCCACGAGACTCTGCGTCAGTTCATTGAACTTGGCGCGACTGAGCTTGATATCGAGGTGCTTGGGACCGTCAGCCGTCGCGGTGATGAAGGGCAGGTTGACCGTCGTCTCTTGCACGGCGGAGAGCTCAATCTTGGCCTTCTCGGCGGCTTCCTTCAGACGCTGCACGGCCATCTTGTCGGCCGAGAGGTCGACACCTTCGGTGTCCTTGAAGGTCTTCACGAGCCACTGCATCACGGCGTCGTCCCAGTCGTCACCACCGAGGTGGGTGTCACCGTGGGTCGACTTCACTTCGAAGACGCCGTCGGCGATGTCGAGAACGGACACGTCGAACGTGCCA
>Ga0208586_1000149_pt1 | contig 28148 bp, 29 predicted proteins | sample NGESurshal072012_6_FD_184471 | JGI IMG/M metagenome (GOLD analysis project Ga0208586, IMG submission 184471) | Arctic peat soil microbial communities from Barrow, Alaska - NGEE Surface sample 53-3 shallow-072012 (SPAdes) | ecosystem: Environmental > Terrestrial > Soil > Wetlands > Peat ... | reverse complement strand
CACGTACTTTCGGCGTGGTTTACCGGATGCGTCGTAGCCAACATGCGCCACGCCCATCCAGAGTCCGTCGGATTTACGTTGATAGATCGAGCCTTCATGATTTGATCGCCGCTGTGTTATCAGATTCCCCTCAGAACAACTGCTGAAGTAACTGCTGAAGCAACGGTCGCGGAAGGCGAATGTGAACGGAGGAAAAAGTGAAAGGCCTTATGAAATAAGGCGAATATTTGTGGAGGTAAGGAGATTCGAACTCCTGACCCCTTGCATGCCATGCAAGTGCTCTACCAGCTGAGCTATACCCCCAAAGGTTCGACAATTCTATCAGTCGAAGAAGAACCTCAAACTGCGCTCAAGAGAGTATTGCCTCACAGAGATTCGTTGGTTGGGAGAGAAACGGCGAGTGGTCACTTCGTATATCAAAGACAATGTCGCAGCGCTCCGACATCAGTTCCTGAAGTTGTGGATCGATGGCTTGATCTTGGGTGCAGCGAATATAGAGAGACTCCACGTCCACTTCAGCCGACGTTCTTCCAGCACGAAAACTGGCGATCGTTTGCTTCGAGAGTTTGTCGACGGCCCAACTCGCAACGGGGGAGGGGCAGTCGCTGTAGAGCGCTGCGTAGGCGAGATGGGGATTGAGTCGCAAATACCCCCCGTCAACTTCGATCGCGTCGTCGAGCAGCGTGCGCGTAGGGACCGTGCGAGCGACGTCAGTTGCGCTTTGGCCGATTTTCGGCACCAACGCCGCTATGTAGATGATCCGTTCGAGATTGGGAATCATCGGCGCCGCCTCAGTGACGACGGCACCGCCGTAACTGTGTCCGACGAGGATATAGCGGCCGTCGTGTCGAGTATTCCGTGCAACGGCTGCCGCGTCATTGCTCAAGGCGATTGAAGAATCCCCCCGGTTTTTGGAGCTCGGAAGGTCAACCGCAATCCACTTGATTCCGCGTCGGTCGAACTCGGCCTCGAGCTTCGGCCAGCACCACGCACCACTCCACCCGCCGTGGACGAGTAGGTATGTCGGGTTGCTCACCTCCTCTATCTTTCTCGATGCGGCCAATCATCGTCAATTCTCTAGAATGGATAGATGGCGCGGCCTTTCAATGTCAACACGATCGAAGCGAAGTGGCAGGCCCGCTGGCGCGACGAAGGTACCTACGAAGTCGACAACGACGACCCTCGTGAGCGCTACTACGCGCTGTGTATGTATCCCTATCCGTCGGGCTCGGCCCACCAGGGTCACGTGCGGATCTACACCTTTGGCGACGTGGTCGTTCGCTATCAGACGATGCTCGGAAAGGCCGTCTTGTCGCCCTTCGGTTTCGACTCCTTTGGACTACCGGCTGAGAACGCCGCCATCAAGGCCGGCAGCCACCCTCGCCTCTTCACCGAAGCGCGGATCGTGGAGCTGAAGTCTTCGCTGATTCGTCTCGGCGCCGTCTACGACTGGCGCCGAGAGGTGCGCAGTCACGACCCGGCCTACATGCGCTGGTCGCAAGCAATATTCATTGCCTTCTTCAACGCCGGCCTCGCGTACCGCGCGGAGGCGCCGGTTAACTGGTGTCCCGGATGCGGCACGGTGCTCGCCAACGAGCAGGTCCTCGCCGACGGAACGTGTGAGCGTTCGGGCGACCTCGTCGAGCGAAGGAACCTCGAACAGTGGTTCTTCAAGATCACCAATTACGCCGAGGAACTCCTGAAGGACCTCGACACACTCGACTGGCCCGAGCGGATCAAGACCATGCAACGGAACTGGATCGGGCGAAGTGAAGGCGTGGAGTTCGACCTTCCGCTGGCGAGCGATGACTCCAAGGCGCTGCGCGTCTTCACCACGCGACCCGACACCGGCTTTGGCGTCACCTACGCCGTCATCGCACCCGAGCACCCGATGCTCGACGAGCTGACCACCGACGAGCAGCGTGCCAACGTGCGGGCGTTGGTGGAGCGCGCGTCGTCGGAGAGTGAGATTGTTCGCACGGCCTCGACCGAAGGGGGAGCGGCGTTGGAGAAGCGTGGCGCCTTCACCGGGAGTTACGTCGTGAACCCCTTCAATGACGAGCAGGTGCCCGTGTACGTCGCCGACTACGTGCTTGGCACGTACGGCACCGGCGCGATCATGGCCGTACCGGGGGAGGACGAGCGAGACTACGCCTTCGCCGAGGTCTACGGACTGCCGATCGTGCGAACGATTCAACCGCCCGAAGGCTTCGAGGGTGGCGCGTACAGCGGCGACGGTGAGCACATCAACTCCGGCTTCATGGACGGTCATGAAATTACTGACGCGAAAGTATTGGCCACGGCGTTTCTCGTGGGCAAGGCCAACGGCCACGCCACCGTGAACTTCCGCCTACGCGACTGGCTCGTTTCGCGTCAACGGTTCTGGGGCTGTCCGATTCCGATGATCTACTGCTCTAATTGCGGCATCGTGCCGGTGCCCGACGACCAACTTCCGGTGCTCGCGCCCGACGACGTCGTGATGGATAAGACCGGTCAGTCACCACTGGCGACCCACGAGACGTTTCGCAACACTGTCTGCCCGGTTTGTGGCGCACCGGCGCAGCGCGAAACCGACACGATGGATACCTTCAACGACTCGTCGTGGTACTTCCTTCGTTACGCCGATCCGTGGACGCCGGGCGTGGCGTTCGACCCGAAGGAAGCCGCGAAGTGGATGCCGGTCGACCAGTACGTCGGCGGCATTGAACACGCGATTCTTCACCTCATGTACGCGCGCTTCTATATGAAGGCTCTCGTGGACATTGGTTGGGCTCCCGGTCTGCCACGAGAACCCTTCACTCGACTTTTCTCGCAGGGCATGATTCGGCTCTCCGGATCCAAGATGTCCAAGTCCAAGGGCAACCTCGTCGCGCCGGAAGAGTACTTCGACACGATCGGGGCCGACAGCCTTCGCCTCTTCCACCTCTTCGCCGGTCCGCCGGCCGACGACTTCGACTGGACCGACCAGACCGACGAGATCATTGACGGATGCGGACGATTCCTCGATCGCTTTTACCGGCTGGCCGATGGTCACGAAGTGAACTACCACGAGGGCGTTGACGACACCGACGTCGCCGTGCGACAGGCCGTGCATCGCACCATCGTGCGAGTGACCGACGAATTCGAGAATTGGAGTCACAACATTGCGGTGGCCGCCGTCATGGAACTCCTCAACACGGTGTCCAAGTGGGCGCGCAGCGACCACGGCGCAGAAGTCTCCGTGCTCGATGAGGCGATCGACACCATGTTGAAGTTGATTGCGCCCATGGCTCCGCACCTCATGGCCGAGATGTGGGAATCGCGCCACCCGGATGAAAGTGGCGTTCACCAGCAACAATGGCCAGTTGCCGACGGGGAACTCTTGAAGCAGTCAACGGTCACGATGGTCATTCAGATCAACGGGAAGGTTCGTGCCCGCCTCGAAGTGCCGCCGGAGATCAGCATGGCCGACGCATCGACGGAGGCGTTGGAAGACGCCGTCATCAGTGCGGCGTTGGCCGGTGCCATACCCAAGCGCATTGTGTCGCGACCTCCTCGATTGGTGAACATCATCACCTGATGGCGAAGCATCCCCAGAAGGAGACCGAGACGACGGTCACAATCGAGGCGCCGCGCTTCGATCGGCCCGAGGTCGAGATTCGCGCGTCGTCGAGACGCAAGAAGACCGGCACGGCTCACTGGTCGGGGAGTCGCATCGTGGTCCAAATCCCCGCTCGCATTCGCGGTCGCGAACGAGTCACCTTCGTCGACGACCTCGTCGAGCGCCTCATGACGCAACGTCCGCAGAATGCCGGCGGCGACGCGTCGTTGGAGGAACGCGCTATGGAACTCGCCGAGGAGTACAACGACGGCGTGGTGCCGAATTCGGTGCGGTGGGTGAAGAACCAGCGGGCCCGGTGGGCATCGTGTTCACCGGCGTCGAGGGAGATCCGAATCTCCAGTCGACTTCGTCAGTGTCCGCAGTGGGTCATCGACGCCGTCCTCGTGCACGAATTGGCCCACCTCCAAGAAGTCGGCCACACGGCTCTCTTCAACGAGTTGGCCAATCGCTTTCCCCGCCAGGAGGAGAGCGCCTATTTCCTCGAGGGTTACGCGCTGGGCCTCGGTCTTCGAATCGAAGAGGGCGACATCGACGAAGCGCCGACGGACTAGCCGAGTCCCAACTGTGCCCGGATGTCTTCGGGCACGAAGTTGTTCTCGGTCGTGGTGTCAGCTTCCACCAGTTCCACCAACTTGTCGGCCACTTCCTTCGGGTCGCGTTGACCGGTCGTGACGAAGTCGCCGATGACACGGAATAGGTCAGCCTCGGAGCCGTTCAGTGACTGCTCGCCGAACCATTCCCACATCGAGTCGGTCATCCGGTCATTGAAGCCCGTCAAGTACGGTCCGGGGTTAATCAGCGTCACGTCGATGCCGAGTGGCGCGAGTTCGGCGCGCATGGCCTTGCCCATGGCCTCGAGCGCGTGCTTCGTCATTGAATAGGGACCGAAGGCCGGCGCGGAGAGCACGCCCGCAATTGACGACATGATGATGATTCGCCCGCTCTTCTTTGCGACCATCTTCTTCAGCACGGCCTGGGTGATGGCCATGGTCCCGAAGACGTTGACCTCGAAGAGATAGCGAACGCGTGCTATCGGAATGTCGGCGATCGGGCCGGTCTGTCCGGCGCCGGCGTTGTCGATGAGTACGTCGACGTCCCACTGGTGGACCTTCTCGACGTCAGTGGTGGTGATGTCGAGCTTCTCGACCTGAAGTTGCGGGGCCTCGGCGCGAAGGGCGCTTGCCTGCTCCTCGGTTTCGGTGGTCGCGATGACGTGGTGGCTCCGTTCGGCCAGCTCCAGGGCGCAGAGTTTGCCAAAGCCCGAACCGGCGCCCGTGATCAGTACGTTCTTGCTCATGATCGCCACAGTACGCGACGACTAGGAGGTCTCTCCACGAAGGAACCTCTCAAGTTCGGCCGCCAGTTCGTCGCCACTCGGCAACTCCTCACTGAGCGAGATGCCCTCCTCTTGATCGGCGGCCGCTTCCAACTGTTCAACCATTGAGGTGTGATCGGGATTGTTCGTCACGAGGTCGTCAACTCGTTGACGGGCCTCGTCGGCCGACGCGCGAAGGTGACTGGCGTCGAGGGTCAGGCCGGCAATGCTCGCGAGGCCGTCGATGAGGGCCGCCGACGCCTGCGGGTACGGCATGGACGCCACGTAGTGGGGGACTCGTGCCCACAGGGTGACGATCTCCATGTCGACTTCGGCGAAGCCGAGCTCCAGCGCCGAACTGATGCCGGCCGGCACTTCGAGCTCGCCGGAAACCGTGCCCACGCGCGCGAGGAGGTGGGCGCTTGACGCAGGGGCCGTTCCGATGACGCGCACCGGTCGGGTGTGCGGCGTCGGAGCGGGGAAGGCGCCGAGGCCGACGACGAGTCGGACGTCGAAACGACCGGCGGCGTCGGTCACGACATCGACGAAGTCGCTCCAGTGGAAGTCGGGCTCGGGTCCGACCAGAAAGAGGATGTCCGCCCCGTCACCGTCGCGGCCGAATCGCAGTTGAATCTCGGGCCAGGTGAGTTCGGTCGTGACCCCGTCGACAATGCGCGCAATGGGTCGACGGGCCCGCTGGTCAATGAAGTATTCCGTGTCGAAGGTGGCGAGCACTTCGGTGTAAATGGTGTCGAGCATGGTGCCGATCGCGTTACTCGCGCCCAGTCCGGCGTCGATCCAGCCCTCAAGGGCAATAACGAGGACCGGCTCACTGAGGTCGGGGTCCGCGAGGAAGATGATGTGGTCGTAAATCTCGTCGTCCATCATTCCCCTTCCAATGTTATCTTTGCACTCTGCGCCAACATCGCAATGTGCGTCGGGTACTCCGCCACGCTTCCCTGATCGCCACCGGCCGCACCGGCGCTGTAGCGAGCGAATACCCCTTGCATGATGCAGGCCAACTTCCAATAGCCGAATGCTTGATAGTAGGCGACGCGACTGAGGTCCAAAGCGGAGTGCTGGGCGTACGCCTTCAGTACCTGATCGCGAGTTGCGAAGCCCGGCGCCATCGTTGGTGCGACACCGTGCAGCGACACCGTCGGGTCACTCGGCTCGGCCCAGTAGACGAGCAAGAGGCCGAGGTCGGCCATCGGATCGCCGAGCGTACAGATCTCCCAGTCGAGAATGGCGCGCACGCGGCCCTCACCGTCGAGCACGGTGTTGTCGAGGCGGTAGTCGCCGTGCACGACCGAGACGCGCTGTTGGGTGGGGATCGTGGCGCGCAGTTGCTCGCCGACGGACTCGACGAGTCCGCCGTGATCGACGCCCTCGACGTGCATCTGCTCGTACTGCGTGGTCCAACGGCGGAGTTGGCGCTCGATGTAGCCGTCGTGGCGGGCCAGGTCTCCCAAACCGGCCTTCTCTACGTCGACGTCGTGCAGTTGGGCCAGTGTGTGGGCCAGGTGTTCGCCAATCGCGCCACGAATTGACTCGGGGAATTCCGCTTCGGCTTGGAACCGGTCCCGGAGAATGGCTCCGTCGACGAACTCCATGACGTAAAACGGCCGATCGTTCACCTCCTCGTCGGTGCAGAGACCGAGCGGGGTGGCGACCGGGATGCCGAAGGGGTGCAGGGCTGAAATCACGGTATATTCGCGCACCATGTCGTGCGCCGTCGGCAGCACGTGACTGGTCGGAGGTCGTCGAAGGGCGAAGGCTTTGCCGTGGGCGTCAGTGACGCGGTACGTCAAGTTGGAGCGACCACCGGCGATGAGTTCGAAGATGAACGGTGACGCCCCACCGAGGTGTTCGCTCATCCACGTCGACACGTTTTTATGATCGATGCCGAGGACGTCAGAGTTCATAATCGCTGAGGCTAACAGCGCACCGCGACCTCTTCATTCGCTCGCCGGCACCGTTAGGCTGGCCGTCGTGAACGACGTTACCGATGACACATTTGCCACTCTGGTGATGGAGCGATCCATGACCGTACCCGTCGTGGTCGATCTCTGGGCCGACTGGTGTGGCCCGTGCAAGACCCTCGGTCCGATCATTGAAAAGGTCGTTGACGAAATGAACGGCGCCGTTGAACTGGCCAAGGTCGACGTCGACGCCAACCAACAAGTAGCCCAGGCGTTTGGCGTCCAGTCAATACCGGCCGTCTTCGCAATCTCCGAAGGCAAGATCGTCGATTCGTTCGTCGGCGCCCTGCCGGAATCGGCCGTGCGCGAATTCGTCGAGAAGTTGGCTCCCGGGGCGTCGGTCGTTGACCAACTCGTGGGACAGGCCGACGAAACGTCACTGCGTGCGGCGTTGGCGTTGGACGACAAAAATGTCGACGCCGCGGTCGCCCTCGGCGACCTGCTTCGCCAGTCCGACCGTCTCGACGAGGCGGATCAGGTTCTCGCGTCGTTTTCACACCTCGTGCCAGCGAAGACGGTATTGGCGCGGATTTCCCTGCAGCGAAGTGGCATCTCGCTCGACGGCGACCTCGACCTCACGCTCGACCATCTTCTCGAACAGGCGACGGGGGAGAACAGCGCGAAGGACAGCCTGTTGGAGATCCTTGACGCCCTCGGACCGGAGGATCCGCGCTACGTCTCGTATCGCCGGCGGTTGGCGACTCGCCTCTTCTAGTGCGGGTCTATCGACCGCAACACCCCCTCGAACTCGCGCTCGGCAACTCCGTTGTTGATCTCACCACGCGCGCCCTCGTCATGGGCATCCTCAATCGAACGAAGGACTCATTCTTCCAAGAGGCCGCTACCTTTGATTTCGACGACCTCTTTGCGCGCGCCGAACAGCTCGTCGGCGACGGCGCGGACCTCCTCGATATTGGCGGGGTGAAGGCCGGTCCGGGCGACGAGGTGAGCGAAGCAGAAGAACTGGATCGCGTGGTGCCCGTCGTCACCGAACTGGTGCGACGTTTCGACGTGCCGATAAGTGTTGACACGTGGCGCGCATCGGTCGCGAAGGCCGCTTTCGTCGAAGGCGCCTTAATCGGCAACGACATCAGCGGCTTCTCCGACCCCCAGTACCTGGCGGTCGCCGCGCAGCACGGCGCGGCCGTCGTCGCCACGCACATTCGTCTTCGCCCGCGCGTCGCCGACCCGACACCCACCTACGACGACGTCACCGAGACCGTGAAGGAGTTCCTCCTCGAGCGGGTGCGTCGCGCCACCAGCGCGGGCGTCGCAAGGAATCGCATCATTCTCGACGCCGGTCTCGATCTCGGCAAGACCGCGGCCCAGTCGTTGCAACTGCTGCGCGACTCGGACGAACTGGCGGCACTCGGGTTGCCGCTGCTGCTCTCGTCGTCCAATAAGACCTTTCTCGGCGTCGTCTTTGATCTCCCCGTCGACGAACGCCGTGAAGCGTCGCTGGCGGCGACGGCCCTCGGCATCGCGGCCGGTTGTCGTATCGTTCGGGTTCATGACGTTCAGGGATCGGTTCGAGTGCGCGACGTCATTGATCGACTGTTGCAGGTGACGCCGTGAGTAGCTCCAGCGTCGTGATTGTCGGCACCGACCCCACGATGGTGTACGACGCGGTGCACAACGTCATCACCGACGCGCTCGGCGACCTCGACCCCTCGTTCGCCCTTCAAGACTTCACCGCGAAGGACGTCACGAAGTCGGGAGCCGAGTCGGTCACGCGGCGGGTGATGGAGGCGCTCAATACCCCTCCCTTCCTCGTGGCGCGTCGCGTGGTCGTTGTGCGTGACGCCCAGTCACTGGTCGCCGACGAAGTGGCCGACGTGCTCGCGTGGATGGGAAGTCCCGCGCCCGACGTAGTGCTGGTGTTAGCCGTTGTCGGCACCAAAGCCCACAAGTTGGTGAAGGCGGCCGCTTCCGTTGTCGAAGTGAACGTCAGTTCGCGCTCGGCCGACCGGGTGTCATTCGTCGAAACCAAGTTGGCGGAATACCGCGTCACGATTGACCACGCCACCGCCGCGCGAATCGCCGAACAACTAGGTGACGATATGGCCCGGGTCGACGCACTGGCTCGAACGCTCCAAACCATCTACGGTTCGGCGCCGCTCAACTTCTCGCACATTGAGCCGTACCTCGGCGACGCCGGCGACGTACCTGAGTGGGACCTCACCGACGCCGTCGATTCCGGCGACGCGACGAAGGCCATTGTCGTCGCACGTCGAATGCTCGACTCCAAGGGCCGAGCCGGTCTGCAGATCGTCAACATCCTGCAGCGTCACTATCTGCGCATGGCCAAACTCGAAGGCAGTGGTGTTCGCGGTCAGGACGACGCCGGGGCGCTCCTCGGCATCAAGGGCTTTCCGGCACAGAAATCGTTGCAGATGAGTCAGCGTCTGGGCACTGAGAGAATCGCGACGGCGGTCCATTGGATCACCGACGCCGACGTGGCGTTAAAGGGCGGCGTCAGTTACGGGGGGAAGGACCTCGACACCGACATGGACGTGACGGAACTGACGGTGATTGAGATTCTGGTGGCGCGACTGGCCAAAATGACCCAGGGCGCACGGCGCCGCTAGGGAAAGTACGACTGGCCCGAAGAGGGTGTCTACGCCTCTGACTTCAGGGCGGCGATGCGCTTCATCAGGCCGCTCTTCTTGTTGGCGGCCTGGTTCTTGTGAATGACCTTCTTCGTGGCGGCCTTGTCGATGCGCTTGATCGCGGTGCGAAGAGCCGTCTCCTCGTCCTCGGTACCCACGGCGGCGACGGCGTTCTTCACGCGCGTGCGCAGTTCAGATTTCACGGCCTTGTTTCGGTCGCGCGCGACGATGTTCTGCTTGTTGCGCTTGATCTGGCTCTTGATGTTTGCCACAAAAATCCTCGTTCTCAGTGCACGGAGAAACGCTCCGGCGGGCTTGTCAATAGTAGCAGGGGACTCTCGAAGGGCCGTTTAGTTGGAACGCGCCACGTGACAGGTAGCCTTGAAAGACCGTGAGTACTCGTTCTTCGACCGTCGATTTCAGCAAAATCCGCACCATCAGCATCATTGCGCACATCGATCACGGCAAGTCGACGCTCTCGGACCGCATCCTCGAAATCACCGGCGCCGTCGACCCGCGGCTCATGCGCGCGCAGTACCTCGACTCCATGGATATCGAGCGCGAGCGCGGCATCACGATCAAGGCCCAGAACGTCCGGGTGCAGTACGAGGGCCACATCATCCAACTTATCGACACACCCGGCCACGTTGACTTCGGCTACGAGGTCTCGAGGTCGTTGGCGGCCTGCGAGGGAGCGGTCCTCATTGTCGACGCCACGCAGGGCATTCAAGCCCAGACCTTGGCCAACTGCTACCAGGCCATCGAGAACAACCTCGAGATCGTGGCCGTGCTCAACAAGATCGACCTGCCGGCGGCCGACCCCGAGCGCTGCAAGGAAGAGTTGGAGCGGGTCCTCGGACTTCCGGCCGACCAAATCCTCGAGATCTCCGCCAAGACCGGCCAGGGCGTGCCCGAGTTACTTCGCGCCGTCATCGATCGCATCCCGGCGCCGAAGGGCGATTCCGACGCGCCGCTTCGTGCACTTATTTTCGACTCCTACTACGACCAGTATCGCGGCGTCATCAGCTCGATCCGCATCGTCGACGGGACGCTTCGCGGCGACGCACGGGTGCGCATGATGCAGGCCGCGGAGAACCACGAGATCGAAGAGATCGGCATTCGAACACCGGAGATGATCCGGGTCGACCAACTGGGTCCCGGCGAAGTGGGCTTCATCGTTGCGGGCATCAAGGACGTCGGTGGTGCGAGGTCGGGTGAAACGGTGACCGACGCGTCGCGTCCCGCCAAGGCGCCACTCGAGGGTTACTTCGATCCCAAACCCATGGTCTTTTGCGGCATCTACCCAATCGACGGCGACGACCTGCCTGACCTGCGCGACGCGCTCGACAAACTGAAACTGAACGACGCCTCGATCACCTACGAGCCGGAAAGTTCCAAGGCGCTCGGCTTTGGCTTTCGTTGCGGTTTCCTCGGACTCCTCCATATGGAAATCGTGCGCGAGCGACTCGACCGCGAATTCGATCTCGGCATCATCGCCACCGCACCCTCCGTGGTGTACCGGGCATTCCTCACCGACGGCACCGAGTTGCTCGTCGACAACCCCACGGAACTGCCCGACCTCAGTCGACTCGACCACATTGACGAGCCCATGCTCGACATCACGATCTTGACGCCCTCGGAGTACCTGGGTGCGGTGATGGACCTCTGCCAGAGTCGCCGCGGCGAGATGGTGAAGATGGACTACCTCTCGACCGACCGCGTGGAACTTCGCTACACGATTCCTTTGGCTGAGGTCGTCATTGACTTCTTTGACGCCCTGAAGAGCCGCACTAAGGGCTACGCCAGCCTCGATTACGAACCGAGTGGCTACATCACCTCGCAACTGGTGCGCGTCGACCTCCTGATCAACCACGAACCGGTCGACGCATTTTCGACGATCGTCCACAAATCCAACGCCGACTACTACGGACGCCGGATGGCCGAACGGTTGAAGGAACTCATTCCGCGTCAGATGTTCGACGTACCGATTCAGGCGGCCGTCGGAGGACGCATCATCAGTCGCGAGACCGTGAAGGCCCGTCGCAAGGACGTCCTCGCCAAGTGTTACGGCGGCGACATCACGAGGAAGCGCAAGCTCCTCGAGAAGCAGAAGGAGGGCAAGAAGCGGATGAAGAACCTCGGACGCGTCGAAGTCCCTCAAGAGGCCTTCGTGGCCGCCCTCAAATTGGAGGATTAAGAACTCTTCCGAACCCCGTCAGTCGCGAACGTCACGGACCTAGGATTGGGCCATGAAAAGTCCGCAAGGAAGAGAATCCAAGAAGCCCAAGAAGTCCAAGGCGAAAGCGCCCGTCCAAACGGCGTTTAAGGCACCGACGCCCGAGCCCGAAACCTTCACCAAGAAGCCCTAGCGGCAACATCCGCGACCGCGCCGATCACGCGGTGGCCGTCAGTCGCCGGTGGTGCCGTCGATGAGTTCACGAAATATGTCGGCGTGGCCGCAGTGGCGCGCGTACTCCTCAATCATGTGCAGGTAGATCCACCGTAGGTCGACCGGGTCCCGGCGACCTCCCGTTGCCTTCACCAACTCGTCGAGTTCGTGACCCCGTACCAACTCGTCCGTCCTTTGGCAGGCACTATGGAAGTTGGTGACAACCTCCGCCAGTGTGGCGCTCGAAAGGTCATTGAAATCGGCGTCGGGGTCGTCGTCACGTTTGTAGTGCACCACCACGTCGTGGCCGGCGAATCGCATGTCGAACCACACCTGTTCGACGAAGGTCATATGGCGCAGTATCCCGAGGAGCGACATCGACGACGTGGCGACCGGTTTGAGTGATAACTCCTCGACCGAGAGTCCGGCGCACTTACGCAGCAGTGTCGCGCGATAGTGGGCCAGCCAGGAAACCAGCTGCGCCCGCTCCTCGCCCCGAAGAAGTGGTTCAGGGCGTTCGAAGTCCGGCATTGTCTTCATGGCCCGACGTTACCGAAGGCGCCTCGGGCGCGTTGGCACTCGGTAGAATTGACTGCTAACAAGGAGGGGCATGGCCCGTCGCGTTGTTCCTAGACCAACTGCCATCGTCGTCGACCTCGACGCGCGAAAGGCCACCATCCTCGAGGCCGTCGTCGTCGAGCACATCGACACTGCCCAGCCCGTCGGATCGTCGGCCGTCGCTGCGAGCGCCGACCTCGACGTCTCCTCGGCCACCGTGCGTTCGGAGATGGTCGCGCTCGAGCGCGAGGGCTATCTCGCCCAACCCCACACGTCGGCCGGGCGCATCCCGACCGAGAAGGGCTATCGCTATTTCGTCGATCACCTCTCGTCGGGGGTGCTCGGGAACGTGCAGCAGCAACAGGTAAGGGACTTCTTCGCGGGCGTTCGCGGTGAGGTCGAGGACGTGCTCGAACAGACGTCCACACTGCTCAGTCAGATGACGAGTTACACCTCGGTGGTCGTGGGCGCCAGCCACGCCCACGCTTCGATTCTCTCCGTCCAACTGGTGAACCTCGACTCACGTCACCACCTCCTCGTGACCGTCTTCTCCGACGGCTCCGTGGTGAAGCACAGTCTCACGCCAAGTTTTGAGGCAACCCATAAAGAGGTGATGGAAGCGTCCAAGCAACTGAACGCCCTCCTCATCGGCACGACGCTGGAATCGCGCGTGCAAGTGCCGTCACGCCAGGACCACGAAGCGTCGCTCGTTCGAGAGTCCGTTTCGACGCTGCACGCCTCACAGCCGGTGATGGACGGCGAGCAGGTCTTCATCGGTGGATCGTCGAAGGTCGCCCAGACGTTCGACGGTGTCGAAACCGTGCGTCAAGTACTCGCCATCCTGGAACAGGAGTTACTCGTCGTCTCACTCGTCCAGGACATGCTCGACCAAGGTCTCTCGGTCGCCATTGGTTCCGAGCACGGCTACGAGCCGCTGCTCGCGTGTGCGCTCATCGTGGCGCCCGTCACGATTGACGGCTCACCGGCCGGTGCCGTTGGACTGCTGGGCCCAACACGCATGAAGTACAAGGAGGCCATGGCCGCCGCCGAAGTCGTCTCGGCGCAGTTGACGCGCCACTTCGCGGGGGATGAGCGCAGTGCCTAACGCCGATCTCTACGCGGTCTTGGAAGTCGATCAGAACTGCACGCCCGACGAGCTGAAGAAGTCCTATCGCCAGCTCGCTCGCCAGTACCACCCCGACACGAATCCCGGTGACCCGACGGCCGAGGCCAAGTTCAAAGAGGTCTCCCAGGCGTACGAGATCCTCGCGGACCCCGAGCGTCGGGCCAACTACGACCGATTCGGCTCCGACGTCGGGGCCGGCCAGAATCCCTTCGGCGGCGGTTCGGTCCAGGACATCTTCGACATGTTCTTCGGTGGGATGGGTGGCCAGAGCCAACATCGCCGAGGTCCCCAACCAGGTCCCGACGCCGAGATCTCACTCGACATCACGCTCGACGACGCCGCCTTCGGTGCGACGCGCGAGGTCACCGTCACCCTGGCCGGGCGCTGCACCACGTGCGATGGTTCGGGTTGCGCGCCCGGCACGACGCCCACGACGTGCCTCGAGTGCGCCGGTCTTGGCGAGGTGCGACGGGTTCGTAACTCGATCTTCGGCCAGATGGTGACCGCGATGCCGTGCGCGCGCTGTCACGGGATGGGGTCGCGGATTGACACGCCCTGCACGGACTGTCGCGGCGAAGGACGACGCAACGAAACGACGACGCTCACCGTGCAGGTGCCGGCGGGCGTGGAGGACGGCTCCACGATGCGTTTGGCCGACCGCGGTCCGGCCGGACCGCGCGGCGGACCGAACGGTCGACTCTTCGTCCACCTGCGCGTCCTACCGGACAGTCGGTTCCTGCGAAACGGCGACGATCTCCACCACGAGGCGCACATTGCCTTCACCCAGGCGGTACTCGGCGCCACGATTGAAGTCCCCACGCTTCGAGCGACGGTCAGTGTCGACGTGACGGCGGGCAGCGCCAATGGCACCGTCCACCGATTCCGCCACGAAGGAGTCGAGCACCTTCACGGCCGCGGCCGCGGCGATCTCTACGTGCACCTCATCGTCGACGTGCCGAGCGAGCTCGACGCAGCCTCGGAGGACTTACTTCGTCAGTTGGCGATGCACCGGAACGAAGCGGTCGCCGAAGCGAGCGGCGGACTGTTCCACCGTCGCAAAGCGAAGAAGTGACCCACCTCGAGTGGCCCCGTCGCGTGGCGGCGCTCGCGCAGTTTCGCGTGGACGATCCGAACGCTCCCGTCCTCGCTGACGGCGATGAACATCACTTGCGTACGGTGCTGCGCGCACGGGCCGGCGAGGAGATCGTCGTCACGAATGGCGAGGGATCGTGGTCCCTCTGCGAAGTGGGCGACCACGCGCTGCATCGCGTGACACCGGTCCACGTCGATCGGCCAACGCCCGAGACGGTCCTGTACCTCGCACCGTTAAAGGGCGACCGCAGTGAGTGGGTGATCGCGAAGGCGACCGAACTCGGTGTTCGTCGCATCGTGCCACTGATGAGCGAACGCGTCATCGTGAAGTTCAAGGGTGAAGTGCGCGAGAAGATTGTCGCGCGCTGGCGCCGGATCGCGAACGAGGCGAACGGGCAGTGCCGACGGACCTACGACGTGCTGGTGGACGAGCCCGCGCGAGTGCGTGACGTGCCGGTGACGGTTGCCGTTTGTGACTTTGACGGCGACGGCGATTGGAGCGGTGTCTCGTCGGTCGCCATTGGGCCCGAGGGCGGTTGGGCGCCCAGTGAGTGGGACGGGCATCGCCGGCTCTCCCTCGGTCCGACCGTGCTACGCGCGGAAACGGCCGGTGTGGTCGCGGCGTCGTTACTCGCCTTTGACGCTGGTGATTGGGGATTTACCGCCGGAATGAAGCAGAGTGGGTAATGATGAGAACAACACATGAGTGATTGCCTGTTTTGCAAAATTGTCGCGGGGGAGATTCCGTCGAAGTCCGTCGCGGAGAGTGATCGGGCGTACGCGTTCTACGACATCGCTCCGCAGGCCCCGGTCCACGTGCTCGTCATCTCGAAGGAGCACATCACCAGCGCCGATGAGATCGCGAGCACCCACGGCGGCATTGTCGATGACCTGATTCTTCTCGCCCAACAGGTCGTCGAGGACGAAGGCGTGCGCGAGAGCGGCTACCGCCTGGTCTTCAACGTGGGTCCCGACGCGCAGATGTCGGTTCCCCACCTACACATGCACGTCCTCGGTGGACGTCGAATGGAGTGGCCACCCGGATGACTTTTGATGCCACGGCCCAAGAGGCCCTCACGGCGACCACCTTCGTACCCAATACGCATCTGATGGCGAGTCTGCTCGGTCCACGCGACGAACACCTGCGCGTCGTGGAGAAGTCCTTCCCCAACTCCAAGATCCGCGTCCAGGGCAACCAGATCTCGGTCACCGGACCCGACGCCGCCAAAGTGTTACGACTCTTCGACGAACTCGTCCTCGTCCTCGAGAGTGGACAGGGTCTCGACACGGCGAAGATCGCGCGCACCATTGACATGGTGGACGACGACCTTCGACCGAGCGAAGTACTTCGCCACGAAGTCGTGCGCAGCGCCAAGGGGAAAGCCGTTCGACCCTCGACGGCCGGACAGAAGCGCTACACCGACGCCATTGACACCTCGATCATCACCTTCGGCATTGGACCGGCCGGTACCGGTAAGAGCTACCTCGCCGTCGCCCAGGCGGTCCAGGCGTTGCACCGTCGACAGGTGCAGCGCATCGTGCTGACCCGTCCCGCCGTGGAAGCGGGGGAGCACCTCGGTTTCTTGCCGGGCGACCTCATGGCCAAGGTCGACCCCTATCTGCGCCCGCTCTACGACGCCCTGTACGACATGGTCGGCCCCGAGGGCGCGCAGCGACTCATCGCCAACGGCACTATTGAGGTGGCGCCGCTGGCCTTCATGCGCGGTCGCACGCTCAACGACTCCTTCATCATCCTCGACGAGGCCCAGAACACGACGCCTGAGCAGATGAAGATGTTCCTTACGAGGATCGGCTTTAACTCGAAGGCCGTGGTGACGGGTGACGTGACCCAGGTCGACCTCAACGGCAAGCACAGTGGCCTCGCCACCATCGAGAAGATCCTGTGGAACGTGGAGGGGATTCGTTTCATCCACCTGAGCGCGAAGGACGTCGTGCGCCACCGCATCGTCGCCGACATCGTCGCCGCCTACGACCAACACGAGTCATGAGCATTGACATCTACGCAGCCGACGAGCAGCACGACGAGACCATCGACCTCGAACGCTGGGTGGCGCTCGCGAACGGAGCGTTGACCGACGAGGGAGTGCGCGGTCTCGCGGAAGTCTCACTGATTTTTCTCGACGAGCCGACCATCGCCGCACTCAACATGCAGTTCATGGGCCACGATGGCCCGACTGACGTCCTCAGCTTCCCGATTGACAACGAGCCGGAACCAACCGGTCGCGTCCCCGACGCCGGCGGGAGTGGTCCCGGAGAGTCGCCGATGCCCGAGATTCCCCAACTGGTCGGCGACATCGTCATCTGTCCGGCCGTGGCCGCGCGCAACGCCGTGGAACACGAGGTCACGTTCGACGACGAGATTGCGTTACTCGTCGTGCACGGCGTCCTGCACTTGCTCGGTTGGGACCACGTCGTCGACGAGGAGGCCGAGCGGATGGAGGCGCGCGAGCAGGCGCTGCTGGCGCGCCACTACCGAAAGCCCCCCTCGTGATCGCCGCCTCGTGGTCGATGAGCGACACGTACCTCAGCATCACGGTCGCCGCTCTGTTGGTTCTGTCGGGATTCTTCGCAATCGCCGAGACGTCACTCGTGCGCATGAACAAGTCGCGGGCCCGGTCCCTGCGCGATCAAGGTCGACACGGCGCGAAGGCGCTCGTCGAACTCTCCGAGTCACCGGAGAAGTTCCTCAATACGATCCTCCTGCTCGTCCTTATCTGTCAGTTGGTCTCCGCGACTATGGTCGGCGTCTTGGCCGGTCGACTGTTCGGCGCCGCCGGACTGTTCGTGGCGACCGTCGGCGAAGTGGTCGTCATCTTCGTCATCTTTGAGGCCATTCCGAAGAACTACGCGGTGCAACATCCCGACAGCGCGGCCCTCACCGCCGCGCCAATCGTTCGACGGATCTTGAAGTTTTGGCCCATCAAGTGGATATCGACGTTCCTGCTCTCCATTGCCGACACCGTCATCGGCTGGTTCGGACCGACCGGGCGCTCGTCGCGCGTCACCGAATCCGAGGTGTTGGCCATGGCCGACGTCGCCCACGAGGACCGGGCCATTGAGTCCGAGGAGCGCAACTTCATCCACTCGGTCATCGAGTTCGGCGACACCATCGTGCGTGAAGTGATGGTCCCACGCATCGACATGGTGGATATCGCTGACAACCAAACAATCCGCCAAGCGCTGGATCTCTCGATCGAGTCGGGCCGCTCACGCCTTCCGGTACTGGGAGAAGGCGTCGACGACGTCGTCGGCATCGTGAACCTGCGTCACCTGGCCGCACTGGTCGCCAACGGCTCGGGCGAGGAGTTGCTGCGTGCACACATGGGAGCGGCCCACTTCGTCCCCGAAACCAAGCGCGTGGCCTCGCTTCTGACTGAGATTCGTCGAGCGAAGACGCACCTCTTCGTCGTCGTTGACGAATACGGCGGCACCGCGGGGCTCGTGACCCTGGAGGACATCCTCGAGGAACTCGTGGGCGAGATCACGGACGAGTCGGACCCGACCGTTGACGACAGTGACGACGTGAGGACGATCGAGCACGGTCTGGAACTGTCCGGGCGCCTCAACATCGACGACGCCAACGTCGAATACGGACTGGCACTGCCCAAGGACGGATGGGACACCATCGGCGGACTGGTCATGGACTTGGCCGGCGGCGTCCCCGAGGTTGGCGACGTCTACTCCACGCGGCACTACCGGCTGACGGTGTTGCGCCTCGACGGTCGACGCGTGGAAGAGGTGCTCGTCGAGCCCCTCGTGGCCGTCACGTGACCTACTCCGGATTCGCGGCCATCATCGGTCGCCCCAACGTTGGCAAGTCGACGCTCCTCAACCAAGTCGTGGGCACCAAGGTCTCCATCACGGCGGCCTCGCCCAACACGACACGTCAGGCGATTCGTGGCATCCTCACCGAAGAGGACGTGCAGATCATCTTCGTGGACACGCCCGGCATCCATCGTCCCAAGACGACACTCGGTGGACGACTGAACGACACGGCGCGCGCCGCCGCCGACGGTGTCGACGTCATTCTCGCGGTCATCGAGGCCAGTTCGTCGATTGGTCCGGGCGACCGCAACGTCCTGACGACGATGCTGCAGAACGCCCGCAGCCCCAAGGGCCCGTTGCCGTGCGTGGTGGTGAACAAGATGGATAAGGCCGGGCGCGACTCGGTCGTTGCTCAATTAGTCGCCGCCACCGAGGCCGTCGCCGAACTGGCCGCCGAACTGAACTTGGACGGCGTCACCGAGCGCGTTGAATACTTTCCCGTGTCGGCCAAGACCGGCGAGGGAACCCAGGCGCTCATTGACTACGTGAAGAGGGCCATGCCCGAATCGCCGTTCCTCTTTCCCGAGGACGAAGTCTCTGACGTTCCCGAAGCCATGTGGGTTGCCGAACTCGTCCGCGAACAGTTGGTGCGAAAGACGAAACAGGAGTTGCCGCACTCCATCCACTGTCGAGTGATCGAGTTTGATTGGCCGCACATTCTCGTGGAGATCCTCGTGGAACGAGAGTCCCAGAAGGGGATGGTCATTGGCAAGGGAGGTCAACTGCTGAAGGACGTCGGCATCGCCGCTCGTCGACAACTTCCCGAAGGATGCTTCCTCGAGTTAAAGGTCTCCGTCGAGCCAGGTTGGCAGAAGCGCGACGACACCCTCGACCGGTTCGGGTACTAGATCCGGCTCGGCGAGGAGCAGCCGCTGACCGCGTCGCCAGTGGCGCACGCTGATGAAGACAATGAGCAACATAACGCCGACCGCGATGATGCCGAGGCCGTCGGTGGGCACGCCGACGTACTTCAGACCACTCAAGAGCACGACGCCGGTGATGACGCGGCGAAGCAGGTAGCCGTTGGAGCGGCTCGACAGGAGTGATCCAACGATGACGGCGGGCACGCTGCCGATGATGATTGACGTCGTGAGCGAGAAGTCGACGTGGCTGAAGAGCAACGTGCCGAGCGTGGCACTGAGCGTCAGTGGCAGCGACTGCGTAAGGTCGGTGCCGACCAATTGACTGTTGCTGAGCGTCGGATAGACCATCACTAAGAGCACGAGGATGAGCGACCCCGCGCCGACCGAGGTGAGACCGACCATGAAGCCGCCCACGATGCCGATGGCGATGGTCGGCAGTGGCCGTGCCGTGGCGAGCTCCAGACCCGAGGGCGGTGCTTCGACGAACACCGAGCGGTAGAAGATTGCCAGCGCGCCGATGATGAGCGCCGAGCCGAGCAGAATCTGCAAGCGATGCTCGGCGAGCACGCTCTGGCCGAGCAGGTGCATGACGTAGGTACCGGCGAAGGCGGCGGGCACCGATCCTACGCAGAGGTACTTCACGATGTCGTTGTTCACGGTCTTTCGTCGCCAGTGAATGGCGACACCGGCCGGCTTCATGAAGAGGGCGGCCATGAGGTCCGAGGCAATGGCGGCCGACGGCGTGACGCCGAACAGCAGTACGAGCATGGGCGTCATGAGCGCACCACCACCCATCCCGGTGAGGCCGACGAGGAGTCCCACGACGGCGCTGCCGAGGACGATATAGAGGTCAATGCTCAACGCGACTCCAATACACTTATGCTAGTGAATAAGTAGTTTATTCGAAATCCAGGGCAGAATGCCGTTTTTGCCACCGAGTCAACGAACTAGGGGACTTTCGCGCAGTTCGCGAAGGAAGGCGTGTACCTGGGCCTTGTCGCGCGTCCGTCTCATCGCGGGCAGTTTCTTGAACATCGCCGAGCGGTAACTCGACTGGGCGAGGCGAGTGTCGAGGACGGCCACGACGCCCCGGTCGGTGTTGTTGCGGATGAGACGACCCACGCCCTGGGCGAGCAACATCGTCGCGCGCGGGAGGTCGACCTCGTAGAACGGTCGCTCCGATTTGGCTCGACGGGCCTCGGCGAGGGGATCGTTGGGTACGGCGAAGGGCAATCGGTCAATCGTGACCAGACTGAGTGAGTGGCCCGGCACGTCAATGCCCTGCCAGAAACTCGTCACGGCGAAGAGGCTCGCCTCGGCGTTGTCACGGAACTCCTCGATGATGCGCTGGCGTGACAGCGTTCCCTGCACGAGCACGGTCGTGTCCAGTCGAGGTTCCACGGCCTCGGCGACGCGGTTCATGACGGCGCGATTGGTGAAGAGCGCCAACGTGCGACCCCCCGCCGCGCGAATGAGTTCGACGAGTTCTTCGATGATCGCGGCCTCGGCGCTCGGTTCGTTTCGCCCGGGAAAGCCGTCGGGCACGTAGAGGAGGGAATTGGCTTGATAGTCGAAGGGACTGTCGAAGCGCTCAATAGCCGTACCGTCGAGACCGAGACTCTTGGGCAGGGTGTCCGGGATTGTGGCACTAGTGAGAATGGCGGTCACCGATCCCCACAGGTCGTCGCGTAACCGCGGACCGACGTCCACCAGCGAGATCTCCACGTCGACTTCGCGGTCGCGTTTGGAGAGGAATAGCAGCTCGCCGTCGCGAACGCGGTTGACGCGCGCGAGATCGTTGGCGAGGTGGATCGCCGGGCCCAGGGCACGGATCTTGCGCGCTTCGTTGTCGGAGCCGCCCGGTTCGAGCGAGCGCAGACCCTCGACGAGCGCGGTCACGAGCTCGTTGGCGCGACCCAATTCGCGCACGCAGTCCTCGGCGAGACCCGTGAGCGCACCGCTGTCGTACTGCGCCTGCAGCGAAAGCGCAAACCGGTCGGCGACCGAGACGAGTTCCAGTGCGCGCTCGTTGAACGAGGAGTCGAGGAGGGGACGGGCCACGCCGGCCAGTGCGCGCAGGCGCGTCGCGTTCAGCGACGTGCCGAGGAGTGACGCGAAGATGTCAACGATCTCGTGGGCCTCGTCGAAGACGACGAATTCGTGGGCCGGCAACAACATCGAGCCCGACGCAATGTGACTCGCGTAGAGGTGGGTGTTCACAATGAGGATCGACGACTCCGCGGCGCGGTCCTTCGCCAATTCAGCGAAGCAGTTCTGACCTTGGGGGCAGTTCGTTCGGTGCAGGCACTCCTGGGGCGTCACGGAGAGACCGCGCCAGGCGCGGTGGTCGACTTCGAACGGCAGTTCGTCGCGGTCACCGGTCTCGGTCTCGTTCGACCAGCGAAGGATGCGACGCATCTGGTCGGCGACGCCCCTGGGCACATCGGATCCGTCGTCGAAACTGAGTTGCGCGGCGCCACTGACACTCTGGATTCGGTTCCGACAGATGTAATTCTGCTTGCCCTTCAAGACCGCGACCCGCACGCCCTTGGCGTGCTCGGCGACGGTCGGTGCATCTTTCTGCGCCAACTGGTCCTGCAGATTCTTGGTCGCCGTGGCGATGACGACACGTTGTCCCGACATGACGGCCGGTATCAAATAGGCCAGTGACTTGCCGATGCCGGTACCGGCTTCAATGACCGTCGTCTGGCGCCGAGAGAGGGCCGCCGCAACCGCCCGGACCATTGCGCGCTGCCCGTCGCGGCTCTCGCCACCACCGGGTAGGTCGTGGGTGATGAGGTCGAGGAGCGCTAACGCACGTTCGGCGTCGATGTCGACAACGTCGTCGTCGAGTTGCACACCTCGTTCGTCGTCTGGTTCGACGTAGGCCGTTTCCTCGTCGGGATCGAAACTCTTCACTGTTCGACCTTACGGTTTTTGCTGAAAGAACTCTTAAAGCGAGGAAGTAAGTTTCTTACGTGCCCGATCCCCGTCCGACTCCGATTCCCCCGTCCCTCGACGGGGGAACCATTCCGAATCACGTGGCCATTGTGATGGACGGCAACGGTCGTTGGGCGCAGCGTCAGGGCCTTCCGCGAACGGTCGGTCACGGGGCCGGCGAGGTGAGTCTCCTCGACACGACCTACGGCGCACTGTCACTGGGCGTGCGCGTGCTGACCGTCTACGCCTTTTCAACCGAGAACTGGCGTCGCCCTGTCGACGAGGTCCGCTACCTCATGAACTTCAACAGCGGTCTGTTGCAACGCCGACAACACGAACTCCACGAACAGGGTGTACGAATCACCTTTTCCGGACGGCGCGACTGGCGCGTACCGAAGAAGGTGTTGAAGAACATGGAGAGCGCCGAGTCGCTCACGGGCTCCAACAAGGCCATGGTGCTCAACATTGCCTTTAACTATGGTGGTCGGGCCGAGATCGTTGACGCGGTGACGCGACTGGTGGCCGACAAGGTACCGCCCAACAAGATTGACGAGAAGGCGTTGCGCAGTCGGCTCTACCACCCCGAACTGCCCGACCCCGATCTCGTCATTCGTACATCGGGGGAGTACCGAATCTCCAATTTCCTGCTCTGGGAGATGGCCTATTCGGAGTTGGTCTTCACCGACGTGCTCTGGCCGGACTTTCGACGTGAACATCTCTTCGAAGCGGTCGAGGAGTTCCAACAGCGCGAGCGTCGCTACGGAGGTCTCGATAAGTGACGATGACCCGTACGATGATCGTGGTCGCCACACTCTTCTACCTCTTCCTGTGGGTGCTCGTTGGTCGAGGCGACAGTCAAGTTCTCCCAATCGTCGTGATCCCGGCCGTCCTCGCGGTCATGATTGCCCTCGGCGTCGCGTTGAATAGATACATGGGACTTACGCCGCGCAAGCAGCACTTCGACGATCGTCACGACGAGACGGAGCAGTGAAGGAGTTTCGCGACGACGCGGTCGTGCTGAGGACCTACAAATCCGGTGAATCGGACCGGGTGGTCGTCCTCTGGACGGAGCACCACGGCAAGGTCCGCGTGCTCGCCAAGGGAATTCGAAAGTCCTCCAGTCGCCTCGGTGGCAACTTGGAGACCCTCGCCTACGTGAACGTCGACCTCGTGAAGACGCGTGGCGAGTTCTACATTGCGCGCCACGTCGCGCACCGCGAGCGACTCACGACGCTTCGTTCGTCGTACGCGAGGATCAACGCCGGCTACGCCGTCGTCGAAGTTGTGGACGCCGTGCCGTCCGACGACGTTGCCGACGAGGGCATCTTCGACTTACTGACCAGGGTCCTCTTGACGCTCGACGACGAATCGTTCAACCCCGCCCTCGTGCCGGCCTCGTTCTACTTCAAACTCCTCACGCTTGACGGGTCGGGACCGGTCGTCGAGGTCTGCGTCAACTGCGAACGAAGCGTCGCGCTCGTCGCCTTCGACGCCGCGGTGGGCGGCACACTCTGCGCCGACTGTCGTTCCGGTGTCTCACTGTCGCGTGACGGACTGGAGCTGATTCGACGAATCGTGGGCGGCGACCTCGCCGCCGTCCTGCGCGAGGAGTCGCCGGCCGGCGCCGGTGAGGTCATGGCAATCGCGCTCGACTCCATCGAGGCCCACTTCGGCAAGCGGCTTCGCGCCTCACGCTCCACGGCGCCCCTCGCCCCCCTTTCGCCCCTGCAGCGTTCATGAGCCCCTTCGGCGTCTACGTGCACGTGCCGTTTTGCGCGCACCGTTGCGACTACTGCGCATTCGCGACGTACTCGGACCGCGACCAACTGATGGATGAGTACGTCGAGGCGGTGATCCAGGAGATCACGTGGGCGACGGAGGAGGGACTGCCGGAGGCCACGTCGGTCTTCTTCGGTGGCGGCACGCCGTCGCGACTGGAGGCGTCACAGCTCCTTCGCATCCTCGATGCCATACCCCGCTCCGACGACGCCGAAGTGACCGTCGAATGCAATCCCGAGGACGCCACTCTCGAACGGTTGCTGGCGTACCGCGCCGGGGGCGTCAACCGCATGAGCTTCGGCGTGCAGTCAACACAACCGGCGGTGTTGGCGGACCTCGGTCGACGCCACGGCACCATGGCTCACGAAGCGGTGTCGCGAGCGGTGACGCTGACCGGCTTTGACAACTGGAACATGGACCTCATCGTCGGATCGCGCGCCGAGTCATTGACCGACGTGGCGCACACCTTGGAGGATCTGCTGGGACTGGAGAATCCTCCGCCGCACATCAGTTGTTACGTGTTGACGGCCGAGGCCGGCACGCCGCTCGGTGATGATAAGAGTCGCCATCCCGACGAGGACCAGTCGGCCGACGCCTACGACCTCGTCGGGAAAGTGTTGGGGGCCAATGGCTATCAGTGGGAGGAGATCTCCAACTGGGCGAAACCGGGCCACGAGTGTCGACACAATCACGTCTACTGGGACCAGGACGACTACGTCGGATTCGGATCGGCCGCTCATTCGCACCGCGGCGGACGACGGTTCTGGAACGTGCGTACTCCTGATCGCTACATCGCCATGGTGCGCGGCGGAACTCGACCACTGGGCGGCGACGAGCAGCTGGACGAGGAGACGCAACAGTTCGAACGAGACTCGCTGGCGCTTCGCACGTCGCGCGGCGTGCCGGTCGAGGCGTTCGACTCACTCGCCGAGATTGCTCATCTCGTGGACGTCGAGAACGGTCGGGTGACGCTCGCCACCAACGGGCGCCTGCTCGCGAACCAGGTGATCATCCGCTTAAAGAGCGCGGAGGCGTCCAGTAACATCGCTTGATGGACAGTGCCCCGATCAGCGACCCCGAAATACTCGAAAAGGTCACGAATCTCGCCAAACGGCGCGGTTTCATCTTCCAATCGGCTGAAATCTACGGCGGCTTCCGTTCGACCTACGACTACGGCCCCTTGGGCGTCAACATGTTGCGCAACGTCAAGCAGGCGTGGTGGCGCTCGATGGTGCAACTGCGCAGCGACATCGTGGGTCTCGACGCCGCGATTCTCGGACCGCCGGCAATTTGGGCCGCCTCCGGTCACCTCGAGACGTTCACCGACCCGCTCGTCGACTGCAAGAAGTGCAAGGAACGTTGGCGCGAGGACAAGATCAACGGCGTGTGCCCGAACTGTGGTTCGACCGAGTTCACTGAGCCGCGGGCCTTCAACCTCATGTTCAAAACCCAGGCCGGTCCCGTCGAGGGAGAGGGCGCCACGGCCTACCTGCGACCGGAAACGGCACAGGGCATCTTTACGAACTTCGCCAACGTGCTCTCCACCATGCGCCGCAAGCCGCCCTTCGGCGTGGCCCAGATCGGCAAGTCCTTTCGCAACGAGATCACGCCGCAGAACTTCGTGTTTCGCACTCGAGAGTTCGAACAGATGGAGATGGAGTACTTCGTGCCCCCGGCCGAGGCCGAGGAGTGGTACCGCTACTGGGTGAAGGCCCGCTACGACTGGTACGTCGACCTCGGTATTCCCGAGGAGCAACTGCGTCTGCACGAACACGCCAAGGAGGACCTCTCGCACTATTCGAAGGGCACCACCGACGTCGAATTCGCCTTCCCCTGGGGTTGGGACGAATTAGAAGGTGTCGCCAACCGGGGTGACTACGACCTCACCCAGCACGCCAACGCGTCGGGCGTCAGTCTCGACTACTTCGATCAGGCGAGCGGCGAGCGGTACCGGCCCTACGTCATCGAGCCGGCCGCCGGTGCCACGCGCGCCATGATGGCCTTCCTCATGTCGGCCTATCACGAGGACATCATCGAGGGTGAGACGCGCACGGTCCTTCGTCTCGACTGGCGACTCGCGCCGTATCAGGTCGCGGTCTTACCGCTGTCGAAGAAGCCCGAACTCGAGGGCGTCTCCCAAGAGGTGCTCGATATCCTTCGACCACACTTCATGTGCGACTACGACGTCACGCAGTCGATCGGTCGCCGCTACCGCCGTCAAGACGAGGTCGGTACGCCCTACTGCGTCACCGTCGACTTCGAGACGTTGAACGACCGCGCCGTCACCGTACGCGACCGCGATACCACGACCCAGGTGCGCGTGAAACTCGACGAACTGCTCAGTCACGTCCACCAACAGTCCGGCCAGCGCTAGGCGTGGTGGGCGACCGGCGCGGACTCCAGTTCGGCTCAGTCGCCGAACAGTACGACGCGTATCGGCCCTCTCCTCCGGACGTTGCCCTTGAACTCCTCGGCGACGGTGCGGGCACGAAGATTCTCGAGGTGGGTGCCGGCACCGGACTGTGGACGAGGTTCCTCGTCGAACACGGTTTCAGCGTGACGGCCGTCGAACCGGACGTCGACATGATCGCGATTCTGCAACGGCGAAGTCCCACCGTACGGGCCCTACCCGGTTCGGCGGAAGCCCTACCGGTGGAGGATGATTCCTTTGACGCGGCGCTCGTGTCGTCGGCGTGGCACTGGTTTCGTCAGCCCGACGCGACGACCGAGATCGCGCGCGTCGTGCGTGATGGGGGACTGCTCTTCGTTCTTTGGAACGGCTTCAGTCGCGACGTACCGTGGGTTGAGTCACTGACCGAACTTCGCGAGAGCCCGAACGACGAACACCGTCAGCCGCGAGGGTGGTCGGCTGACTTCTCGAACGAAAGTCCCTTCACCGTGGTGCGTGAAGTTGAGTGCAACTGGATCTGGCCGCGAACGATCGATCAGGTGATCGCCCTCTTTGGGACCTACTCGGGTTCGATCGTTCGCGGTGACGGCGCCCGTCGGGCAATGGAGGAGAAACTTCGCAGTCGACTCGTGGGCCACGTGCACAGCGGCGTCGTGGACGTGGCGATGACAATCCGGGGAACGATTGGACGTCGCAAGAACCGAAACTAATGGATCGAGCTGGATTCGCGGTGTCGCCGCTCAGTCAGGGGGCCGAGGCGGAATCGAATAGGTCACTTGCGCCTTCGCGACGAGATCGGTTGAGTCCCGCGAAAAAATGGCGACGTCGACGACGGCCAAGCGCTTGCCGAGTTTCAACAGTGTCGTTCTCGCCATCAAGTCGGTGAGCGCAGGTTTGCGAAGGAAATCGATGTGCAGACTTGTCGTGACGGCCAACACGACCGGACCGATCTGCGACATGATCGCGACCCACGCCGATGTGTCAGCGAGCGACATCATGACCGGCCCCGCAACGGTGCCGCCGGGCCGACCGTGTCGGTCCGTGATGGGGTAGCTGACGAGTACGTGGTCGTCCGTTACTTCTTCAACGCGCGGCACGTCCGAATCAGGGAAGCCTCCCTGAAGAATTAACTGCAACTCTTCGACACCGAGAACCGGCACGTCGTACTACGCGGCCTTGCGGAAGCGATTGACGGCGAGTGGCGCCAACACGGCAATGAGACCAATCGACCAAATCAGTGAGACCCAGACGGAGTCGCCCACTGGCTTTCCGAGCATGAGTCCTCGAACCGCGTCCGCCGTTTGGCTCACCGGTTGATTATTGGCGAATGGTCGTAGCCACCACGGGAGTTTCACCAATTGCACAAAGATCACCGAGGCAAAGGTCAAGGGGAAAATGAGAGGAAACGTCATTGCTTGTGCGGTCTCTGAGTTCGGCGCCGCGAGGCCCACGAAGGCGAATCCCCACGAGAGGCAGTAGGCGAAGATGAGCATCACGAGGCACGCTTCGATGTACGCCACGAAGCCGCCGTGCGGTCTGAAGCCAACGAGATAGCCGACGCCCGTGATGATGATCAGGACCACGACGTTGCGGGCCATGTCCGCGATCGTGCGTCCTCCCAGCACCGCCATTCGCGCC
>Ga0208586_1000147_pt1 | contig 28269 bp, 30 predicted proteins | sample NGESurshal072012_6_FD_184471 | JGI IMG/M metagenome (GOLD analysis project Ga0208586, IMG submission 184471) | Arctic peat soil microbial communities from Barrow, Alaska - NGEE Surface sample 53-3 shallow-072012 (SPAdes) | ecosystem: Environmental > Terrestrial > Soil > Wetlands > Peat ... | reverse complement strand
GGCGATGAAGTCGGGGACGAGCGTGTGGTCGATCCCGTAGCGCTCGCGCACCTGGGCGGGGCCTATCTCCGTGGGGAGCGCGCCACCTTTGCCTGGGAGCACGACGGAAACCTGGTCGTTGACCGCCTGGAACATGTCGCGGTCTCCGCTCAACAGCAGCGCCCGAGCGCTCGTTCGCCGACGCCCTAAAGCAGGCCGGCGCGAGCGGGGGGGCCAGCACGACCCGCAGCGCGCCGGCCACCGCGCCCCTCCAGTTCTCCCGCCACGCCCTCGCCCGCATCCAGCGCCGCGGCATCGACCTCAATGCCGCCACGCTCGGACGCCTCTCCGAGGGTGTAGGCCGAGCGGCGTCCAAGGGCTCGCGCGACTCCCTAGTTCTTGTAGACGGCACCGCTTTCGTGGTGTCCGTCTCCAACCGCACGGTCGTCACGGCCGTGGGATCACAGCACATGAAAGACAACGTGTTCACCAACATCGACAGTGCCGTAATCGCATGACCAACAGTGCCCCAAACGCATAACCACAACACCAACGGCGGCTGGACCTCCAAGAGGGGGCCGCGAAAGGAAGGGCAGTCACGATGATGACTGGAATGTATGCCGCCATCAGCGGCCTCGACGCAAATCAGGCGTTGCTAGACGACACCGCAAGTGACTTGGCGAACGTGAACACAGTGGGCTACAAGTCCTCGAGTGTCACCTTCGCCGAATCGCTCACCCAAGTGATGCACGGAGCCTCCGGCCCGACCGCCGCCAACGGCGGTTCCAACCCCGTCCAGATCGGCCTGGGCGTGCAGGTCAGCGCCACCCGCAACGAAATGACCGAGGGCTCCTTCCAGACCACCAACAATCCCCTCGACGTCGCGATCGAGGGCAAGGGCTTCCTGCGAGTGGGCTCCGGCGCCCCGCCCGCCGCGCCCCCCTACACCGCCGGCCTGCCCGCCAACGTCAACTACACGCGCGCAGGAGACCTCACCACCAACTCGCTGGGCTTCATCACCACCCAAGCCGGCGAATACGTGATCGGCCACAATGCGGTAGCCACCGAAACCGAAGCCGGCATCACCTACGCGGCAGGCACCGAAGACTCCTACATCAAGATCCCACCCGGCTCCTCCAACATCTCGATCGGCCAAGACGGCTCAGTCGCCTACACCGACGAGAACCCAGCCTCGCCCACCTACCAGCAAAGAGTCACCGCCGGCTACCTGTCCCTGGCCACCTTCCCCAACGAAGACGGCCTCGAACGGCTCGGCGGCTCGCTCTGGGGCCAGACCGCCAACTCGGGCGCCCCGATCGTCGGCACCCCCGACACCGCCGGCTTCGGCTCCACGATCGGAGGAGAGCTCGAGATGTCCAACGTCGATCTGGCGTCGGAGATGACCAACATGATCACCGCCGAGCGCGGCTTCCAAGCCAACTCCCGCGTGATCACCACGGCCAACGAAATGCTCGGGACCTTGGTCACCATGGTCCAGTAGGTCTCCAGCGCTTGTGGCCGTGCTCGGCGGACGGGCCACCTCGCCGCGTGGCCTTCGCTTCGGCGACCTGGCCACGCCCCCGATCTTCGACCAAACCCAACAAAGGGGCCTCTATACGACGGGACAACTCCGAGGAGCGCGGTCCGGGGCGGCGCAGTTTGCGTCGCCCCGTCCGCCGCTATGAGACCTAGCCTGAAGCCACACTAATTCTCAAGAAGAGGGAGCCGCCGATGATCTTCCTGAACCGGCTCGGCCACAGCGACGAGCCCTTCCAACTGAACCCCGACATGATCGTCACGGTCGAATCCAAGCCCGACACCGTCATCGCGCTCGCGACCGGCGCCAAGGTGGTCGTGTCCGAGACGCCCGCCCAAGTGGCCGCCGCCGTCCGCGCCTATCGGGCCGAGGTGCTCAGCGATGCCATGCGCCAGCGGCGTGCCCCGCGCGCGGGCGCGCGCGAGAGCGCCTCCGGCTCTCACGACGGCCCCTGGCTGTCCGCGGTTGAGGATGACCCCGCCTGAGCGTCATATGGGTGTCTCGCCCGGCCGGGTCAAGGGTAGACCTGCTCGCCAGTCTCAGCGTCTATCACGCTGATCGCCCCGGCAGGGCATGCTTCGGCTATAGACACAAGCCGCCCGACCGGCGCGGTCCCAATCACGGTTGCAACATCCTCGATGTGAAACACATCTGGAGCGAGGTCTTCGCAGTCGCCGTGTGCCAGGCAAGCCGCCTCGTCGATTCTAGGTAGATGGGCCATCTGATTGCCTCGATTCTTTGGGTGTCTTTCAAGTGGGAAAGAGTCCGGCGGTGGATGACTCCATCAACGGCACTCACGCGGCGCGACGCGTCTCCTCGCTCCCGGCGTCCGCGATCCACAGGCGCGCCCGCCCAAGGGCGTCCGGCCGGTTGACGAGCATCGCCGCCACCGGTAGTTCGTTCTGTCTGATCCAGGCCACGAACGAAGCATCCGCCGTCCCGACACTCTCCGCGCGCGCCGTCCCACGACGCTCACCGGCACCAAGGTCAAGCTCGATCTCACACGCCGCCGGGGCGTGCCCCACAAACTGGATGCGCCTGTCGTACTGGTCGCTCCAGAACATCCCCGGCACCGGTCCGCGAGGTCTCACCCCAACAATCGAATGTGCGACAGCAACTCCCTGGCGCACAGCTGCCTCCCAGTGCGGTGTCGGAAATCGCTCACCGCTGTAGGGGTCTGGAAAGCAGGCCGCGTCGCCCGCTGCATAAACCCCAGAGAGGCAAGTGCGTCCACCCGCATCGGTGTGGATCGGACCAGGCCCCAGGCCGCTGCCGGCGAGCCACTCGGATGCCGCAACCGATCCGGCGGCGACAAGCACAGTGTCGGCCCTAACGGTGTCGCCGTCGCTCAGATCGAGCTTGGCTCTGGCCGCGCCCAGGCCGGCGGCTCGCACGCAGGTCTCCAGCCGCACATCCACTCCCTGTTCCCGATGCAGGCGCGCCAGCCAGTCGCCGAGCTTCGGCGGAAGGGCTCGCCCCAACGGCGTCGCCCCCGCCTCGATCATGGTCACCTCCAGGCCGAGCGCTCGCGCGCAGGAGGCAACCTCCAAGCCGATCAGGCCCGCTCCCACAATCGCGAGTCGTCCCGACCCTTCGTGCAGAGCCGCGCGCAGCGACAACGCGTCCACGTGAGTGCGCAGCTCGTGCACTTTCGGACCGAGCGGTATCCCCGGCAGCCGGCGGGGCCTGCTACCTGTTGCGATCACCAAGCGCCCATAGCGCAGAGTCCGTCCGAGTGATGGGTGTGCGTGGTGTTGGGTGGCCGATGTGTCGCCGTGCTCACCATTTCGAGCGAGAAGCTCCTTACTCGACTCGCCCACAACGACTCGTCGACCAGCCACGTCGAGTTCGTTCGCGCTCAACCCAAGCAGCAGCTCCACCTCGTTCTCCACGTACCAAGACCGCGGCTTGAAGGCGAGCTGCGACGATTTGTCATCGCCGGCGAGAAAGGCCTTGGAGAGCGGCGGTCGATCGTAGGGAGCGCGAGCCTCCTCGCAGATCACAGCGATGCGTCCGTCGAATCCGAGACGTCGCAGGGTTTCACAACAGCGCTGCGCCGCAAGTCCGCCGCCCGCGATCAACACGTCCGCGTCCGGTCCTCTCATGACAGCTCCTCGGCCAGGGCTCTCGCGGGCTCACCGCCGCGCGGCCGAGCGGAGGAACGTCGCGGGGCCACTGTTTGGCCGACGACCGAGAGTCGCGGAGCCGCTGCACTGCCTCTCGGCGAGCCGTGTGTTCGACTCTGCAGGATGCGCAACACTGTCAGGTAGACGATTGGGATCGCCGGGAGCAGCACAAAGGCCCGCAACGCCTGGGTCGAGGCATCGCTGCCGGCGCCAAGTGTGTGGACCACGCCGAGCAGCCACACGAGCACGGTCGCGCGATGGAAGCGACGCCACAGCTTCACGCCTATTCGTCTGCGGGCATAAAAGCTCAGGCCAAGCAGAGCCGCGAGATAGCCGGCAACGATGCCCAAGCCTGTGAACAGCGGGCGATAGGACAACGTGAAGGGGACCGTCAGACCACCCAGGCCGGGGCGCAACCACGGGTCTCCCAGCAGCGCGAGGCCATGCACCACGATCGCAAACAGCCCGACCAGCGCCACATGCTCGTGCAGCCTCATGAGCGTGCGCCCGACCCCAGGTCGGCGCAACAGCTTCGTGGACATCGTCAACCCGAGCAGCACCGCAAGCGTGACGAGACCAAGTGCGACGATCCCGGAGGCCCGACTGACCAGCCACCAGAGGTAGGGAGTGGGGTCGTGCGACGTCATGCTGCTTCTCCTCGGTGTTGAAGCAGTCCAAGCGGGTTCTCCAGAAGACCGATCTCCTCGACATCGCCGTCGTCATGGACGACGAGCCCTCCGTAGCGTTTGAGCACGCCTCGTGCGCCCAGCGGTCCGAGCAGGAGCGCCATCTTCGAGAGCGTCTCCGCCTCCAAAGCGCTGGGAGCAAGCGCGGTTACTCCAATCAAGCCGGTCCATGCCGGCAGTCCACTCGCGGGGTCCAGCAGGTGGTGGGCATAAGTCCCGTCCTGATTGCGCCACAAGCGCACGTTCAAGCCCGAAGTGGCCACACCCCCGGCCGCCACTCGCACGCTGCGAATGCTCTCCCCGGTGAGCGGATGCTCGACCTCGATCTCGTAGGGCTCCAATTGCGCGCCCACGCCTCCGATCGCAAGGTCCCCTCCGCAATCCACCACGAAACGCGTATAAGCGCCGAGACGGTGAGCAACGCTGTCGGCACACAAGCCCTTGCCGGTACCGCCGGTGTCAAACCTCAGGCCCACAGGTCTACAAACGATGGCGTTGCGATCGTCCACGGAGATCCGCCGCCACGGCCTCCCCGGCCGCGGGCGGGCCGGACGCCGTGCCGGCGCCGCCAACAAAGCCTGCTCCAAAGACGCCGGCGGAGTGCCGTCGAGCGAGCTCTCATATCCGGCGCTCTCCAGCGCGCCCGTAAGTGTGGGGTCAACAAGCCCGCCGCTGATCTCCGCGGCCCAAAGACCCGCTCGCAACGCGACAAGCAGCAGGGGAGATGCCGCCACCCGCGTGCGCGGGTCGCGATTCAACGCGCTCAGCTCGCTCTGTGTGCGAAAGCGGGAGAGGCGCTCCCCAAAATCTTCGACGTAGCTTCTTTCGCGTGCGCCCGCGAAAGCGGGAGAGGGCGCTCCCGGCAACAGAGGCTGGTCGATCAGAATCCGGATGTCGCTGCCCATCGAGTGAAATGTGATGTCTTGCGTTTCGCTCATGACGTACGTGTTACCGGTGCGGTTGGTGTGAATGACGGAATCGAGTTCGAGCCGGAGACCGACTGAGTCACCGAACCACGGCCTGTACCGCGGGAACTCGCCGAAACAATCCTTTCGACCACTGTCGTTCGATAGATGCGGCGAACGAGAACAGGAGTCGATGCCCTTGAAGGAGTGGCGTGTGGGTGGACCAACTGTGTGCCCAGCAACGCCAAAACGACCAGGAAGGCGCTCAGCGAAAACAAGCCAACAGCCACACGATCCGAGCCGGCCTTGGCGCGGCGAGCGGGCTTGGGAAATGTTTGCTCACCCATCGCTCTCGCCTCCGGCCCCGTAACCGCCGCTGGATCGGGTCACGATCCCATGACTGGCGGGAGAGCCACCGATTTCCTTACCTGGCCCGGTGCTCACAACAGTCACGCGGCCACTCGCCGTCGTGCGCAACACCTTGCGTCCGTTGTGGGAAACCACGACAGCGCTGGGCGTGTTCGCATGAAGCGCAGGATCGGCTCCGGTCACGACACGGGCGGTGAGCAGAACCATCACGACCAAAAAGCTCGCAAGTGCGGTCGAGATCACGGCAAACGGGTTGCGCAGGAACGCCGAGGTTCGTGCGTTTCGCCTGGAGCCACGCTCAGTCATCGTGTCCCTTTCCCCCGCTGTCCTCGCCCCCGCCGCTTGTGCGAGTCCTGACAGCCCCACCCGAACCCGCGCCGCCCGTGCCGCCGCCAGCGGATGTCCCGCTCGTGCGTGTGCGCACCGGAGCGCCGGCTCCCCCTTTTCTGGGCGCACCGCTGGAGGGGGCGCCGCCTCGCGCGCCGCTGGTGCGAGTTCGCGCCGGTGCGGGAGCGGCACCCGTCGATGGGGCAGGGCGAACGCCGACACCGCTCGTCCTGGTGCGCGGCGCAGAGGTTGTGGCGGGGCCGCTTGACACGCCAGAGCGCGACCCACTAGCAGCGGTCCGAGGAGGCAAACCGCTTACGCTCGTCCCACCACCGGAGACGGCGCCCGCAGTGCTCGGCCGACCGTGCGTGGCCGGGCCGCGAGGCGGTCGTTCGTGGCGCACGATATGCACCGTGCGCCTGATCACCTGTGTGCGTACCTCCGCGGCCTGCTGGTTTACGTGTGTGGCAGTGCCGGTGGTGGCAGGAGATGAGCGCAGCGCGAATGCCGCAAGGACCCCCGCAGCGAGCGTCGAGGCGAAGGCGGCGATCCTGGTGTTGCTGACACGGCGAGACATTGACGGCTCCTTGGGTGTGTGCACTTTGCACTGTGCCCGGTGCTCACCAAGGGGCCGCCCAACTGTAGGTAAAGCTTTGGCAAAGAGGCGAGGATTCAGTCGTCGCGGTGGCCTTCACCGGCCTGACCGCCACTTTCCCGAGGACCTTCTTCGCCGCCACCCGAACTGCTGCCCGGCTGGCTGGACTGTCCTGTGCTCTGCCTGGTATGCCTGTTCTGGCCGTCCTGGCCGTCGTCCCCCGACGAACTCGATTTGTGCCTCGTCGGGTTCGGCGTGGCTGTGGCCGTAGGAGCGCGCTGTTCGGTGGGCGCGGCGCCCTGCATCTGAGTCGGCAAGACCGGAGATACGGCTTTTGTGACAGGGCTCGAGTGTTTCGTCGAGTGAGATCTGGTTGTGGTCGAGCGTCTTGGCCGGCTCCGCGCGGTTCGAGACCGAGCGGGTTTGCCGACCGTCGGCGCCAACCGCGCGCCGGCCGAGATCGGCTCTGAGGAGAGGCCGATGTGTTGACTGGCGAGCTGGCTGGTCGCCCACGTAACGCCGGCGGTAAGCGCAATGCCGAGCATCGCGGCCAGTCCCCACAAAGCGGCTTGACGGCTCATCTCGCCAGCCTAACTTGGGCATGGTTAAGACTTGGCAAGGTCTGCTCCCCGGGGATGCTCAGGAAAAGTGAGAGTAGCGAGGGCGCCACCGTCCTCTCTGTTGCGCAATGCGACCTCCCCTCTCCACTCGTGGGCCAGCTCGCGCGCGATCGCCAAACCCAGACCACTACCGGGCGGCCCCCTGCGGCCTGCGCTGCCGCGATGAAAGCGCTCGAAAATACTCTGGTCGTCCGCGGCCGACAGGCCGGGCCCCCAGTCTGCCACTTCAATCGTTCCCTCGGCGCAGGTCAGCTTCACGTTCGACCCGCTCGGAGCGTAGGCCAAAGCATTCTCCACCAGCACATCGAGCGCACGATCGATATCGCTGGCCGCGCACCAAACCTCCCCGTCGTCGGTATGCCCCTTCTCCAAAGCGATGCCGCGCTCGGTGGCCATGGCCCGCCAACGAACGAGCGCACGGTCCACCACCCCCCTCAGTTGGAGATACTCGCCGGGCAACTCCCGCTCGCCCGCGCGACTGAGCACCAGCATCTCCTCCACGATCTGCGCGAGCCGATCCACCTCCGCCACACCGGCATCGAGTTCGTGTGCCACCGACGGGTCGACACCACTCGCACGGGCCTCCTCGATTCGCAGGCGCAGCCCCGTCAGCGGCGTACGCAGTTGGTGGGAAGCATCGGCCACGAAGGCGCGCTGGGAATCGAGCAGACGTTGCAAACGGTCGGTCATCTCGTTGAAGGACGCTCCCAGCGAGCGCTGCTCACGGCTGCCCTCGATCGGCGCGCGTGCACTCAAATCTCCGCCGGCAACGCGCCTGGCGACCCGCTCGAGGCGTCCCAGCGGCCGGGCTATGCGGCTTGCGATCAACGCACCGGCGGCGAGCCCAAGGGCGAGCACGATCGCGCCCACTAGCGCCAGCCCGAGCTCGACGCGTCGCACCGCCGCGTGTACGGCGGCCACGCTCTGGGTGACCCGCACGGCCCCGGCCGGCACGCGGTTGCGGATGATCGGCACCGCCGTGGCAAGAATTTCCTCGCCGAGGGTGCGACTCGCGCGCTGCACCTGAACCTGATGGCCCGCGAGCGCGCGCGTGATCTCAGGTCGAGCGGGAGAGAGATAGTTCGTGCCGACTTGGGCAGGGCCGGCGCTGTCTGCCAGAACGACTCCAGAACCATTGACCACCAGGACTCGCCCGCGCACAGCCGTGGCGGCAGTGTGAGCCAGCACGGCGAGTTCGCGCCTGCGTCCCGTGGGGAGCAGGTCCGCGGCGGTGGCGGCCACCAGATCGGCCTGCCCCTGGGCTTGAGATCTCACCTCGTCGTTCACCCGCGCGCTGAGGCTCGACGCGAGCGGCAATCCCAACGCGACGATCGCCAGCAGCAGCACATAGGCAATGGCCGCCAACAGTCCGGTCCTCAGTCTCAGAGCTCGTCTTACGAGTTCGGCTCCTGGTCCGCCGCAAGACGAAATCCGACACCGCGCACAGTCTGTATGTAGCGCCCCTCCTCCGGCGGATCGCCCAGCTTGCGGCGCAATCCTGCGATATGCACGTCCAAGGTCTTCGTCGAACCAAACCAATTCATGTCCCACACGTCCGACATGAGTGTCTCGCGTGAGACGACCTTCCCCGCATCGCACGCCAGGCGCGCGAGTAGCTCGAACTCCTTGCGTGTCAAATCCAACTCCACCCCGCCAAGCCAAACACGGTGCGCATCCCGATCGAGGAGCAAATCACCGACGGTCACCTTCCCAGACGTCCGCGCGGGGTCACGACCGCGACGCAACACCGCTCGTATCCGTGAGATGACCTCCTCCACGGCAAACGGCTTGACGACGTAATCGTCGGCTCCCAACTCCAAACCCACAATCCTGTCCGTCACCGTGCCGCGAGCCGTGAGCATGATGATCGGAACGTTTGAGACGCGGCGCAGCTCCCGGCACACATCGCGACCGTCGCCGTCGGGCAAGGTCAGGTCGAGCAAAACCACATCCGGGTCGGTCTCCCCGCAGAGGCGCAACGCCTCACTCGCCGTGCGCGCGATCGTCGGCTGGAAACCGTTACGAGCCAGCGCTCGCGCAAACGGATCGGCTATCGAGGACTCGTCCTCCACGAGTAGCACCCGGCCGGCGTCGCCTCCCTTTGCTTGCATATCCCCGACCACGATAGGCGTCCGCCAGGCAACCATCCTGAAGCAACCGCTTTTCAAGGATTTCGGACCGCAGCCGATGAAGGTGGACAATGAAAGCTTCGACCGCCATCGGGATCGGGGCTGCCTTTGGCGCCCTCCTGCTCAGCTCGATGATGGACGGGACCAGTCCCGCCTCCTTCATCAACATCCCCGCCTTGCTGATCATCATCGGCGGCACCTTCGGTGTGACCATGGCCTCCGTGGGCATGGAGACCATGAAGCAGATCCCCAGCCTCTACAAACTGGTGATCTCGGCCGAGCCCCCCGATATGCGCGGGCGCCTGGACCAGCTGGTCGGCCTCGCCGACCAGGCCCGCCGCGAAGGACTCCTCGCGCTCGACGCCCAGCTCTCTGAGATCGAGGACCCCTTCACCCGCAACGCCCTGCAGCTGGTCGTGGACGGCACCGACCCCGAGATGGTCCACACGATCCTCGAGGCCGAGGTCGACGGCATGGCCGCCCGCCACGCCGTAGGCGCCTCACCCTTCGAGAAGGCGGGAGGCTTCGCGCCCACGATGGGCATCATCGGCACCGTCCTAGGCCTCGTCCACGTCCTCCAGAACCTGGCGGCCCCCTCGACCCTGGGTCCCTCGATCTCCTCGGCCTTCATCGCCACCCTGATGGGCGTCGGCGCGGCCAACGTCATCTTCCTGCCGATCGCCAACCGTCTCAAGGCTATCTCCGCCGAAGAGGTCGAGCTTCGCATGATGACCGTCGAGGGGATCCTCTCGATCCAAGCCGGCGACAACCCCCGGCTCGTCTCCGAAAAGCTGATGTCCTATGTGCCTCCGGCCGAGCGCGCCTCCGAGGAAGACGGGTCGCCGACCCAACTGGCAGTCGCGCCGCAGGCGGCCTGACCGATGGCACGCGGGCGCGGGCGTCATCGAGGCGGGGGTCACAGCGAGGAGAGCGAGGAGCGCTGGCTGCTCACCTATGCCGACATGATCACTTTGCTGATGGCTTTGTTCATGGTCCTGTTCTCGATCTCCTCGGTCAACATATCCAAGTACCAGACCCTCCAGAAGTCCCTGAAGGCCGCCTTCTCAGGCAACATCCTGCCCGGCGGCAAGGCGATCTCCCAACAGGGCTCCACTGCCAACGCAAGCCAAGTGCCCGCCACCTTCGAACTGCAAGCCATCGAGCCGGTTCAGACACAAGGCTCCAGCCCCCTCCAGAACAGCACCGCCCGCTCCAGCCAGACCGCCACCGCCACCCAAACGGCCGTTGCCGGGCAGGGCGCCGCCCAGCGCGAGACCAACGAGTTCGCCCAGATCAAGCACGAGCTCGACGCCTATGCGAAGTCGCACGGATTCAGCTCCTCGGTGAAGACCACCATCGAAAAGCGGGGCCTGGTCATCCGGGTGCTCACCGACGACCTCCTGTTCGCCTCAGGCCAAGCCACCTTGAGCAGCCAAGCAACCTCCTTGCTGAGCGAGATCGGCCAATTGCTCAACATCGACGAAACGCACCCCATCAGCGTCGAAGGCAACACCGACGACATCCCGATCCACAGCTCCCTGTACCCCTCCAACTGGCAGCTCTCCACCGCACGCGCCTCCTCGGTCGTCGAATTCCTGATCGCCCACGGCATCGCCGCCGGCCGGCTGACCGCGACGGGCAACGCTGAGGAGCGACCGGTGGCCTCCGAGGCCACCGAAGCCGGCCGCGCCCGCAACCGGCGCGTGGAGATCGTGTTGCGCCGGCTCTACGGCTCAGAAGGCCCCGGCCAATCCTCCGGCGAAGGATAAGAGCCCATGCTCAAAAACAAGAAGATCCTGCTTGCCCTGATCGTGCCGATCGTGCTGTTCGGCGGCTACACCATGACCAAGGCCAAGCCCGTGCCCAAGGAGAAGATCAAGGGCACCATCTATGTGATGCCCCAATCCTTTCTCTTGAACCTGAGCGACGGACGCTACGCCAAGCTCGATGTCGCGCTTCAGCTCGCACCGGGACAGAGCGACGGCGCCACCGCCGACGGCGCCTCCGCCAGTTCCGAAGGTGGGCCCGGTACGCTGCCCGAGGAAGCGATCGTGCGCGAAATCATCACAAACACGATTACCGGCCAGAGCGGGGAAACATTGATCAGCTCCCACGGTCGTCAAGCCGTCAAGCGCCAGATCTTGCACACCATCCAGCAAAAGACAGACGTCAAGGTCGAAGAAGTCCTGTTCCCCGACTTCACCGTTCAATAGGAGGCAGTGTGGCCGACGCAATCGAGTACGAGCAGTTCGACGGCGGCGACCCGGGCCAGGCCCACACCCAAGCCGACCCGGCTCAGGCGCACGCACAGGCCGACCCCGACCTGCGTCGCCTCAGCGACATCCCGATGGAGTTGAGCGTCGAGCTGGGACGTACCCACATGACCGTCGGCGAGACACTCGACCTGCGTGTCGGCTCGCTGGTCACGCTCGACGCCGCCGCTGGTGAGCCGGCCGGCCTGTTGGTCAACGGCACCGCGATCGCGCGAGGCGAGGTGATCGTCGTGGACGAGCGCTACGGCCTGCGCGTCACCGAGATCCTCGAGGGCAACGACATCGCCTGCTCCCCCGGTTCCGGCGGCTCAGGCTTAGGCGAGCCAGCAGCGCCCGCGGGCAGCGTCATCGAGCCCGACGCTCGCGACGCCGCGGCCGTCGAGATCGCCGCGAGCGAGAGCTGACAGGAGGAGACCGTGAGCGCGAAGGGCAGCGCCGACGCCGCCAAGAAGGACGCTCCCAAGAAGAAGCGTGCCGACCCGGGCAGGGCTGCCGCACCGAGCAAGGCTGCCAGCCCGGGCGGGGCTGCCGCCAAGGGCAAGACCGCCGGCCCGGACAGGGCTGCCGCCAAGAGCAAGACTGCCGGCCCGGACAGGGCTGCCGCCAAGAGCAAGACCGCCGGCCCGGACAGGGCTGCCAACCCGGATGAGCCTGCCCGCGGGGGGGCCACCTTCAGCCCGGTCTCCGACATCGATGGCCCGGCCTCCGGGCGCATCCGCCCGCTCGACTTCTCTCAACCCACCAAGTTCACGACCGAGATTCGCCGCCGCATCACGGGCGCGATCGAGCAGTTCTGCGAGGCAGCGTCCGGTCGCCTGTCCGCCGAGCTGGCGGTCGAAGTGCGGTTGAGCGTTGCCGAGGTCGACCAACACACTTGGGCCGCCTCCAAGGCCCGCCTGCCCGCCGACGCCGTCGCGATCGCGATCGAGGCACAAGCGATCGAACGGCAGATGCTGCTCAGCGTCGAGCAACCCCTGCTCCTGCAGGCCTTGGAATGCCTGTTGGGCGGCCAGGCCGCCCAGGCCCCCGCCGAGCGCCACCTGACCGACGTCGACTGGGTGCTGGCCAAAGGCCTCCTCGCGGCGATCGCCGCTGAGCTGTCAAGCGCCTGGGGTGAGCTGGGCGCCCCCGAGCTGAGCTGTGGCGAGATCGACCTGGAGGCCGACGCAGGCGTATTGACGCCGGTCGGAGAGCCCACCTTCTCGGTCAAGCTCGCCAGCGAGATCGATGGGCAACCCTCGGCGATGTCGCTCTTGATCCCATGGTCTGCCGTGGAGCCGATCGCCGACCGTATCCGCGGCGATGCCGACTCGCCGGTCCTCGGCGACGCGCACGGACCCGATGCCCTGCGGCGCGGCCTGGCGGCAGCGAAGGTCCTGCTGCGCGCCGAGGTCGGCTCTGCACAGATGCCGATCGAGCGCATGCTCGAGCTGGTCCCGGGCGCGATCGCCCCGCTCCAAGGACGCGCCCAGGACGGCGTGTCCCTGTACGCCGAGGGCGTGCTCTTGGGTCGCGGCCACCCCGGACGCTCAGGGACCAGACGCGCGGTCAAGCTGGAGTCCACCAGCGCCACCTCCGCCAAGGCCGACACTTACGCCCAGCTGGGCCGCGCCGAGCTGGAGCGCGCCCGCGCGCATGTCTCCAGCGCCCGCCACACGGCCCAGGGACGCGCTGTCTTGCGCAGCATCTTCGTGCGCGTGTGGGCCGAGCTGGGACGCACCCACATCCCGCTCAAGGAGGCCTTGGAGCTCTCGCCCGGGGCGGTCCTGGAACTGGACCAGGCGGCCGACGCGCCGATCGAGCTGTTCGTCAACGGGCTCTGCTTCGCCAATGGGAGCCTCGTCGTCACCGGCGAAGGCACCTGGGGCTTGGAGGTCGCGGCGCTGGTCTGAGTTGCGACGTTCGTCCGGGTCGCAACCCCGGTCATGGGCTGGAGTTGGATGGAGGGCCCAAGCTCGGGGGGTGCAAGTCGAGGTGGGTAAGTGAGGCGGAGCGGAGAGTGTTATGTGGTTTTTGTCGAATTGCTTATAGTATATGCAAAAAGTATATACTTTTGTAAATTCCACAAAAGCACTACACACACTGCTCCTCCTCCAGCTCATTTTCGCCGACCCCTCCGACCGTTCTCTGCGGATCGAGCGCTCGAGCTGAGGTCGGCAGACCACGTCGCGCCCTTGGTCACTTCTCCTGCCAGACCTCTCAAGACCTAAGCACCTCCGCCGATAACCGGGGGCGACTCTTTCCTCGGAGTCGTCCCTTCGATGACCAAGCTGACCCCTTCCCGGGCGGCCGCGCAGGCGGCCGCGTTGCTATGCGGATGCCTGCTCGCGTGGGCGTTCGTGTGGGCGTTCGCCTGGGCCGACCCCGCATCGGCCTTCACGCCTGCCGGGCACTCGAAACCCGGGAGCGGCGAAAACACGCCGCTCGCGGTTAACACATCCACGAGCAGCACACACACCAGTTCCGGCGGGGCCAGCATCGTGCGCACGATCGTGGGCTTGGCGATCGTGATCGCGGTCATCTGGGGCTTGGCCTGGATCCTGCGCCAAGTCAAGTCCGGGCGTGACCCGCGCGTCTCCGCCGCCGGCCTCACCAGCGTGGCGGCCCTCACGCTCGGCTCAAACCGCTCGTTGCACCTGGTCAAGGCAGGCAACGACTACATCCTGCTCGGCGCCGCCGAGCAGGGACTCGCCCCGATCCACCGCTACACCGAACAGCAGGCCTACGAAGCGGGGCTGCTCTTCGACGAGGAACCTGAAGCCGAGCCCCGGCGGCGTCTGTTCCTGCCCGCCGGGCTCCTGCCCTCCGGGTCCTCCTCGCCCCAAGCCGGCTCCAACTCGACGCCCGCCGAAGTGCTGGACACCGCGAGAACCCACAACCCCGGCGCGCCCACAAGCGCCGGCGCCCGCGTCCCGGCCAGACTCGAGTCGGGCGAGCGCTCGACAGACCCCATGCGCATGCCGTCGGCGGCCTCCACCTTGATCGAACGCCTGCGCGAAATGACGGTGCGTCGTTGAACCTCAGCTCCTCAAACGCCGTCCAGATCCTGCTTCTGGTCGGCGCGATCACGTTGGTGCCGGCCGTCCTGTTCACGGTCACCGGCTTCAGTCGCATCCTGATCGTGCTCGGCTTCGTGCGCGCCGGCATCGGCACCACCACCGAGCCGCCCAATCAGGTCCTGGTGGGCATCGCCCTGTTTTTGACGATCTTCGTGATGTCCCCCACGATAAGCGCGATCAAGACCGAGGCGATCGACCCCCTCACAGCCCACAAGATCAACACCATCACGGCGCTCGAGCGCGCCGAGGAACCGTTGCGCGAATTCATGTTCCACCAGACCCGGGTCCAGGACATCTCGCTGTTCATGAACCTCGCCCACGATCCGACCCCTCACACGCGCGCCGAAGTTCCCACCGAGGTTCTGATCCCCGCCTTCATCACCTCCGAGCTGAAGACCGCCTTTCAGATCGGCTTCTTGATCTTCCTTCCTTTTCTGATCATCGACCTGATCGTCTCCGCGACGCTGATGAGCATGGGGATGATCATGCTGCCCCCGACCTTCATCTCCCTGCCTTTCAAGATCCTGCTGTTCGTGCTCGTCGACGGCTGGGACCTCGTCATCAAGGCACTCGTCCAGAGCTTTCACTACTGAGGATGCGCCCTCCCACGCCCGCGAGAAGGAGGTCGAGCCGATGAAGCCGGACACCGTCGCGCCCCCCCAAACCAGGTCGAGCCGATGAAACCGGACACCGTCGCGCCCCCCAAAAACAGGTCGAGCCGATGAACCAGGACACCGTGGTCAACCTCGCCGCGCAAGCCATGAGTTTGGCCCTGAAGATCGCCGGTCCCCTGCTGCTCGTGGGCCTCGTGGCCGGCCTGGCAGTGAGCATTTTCCAAGCCGTCACCCAGATCCAGGAGCAGAGCCTGACCCTGATCCCCAAGATCATCGGCGTGGCCGCAGTGATCGTGCTGTTGGGGCCTTGGATGCTCGGTCAGATCGTGTCCTACACGGCTGCCCTGTACACCGCGATCCCAACGATGGTCGGCTCTTGAACCAGCTGCTCCACAAACTGGCGACCGGCGAGCTCGCCGGCTTCATCCTGGTGCTCGCGCGGATCACGCCCCTGTTCTTCATCGCGCCCCTGTTCTCCTCGGCGATGATCCCTCCGCGCGTGAAGGGCATCATCGCCGTGGGCATCTCCATCGGGCTGACGCCGGTCGCCTTGAAAGGCCAGCACATCCCGACCGATCCTCTCCCCTTGTTCGGCCTGGTGGTCGAGGGAATGCTGGTCGGCTTGGGTTTTGCCTTCGCACTGGCCATATTGATGGCCGCCGTCGAATCGGCAGGCGCCCTGATCGACGTGGTCTCGGGCTTCTCCTACGGCGAGCTCATCAACCCACTGAACGGGGCCAACGGAGCCGTCATCTCACGCTTCTACTCGCTCGTGGGGACCTTGATCTTCTTGGTCATCGGCGGCGACGCCTGGACAATCCGCGGGCTCAGCCGCACCTTCGAACTCGTGCCACTCACGAGCGGGCCCAAGATCGACTCGCTGGTGGGCGGCGCGGTACAGGTGTTCGCGAACGTGTTCACCGACGCCTTGGAGGTGGCCGCGCCCGTCTTGATCGCGTTGCTGATCACCGACGTGGCCTTCGGCATCGTCTCGCGCGTGGTGCCCCAGCTCAACGTATTCGCGGTGGGCTTTCCCACCAAGGTGGCGGTCACCCTGCTGGTCGTGGCCGCCTCGTTGCCGTTCGTGGCCAACTGGATCTCCGAACAGTTGTCGGTGAGCGTGGGCGCCGCCCTCGGCGCCCTGCACGTCGCATGAGAACCGTCCCCACCAACGAGGCCGGCCTGGACAGGCGCTTTATCTCCCCGACCTTGACCTCCGCGACCAAGGGCGAGGAGGCTTGAAATGGCGCGCGAGGAACGCACAGAGAAGGCCACACCCAAGCACCGCCAGCGCGCACGAGAGAAGGGTCAGGTCGCGCGCAGCCCCGACCTGGGCGGCTCGACCGTCCTGATCGCGGGGCTGTTCGCGATCAGCCTGATGGGCCCGCGGATCGTGAACGCCGGCGCCACCACTTTCCGCGAAATCTTCGCCAAGATCGCGAGCCCGGACCGCGCCCTGAGCGCGGCCGGCCTCAACGGCCTGTTGCACTCGGCCTTGACCACGATCGCCCTGGCCGTGGCTCCAGTCGCCGGCGCCTGCCTGCTTGCAGGCCTTGTGACGGGCGTCGCCCAGGTCGGCTTCAAGCCCTCAGCCCAAGGCCTGAAGCCCGACTTCCGCCGCATCAACCCAGCTTCGGGTCTGCGCAACCTGATGGGACCCAACACCGTCTTCGAGGCCTTCAAGGTCATCGCCAAGGTGGGCATCGTGAGCGCCGTGGCGGCGCTTGCCCTGCTGCCCGGGCTCACCACTTTGTCCGCCAGGGTGGGCATCCCCGCGACAGCGCTCGGAGCGTTGATGGGCAAAAACGCGCTCTCGATCGCCCAGCACATCGCCTTCGCCTATGTGATCGTGGGGCTGGTCGACTACGCCTGGAAGCGACGCAGCCACGAGCGTATGTTGCGCATGACCAAGCAGGAGGTCAAGGACGAGACACGCCAGTACGGCGTCTCCGCAGAGGTCAAGAACGCTTTGCGTCGCCGCCAGGCGGCAGCGGCCCGCCTGCGCATGATGGCGGCCGTACCCAAAGCAGACGTTGTGGTCACCAACCCGACCCACTACGCCGTCGCCTTGGTCTACGACGGCTCGCGTACCGCGCCCGAGGTGATCGCCAAGGGCAAGGACCTGGTCGCCCTGCAGATCAAGCGCATCGCCGAGGAGAACGACGTCCCGGTCGTGGCCAACCCGCCGTTGGCGCGTGCGCTTCACTCCTCGACGCAGATCGGTCAGATCATTCCCCAAGAACTGTATGCCGCGGTCGCCCAGGTCCTGGCCTTCGTGTATCGCTTGGCCGGGCGCAAGAGGCTGGCCTCGTGAACAGCACGGCCGCCAAGGACGTTCTGAGGAGAGGGGCGTCGCCCCCAGGTCCTTGCCTCCTGGCGTTCAGAGGAAGGCTGGCCTCGTGAACAGCTCCGCATTGAAGCGCGTGCTCAGCCACAGCGACCTCTTGGCCGCGGTGTCGGTGGTATGCGTGGTGACGATGCTCGTGGTTCCCCTGCCCTCGGCGCTGCTCGACCTCTTGATCACACTCAACATCTCGGCCGCCCTCACGATCGTGGTCGCCACGATGTATCTCGGTAAGGCCCTCGACTTCGCGTCCTTCCCGAGCCTCCTGCTTTTGACCACGATGTTCCGGTTGGCGATCAACGTGTCGGTGACACGCCTGATCCTGACCACAGGCGAAGCCGGCTCGGTCGTCAAATCGTTTGGCGAGTTCGTGGTCGGCGGCAATGTGGTCGTGGGCCTCGTCATCTTCCTGATCTTGGTGGTGATCCAGTTCGTGGTCGTCACCAACGGCGCGGGGCGTGTGGCCGAGGTGGGCGCCCGCTTCACGCTCGACGCGATGCCCGGCAAGCAGATGGCGATCGATGCCGACCTCAACGCCGGCCTCATCTCCGACGATCAGGCAAGGACGCGACGGTCAGAGATCGCGCGAGAGGCCGACTTTTACGGGGCGATGGACGGCGCCTCCAAGTTCGTCAAGGGCGACGCCATGGCCGCCTTGATCATCACCGCGATCAATTTGATCGGCGGCATCGTGGTCGGCATGATGCAGCACAACCTGGGCTTCAGCGAAGCGACCCACCAGTACTCCCTGCTGACCGTGGGCGACGGCTTGGCGGCCCAGATCCCGGCGCTCCTTATCTCGGTGGCGACCGGCATCATCGTCACGCGCGCCGCCTCCGACAGGGACTTGGGCAGCGACATCGCGGGGCAGATCCTAAGCCAGCGCCGCGCGCCGATGGTGGCCGCCGGAGCGATCGGCCTGTTCGCCCTGATCCCGGGCCTGCCCAAGCTGCCGTTCCTCCTCGTCGCCGCGATCTTCGGCGCGATCGCTTGGAGCGTGCGCCATGGGATGCCCGACAAGGTGCAGGCCGACGCGGCAGCGGCCACCGCCAAGGCCGCCGAGCTAGCCGCTCCGGCGCCCCCCGGGGAACCGATCTCCGAGGTCGGGATCGACGCCCTGGAGCTGGCGATCGGCTTCGGGCTCGTGCCTCTCGTCGGGAGTCCCTCTCCAGCCGGCGCTGGCGCGGGGCCAGGCAGCGGCGCGGGGATGGGGCCAAGCGGCGTCGCGGGGGCAGGTCTCGGTGGCAGAGCCGGGGCAGGCGCGGGCGCCGGGGCAGGCGCCGGTGGCGGCCCAAGCCCCGGCGGGGGCCGCTCCAGCTCGCTGCTGCGACGCGTGAGCATGATCCGCCAGCAGATCGCCGGTGAGCTGGGGCTCGTGATCCCGCCCGTGAGGATCCACGACGAGCTGGGCATGGAGTCCCACGAGTACGTGCTCAAGGTGCGCGGCTCTGAGGTCGCGCGGGGACGGATCATGCCGGGGCACCTGCTCGCGATGGATCCGGGCGACGCGATCCCCAAGCTGCAAGGCATTCCCACCCGCGAGCCGGCCTTCGGCCTGGACGCGATGTGGGTGCACGAGTCCGGCCGGGCCGAAGCCGAGGCGCTCGGCTACACGGTCGTGGACGCCGAGTCGGTGATCGTGACGCACCTGACCGAGACGATCCGCTCACACGCCTCCGAGTTGCTGACCCGCCAGGACGTGAGAGCTCTCCTGGACAAGCTCAAGGAGACCAATGCCGCGGTCGTCGAGGAGGTGGTGCCCGAGGCGCTCTCGCTCGGCGAGATCCAGAGGGTCCTGCAGTTGCTCCTGTCCGAGGGTGTGCCGATCCGCGACCTGGGCACGATCGTGGAGGCGATCGGCGACAAGGCTCGAATAACGCGGGACACCAATCTATTGTCCGAGTACGCGCGCCAGGCGCTCGGGCGGGCGATCACCGCTCCCCACCTCGACGAGGAGCTGCGCTTGCGCGCGATCACCTTGGACCCCGCCATCGAGCAGGAGGTTGCGACCTCGATCACCCAGACCCCAGACGGAGAGTATTTGGCGATGGACCCGCCCCGAGCCCAGGCGATCGTGGGCGCGTTGCGCTCTCAGGTGGAGCACGCCACCGGGCGCGGCGCCCGACCGGTACTGCTGTGCTCGGCGCGCATCCGAAGACACCTGCGCAGACTGATCGCCCAAGCCCAGCCCCACCTCCCCGTCTGCTCCTACAACGAGATCGCACCAGGAATAAATGTCGAGACCATCGGGATCATCCACGCTTGAAACGGGCGCCGTACGCACCTACCACGGCCGCACCGTCGAGGACTTGATTCCCAAGATCCAAGAGGAGCTGGGGTCCGACGCGATCATCGTGCATCGGCGCGAAGGCCTGACCGGCGGCGTGGCAGGCTTCTTCCAGCGTCCCTACGTCGAGATCGACGCGATCCCGGGCGGGCCGCGGATCGACGTGTACGACGAAGAGCCACCCGCGCCAAGACCGCTGCCACTGCCGCGGGCCTCACCGCCCCAAGCGGCGCCCCAGCCCCCGCGAGCGCAACAGCAGTCAACGCTTCCAGGACCAGCCTCACTGGGACCGACCTCGCTGGGACCGACCTCGCTGGGACCGGCCTCGCTGGGACCGACCTCGCTGGGACCGACCTCGCTGGGACCGACCTCGCCAGGACCGGCCTCGCTGGGACCGACCTCGCAGGGGCAGCCGGCTCGTGCACTGCCCCAAGCGCCCCGCACGCCCTTCTATGAGCGCGAGCCGCTGCACGGGAGCGCGGCCGGGCGCTATGTGACAGGACACCTGGCGGAGCTGGCCAAATCCAGCGCGCCAAAAGCCCCGGTCTTCGAGCCCCACGAACTGTCGACGCGGCCCCTGGCACAAACCGAAGCGACCGATCCGTTCGCGCGAGTCTTGGACCGGGCGACTTACGAGGAGAGCTCTGCCCCAGCCCCACAACCCGTGCCCCCGCCTCGCACCCCGCCACCCCCGACTCGCGCGCGCGCGCGAGTCACCGTCCAGAACAGACTTCTTGGCCTTGGCACAAGCCCCAAGTTCGCACAGGACACGATCGATGCGGCCGTGGCCCACGTGGTCGCACTGGCGCCGAGGACCCCACTCGGCAAGGCAGTGGGCCAAGCCTTGGTGCAGCGCATCCCGGTCGCCCCACCCTTGCCGACCAAGGGCGCAGCGATCGTCGTGGTGGGGCCCGGCGGCTCCGGCAAGACCAGTTGCTGCGCAGCCCTACTGGCCGCCTATCGCGCCAACTCGAGCCTGCGGGCCAGCTGCGCGACGCTCGTCAGGGGCCATGGCAAGGACGAGTGGCGGCTGCTGCTGAGTCCCCAACTCAGAGCGCCGATCGCGGCCGACAGCGAGCGCGCCCGCCGCGCCCTGCGCAAGGCCAAGGCGGAGGGGCTGCTGGTGATCGACACGCCTCCGCTGTCGCCAGGCGAGAGCGGAGGGATTCGCAAGCTGGGAGCTCTGCTTGGCGACCTTGAGCCCGAGCGGGTCACGGTGGCCGTGCCGGCGACCTTGGGCGCCGTGGCCGCCCGCCAGTTGCTGAAGGCGCTGAGGCCGCTCGGGGCCAACGCTTTGGCGCTCACGCATGCCGATGAGACCGACCAGATCGGGGTCGCGGTGGAGGCGGCTTGCGAGTTCGGGTTGGCCCCGGAGTACACGCTGGAGCGAGGGCGCGGAGGGGGATGGAAGCTGCGCAGAGTCGATCCGACTGGGCTGGCGGCAACACTATTGCCGTGAAGCGCACCGACGTCAAGGGGGATCCGCTCGAGCAGATCGCGTTGCCGCTCCGCTCCGAAGCGGTGACCGTGTTGTGCCCCTCGGGCAAGCAGATACCCGCACGCGTGGCCGAGCGCGGGCCCAACAGCCTGTCGGTCCTGATCACCTTCATCGCCGACGTGCTCCAGGACGACCAGCTCGAAGGCCTCCTGCTCGAGTTCCCTTGCGCTCGCGGCTTGGCGAGAGTGGGCGGGGATGTGGTGCTGGAGGACCGCGACCTACTCCGCTTCAGCGACCTCTATTCGATCGAGGTGCTCCAGCAACGCGAATTCGTGCGCGTCAAGGCCAGCCGGCCGGTGCTCGTGTATGTGGGGCGCGACCGCATGCCGATCCAGAGCTACGCGGTTGACCTGTCCGGCGGAGGGCTCTTGCTGGCGGGACCCGACGTGCTGGAGATCGGCGAGGACATCGAATTCCAGCTCACGCTTGCCTCGGGCAACCCCCCGATCGAGGGGGTGGGTACGGTCGTGCGCAGCGACGTGCAGGGCCGGCGCGCGGTCTCGTTCACCGTTTTGGGCGACGTCAACCGGAGACGCTTGGTGCGCTTCATCTTCAACGTCCAGCGCGCCGAGCGACGGCGAGAAGTGGACACCCGCGAGCGCCATGGCCGCTGAAGGTCAAGCGGCCCTACAAGAGCCGGCCGCCAAGCCGGCCGCGGCACCGGTCGCGGCACCGCCCGCAAGCCCAGCCGACCCCGGCGCCGGCAACGCAAAGAGCAAGGACGCGAAGAGCAAGGGCGCGAAGGGAAAGGGCGCGAAGGGAAAGAGCGCGAACGGAGGCAAAGCCAAGCACGCCTCGGGCGGCACTGGCCCTGAGCGGCCCAGCGTGGCAGCCCACCCGAAGGCTGCCCGTTCGGTCGCCCAAGCCAAGGGCTGGGGCGGGCTCGCAGGATTCCTGATCGCCGGCTACCTGTCCCTACCCACCTCCACCCTGGCCGAGGCCGGCCTGAGAGCCTTGGTGGCCGGCAGCGTTTGCTACGTCGCGGCCTGGGCGGGCGCCGTGTTCGTGTGGCGCCGCCTGGTCATGGTCGAGCTGCGCAACCGCGAACAGCAGGTCAGCGAGCTGTAGTTGATGGACCCCGCGATCCGGTCCACTCGCCCCGCGGTCTGGCCGATAGGCCCGGAGACCTAACCGATGGACCCGATCCAGCCGCTTGGACACGGTCCCCTGGCGCCGATCGCGCGAATGGGACGCCAGCCGGTGGACCGGGCCGAGCCAGTCTCCCGCGAGCGCGACCGCCCTTCCCACGAGCGTGAGGAGGAGCGCAGGCGACACAAGGAAGCCGAGGACGCCGCGCAACGGCGAGAGGACGACGACGGTCGCCCCCACATCGACGTGCGCGCGTGACCGCTCCCAGCCATAGCCAGTCACGAAGTTGTCAAGAGATGGGGCAGTGGGCGTAAGCGCTCCTCCCCTGCGCCCGCCAGGGGCCTGGCAGATTGCAGAAAAACTTGCAAGCGCAGGGAAAAGCGCGAGCCGGAGGAATCTCCCTCAAGTTTCGCCGCACGTCGGCGATAACCAGGGATGAGCTGACACGGAGTCGGCTCGGGACCCCCACCAAAACCGTCATCAAGGAGATGAACGTATGTCCCTCACCGTAAACACCAACCTGGAGGCGATGGACGCCAACAGGAACCTGAACGGCACCACGAAGAGCCTGGCTCAGGCGATGCAGCGCTTGTCCTCGGGCTTGAGGATCAACTCGGCCGCCGACGACGTTGCCGGCTACGCCATCAGCCAGCGCTTGCAAGGCCAGGTCAACGGCCTCAACCAAGCCACCCAGAACAGCCAGGACGCCGTCTCGCTTGCGCAGACCGCTCAAGGCTCGCTCAACGATGTCACGCAGATGCTGCAGCGCGTCCGCGAGCTGGCGGTGCAGTACGCCAATGGCACGACCTCCAAAACCGATCAGGAAGCGATCACTTCTGAGGTCACGCAGTTGACGTCCGAGATCGAACGAGTCGGTGAAACGACTCAGTTCAACGGCATCAACCTGCTCTCCGAAGCGGCCACGATCTCCTTCCAGGTCGGCGCCAACGACAAGGAAGTGATCGGTGTCAAAACCGCCGTTCTCAAGACCGCGATCGAAAAAAAGATCGAACTTGGAACCGAAACCTCGCTGAAGGGGATCGACGAAGCGCTCAGCGCGGTGTCCTCCTTGGCCGGCGAATTCGGTGCGGTGCAGGATCGCATCCAGTACACCGAGGCCAACCTGGAAGTCTATAGCCAGAACCTGTCCTCGGCGGTCAGTGGCATCGTCGATGTGAACATGGCAGCTGAAATGACCAACTTCACCAAGCTCCAGGTTCTCCAGCAGGCGGGCGTATCCGTGTTGGCCCAGGCCAACGCGCAGCCCCAGGCTGTCTTGAAGCTCCTGCAGTAGAACACAGCTTCATTGAGGGACATGCGAGCGGGCGGCCTTCGGGTCGCCCGCTCGGCTTTAACGAGCACTCAACAGAGACTCGTCCCTGCCGAATACACGGGTGATGACCATCGAAGCCACGCTTGCCCGAGTCGGCCTGATCAGGCAGGACCTGGCCAACCCGGCCGCGCTGATCAATCCACCCACCGCCGTCACGGGCGGCGCCGAAGCGCCCGTCTCCGTACCCGCTGCACCCGCAAGCGGAGCCACGTTCGCCTCGGCCCTGGCCCAGGCGAGCAGTCCATATGCGGCCATATCACCGGCTACCGCAAACACGCCCGGCGCGCGCATCGTGGCGGCCGCCGAAACGCAGATCGGCCAGAGCGAGCAGCCGCCGGGCTCCAACGAATCGCCGGCTATTGCGGGCTACAGAGAAGCGACCGCAGGGGCCGCTCCGGGAGAGCCTTGGTGCGCGTACTTCGCCAGCTGGGCGGCGCGCCAGGCAGGCGAGCCGATCGGGCCGGCCGGAGAAGGCATGGGGTCGGTCGGAGCGATCTGGTCCTGGGCCCAGAGCAGCGGTCGGGCGATCCCCAATGGCCCGGGCGTGGTTCCCCAACCTGGCGATTTGATCGTGTTCGGCGACTCCCACGTGGGGATCGTCAAGGAAGTCCTGCCCTCCGGCCAGATCGCAACGATCGAGGGCAACTACGAAAACAAGGTGGCCGCCAACCTGCGCAGTCCCGGCGAAGCCACCGGGTATGTGCACATGGGCTGAAAGGAGGTGGGGATCGGCGTGCTGGCCGGCGCCACCTGGGCCGCCATCGGCAGCGTGCTCGGCCGGGTCTTCCTCGCCCTCGGGCTCGTGGCTATCGCTTTCACATTGCTACCGGCACGAGGTGAGCAACGCCCTCCCGCTGCGTGACAAAGGCGCTGACCCGTGGCCGCCACGAGGCCGGCCCGCCGCGGGCCCGTGGCCGGCGCGTCCTACTGGACAGCAGGGACCGTGGCGGGCACGACCCCCTCCCCCTCCTCCTTGCCGAGCGCCTCGCCGGGCAGCGAACGGGCGAACCAGAGGCCCACAAGCACGAACCCGGAGGCGACCAGAAGCGCCTTCTTGAGCGCCTCGATCTGGGATTCGTTGTAGTAGGTGGCCAGCTTTTCGCTCTGCGGGGGCACCACGCCGGCGTGGGCCACGGCCGCGTTGAACTGGTCTTGAGAGACCATCGGCAGGCCCTCCTCGGTACCTTTCACCACCTGTTCTTGGACCTGCGCCGGGATCGCCGGGTCGGCCAGCACGCGATCCTGGAAGCCGCTTGTCAAACCGGTCAAGAGGACCGCCCCGATCAAGGCCGTACCGAGCGACTGGCCCAGATTCTGGGAGGCCCCCTGCACGCCCCCCGCCTCGCTTGAGCGAGTCTCGCTGACCGAGCTCATCACCACGTTGCCCAGCTGGGAGATCGAGAACCCGATGCCCGCGCCGAAACCGGCCAGCGAGATCGCGAACGGCACCGAGGAAAGGGACGGGGAGATCGTGGCCATCAGGATCGGGATCGACACAAGCAGGAACCCCAACCCGATCTGCACGACCCTCCGCGGCGAGGTCTTGGCGGCCAGACGCGGGCCCATCATCGCCGCGATCATCATCGTCACCGAGATCGGCAATATCTTGACGCCCGTTTCCAGTGCGTTCTTGCCAAGCACCAGCTGCAGATAGAGCGGCAACACGAAGAACGTGCCCGCCAAGATCAAGTATTGGGAGACGATCGTGGACAGGCCCGCCCTCATCTGAGGAATCTTCAACAGGTCCGCCCTCAAGAGCGGCGTTCGCCCTTCACGCTCGACCCGCTCCTCCCAGCGGAAGAAGCATCCCAACACGACCAGGCCCGCAAAGATCATGAAAGGCACCACCGACAATCCAAACGGGGTGATCTTGGTGCCCCCGATCGTCAAGGCCCCGGTCGGTATGAACAGCCCCCAAGTGCTGATCTTGAGGATCGCGAACACTGTCAAACCCAAGCCCAGAGCGCTAAGCACGACGCCCCCGAAGTCCAGCTTGGGAGGGCGCTGTGGCCGCTGCTCGCCGATCCGATGGACGACCGTCAACAGGATCAACACGACCACCGTCTCGGCCGCGAACACCACCCGCCAGGTGAGCGCCGTGGTCACGAAGCCCCCGATCAAAGGACCCGCCGCGGCGCCCGCGCCCGCGATCCCCCCGAGCAGACCGTACGCAAGTGCGCGTTCGGATCCGCTGTAGTTGACAGCCGTGAGCGCAAAGATCGCTGGGATCACCAAGACCGCGCCGAGGCCCTCGATCCCCGACCAGCCGATCAAGAGAACCCCCACCGTGGGGCTCAAAGCGGTCGTGAGCGAGCCCACGCCGTAGATCGCCAACCCGATCGAGAAGGCCCTACGCCGGCCCAAAATGTCGCCCAGCTTGGCCCCGGTCAACATGAAGGCCGCCATCACCAGCGTGTAGGCGGTAATCGCCAGTTGCACATCCGGAACCGTAGTTTTCAGATCCGCCACGACCTGGGAGATCGAAACGTTCATGACGGTGCTGTCCAGCACCATGATGAACTGCGCGGTGCCAAGCACCAATATGGTCGTACGGTTGCGAATTTTCGATATTCCTCGTAGTCTGTCTACCCGAAGACCTTCACCAACAATGCGAACAGTTCCCAACTCTCTCGCTAGTGTCACGGGCCATCGTTTCCCGAAGGTGATGTCCGCGCTCTCCCGGGGAGACGGCCAAGACGATATCTGGGGCGGATCGTTCGTAGGGGCCAGCCTCGAGGCCAGCCTCGTCGCCAAGGTCCTGGCCACCCTGTTCGCGGCCGGCGCGAGCTTGGCCGCGTTGACGGTGATCCTGCCCCACCCTGCTGCCGCCAACGAGGTTGGGCTCCTGGTGATCGTCGCCAACGCCTACCTGGTCGCCCTGGCCCTGTACACCCAGGCGGCCCGGCTGCCAGCCTGGAGCATGCAGGTGACCTTGGCCTGGGGCTCCACCTTGATCACCGGCGTGGCCTATTTCTCCGGGGAAACGCCCAGCCCGCTCGTGTTCTTCTACCTGTGGGTGTTCCTGTACGCCTCCTACTTCTTCACCCACCGCCAGACTGCCCTGCAAATCGTCTATGTGGGCCTCGCATATGGCGCCTTGCTTGCGATCAAGGCGCCTTTGGAGGCGATCTCGGCATGGTGGCTGGTAGGCATGGGCACCCTGCTCGTCGGCGCCATGGTGATCATGGTGATGAGGGCCCGCGTCGAGCTCTTGATCGGGCGCCTCTACGACACCGCCCGTACCGACCCTCTGACCAAGCTCGCCAACCGGCGCGGATTTCGCGAGCTGCTCGACCTCGACCTGGAGCGGGCGCGCCGCTCGGGAGAGCCCATGGGTGTCCTGATCGGCGACCTGGACGACTTCAAGGACTTCAACGACCGCCTCGGCCACCGCCTCGGCAATCTCGCCTTGCAACGCGTGGCCCGCCTGCTAGAGCACCACAAGGGTCCCCTGGACACGGCCGCCCGCATCGGTGGCGAGGAGTTCGCCTTGATCGTGCCCGACGCCGAGGGCGAGCGCGTCTGCGCCCTGGCCGAGCGCCTACGCAGCGGTGTGCGCGCGGAGTTCGCCAGGGAGAGCGTGCCGCTAACGATCAGCTTCGGGGTCTCGCTGTATCCCGAGCACTCCGAGACAGCCGCTTCGCTGGTGCACGCTGCCGACCAGGCCCTCTATGCGGCCAAGGAGACAGGACGCGACCGCACCGTATGCCACAGCCCGGCACTGCGCTTGGCCCAAAGAATGCCAAGCGACGTCCACGACATCCAGGGCGAGCGCTTCGTGGCGGCCGTCCTGGACATGGCCGAGGCGGTAGACCTACGCTTCTCGGGCTCGGCCCGCCACTCCGAGACGGTGGGACGCTACGCCGAGATGGTGGCCCGCGAGCTGGGCCTGCCCGAGTGGCGCATCAGCCGCATCCGGCTCGCCGGGATCCTGCACGACATCGGCAAGGCGGGGGTGCCCAACAGCATCCTCCACAAGCCGGGGCGCTTGACCGTGGAGGAGTATGAGATCGTCAAGCGCCACCCCGCTCTGGGGGCCCAGATGATCGAGCACATCAGCCTCTCCGACGTGCGCGAATGGGTGGCAATGCACCACGAGCGCCCCGACGGCCTCGGCTACCCGCTCGGCCTGCACGCAGGCCAGATACCCCTCGAGGCGCGCATCGTGGCGGTCGCCGACGCCTACGAGGCGATGACCTCAGACCGTCCCTACCGCGACGCGATCGGCTACGACGATGCCTTGGCCGAGCTGCGCCACGGCTCCTCCACCCAGTTCGATGCCTTGGTGGTCGAGGCGTTCACAGCGGCCCTCGCGCGCGAGGCCAAGCGAGCCGGGGAAGCGGCAGTGGCCAGCGCCTGAGGACGCCTGTCGGCGCGCCGGACCGTTGCCCTACGCGGACACCTCGTTATGGGGGACTTGAGTTCGCGAAAGCGTTGCCCTACGCGCGCGCGTGGGAGCTTTCCGCCACAGCTAGCCAAGCAAACAGCTCGAGCGTGGC